>Ga0265340_10000297_pt1 | contig 26067 bp, 19 predicted proteins | sample 4CB225metaG_FD_202082 | JGI IMG/M metagenome (GOLD analysis project Ga0265340, IMG submission 202082) | Rhizosphere microbial communities from Carex aquatilis grown in University of Washington, Seatle, WA, United States - 4-CB2-25 metaG | ecosystem: Host-associated > Plants > Roots >...
GAGCCGGCGGTCCAGGGCCAGGTACACGGTGGCCATCCCACCGCGGGCGATCCGCGACTTGATCAGGTACCGGCCGTCGACCACTCCGCCGACCATCGGATCCGCCAGAGTCATGTCCACGACCGGGAGTCTACGGCCGGACCAGGCCCGAGGTCCCTACCGCTCGCCGCGGATTACCGGAAACGCATCTTCAAAGTGCGGACCGTAGCCACGTACCGCCGGGTATCGGCGAACATTCCGTGTCGGCGGACCGAGGAGAGCCCCTGGTAGTACCCGGCCAGAGCGGTTTGCTCATCGCCCCGGGCGGTCAGGGCGGCCAGCATGACCACCCCGGCGATCACATTGTCGCCCGCGATCATGAGGTCGAGCCGCCGATCGATCAGCCGGCCGGCCCAGACCCCCGAGGACGGCAGTACCTGCATCACGCCGATCGCGTTGGCCGGGGACACCTGCCGCTGGTCGAAGCCGGATTCGATCGAGGCCACGGCCAGGGCCAGGGCCGGGTCCACCCGATAGTCGTGCGCCGTGCGCCGGATCAGGTCACGGATCTGGGCCCGGTCCGGCACCGGGCGGCGGCTCAGGGCCGCCCGGTTCGCGGTGGCCGCGCGGAACACGGCGTCGGGGTAGGTCCGGCCGAGCAGGGTCGACGACCAGGCCGCCGCGGACCGGGCCGCCCGGGGGCCACCGGCCACCAGGGCCGATCCGGCGCCGGCTCCGATCGGGACCAGCAACCGGCGGCCGGGCCGGATCGTGGTCCGGTTCTGCAGATGATTGACCGCCAGCAGGGCCGCCACCCCGACGCCGTACCGGCGCGCGATCGCCGTCACCGTCTCGCCCTGCCGGACCACGTGCGCGCTGGTGGTGCCGGCCGGCCGGGCCGGCCGGGCGGTGGCGCCGGGCAGAATGATCTTCTGGCCGGGCTTGATCGTGTCGAGGTCGAGCAGCAGGCCGTGACGCCGGTTCACCCGCACCACGGTGGCGATCTCGACCCGGTACCGGGTGGCGATGGTCCAGAGGGTCTCGCCGGGCCGGACCACATGCACCACCGGCCGTGAGCCCGAGCGTTTCGGCTTCGCCGGCGTCGCCAGGGCGCCGGCGCCGCGCAGCATCGGCAGCACCAGTACCTGTCCGGGCCTGATCGCCTCGGTCCGACGCAGGCCGTTGGCGGCCAGCACCGCCCGGAGCGGGGAGCCGCTGCGGGCGGCGATGGAGGTGATGGTGTCCCCGTCCCGGACCCGGTAGGAAAGCGCCGGGGCACCGCTGGTGTCGACCGGGTGCAGCCCGGAGGCGGCCGCCCGTAACCGGGTCGCACTGCTGTCGGTGGATCGTCCGGTCGGCACCGACAACTGGCGGCCGACCTGGATCTGGTCGGCTTCGGCGACCGCGTTCACCAGCGCCAGGGCCCGCACGTCGGTGCCGTGCCGGCGGGCGATCGTGGTCAGTGAGTCGCCGTCCCGGACCTGGTACGTGGTCCAGCCCGGACTGCCGGCCACCACGGCGGCGATCAGCACCGGCAGGGCGGCCGCCCGGAACGTGTCCCGTGGACTGCCCGCCTGATCGCCGACCAGCCGGGTGCGCCGCAACAGCGCCTCGACCCCCGGGCCGAGGGTGCTGGCCGGGACGACCCGGCGATGCCGGGCCGGTGATGGAACGGATCGGGCCAGCCGGGTGGTCGCCTTCGGGCGCCGGGGTCCAGCGGGGGGCCGGTTCCTCAGATCGGTCATCGGCGTACCCCCTCGCGGGTTTTCGGACGGGACTGGTGCGGCTGAAGGGACGAGCGCCCTGTCAACAGAGCGTAGTGGAAGGTGGACTCAGTGTTACGGAGGTGAGTGATGGTGGTCTGCCGTGGCACGCTTGTGGCGTGTCCGAACAACGCTTTGACCAACGCGAACAACTCAGTGCCGTGCCGCAGCCCGAGAAGGGTGCGGGCGCGGCCCTCGACGTCCTGAGCTTCGGGCCCGACGGCCCGCGGGTATGGCTCCCGCTGCCGGACGTGGCCGACCTGATCCACACCGAAGTCGGCAAGGTCCGCCGGATGCTTCAGGAGCATGTCCTGATCGCGCTGCGCCGCGGCCAGCGCAAGATCCTCTGCGTGCCGGCCGACCTGCTGAAGGACGGCGCCCCGCTGCCCGACCTGCAGGGCACGCTGATCGTGCTGGCCGACGCCGGGTACTCCGACGAGGAGGCGCTGCGCTGGCTCTTCACCGACGACGACTACCCCGGCGCCCCGGTGGACGCGCTCCGCTCCGGCAAGAGCAAGACCGAGGTCCGCCGCCGGGCCCAGGCCCTGGGCTTCTGAACCGCCGGTCAGGAGGCTTTCGACGAGGACCGGTTGCGTTCACTGACCCCGCGGCGCTCGACCCGCTGGGCCGTCCGGGCCCGGCGCAGCGCCGGCACCGCCACCGCCAGCCGGCGCGGTAACGCGACCGAGACTCGCTGGGTCAGCACCTGGTAGCCGGACCGCTCCACCGCGTCCAGGATCTCGCGGTAGAGCACGAACGCCGTCCGCAGGCAGTCCCGGCTGGTGGGGTGCACCATCTCGAGGCCGGGCTCGGCGAAGGCGTAAAGAGCGCGGGTCCGCTCGATTTCGAAGGCCAGTAGTTCACGGATCATCGGGGTGACGATTCCGGTGCGCAGGGCCTCCCGGGTGACCCCGAAGGTGTCCAGATCCTCCTGGGGCAGGTACACCCGGCCGCGCTTGAGATCCTCCCCGACGTCCCGGATGAAGTTCGACATCTGGAAGGCCTCGCCGAGCGCCCGGGCGTGGGAGTTGGCCGCCGGGGTCTGCGGTTCGAGGATCGGCAGCATCTGCAGCCCGATCACCGCGGCCGAGCCGTACATGTACTGCTCCAGATCCCGGTAGGTCGGGTACGCGGTGATCGTGATGTCCATCTGCATGGATTCCAGGAAGGCCTCGACATGCTGGCGGGGGATCGCCCAGCGGCGGATCGTGTCGGACATCGCCAGAGTCACCGGATCGTTCGGCGACGGCCCACCGGCGAGGGCCTGCACGACGTCGGCACTCCAGGTCAGCAGGGCCTGCGGGTCGGCGTCGGTGAGTGAATCGACGAGTTCATCGGCGTAGCGCGCGAATCCGTAGAGGGCCCAGACATACGGTCGCTTGGCCGCGGGCAGCAGCAGAGAGGCCAGATAGTAGGTCTTGCCGTGGTCGGCGTTCAGTTTGCGGCAGACCTCGTAGGCCGACCGCAGTTGTGGATCGGTGATTCCGGCCGCGTCCAGGATGCGATCACTCACCTTCGGCATCCTTCCCTATCGGTTCGCCCGGGTGCAGCACCCCGGGCAGCGAACGGATGTTCTCGAGCGTCACCTGGTGCAATCGTTGCTGTATGCGGCCGATATCCGCGACCACTTCCGGGTACGAGTCAAGCAACTCGTTGGTGAGCTCCTGCAGCCTGGCGCCCAGCCGGGGGTCGCGGATGGACAGTCCCCATTCGGGTCGCTCGATATCGTCGAGGAAATAGCCCAGTTTCGGATGCGAGATCAGGCTGATGGTCGGTGTTCCACAGCCGAACGGGATCATCGCCGCGTGCCCGCGCATCCCCACCACCAGCCGGGCCCGCCGGTAGACGTCGTGGATCTCCGGCACGGTCCGGTCGTACAGGGCGATCATCGGCAGGGTGATCCCGTGCTCCCGGCGCAGATCGATGACGAACTTCTCGTCGTCCACGCAGTGCGCCACGTACTCGACCGGGGCTCGTTTGCGGGTGCTGACCACCCAGTCCCGAAGCTGAGCCAGGAACTGTCCGTAAGAGTCCCCGAAGCGCCGCCCGGCCCGGTCGTAAGCGCAGTTCAGCAGCACCGCACCCGGGGCGGGGACGGGCTCGCCCGGCAACCTGGCCGAAGGCCCGCCAAGCAACCTGGCCGAAGGCCCGCCAAGCAACCTGGCCGAAGGCCCGCCAAGCAACCTGGCCGAAGGCCCGCCAAGCAACTGGGTGAAGGTGGTCGGGCACGGCTGCCAGCGGACCCTCCCGGCCAGCTCGTCGGGCAGCAGCTCCTGGACCCGGCGCACCGATCCGTGGTTGCGCAGCCCGAAGAAGGCCGATCGTTCCACCAGCGTGCGCAGGCTGTGCCGGAATCGGCTGTCCCGAAAACCGCTGAAGTCGCGGCTGTCGAACTGCTGACCCTCGAACTGCTGACCCTCGAACATGTTGTATCCGACCGCGAAAACCACCAGCGGGACGTCGATCCGGCGCAGCATGTCGTCCGGGACGTTCCACTGCCAGCCGCTGTTGCCGTTCGGCGCGGTGTCCGGCAGGAACAGCCCGCCGCCGCCGACGATCAGCGCGTCCGCGGAGTTGACCTCCGCCAGCCGGCGCTCGTCGAAAAGCTGGTGGACATGGACGCTGTGCCAGCTGTCCGGGCCGGTATCCCGGCGGAAGCATCGCCGGACCGCATCGGTGAGGACCAGATCCCCGGCATTGCCCTGGGGATCGGCGAAGAAGGCGGCGTGCCCGAGCTTGCCGCGCAGGTTCCGGCGTCCCTGGGCCAGGCCGTCCTCATTGCGGTGCAACTGGATCCGGCAGCCCCGGTTCGAGGGGTCGATCGCCAGGCCCTCGATCGCGAAGGCCCGGCCCCGGACGTAGTCGTGCTTGACCCACGACACCTCGGCCAGTTTGGCCAGCGCGCCCGGCGCCAGACCGACGTCCAGCGAGGCCAGCATCAGGTGCATGCCGGCCGTCTCGTACTCGGAGACGGCGGCCAGGGCCGAGCCGGCCACCCAGTGCAACTGCGCCGTCATGGTCTGCGGATCGAGATCACGGACCAGGGCCGCCGCCTCGTGGAAGCGGCCGAGTTCGCGCAGCGAGCGCAGCGTGGGTACCAGATCGAGGCTCGTCGTCATCGGAGGCTGATCCTCTGCTGGTCCACCTGGTGGGCGCGGGTGCGCAACCAGTCCCGCTCGAGGCCGAGGAACGCCCCGGCCGGGCCGGCCGCCGGCTCCTCGAGGGTGAAGCCGATCAGATCGATCCGTGGATTCACGTCGAGGTGGTCGAGCAGCCGCAGCAACTGGAAGACGCCGGTCGGCCGGCCCGGCCGCACATCGTCGCTGAGCAGCGCGGACTGATGCGCGGGCCGGCGCAGGGCCTTGTCCAGCAGGCCACGCTGAGCGCCGGGAACGAGGTTGCGCCGGACCGACCGGAGCCAGTCGCGTGGATCCTCGGCCAGCACCATTCTCAGGTCGGTCGGCTGCCGCCAACTGGTCTTGTCGTCGTGGCTGCTGACCAGCAGGTCGGTGCGGCTGCCGGTGATGGCCGGCTCGAGCCGGAACGGGGCGAACCGGGCGACCAGATCGTAGGAGTCGATCTGGGCCCCGGCCGGCTCGCCGCCGAGCCGGCCGACGTCGGCGACCAGGCAGATCGTCCGCCCGGCCAGCCAGCTCCGCACGTCGTTCAGCCGCAGCACGGTGAATTTGCGCAGGTCGGCGGCCGGCAACGGCCCCGGATGCAGCGCGCCGGTACGACGGCACCGGATCGCGGCGTGCAGAACATCGGTCGCGGCGATCAGGTCCGGCATCGGCAGCCGGGTCAGATCGGTGATGAAATCCTCCAGGATCGGATCGAGGGTGTCCTGACGGATCGGCTGGGGCAGCCGTTCGCGCAGTTCGGCCGTCTCCTGCCGGGGCAGCCGCAGGCCGAGCTGCTCGGCCTGGCCCAGCGCCGCCGCCAGCGCGGTCCGGGTGATCTGCAGTTCGCGCAGCTCACTGACCTTGGCTCGGACCCCGAGCCGGTCGGGGTCGGGTCCGAGCAGCGACAGGTACCGCTGATGCGCGGTGATCGCCGTGCCGAGGTCGCCCCACTGCTCATGGGCCCGGGCCCGCAACCGCCAGGCTGCCCGGGAACCGCGCCGGGACAGCAGCACCGTGTCCGCGATCAGCGCGGCCAGGCTCGGTTCGGTCGCCAGCGCCGCGGTGCCGGCGGTCAGCATCAGTTCCAGCAGCCGGGGCGCCGCGTCCGGCCAGGGCCGGGTGCTGCCGGTGATCGCGGACCCGGCGACCGGATCGGCCAGCGCCGTCTCGAATTCCTCCAGCAGTACTGCCAGGTGCTGCTGAAGCCGATCGGTGGCCTCGGCCTCGCGGACCGGATCGAGCGGGTCGACCCAGCGGTCGGCCCAGGTCCGCCGGTCCGCCAGCCGATCGATCGAATGCAGCCGCTGGGCTCGGATGGCCAGGTGCTGGCAGCAGACCAGTAGCGGTCCGTTGTCGGTGGTCCTGATCACTTCGAGCCCTGGCGCCGTGCCGCGGCGGGTGATGAAGCTCATCGTCGTCGCTCCTGTGAGGCCGGCCGTGCCTGCGGGGTTCGGGTGTCCCGCTGAACATAAGCTGTGCGCAGGGTGAGGAACCTAGTACCTTTGGTTAGCAGATTGCGCCGATCAGCGCCAGGCCCGGGATCGGTACTTCGGGTCCGGCCCGATGATCCGCTCGGCCGCCAGGCGTCCCGAGACCAGCACCATCGGCACGCCCACGCCGGGCTGAGTGCCGGACCCGGTGAAAACAACATTTTCTCCCCACAGGTTCCCCGGCCGAAACGGTCCGGTCTGGAAGAACGAATGAGCGGCGGCGAAAGGTGCCCCTCGTTCCATCCCCCGAGCTTCCCAGTCGGCCGGGGTGGTGATGTCCTCGACCTCGATGGCATCGCCGAATCCCGGGTAACCGCGCTTTTCCAGCGTGCTCAGCACATGCTCGCGATACAGCGGGCCGATCCGTTGCCAGTCGATCGGTGAGTCCAGATTCGGCGTCGGGAACAGCACGTAGTAGATCTGCCGGTTCGCCGGCGCCAGCCGCGGATCGGACCGGGTCGGGTTGGTCACCAGCACCGACGGGTCACTCATCAGCCGGCCGGAGAGCAGTTCGTCGAACACCCCGCGCCAGGAGGCGCCGAAGTGGATGTTGTGGTGGGCCGCGCCCGGATAGTTCGCCCGCGAGCCGGCCAGCATCAGATAGCAGGACGGCGAGTACTTCAGCCGCCGTACCCGCGGTGGGGTGTACCCGAGCAGATCCCGGTAGGCGACCGGCAGGTCCGGATTGAGTACCACGGTGTCGCACGGTACGCGCTCACCGCTGGTGGTCAGCACGGCCACCGCCCGGCCGTGCTGATGCTCGACCCCGGCGACCTCGGTGTCGTAGCGGAACTCGACCCCATGTTTGGCGGCCGCGGCCGCCATTGCGGCGGGGACGGCATGCATCCCCCCGGCCGGGAAGAACACCCCGGCCACCGAGTCCATGTAGGCGATCACGGCGTAGAGCGCGAGCGCGTGATACGGCGAGACCCCGGCGTACATCGCCTGAAAAGAGTAGATCCGCTGGGTCCGGTCGTCCTTCAGGTACTGCCCCACTTTCGGAGCCAGCCGCCGGAAGCCCCCGATCGCCGCCAGCCGGGCCAGGTTGAGCGACAGCACATCGAGCGGGGAATCCAGGTTCCGGTCGATGAAGTCCCGCATCTCGTAGCGGTACAGCCGGGAGACGAAGCGGACGTAGCGACGGAACCCCGCGGCCTCCTCCGGCCCGCAGACCCGTTCGATCTCGGCCGCCATCGTCTCCTGGTCCGCGTGCACGTCCAGGCCGGAGCCGTCGGCGAAGGTGGTTCGGTACAGCGGGGTGACCGGCTTCAGGTTCAGCCAGTCGGACATCTCCTCGCCGAGCCCGTCGAAACAGTCGGCGATCAGGTCCGGCATGGTCAGCACGGTCGGGCCCGGGTCGAAGCGGTACTCGCCGCCGCCGGGGGAGGCGATGGTCCGCACGGCCGCCCGGCCTCCTGGTACCGATTCCCGTTCCAGCACCGTGACCGTGCGGCCGGCCCCGGCCAGTCGCATCGCGGCCGAGAGCCCGGCCAGGCCGGCGCCGACGATCACCACCCGATCGGTGGGGCCGCTGACCGTCCGGGGCCGCCGGTGCAGCGGGTTCATCCGCGCTGGTCTCACCGGGCTCGTGACGTGGCCGCCACGACCAGTCGGCTGAGCACGGCCCGGGCCGGCGACCGGATCGCCGAGTCACCCAGTGCCGTCTGCGCCCGCTCGGACAGCTCGCCGATCAGGTTCTCGACCCGGTCCAGGGCGCCGGTGTCGCAGATCACCTCGCGCAGGGTGGCGACCCCCTGGGCGTCCAGCAGGGGATCGCCGAGCAACCGCCGGACCACCCGCGCCTGGGCCGGGTCGGCCCGCTGCAGCGCCATCCCGATCAGCACGGTCCGCTTGCCTTCCCTCAGGTCGTCGCCGGCCGGTTTCCCGGTCTCGTCCGGGTCGCCGAACACGCCCAGGACGTCGTCGCGTAACTGGAACGCCTCGCCCAGGGCCAGCCCGTAGTCCGAGTATGTGGCCAGGAGCTGAGGGCCGGCCCCGGCGAGCTGGGCGCCGATCAGCAGCGGATGCTCCACGGTGTACTTGGCGCTCTTGTACCGGATCACCCGGCGGGCCCGCTCGATCGCGGTGGCCGGATCGGGATCCGGCGCGGCCTGGGTGAGCACGTCGAGGTACTGGCCGCCGAGCAGTTCGGTTCGCATCCGGTTGAACATCGCCCGTCCGGCCGCGAGCGCCTCGATACTCATCCCGCTGCCGGTGAACAGCTCGTCCGACCAGACCAGGCACATGTCGCCGGCCAGGAGGGCGCCGGCCAGGCCGAACCGGTCGGCGTCGGCCAGCCAGCCGCGATCCCCGTGCAGCCGGGCGAACCGGCGGTGGACGGCGGGCCGGCCGCGCCGGACGTCGGAATTGTCCATCAGGTCGTCATGGATCAAGGCGGCGGCCTGGAACATTTCCAGGGAGGTGGCGGCGGCCACGATCGGATCGGACGGCTCGCCCCCGGCCCCGCGCCAGCCCCAGTAGCAGAACGCCGGCCGCAGCCGCTTGCCGCCCTGGATCAGGGTGACCGCGCTGTCGACCAGTTCATGGCAATCCGGGCTCACCTCAGCCAGAATGACCGCCTGCCGGGCCAGGAACGAGGCCAGGACCGCATCGACCCGCTCGCGCAGGTTCTCCGCCTCCAGCGGACTGGGATGGGCGGTGGTGGACGACGTCGCACTGGTCAAGGACCGCTCCTGGTGGAGGTTGGCCCGAGGGTGAGCCCCCGGGACGAGCAGAGACAACAGCTAAGCACCTCCGTTGCCATTCGGCGCGCCGCGGCTCGGCCCGGATCCGGGCATGATCAAGATGTACCGCTGAGCCTGATCCTTCCTGGCCCGGGTTTTTCTCCGGCCGAGTTCCGTAAGCTGGGGGGATGGCCCAGGACTTTCGAACCCTGCAGGAGCAGCTCCAGGAGCTGAGCGAGGCCGGTCGCCCCTCGATCTCCTTCGAGTTCTTCCCGCCCAAGGACGACGCCGCCGAGGCGGTGCTCTGGCAGGCGATCCGTCGGCTCGAGCCGCTGAACCCGACCTTCGTGTCGGTGACTTACGGTGCGGGCGGGTCGAGCCGGGACCGGACCACGCGGGTCACCGCCCGGATCGCGCAGGACACCACCTTGACCCCGATGGCCCACCTGACCTGTGTCGGGGCCAGCCGGGCGGAGCTGCGGCAGGTGATCGCCGAGTATGCCGGCGCCGGCGTGCGTAACGTTCTGGCGATCCGGGGCGATCCCCCGGAGGGGCCGCAGGCGGTGTGGACCCCGCATCCGCAGGGCCTCGATCATGCGGTCGATCTGGTCCGGATGGTTCGGGAACTGGGCCGGTTCAGCGTCGGGGTGGCCGCCTTCCCGGACGTGCACCCGGCCAGCGCCGATCTCGACGCCGACGCCCGGGTGCTGGCGATGAAGGCCGATGCCGGGGCCCAGTTCGCGATCACGCAGATGTTTTTCACCGAGGAGGCCTATTTCCGGCTGGTCGAGCGGGCCGCCACGCACGGCTGCACGATCCCGATCATTCCGGGGATCATGCCGGTGACCAACCTGCGGCAGATCTCCCGGATCGCGGAACTGTCCGGGGTCGCTCTGCCGGCTCCGATCGTGGCCCGGTTGCAGGCCGTCGCCGACGACCCGGCGGCGATCCGGGCGGTCGGGGTCGAGGTCGCCATCGACCTGAGCACCCGGTTGCTCCGGGGTGGCGCGCCCGGCCTGCACTTCATCACGATGAACCGTTCCACCGCGACCCTCGACGTCTTCGCCGGCCTGGGGCTCGCTGCCCGAACGTGAATCTCAACCCGGACCCCACCGTGGATCTCACCACGTACCTGGAACGCTGGTCGCGGTTACATGGTGGGGTGCCGCCGCGGGGTCTGGTCGGGGGCTGGCTCCGGTTCGTCTACCGGCTGGCCCGCCCGCTGGCCCGGCTGGGTGCGGTCGCCAATGTGATCACGGTCGCCGGGCTGTTGCCGGCGGTGCTGGCTCTGGCTCCGGCGGCGGCCGGTGGTCATTACCCGCTGGTCGCCGTCGTCCTGATCGTGGTCTCCGCCGTCCTGGACAGCCTGGACGGTGCCGTCGCCGTCCTCACCGACACGGTCAGTCGGCTCGGTGCCGTCCTCGATCCGGCCTGTGACCGGATCGCCGACCTGTGCTTCGTGGCCGCGCTGGGGTTGGCCGGGGCGAGCCCCGGATGGTGTGTGGCGGGCGGGGCCCTGGCCCTGCTGCACGAGCAGGTGCGGGTCAGCGCCCGGGCCGGTGGAATGTCCGAGGTCGGCGTCGTCACCGTGTCGGAGCGGCCCACCCGGGTGATCGTGACCGCCGCTTTCCTGCTCGGCGCCGGCTTCTTCCCGGATGCGGCCTCGAACTGGGCCACGGCCGGTGCGCTGGCCTGGACCGGGCTCGGTGCCGCCGGTCTGGTTCAGCTCGCGATCGTGGTCGGACGCCGGCTGGCCTAGTATGTCCTGCGCGCCACTCTCCGTAACTGCAACGATTCAGGTATTTCTCCGGGTAGGAGGGCCGTGACGCCGATCACGGACAACGAATTCGACTGGCTGCTTGCGACTTTCCAGAGAGAAGCGGTTCACCTGGAGACGCACGACGTCTATGCGACGGCGGTGAGGCTGCCACACAGGGCCACCTGGTCCGGTGACACCAACGACCTGGAGTGGTTGCGGCGCTGGTGCGACACCGTCGGGGCCGCGGTCCGGGCCGGCAAGTCGATGCGCCGGGCCCGGGTCGTCTCCGAACCGCTCAGCGATTACCAGCGGTTGTCGTTCAGCATTGCCCGGCCGATGGTCGCGGCCGGGGAGGAGATCCGCTGGGTTCCCCGCCGGCTGGTGTCGTCCATCGCCTTCCCGGGAAACGACTTCTACCTCTTCGACGGCCGGCTGATCGTCTTCCTGATCTACGCCGGAAACGGTGTCGCCATGGAGCGGCTGGTTTCCAGTGACCCGGCCGACATCGAGCTGTGCCGGTCGGCCTTCGAGGCGGCCTGGAGCTACGCGATCCCGAACAGCCAGTACCGGCCGAGCTGAGGGCCCGGACCAGCCTTCAGGCCGGGCCTCAGGCGGCCTCAGGCGGCCTCAGGCCGGGCCGATCAGGTCCGCGACGATCGCGGCCGACATCGCCACCAGCGGAATCCCGCCGCCTGGATGCGCGGACCCGCCGACCAGGAACAACCCGCCGACGGCACTGCGATTGGCCGGCCGGAGAAACGCCGCCCGGGCACCGTTGCTGCTGCTGCCGTATATCGAACCGCCCACGCTGGCGGTGTCGCGTTCCAGATCGGCGGGGGTCTGGATCTTTCGCCACCGGATCCGGTCGCGCACCTCGAGGCCGCGTTCGGCCATCAGCCGCAGGATCCGGTCCGCGTACTGCCCGGCCAGCCCGGGCCGATCCCAGTCGATTCCCTGGCCGGCCTCGGCCGGATCATGACGAGGCGCGTTGACCAGCACGAACCAGGCCTCGTGGTCGTCGTCCGGGCGCAGCGCCGGATCGTCCGGGGCGCTGATGTAGATGGCCGGGTCGGGCGCCGGGGCCGGCGCTCCGGCTCGTCGGCCGGTGCCGAACACGTGGTCGAACTCGGCGTCGTAGTCGGTGGGGAACAGCACGGTGTGATGCCGCAGTCCCGGGGTCCGTCCGTGCAGGGCCAGCAAGAGCACGAATCCGGACAGGGACGGCGTCGCCTTCCGCAGCGCCCGCCGGCCGGCCGTGCCCTCCGGGCCGGGCAGCAGGTCGCGGTAGAGATGCCGGGCGTCGGCGTTGGCCACCACGACGTCCGCGTCCAGCCGTTCCCCACCGGCCAGCCGCACGCCGTCGACCTTCGCCCGATTCAGCCGGCCGGGGGAGACGAGTACCTGCTCCACCGCCGCGCCGGTGCGGATCTTCACCCCGTTCGCGCGGGCCCGGTCGGCCACGGCCTCGCCGAGCCGCCGCAGGCCACCGGGGATGTACCAGGCGCCGAAGGTCTCCTCGATGTAGGCCACGGTGGCCAGGGCGGCGGGGGCGGCGCGCGGATCCGACCCGGTGTAGGTCGCGTACCGATCGAGAAAGGTGCGCTGATGCGGGTGCCGCAGGTAGCGGCGGCCGAGCCGGCGCAGGCTCAGCCAGGGGGCGACGGCCCGGACGTCACCGAGGTTGCGGCTCAGCCCGATCAGTGTTCGGGCGCCCGCGAGCGGCGACTCCAGGAACGGGCCGCGGGTGGCGTCCCAGATCCGGCCCGCCTGGGTGATGAAGGCGGTCCAGTCGGCGCCGGCTCCCGGCCCGAGCGCGTCGTCCCAGGCTCCGGGCACCAGGTGGGCGGCATTCGGCAGATCGAGTTCGAGTCCGTCGGCGAACCGGTAGTGGCAGACCGGGTCGACCGGGACCAGGTCGAGCACCCGCTCCAGCGGCTCGCCGGTGGCCAGGAACAGGTCCCGGTAGACGGCCGGCAGGGTGAGCAGGCTGGGGCCGGTGTCGAAGCTGAAACCTTCGCGCTGGAACAGGCCCAGCTTCCCGCCGATAGTGTCCGCGCGTTCGCAGATCGTCACGTTGTGGCCCAGGGTGCCCAGCCGGGTCGCCGCCGCCAGCCCACCCAGGCCGGCGCCGATCACCACGATTCGCGCCATCGCCGCTACCGCTGCGTGGACGGCGCCAGACACCGGCCGCGCCAGCTCAGTTCGCCGCGCCGGTGGGCCCCCAGCGAGCGGATGGTCAGCCAGCCGAACACGGCGATCGAGGCCGGGTGGGCCAGCGAATCGGGCAATGAACGGCCCGCGGTTCGTTCGGCCACCGTGTACCGCCCGAGGACGGCGGCCAGGTAGCCGGTCAGCCCGGTCAGGGAGCCGCCCAGCGCGGCCGCCGGGGGAATCAGATAGACCAGAGCCAGGCCCGCCAGCACGCCGCCGGCGCCGGTCCGGGAACCGAAGGCCGACCACAACGACTTGGTGTACCCCTCCCGAAGTTGCGGCCAGTTCTCGTACATCCGGCAGGTGGCCAGCATCGTGCCGTCGACCGCACCGCCCTGCCCGCCCACCGTCTTGACCGCGCGCAGCAGGGCGATGTCGTCCAGCACCGCGGCCCGGACCGACGCGGCCGCATGACCGCCGCAGCGGCGGTAGGTCGCGGCGTCGACCACCAGGAACTGGCCGTTGGCGGCGCCGAGGGTCGGGCGGGCCGACCGTTCGGCCAGCCGCAACGGCAGAGTGGTCAGCCACGACCACTGCAGCAACGGCTGGACCAGTCGTTCGCTCGCGGTCAGCGCGATCTGCCGGGGGTAGGGCGAGACCAGTTGCAGTTCGGCCGAACGCAGCAGGCCGACCGCGGCGGCGAGGGCGTGGGGAGCCAGCCGGACATCGGCGTCCACGAAGACCAGGACCGAGCCGGTGGCGGTGTCGGCCAGCCCCTGACAGGCGTGCGGCTTACCGAGCCAGCCGGGTGGCAGATCGGCCGCGGTCAGCACCCGGACCCGGGAGTCGGCGTCGGCGATCGAGGCGATCACCGCGACGGTGTCGTCGCTGGAACCGTCATCCATCACGATGATTTCCAGGTCCGGAACCCGGATCTGCTCCAGCAGCGACTCCAGGCATTCACTTACCCGGGTGGCCTCGTCCCGAACCGGCAGCAGCACGCTGACCCGTTCGGTGACCGGCGCCGGGTCGTTCTCGGGTACCCGCAATCGGCGCAGATTCAGGGCCGTATGGGCAGTCAGGGCCACTGCGCCGAGGCTGCCGGCCCGCACCAGTCCCCGCCAGAGCCGGCCGGTCTGCGTGGCCACCCGTGGGGTCTTGCTCATCTGTGCCGCCCTGACTCGATGAGCAAATAGGGCAGTGTGACGGTGCCCATCGCCAGCCCGCCGTACAGAGCGACCCAGGGTCGATCGAAGAACATCAGATTGCCCACCGCCGATCCCAGCCAGGTCCAGGCCAGCACGGCCGCCGGTGCCAGCTTACGCGGGGGGAAGGGGATCGGCAGGCAGCGGTCCAGAGCGGCGGTCATCAGCACCGAGATGAGTAACCAGCCGGCATAGTCCGTCAGCGGCACCCCAGGGACGCCGGGCAGCGCCGGGGTGGAATCGGCCCAGGTCCAATTTCCCTGGGCAACCATCTGTGGATCGAGGAACAGGTCCCAGGCGGCCAGGGCGATTCCGCCGGTCAGCGCGGTCGCCCAGCGGCCGCGCCGGTGCTTGTGGGCCAGTCGCCGGCCGAGCAGAAGACACGGGTAGGCCAGCATGGTCCAGGCCAGTGGGACGACGAGGGGAACCCCCGCCAGTCGCGGGCCGAGACCACCGGCATAGTGGTAGACCCCGAACGGGAATCCGGTGTGCACCCCGATCGTCTCGGCCAGCAACCCGAGGCCGCCGGCCAGCGCCAGCAGAAGACCGGCCGCACCCGGGCCCCAGGCCGCCGCGGCATGCAGCACGCCCCCGGCCGACAGCAGCAGCACGCTGAGCACGGTCGCGACCTCGAGGGCCTCGCCGCTGAGCAGGGGATAGCCGATCTGGGCGAGGATGCCGGTCAGCACCAGCAGCGTGCTCACCGTGTTCGTTCTGGCCGCGGTATCCGCCTCAGCCACTTTCCCTCGGGATGATCAGTGGGAGTCGCCCGGCGAACGTTCCGGTGACCGATCGGACGGCGAATCTGGCGAACAGTTCCTCGGCGTACCAGCGTTCGGCGACGGTCCGGGCGACCACATCGGTGTGCGCCGGTCGCCGGTACGCGAACTCGTTCAAGGCCCTGGCCGACTGCCAGAGACTGAACGTCCCCTGCAACCCGATCGGGGCCTCACCGATCCCGATGGCCAGACCGAGCCCGTCGACGGCGGCCAGGTCGGCGGAGACCGGGGGGACGGCGCGCCAGAACGAGCGGGCCCGCAACGGCCGCAGCCGGGCCCGGGTGATGGCGGCGACCGGCCCGCCGGAGGGTTGTCCGGCGCAGTTCCGGGTCGGGTCTGCGCTGGTCGGGTCTGCGCTGGTCGGGTCTGCGCTGGTCGGGCCCAAGCTGGTCGGGCCTGCGCTGGTCGAGTTCGCGCCGATCGGGCCGAAGGGCTCCTGGCCGGCCCAGCGGCCCCGGCTGGCCAGCGGCGTCATCAGCACCTCGAGCCGTTCCTGGCAGAGCCGCTGCCAGCCGCGATGCATGGTTCCGGCGGCGAACCGGTGGGCTGCGGCCACGTCGTCCCAGACCGCCAGCAGGGCCCAGTGCCGGGGATCGGCGTCACGGAGGGTGAAAGTGTGTCCGTCCCCGGTGCCGAGCAGCTTGGCGAACCGCAGGCCGGAGGCCGTGCGTAGCTGCCGTCGATCCAGCCCCATTCGGGCAATCGCCGCCGGAATCCGGGCGGTCCGAACCCCCCAGACGGTCAGAGTGACAACCGGTGCTGGTCCGACCGGTCTCCCGGACTGCGGCATCGCCGGGCGGTCAGCATCCACCTGGGCAGCGTACGGTGCCGCCGAGCCTCGTCCCAGGAGCGCCATCCGGTTCCGCGGAACCGCCCCACGCCCGGTTTCCGGGGGGAGAGAGGATCTCCGGGTGGACACCTGGGTAGCGGACGGCGATTACGAGCGGCTCGAGCAGACCGGCCTGGAACTGATCGATGTGTCGGCTCCCGGGGCCCGATTCCTCGACTGCCGGCTGTCGTCGTCCGTGATCAGTGGTGGTGATCTTGAGGGCAGCACCTGGCGGGGTGGCGGCGTGAGCTGGACCCGATTCGTCGGAACTCAGTTGGCCCGCTCGACGTGGCACGGGGTGGAGATCGACGGCTGTGCCCTGTCCGGGGTGGAGTTGTTCGGGGCGCGCTGGCGGAAGGTCGTCGTCCGTGGCGGGATGCTGCAGGGAGTGAACCTGCGCCAGGCCCGCCTGGAGGACGTCGTGTTCGAGGACTGCGTGCTCCGGGACGTCGACCTCGGCGCGGCGACGCTCGAGCGGGTCCAGTTTCCGGGCTGCCGGATCGAGCAGATCGACCTGACGGCCATGAAGGCCCGGCGAGTCGATCTGCGGGGGGCCCAGGTCAGCATCGCTCGCGGTCTGGACCGGTTGCGCGGGGTCGTGATCGATCACGGTCAGCTGATGGAGCTGGCCCCGATGCTGGCCGCTCAGTTGGGACTTGAGGTTCGCGCCGTGGGTGAGGACGGCCAGGAGCCGCGCTGACTGGGTCGATCGCGCTGACTGGGCAGCAATTTTTTTCTGGTCCGGCATCGCGGTTGACGGCGGCCGGGCGGGGCGGTGTACATTCGTGGTGTTCGAACATTTGTTCGAACACTCGCCGGAGGCGACTTCTGGCCGCCGACAGCGAGAGGTCGGTGGCGAGGCGTCCTCGACCCCGCCCCGTCACCGACCATCATCGCACCGATCGGCATCACGGGCACGGGGGGAGATGCCGATCGGTGCCCAGCGATCCGCCCGTCTTCCCCCGGGCCGGCTGACCAGAAACATGGATTTTGTCCTGCCGTCATACAAATCAGAAACCGTCGTGACTGGGGAAGAGGTGTGAGCGCGGATGGCTCGTCGAGTAGGTGAATCCGTCGAGGTGCGGATGATTGGTGATCGGGATGCTGCGCCGAGGTCGTTTTTGTGGCGAGGGCGGCTCTACGTGGTCCGTGAGGTTCTCGGGCATTGGCGAGATCGGCGCGAGTGGTGGGCGAGCGCCGCCGCCCGGGCGCTGCACGGTGAGCAGTGGACTCCGTCGTCGGGTGCGGAAGCGGCGCTGGACCAGGAACGTGAGGTGTGGCGGGTCGAAGCCAGCGCCGGACGCTCCTACAGCAGCGGTGTTTACGACCTGTCTCGTGAAGCCCCACCCCGGGAAGCGGAAACCCGGCCCCGGGAGTCGCCGGCTGTTCCAGCGGCGGTGACCGAGGCGTGGCAGTTGCTTCAGGTCGCGGACTGAGCGGCGGAAGTAACGGCGATGTCTTCCGACGGCGGATCAGATCCTCCGCAGGAACCTCACAGCCAGCGCATGGAGGGTTCGGAGCCCGCACTCATCAGCCCGCGACAGCGTGAACAGCGTGAACAACGTGACCGGCAATCCGGCTCACCTCCTGAACAGCCCGCACACCCCGAACGTTCCGACCCCGAGGAGGTCGACATGTCGGCTACCACTCTGGCCAGGCCGCCTGTCTCCACCGCTGCTCGCATGCTGCTCGAGCGTTCACGGGCCGGGCTGCTGCAAGCGTGTGACGCCCGCAGTCCCGGCGAGCGATATGTCACCTCGCACCTGGCCGCCCTGCGCGCCGCGGCCGCGGTGCTTGCCGTCCGTAGTCGCCCGGGTGGCCGGGGCGGCCCGCGCAGCGTCTGGGACGTGATGCCCCGGGTCGCCCCCGAGTTGGGGGAGTGGGCGGCCTTCTTCGCCTCGACCGCGTCCCGGCGAGCCGCGATCGAGGCCGGCCGGACCGATGTCGTGAGTCCGCGTGAGGCCGACGACCTGCTGCGTGACGCCGAGGCGTTCCATCACCTCGTCGAATCATCGCTGGGGCTGCCGTACCAGCAGGTACTGCCGCTGTCGCTACCGAGTTGCAACTGATCCTCGAATGACCCGATCGTTCACCCACCTGCATGTGGCCTCCGGGTACTCGCTGCGCTACGGCGCATCCACCCCGGCCCAGTTGGTCGAGGCCGCGCTGGCACAGGGCATGGACAGTCTCGCCCTGACCGATCGCGACGGTCTTTACGGTGCGGTGAAATTCGCGCTCGGCTGTATCGGCTCCGGGGTGGCGCCGCTGCTCGGGGTAGATCTTGCGGTCGAGCCGACCGGTCTCACCGCCGGGCTTCCGTCCTGGGCGGTGCCCAGCCCACCGGCCCACCGGACGCCGGTCCGGGGCGGGTCCGTCGTCGATCCGCGTCATCAGCGGGTCACCGTCCTCGCGCTCGCCGCGGACTCGCGCACGGGTCTAGGCCGAGGGCAGGGCTGGGGCCAGCTGTGCCGACTGGTGACGGCCACGCAGTTGCGGGGGGAGCGAGGCCGCCCGGTCAGCACGATCGATCTCGTGGCCGAGCATGCCCTGACCCAGGATGCCCCCGCGCTGGTCGTCCTGCTCGGTCCGGGATCGGAATTCGGCCGGGCCGCACTGGCCAAGCGTCCCGACGTCGCCCGGGCGGTTCTGCGCCGGTGGCGCGGCCTGCTGCCGGACGGAGCGCTGGCCATCGAGATCGTCTGTCACCGGGGTCCGGAGGGGTCAGTGGCAAGCTGTGGTCACGCCGCCCGGATGCTGGGTCTGGCCCAGGAGGCCGGGGTTCCGGCGGTCCTGAGCAATGCCGTCCGGCATGCCGGACGCGACGGCGCGGTGACTGTCGATGTCCTGGATGCGGCCCGTCGGCTGGTTGCTCTCGACAGCCGGCATCTGGACCGGACCACAGCGGAGGGCTATCTCGCTTCACCGGTCGAGATGCGCGACCGGGCGATCGAGGTGGCTCAGGCCATGGGGTCGCCGGATGCGGCCCGTCGGCTTCTGGACCAGACCGAGGCGCTCGCCGATCGGTGCCGGCTCGATCCTCGCCGGGAACTCGGGCTCTGGATGTCCCATCTGCCCGAGCCGCATGTGCTGGGCCTGGCGGAGGGGCAGGACGCAAGTCTCGAACTGCGAAGAAGATGTGAGCAACAGATTTTCACTCGTTACCCGGGGGCTGGTTCCGGGCATGAGCTTGAGATCCGCAAGCGTCTCGACGACGAGCTTGAGACGATCAAACTGCTGAGCATCCCGACCTACTTCCTCACCGTGGCCAAGGTCTGCGATCTGATCCGGGCACTGGGGGTACGGGTCGCCGCCCGGGGCTCTGGAGCGGGCAGTCTGGTCAATCATCTGCTCGGGATCTCCGGGGTCGATCCATTGCGCTACGGCCTGCTGATGGAACGGTTCGTCACCCCGCTGCGGGCTCAGCTTCCGGACATCGATATCGATGTGGAGTCCGATCGCCGGACCGAGGTGTACGAAAAAGTCCTCGGGGAGTTCGGTGCGGATCGGGTGACCTGCGTGTCGATGATGGACACCTACCGGGTTCGGCATGCGGTCCGGGACGTCGGCGCGGCCCTTGGTCTGCCCCCGGCGGAGACGGACGCGATTGCCAAGTCCTTTCCGCACATCCGGGCGCGTGACGTTCGGCAGGCGATCGCGGAGCTTCCGGAGCTGCGGGCCTCCGGGCTGGCTGAACCTCAGCTCGATCTGCTCTTCGAACTGGTCGAACGACTCGACGGGCTGCCCCGTCATGTCGCTCTTCACCCCTGTGGGGTGGTGATCTCGGACAGTTCCCTGCTGAACCGGACGCCGGTCGAAGCAAGCTGGATGGGTTTCCCGATGAGCCAGTTCGACAAGGATGACGTCGAGGCGATGGGACTGCTCAAACTCGACATTCTTGGCCTCCGGATGCAGTCGGCGATGTCCTACGCGATCAAGGAGATCGCCCGGGTTGATGGCCCAGAAGCCAAACGAGCCGGCCGGCACCAGGATTCGCAACGATACCTCGACGCCGGAGGCCAGATCGATCTCGATGCCGTCCCGCTCGACGACGAGGCCACCTTCAAACTCATCCAGACCACCCACACGCTGGGCTGCTTCCAGATCGAATCGCCGGGTCAGCGTGAACTCATCGGCAAATTCGGTCCGGAGAATTTTCTCGATCTGATCATCGACATCTCCCTGTTCCGGCCGGGCCCGGTGAAATCCGACATGATCGCCCCGTTCCTCCGGGTCCGAAAAGGCCGGGCCGAACCCGAGTACCTGCATCCCCGGCTCGAGTCGGTGCTGGCGAGTACCTGCGGGGTCGTCGTCTTCCACGAACAGGTCCTGGAGATCGTGGAAATCACCACCGGCTGCAGCCTGGCCCAGGCCGACGAGGTGCGCCGGGCGATGGGGTCACAAGCCGGCCAGGAGGAGGCGGGGACCTGGTTCCGGGAGCAGGCCCTCGCCCGGGATTTCGACGAGGCGTCGGTCGGCCGGATCTGGCAGGTGCTCAAGGCTTTCGCCTCCTTCGGGTTCTGCAAGGCTCATGCGGCCGCTTTCGCTCTGCCTACCTATCAGTCGGCCTGGCTCAAAACCCATCATCCGGCGGCCTTTCTGGCCGGAGTGCTTACCCACGACCCGGGGATGTACCCAAAACGGCTGATCTTGGATGATGCCCGCAATCTGGGGATCAGTGTGCTGCCGCTCGACGTCAACCGCTCGGACGGGTTCTACCGGGTGGAGCGGGTGGAGTCCGTGGAGCCCGTGGACGATTACCCCTACGGCATCAGGCTGTCCCTCGCCGAGGTGAAAGGCGTCAGCGAGGCCGAGGTGGCCAGAATGGTGGCGAACCGTCCCTACCATTCGCTGGCTGATTTCTGGCACCGGGCCAGGGTTTCCAGAGCGGTGGCGGAACGGCTGGTGCTCACGGGGGCCTTCGATTCCGTGTCCGGGCTGACCGGGACGCTTCCGGTCCCGGCTCGGGGACGGATCACCCGGCGCGATTTGCTGCTCCAGTTGGCCGACCTGGAACGCTGGACCCGTTCCACCGAGGGCCGTCCCCGGCCGGGTCGAGGGCAATCTCTGTCTCCCGGCCGCGTTGCCGACGGTGTGCGCCAGGCCGCCGCCCGGCAGTCACAGGCGGCCCGGGTGACCGTCCCGGCCGAATTGCAACCGGTGCAGCTGACCCTCGACCTGGGGGACGATCCCGATCAGACGATCCGCAGTGGGCTGCCGGAGATGACCGATGCCGAACGGGTGCGGGCCGAGCTCGAGATACTCGGACTCGATGTGAGCCGGCATGTGCTCGACTTCTACGCACCTCTGCTGGAGGCGCTGGAGATCACCCGGGCCCGGGAGGTGCACAACCGCCGGAACCGGGCCGAGATCCTGGTGGCGGGCGTGAAGGTCGCCACCCAGACCCCGCCGATCCGAACCGGCCGCCGGGTCGTCTTCCTCACCCTGGACGATTCGACCGGCCCGATCGACGCGACGTTCTTCGAGGACGCCCAGGGTTCGTACGCCGGCACCGTGTTCCATTCCTGGCTGCTGGTCGTTCGCGGAGTGCTGCGGAAGACCGGGGCCCGGGGGATCTCGCTACGGGCCACCGGGGCCTGGGAACTGCCGTCGCTCTGGGACGTCTGGGCCGAGTCCGGTCTGGCCGGGGTTCAGGGCATTCTGCTCACCGGCCGGCCCGCCCCGGCTTCCCGGCCCAGGGTGGCCGGGCCCGATACCGGGCCCGCTGACGCCGGTGGCGCCGCCCCGGGCCGGGTGATCGGTGCCAATCGGGACGACGGCGCCTGGCCCGGTCAGGATCATCCGGACTGGGAGGCCGCCACCGGTCTGCCCAGCGGTGATCGCCGCCGGGTGCTGGTCCACGTCAGCGGATATCGGCAGTCGCCGTACGCGGACCTCAAGCCACCGGGAGAAGACACTCGGCAGACCCGGAGCATGCTTGCCGCCGAGGAAACAGCCGACCGGGTACAGGAACGTCGTCGTCGCGAACCGGCCCGCAAACTCTGGCACGCCAGCCCCGGAAGTGCCGGCCGATGAGCCGGCGTCAGTTGAGCCGGATGCGGCGGGCTTCGGGGGCGCCGGGTGCTTCGGGGGCGGTGGGTGCTTCGGAAGGGCCGGGTGAGGATGCCGACTGCATGGTGCTGCACGTCGACATGGATGCCTTCTATGTCTCCGTGGAGCTGATCGACCGGCCTGAGCTACGCGGGCAGTCGGTGATCGTTGGTGGTGGTGGCCGCTCGGTCGTCCTCTCGGCCAGCTACGAAGCTCGCCGGGTGGGCGTGCACTCGGCGATGCCGATGGGCCGGGCCCGCCGGCTCTGTCCGCAGGCGGTGGTGATCGAGCCCGATCATCACCGCTATGCCGAGGTCTCCCACGGCGTGATGGAGATCTTTCGCTCGATCACCCCACTGGTCGAGCCGCTCAGCGTGGACGAAGCCTTCCTCGACGTCTCCGGTGCGGTCCGCCGGCTCGGCCCCCCCACCCGGATCGCCCAGCTGATTCGGGATCGGGTGGCCGATGAACAGCGGATCAACGGGTCGATCGGCATTGCGGCCACCAAGTTCGTCGCCAAGCTGGCCTCCAGTCAGGCCAAGCCCGATGGTCTTCTGGTGGTGCCTCGTGATCGGACCATCCTCTTTCTGCACGCTTTACCGGTCGGTGCGCTCTGGGGAGTCGGTGACCGTACCGAGGATGCGCTGCGCCGGATCGGCCTGATGACCGTCGCCGATATCGCCTACACACCGGTGGCCACGCTTCGCCGGGCGCTCGGTGAAGCGTCCGGGACACATCTGCATGAACTGGCCTGGGGCCGCGATCCTCGTTCGGTCGTGCCCGAGCACGTGGAGAAGAGCATCGGAGCGGAAGAGACATTTCGCACAGATGTCGATGATCCTCAAGTCGTCCGGCGCGAGTTGCTCCGGCTGAGTGAGCGGGTCGCGGCCCGGCTGCGTTCGGCCGGATTACTGGGCCGGACGGTGATCATCAAGATTCGGTTCGCGGACTTCACCACGATCACCCGGTCCCGGACCCTGAGCGAACCTACCGATGTCGCCCGGGCCATCCATGCCACCGCGCTGGAGCTCTACACTCGACTGGGTCTGGAGCGGGCGAGATTGCGGCTGGTCGGAGTGCGGCTGGAGGGCTTGATCGAGGCGTCCGCCGGGCATCACCAGATGGTTCTGGGCGAGCGTCCTCAAGGCTGGCGGGAGGCCGAGCAGGCAGTGGATCGGGCCGGCGCCCGATTCGGGGCCGGTGCGGTTCGTCCTGCCAGCCTGGTCGCCGGTCCGGGGAACGGGCCCTCTGGTGATCCGCACTCGTGGGGAGGGGCGGTGTCAAGAGGGCTTGTTTCATGACCGACAATGAAGAGACCGTCCGCGTCGGATGGTCGATCGGCTTTCGCGGTAGGCGCGCGCGACCTATCCTGTCCACATCGCCGGATCGCAGTGGTACGACCGGTGTGACCGTCAGGAGGTCGAAGTGCCGCTCTCCGATAACGAGCAGCGTCTGCTCGAGCAGATGGAGCGCGCGCTCTACGCCGAGGATCCGAAGTTCGCCTCGGCCATGCGTGGCGCAAACCGACGGCCAGGGGCCGCGCGGCGGCTTGCTGTTGGGGGCACGTCTGTCGTGCTCGGCCTTGGCCTGCTCATTTATGGTGTGACTCAGGGTGGTACAACCGGGATCCTGGTCGGGATCCTGGGGTTCGTCTGCATGCTCGGAGGCGTCGCCTACGCCGTGTCCAGCCAGCGGAAGGGACCGATAGGTGTGGTCAGTGCGGCCGGTACCGTCCGTCCCGCCGCCAAACGGACCGCGCGAGCCCGGGGAACCTTCATGCAGCGCCTCGAACAGCGTTGGGATCGTCGCCGAGACGAGCGCTGAGCGCTACAGCGAGCCCAGCGCCCGGCCATCAGTCGGCGTGCTCGGTCAATCAGTCAGCGTCGGCTGCTGATCTTGTCCCGGGCCTGGGCGCCCCGCTCGCGTAACTGTGCCCCCAGACCCGAGGCCTGCTGGCCGACCCGGCTGGTGGTGGAATCCATCCAGGGGCCGAAGGCCGACAAGGTGGCCACTCCGGAGGCCGGCCACAGTCTCGCCAGCCAGCGGGTCCGGCTCGACTTCAGGGCCGAGACCGCCGATACCACGGCGGCGACGTCGTTCATCCGGTCCCGGGCCGGCCGTCCCCGTTCCTGATCCGGCGGCGCATACCGGCCGTCCTCGATCTCCGTCGTCAGCCGTTCGAGGGCGGCCCTGGTGGCCGGATCGAGCCGGTACTCGCCGGCCAGTCGCTGCCTCACGGCCTGCGGGGTCCAGGACACGGCCCAGCGGATCCCCAGGTCACCCAAACCCAGCCGGAGATCGCTCCAGGCCGCCTCGGCCAGAGCCGATCCGTCCGCAGCCGCCCGAGCCCGCCGCCAGCGCCGCCGGGAGGACAGTTGCGCCGCCAGCCAGGGCGCGATCAGCACGATGATTACCGTCAGCGCGATCAGGATCAGCGGCCAGGGCACGGCCCAACCGGAGGACGCCTGGGTAGGCGCCGCGGCGGCCTGGTCCGGGACGTCCTTCCGGGCCCGGGCGGTGGGCGTGGCGTTCGGTGCGGCCGAGGCCGTGGCCTGCGGCTGCTGGGTCGATTCCGGGTCCTCGGGAAGCACCCCTGAGGGTGGTACCGACCACTCCGGCGTGGTGGTGAAGCCGGCTCGGGGCGTCGGCTCGAACCGTACCCAGCCCACCCCCTCGAAGTAGAGTTCCGGCCACGCGTGCGCGTCGTGGGAGGAGATCACCATGGTGCCGTCGGGCTGCCGCTCGCCCGGCAGGAAGCCCACCGCGACCCGGGCCGGGATCCCCAGCGTCCGGGCCATCACCGCCATCGCCGAGGCGAAGTGGACGCAGTAGCCGCGCTTGCGGGCCAGGAAGGCGACGATCGCGTCGTCTCCGCTGTCGCTCTTGTTGCTGTCCGGGGTTTTGGTGGAGTACTCGAAGCCACCGTCATCACGGAACCAGCGCTGCAGCCTGACCGCCTGCTGGTAGGCCGTTCCGGTCTTGGCCACCGCCTGCGCGGTGGCCGTGATCACCGCGGGCAGGTTCTTCGGCAGGGCCAGATACTGCGAGCTGACGGCGTGAGAAGGGGCCGGGCTGTCGGCGAGTTGTTCGGCCGTCGGTTCCACCTCGAGGTGGGTGACCTGGTAGCTCAGCCCGACGGTGTTCTTGCCGTCACCGATCACGTTCAGCGTGGTCGCGTCGTACAGCCAGGTCCCGGCGGCCACCACCTTGGTGGTCGGATACGGCAACGGCAGGTATGTCTCCTTCAGCGGCCCGATCTTGATGCTGGTGCGGGCCACCTCGGTCTTCACCCCGTCACTCAGCCCCGGGGGGGAGGGAAGGCCGTTCTGGGCCAGGTTGTCCCGGGGGACCGGCCGGGTGCTCGGTGACCAGGTGTTGCCGTCGAACACGTCCGACGTCACGATCCGCAGTGGCGACGGGTTCGCCACCGTGGTGCGGTAGGACAGCAGCTTGGTGTTCGACAGGGACACCAGATCCTTACGCAGATCAAGAATCGGGTTGATCCGGGTGATGGTGCGTCCCTTGCCGGCTCCCTGGCCGCCGTCGCCGGCCGCGCCGATGATCTGATTGCTGAGGCCGGGTACCAGCGCCGGCACCACGATCGCCATCACCATCGTGGTGACGGCGATCCGGCGACCCCCGCGGGCCAGACTCGAATCGATGGGTGCCCCGCTGGAACCGCCGCGCCGGGCCGGGCGGGAACCGGCTCCGCCCGGGCCCGCCGTCAGTACCCGGCCCCAGCCGTGAATCCGGTCGCTGGAGTCCGCCGACAGCAGCAGCAGGAACCCTGACGCCGCGGCGAAGAAGTAGTACCAGCGCAGGCCGCCCTCCAGCAAGGCTGCGGGAACGCAGTACACCGCCAGCAAAGGCAGCCCGGCCAGGGCCGGCTGGCGGAGCGTCGTGGCCAGCAGATCGACCAGCAGCGCCACCAGTCCGGCGCTGCCGGCCACCAGCAGCACGATGCCCTGGGTGGCCTCGACCGGGGGAGCTTGGTCCCGGGTCACTTTCATCGCGGCCGAGAAGAGATCGGTGAGGGCACCGATGGCCCCGGGTCCCTCGGTGATCCGTGAACGGACGAAGAGCACCATCACGGTGAGAAACAGGACCAGGGCCTGCGCCGCCGCCACTCCCGGCCACCAGTGCAGCAGTTGCCGGGCCACGATTCCGCTCAGCATCACCGACACCACGATGATCCCGGCGACGAAGAGCCAGGCGGCCCCGGCCACCAGTGGGCACAGCGTCAGCGCGGCCAGCATGC
>Ga0265340_10000298_pt1 | contig 26012 bp, 19 predicted proteins | sample 4CB225metaG_FD_202082 | JGI IMG/M metagenome (GOLD analysis project Ga0265340, IMG submission 202082) | Rhizosphere microbial communities from Carex aquatilis grown in University of Washington, Seatle, WA, United States - 4-CB2-25 metaG | ecosystem: Host-associated > Plants > Roots >...
TTGTTCGGCCCGGCCGCGACGATGCTCCCGGTGGGCAGATATGACCGGCGTTTCCGGGGGCCAAGAGTACTGGCCTGGAGCACACCTCGCAGGTGTCTCTCAAATTCTTTTCGCCGTCGCGGTCGGCGGCTGGATCGGTCGCGTTGCCTCGCCGCCCTGAGGTGCGGAATGAGCCGGCGCGACGGCGTGAAGTGAACCCCCGCCCCGCCCCGCCCCGCTTTGCGCCCGGCTCCGACTCGCGCCCTGCCTTCGGCTCGCGCCCGGCTCCGACCCGTCCCGCCGTCGCTCCGAAGCCCCTTCTCGCCGTCGCCGTGGGTAGCGCTTGGATGCACTGCGTGAACCCAGGGCGTGGCTCGGGCACGCGTCTAGGTCCTTAGCAGTCCTGATCTTTCTCGTATGAGATGAAAATTTGCGAAAGTTGATCTGCATATTGCACTTGAGTATCGGTGGGGTTACGGTCACCTGACGTACGCATGTCCGACATGGTCGTCGTCGCCGCGCTCAGAGTGGAGCAGACAGATGTTTCGGTCCGTCCGAAGTGAGGGACGAGGTCGCCGTGCCGGCGCCCTCGTTGCCAGTGCTGCGTTGGTCGCCGCCGGCGTCAGCGCATTCCTACCCGCCGGCTCCGCGTTCGCGGCGGCGGCGACCGGCGGTGTCGGGGCGAGCCTGCCCTACGTCGAGGTCCAGGCCGAGAACGCCTCCACCAACGGCACCGTGATCGGCCCCTCGGCCGATTACGGGACGCTGGCCGACGAGGCGTCCTTCCGTAAAGCGGTGACGCTGAAGGGGTCTGGCCAGTACGTCGAGTTCACCACGCCGACCGCGACGAACTCGATCGACTTCCGGTACAGCATCCCGGACACCTCCGGCGGGTCGGTCTACACCACACCGCTGTCGCTGTACATCGACGGGACGAAGTCGACCAACTTCACTCTCACCAACGCCTATAGCTGGTACTACGGCAGCTACCCGTTCACGAACCAGCCGGGCAGCAACCCGCATCACTTCTACGACGAGGTGAACCGACTGTTCCCCAAGACCTACCCGGCCGGCACGAAGTTCCGGCTGCAGGTCGACTCCGAGGACACCGCCTCGGCCTACACGATCGACTTCGCCGACTTCGAGAACGTCGGTGACGCCCTCGCCCAGCCCAGCGGGTCGGTCTCGGTCACCAGCAAGGGCGCCGACGCCACCGGCGCGGCCGACTCGACCGCCGCGTTCAACTCGGCGATCACTGCCGCCGGGGCGGGCGGCACGGTCTGGATCCCGGAAGGTACGTATCAGATCCCGGGCCACCTGATCCTCAACAACATCACGATCAAGGGCGCCGGGATGTGGCGCTCCCGGATCACCGGCGCGGCCCCCGGCTTCTACGGCAACGCCGCGCCCAACGGCAGCACGGGTGTTCACCTCGCCGACTTCGCGATCTTCGGCGATGTGCAGGAACGTAACGACGCCAACCAGGTCAACGGCATCGGAGGGGCACTGAACAACTCCACCGTCGACCGGGTCTGGATCGAGCACGAGAAGGTCGGCGCCTGGATGGATGGCCCGTTCGACAACCTGGTGTTCACCGGGATGCGGATCCGCAACACCACTGCCGACGGGATCAACTTCCACGACGGCATCACCAACTCGAAGGTCACGAACAGCGACCTGCGCAACCTCGGTGACGACGGGCTGGCCACCTGGTCGGAGTCCAACGCCGACACCGGAGACTCGTTCGACCACGACACGGTGCAGTACCCGATCCTGGCCAACGGCATCGCGATCTACGGCGGTCACGACAACTTCGTCACCGACAACCGGGTGATCGACGCCGGCCTGACCCAGGGTGGTGGCATCCACGTCGCCCAGCGGTTCGCCTCGACCACGCTCGGGCGCACCGACGTCCTGCGCAACACCCTGATCCGCGACGGCGGACTCGATCCCAACTGGCAGTTCGGGGTCGGGGCCCTGTGGTTCGACGCTCGTGACGGTGCCATGGCCGGTCTGACCAACGTCGACAACATCCTGATCCAGCAGAGCCCGTACGAGGCGATCCAGTTCGTCTCGGGGTCCAGCATCACCAACGTCAAGATCAACAATGCGACGATCCAGAACACCGGAACCTTCGTCGTCCAGGAGCAGGTCGGCGGCTCGGCCACGATCACGAACACCACCGCGACCGGTACCCAGGCGCCGGCCCAGATCTACAGTTGTTCCACCCAGTTCACCCTGACCGACGGCGGCGGTAACTCCGGCGTCTTCGGCGGTTCGCAGTGCGGCTTCTTCACCCCGACCTTCCCGCCGTACCTGCCGGACAACACCTCAGGCATCTCGGTGAGCCCGACGACGCTCGGGTTCGGTTCGGTGGCCACCGGCGACACCAGCGCGGCCCAGGCGGTGTCGATCACGAACACCGGCACCGCGGCGGCCGCGGTCAGTGGCCTCAGCATCACCGGTGATTTCAGCCAGACCAACACCTGCGGATCGAGTCTGGCCGCAGGCGCGTCGTGCACGGCCAGCGTCAAATTCGCCCCGACCGCGACGGGATCGCGCACCGGCACCCTGTCGGTCAATGCCGGTGGAGTGACGACCCCGGTCAGCCTGTCCGGTACGGGTGTCACCCCGGGCCCGATCCTCAGTACCGACTCGAGCGCCCTGGCCTTCGCCGGAACCGTCGTCGGCACCTCCTCGGCGGTCAAGACGGTGACCGTCTCGAACACCGGGACGACATCGGCGGCGGTCTCGGCGGTCTCGGCCACCGGTGACTTCACCCAGACGAACAACTGCGCGACGCTGGCGGTCGGTGCCTCCTGCGCCGTCAAGGTCACGTTCAGCCCGAGCGCCTCCGGCGCCCGCACCGGCACCGTGAAGATCACCAGTAATGCCAACAACAGCCCGACGTCGATCGCTCTTACCGGCAGCGCCATCGGCACCGACACGAACATTGCCCTCAACCAGCCCGCAACCGCGAGCAGCCAGGTGAACTCGACGCAGGCGGCCAGCACGGCGACCGACGGCGACGCGAACACGTACTGGGAGAGCGCCAACGGCGCGTTCCCGCAGTGGCTGCAGATCGATCTCGGCGCCACGACGAGCATCGGCAAGGTGACCCTGAAGCTACCGCCGGCCACGGCCTGGGCCACCCGCACCCAGACCCTGTCCGTGCAGACCAGCACCGACGGATCAAGTTTCAGTACCGCCGTCCCGTCTGCGACCTACACGTTCGATCCGGCCAAGGCCAACACGGTGTCGATCACGGTCCCGGCCGCCTCCGCCCGGTACGTCCGGGTAAACATCACGGCGAATTCGGGATGGTCGGCCGGGCAGGTCTCGGAATTCGAGGTCTACCCGAGCGGTGGCACCAGCACCCCCTCGGCCACTTTGAGCACTGATCCCGCCTCGCTCACCTTCGCCAGCCAGGATCTCAACACGGCGAGTTCGGCCAAGACGGTGACGGTTTCCAACACCGGTACCGCGGCGGCCACCGTCTCCGCGGTTGCGGCCACTGGCGACTTCGCGCAGACGAACACCTGCGGGGCGTCGATCGCGGCCGGCGCATCCTGCGCGGTCAGCGTCACCTTCAAGCCGACCGCGTCGGGCACCCGCACCGGTTCGCTGACCGTCACCAGCAACGCGACCAACAGCCCGGCCACGGTCGCACTGTCCGGCACCGGAGCCGGGGCAACCACCAGCACGAACCTTGCGGCCGGCAAGACCACCAGCGAGTCCAGCCACACCCAGACCTATGCCTCGGCCAATGTGACTGACAGTGATCAGTCGACGTACTGGGAGAGCGCGAACAACGCTTTCCCGCAGTGGGTTCAGGTCGATCTCGGCTCGGCTCAGAGCGCGAGCCGCGTCGTCCTTCAGTTGCCCGCCGCCACCGCGTGGGCAGCCCGCACCCAGACGCTGTCGATCCTCGGCAGCACCGACGGCACGACCTGGACCACGGTGAAAGCCTCGGCCGATTACACGTTCGACCCGGCCACCAGCAACACCGTGACCATCCCGATCACCGCCACCACTCAGCGCTACTTCCGGCTGAACATCACGGCGAACACCGGTCAGCCGGCCGGCCAGATCTCCGGGTTCCAGGTCTGGAACAGCTAACCGGAAAGATTCACTCCGGTACGGATACGGCGGGGCCGCCGGCGCAAAGTGCGTCGGCGGCCCCACCCGTGTCAGCGCCGGGACCGGGTGAGGATCGACCCGGGCCGACCATCGATGATCACTGGCCGGGCCCGCGAAAGTGCTGCCTCAAGTCAATGCCGGTGAGTCAAGACGCGGTAGCGACCCGGCGAACCACTGCGCTTGATCACCAGTTCAGCCCACGGATCGTCCAGGGTCTCGTAGCCGGCCTTGCGTGATCACCGGTTCAGCCCACGGATCGCCCACGGGTCTCGTCGCCGGCCCTGCGTGATCACTGGTTCAGCCCACGGAACTGGCCAGGATTGTGACAGTTTCGTGGGCGCGGTCGGTGATCTTCCCTGGGTGGGGCCAGGGCCTGGTCTTCTCGGCCGAGCGACGCGGACCGGTCTCCAGGTGGGGTGGCCCGGCCGGGTGAGGCCGACCGCAACGGTCAAGGTGGGCCCTCCCGGAGGTTCGGTGGTGGCGGAGGTTCCGGGGTGGTGGTTCCGGGGCGGGCATTGGGGAACGTCCAAGCCATAGGCAGGCTCGATTGTTCCCCGATCACCGGTTCAAATGGGACCCGGACCGCCCCCGGCGACCGCCCCCTCAAACTCGATCATCGAGCGCAGGCGCTTCCCGGTGTGCCTCCGAAAATCCGGTGCCGGGACGCTGATTCAGGCCAGATCACGGGCTTTTCGGGAGGCACACCGGGCATGGGAGTGCGCCCAACGCTTAGCTCACCGGATTGTGCCTCGCGGGCACGTTCACGGGCTCGGCCGATGATTAGAGATGATCAGGAATGGTCTGACAACCGGGTGCCGCAGACCAGAAGCGGGCCTGTGGGCGTCGCTGAGCCCGGCCCGGCCCGGCCGAGCACGATCTTGCCCGGGAGCGCCTTGGCCTTGAGCGCCTTGGCCTGGGCCGGCGTGATCGGGACCGCCTTGACCTCGGGTACCTTGGTCTGGTCCGGCGTGACCTGGATCGTCCCGGCCTTGACCGTCCCGGCCTTGACCGTCCCGGCCTTGACCGTCCCGGCCTTGACCGCCCTGGCCTTGACCGCCCTGGCCTTGAGCGCTTTGGCCTTGAGCGCTTTGGCCTGGTCCGGCGTGATCGGGATCGCCCTGGCCTTGAGGGCCTTGACCTTGAGCGCCTTGGCCCGGCCGGGATTGATCTGGCCCGGCTCGGCCATGATCGCGCAGGCCCGCACGGTGCCGGACTTGGCGCTTCCGGCCGGGCCGGTGGCGCTGCCCGTGCTGCCGACGGCGGCCGCGACGCCCCCGGCGGCCATGGTGATCACGACGACGGTGCCGAGGACGAGCAGGCCGCGGCGCTTGAGCAAGGAGGGGAGGGCGGTGCGCAGCTTCATCTTGTTCTCCTGGATGCCGGTGCGAAAGCCGGCCCGCAGGCCGGCCGCTGAGGTCCCGCGACCGGATCGCAGTGCGGGACCACACCGATCCTGACCGGGGCCGGCTGACGTTCCGCTGACGTTCCTGAAGATGCGCTTCAGGTATTTCCCCGCCATGGCAGGCATCCTTGGGCGTATGCGCGTACTGGTGGTGGATGACGACACGCGGCTGACGGCCTTGCTGCGTCAGGGACTGCGGTCGGAGGGATGCGCGGTCGACGTCGCCGGGAACGGCCTGACCGGAATCGAGCTCGCGTCCCGGAGCGTCTACGACGTGATCGTGCTGGACGTGATGATGCCCGGTCTCAACGGTTACAAGGTTTGCGCCCAGTTGCGGGCGGTCGGTGATCGGACGCCGATCCTGATGCTCACCGCCAAGGACGGGGAGTACGACGAGGCGGAGGGACTGGAAACCGGTAGTGACGACTACCTGACCAAACCGTTCTCCTTCGTGGTGCTGATCGCCCGGCTGCGGGCTCTGGTCCGCCGGACCCGGCCGGATCGGCAGATCGTCCAGCACTTCGGCGATCTGGAGATCGATCAGGCCGCCCACCGTTGCCGCCGGGCCGGCCACGAGGTAGCCCTGACCGGCCGGGAGTTCGCGGTGCTGGTCCATCTCGCGGAGCATGCCGGTGAGGCCGTGGGCAAAGGTCAGATCGTGGACGCCGTCTGGGACGACGCCTACGACGGGGATCTGAACATCGTGGAGGTCTGCGTCAGTGCCCTTCGCCGGAAGATCGACAAACCGTTCGGGCGGGCCGGCATCGAGACCGTCCGCGGGGGTGGCTACCGGTTACGGCCCGACGGTGGCTGAGACCCGTCACCGGCGGATCCGCTACTGCTGGCCCCGCAGCGTTCGGGGGGTGGCCACGGCGGTGGTGACGCTGCTGACCGCCGCAGCGCTGGCTCTCTGCGCGGGCGTCCTGCTCTATGCCGTGCACCAGGACCTGGTGGGAGCGGCGCGAATCGCCGCCGAGGAGAAGGTGACGGCCGCCGCCGAGCAACTGCGTAAGGGTGCCCTTCCGGCGTCGGTGCTGCCGGCCGACGGCACCGTGATCACCAAAGTCGCCCCGAGGGCCGTGGCCACGTCCATCCCGGCGACGAAGGCCCTGGCCAGCCCGGGGAAAACGGTGCTGCCTCGGGGCAACGTGGTCAAGGCCGGGGCCGTCGCGAAGGCGATGTCGGTGCAGGTGCTGACCCCTCATGGCACGTACGTCCTGGCGGCCACTCCCGATCTCAAATCGGCCGAGACGACGCTCCGCGTGATGACGCGGCTACTCCTGGCCAGCATCCCGCTGGTGCTGCTCCTGGTGGCGGTGCTCACCTGGTTCGCGATGGGCCGGGCGTTGCGTCCGGTGGAGGCGATCCGGGCCGAGTTTGCCGAGATCACCGCGCACGATCTGCACCGGCGGGTGCCCGACCCCCGCTCCGGGGACGAGGTGTCCCGGCTGGCCGGCACCATGAACCTGACTCTGGATCAGCTACAACGGGCGATGGTGCGGTTGCGCACGTTCACCTCGGACGCCTCCCACGAACTGCGCAGCCCGCTCACCACCCTGCGTACCCGTCTTGAGCTCGCGGTCGCCCGGCCCGAAGAGGCGAACTGGCCCCTGGCCGGCTGGGAGTGCCTGCGTGACGCCGAGCAACTTCAGGAGATCGTCGAGGATCTGCTGCTGCTGGCCCGGCTGGACGCCGGCCAGGTGCTGGGCCGGGAACGGATCGTGCTGCTGGACCTGGTCCGGGGGGTGGCCGGGGAACGTTCGGCGGGCCGGGCGCTGACCATCGTGGACGGCTCGTCCCCGACCCTCCCGGCGGATGCCGGGCCCGCAGTGGTTTCCGGCAGCCGCACCGCCCTGTCCCGGCTGATCGTCAACCTGGTCGACAATGCGGTCCGGTATTCGCGGACCAGCGTGGAGGTACGGGTGACGAACGGTCCGGGTCAGGTGGCGGTCGAGGTCACGGACGACGGACCTGGCATTCCCGCGCCGGACCGCCGGCGGGTGTTCGACCGGTTCACCCGTCTCGACAACGCCCGCAGCCGGGACCAGACCGGCGGCGGGGGCAGCGGTCTCGGGCTGGCCATCGCCCGGGACATCGCCCTCGCCCACGGCGGAACGGTGGTCGCCGCCGAGCCGGCCCCCGGTCAGCAGGGGGCGCGGCTCGTGCTGACGCTGCCGGCCGGTGTCCCCGGGTAAGACACGCTCTAAGATCATCGGGTGAGTAATGATGCGACGAAGGTGCCGTTGACGGGCTGGCGGCTGGGCCTGGACCGGGCCCTGCCCGTTCTCGCCGTCCTGGTCCTGGTTCTGAGCTTGATCTCGTTGTTCGGCGATGAGCCGGCCACCTGGCTGCCACTTATCGTGGCCGGTCTGGTACTGGCCGGTGTCGGGACGCGGTGGCTGCTTGAGCGGTATCGGAGTCATTTGCACTGATCATGAAAGTATTTGTGATTACCGGCGAAAACTGAGACATCTGCTCGTAAGGTCGTCTTTGTCCGTCCTGGTGCGGCGTTGCGCCGGGCGGTCCTTCTTGCCACATTGTCTCGCTGGAAGGAACGACAGTATGCGCTTTGTCCTGAGGAGCCATCGGCCCCGGATACTCGCCGGCCTGGTCGCCGCGGCGCTGCCGATCGCGATGTTCACCGGTGCGGGCGCGGCTTCGGCCGGCCCGGCTCGCCGCACGCTGGCGAACAGCAAACCGTCCTGGCTCATTCACGCTCAGCGGAAGTCCCAGACCGCTGCCGGCAGCAAGGTTGATTTCGGGGTGCTGCTGGGGCTGCGTGATGCCTCCGGCGCGGAGGCGACCCTGCAAGCGATCTCGGATCCGAGCAGCTCCCGCTACGGGGACTGGCTGACCCGGGACGAGTTCACGGCCCGCTACGCACCGGCCGCCGCCGACGTCCGTGCCGTTCGTAGCTGGCTGACGTCGCAGGGCTTCACCCTGCGCCAGACGCTCGGTGGCGGCCTGTACGTGGAGGCCAGCGGCAGCGCCGCTCAGGTGATGAAGACCTTCTCCACCACGTTGTCCAGTTACACCTATCAGGGTCACACGGTGCGGGCCAATACGACCGCACTGTCGCTGCCCGCCGGCGCCCCCACGGCGGTGACCGGCGTGCTCGGCCTCGATCAGGGATCGGCGCTGAAGAAGCCGGCCACCACCACCCTGCCCGGCCCGCCGTCCGGCGCCCGGTACGGGGTGCAGCCGTGCTCGGCCCATTTCGGCCAGAAGATCGCCACCGACAAGCCGGCCGCCGCCGGTCAGAAGCGGCCGTACACCGTCTGCGGTTACGCTCCCCAGCAGCTGCAGAGTGCCTACGGTGAGTCGTCCCTGCTCAAGAGCGGGGTCACCGGCAAGGGCGTGACGGTGGCGATCACGGATGCCTACGCCGCGCCGACCATCCTCAAGGACGCTCAGATCTACAACCGGGTGCATCAGCAGCCGTCGTTCGGCCCCGGCCAGTTCCAGCAGATCTGGCCCAGCAGCTTCAACGTCTACGACCCCGAGGATGCGCAGGGCTGGTACGGCGAGGAGACCCTCGACGTCGAGGCCGTACACGCGATGGCTCCTGGGGCCAAGGTGGTGTTCGTGGCCGGTGCCGACGACCTCAGCGGGCTGGACGAGGCCTGGGCTCAGACGATCGACAACCACGTCGCCGACGTCGTCACCAATTCCTGGGGCAGTGCCGTCGACGACGTGGCCGACCTGGGCCAGAGCTACATCGACTTCTACCAGCACTTCTCCCTCGAAGCCGCGCTCACCGGCCAGACGGTCAGTTTCTCCACCGGTGACGACGGCGACAACACCGCCGGCGGTACCGACCCGGCGGCCAAGACGGACCAGTTCCCGGCTGACCTTCCTTACGTGATCGGGGCCGGTGGCACCAGCGTGGCGATCAGCAAGTCCGGCCAGCGACTGGGTGAATGGGGCTGGCAGACCGCTTATTCGGCGCTCTCGGCCGACGGCAAGTCCTGGGGGGCCCCGGTGTACAGCTCGGGTGGCGGTGGCGGCCCCAGCCAGCTTTTCTCCCAGCCGTTCTACCAGCAGGGCAAGGTTCCGGCCCGGATCGCCAACTTCTACGGCAAACCGGCCCGGGCGATCCCGGACATCTCCATGCCGGGTGATCCGAACACCGGCTTCGAGGTCGGTGAGACCCAGGAATTCCCGGACGGTACCTACTGGGACCAGTACCGGATCGGTGGCACCAGTCTCTCCTCGCCGTTGCTGGCCGGTGTCCTGGCGGTGTCGTACCAGAAGGTCGGCAAGCCCCTGGGCTTCGTGAACCCGCTGCTGTACAAGTTGCTCGGCACTTCGGCGCTGTACGACGTGGTGGCCCCGAAACAGCCGGTGCTCCAGGTCCGCACGGACTACGCCAACTTCCTGGACTCCTCGGAGGGGTACCTGTTCCGCCTGCAGACCGTCGACACACAGAGTTCGACCCTGCACTCGACCCCGGGTTACGACGACGAGACCGGCGTCGGCACCCCGAACGGCCCGGCGTTCTTCACGGCACTGACGGCGTCCCGCCGGTAGCCGCCTGCCGGTAACCGGCCGCCGCGCGCTGGCAGCCGCCCGCTCGTGATCACCGGTTGGGCCCACGGAAGTGACATGTCACTGACACATTCGAGGGCCCAGCCGGTGATCTAGCAGGGAGTCGGGCGAGCGGCGGAGCCGGAGAAGCCGGGGGAGCGGGGGGGCCGGGCGGGCGGGGAGCCGGGGAAGCTGTGCTAGCCGGGTATCACCAGGGGGAGGGGACGGGCGGAGCGACAACCGGGGGACGGTCGTTGCAGGTGATGGTGTTCGGCAGTTCCCACGGGGCCAGCCAGCCGCCGTCGTTGCCGCCGAGGTCCTTCAGCGTGAACTCCGACCCGGCCGAGGTGAAGTTGAAGGCCCCGCAATTGTTGACGCCGACCGCGCCCACGTTGCGGGCGTCCACATTCTCGAATGTTGCCGAACCGGCCGAGCGGGCGCTGACCACCGAGGTACCGGCGCCGTCCACCCTGATGTCCTTGAAGTGGACTCCGGTGATCGAGTACTGGTCCTTCACCGGGAAGTCGGTGACCAGCATGATCGCGTTGTAGGTGTTGTCCAGGAAATTGTCCCCGACCACCTGGATGTCGGCGTCGATGTTCTTTTCCAGCGCGTAGAACCAGATTGCTCCGAGGCCGATGTTCCAGTTCAGTTCGTAGGTCCCGGCCCGGACCGTGGTGTTGCCGGTGATCAACAGCTTTCCGGTGAAAGGCTCGGATCCGAACCGGGAGCCGACCTGGATGGCGCTGCCCTCGCGGATCGGGTCGGCGATCAGGTTGCCCGAGACGGTGTTGTCCGTGCCGCCGTAGAGGGCAATGCTGTTGGCCAGCACCGGCGTCTGCACGGTGTTGTTCTCGACCGTGTTGCCGGCGTCCTGAGTCTTGTCCGACCACAGCGCCACGGCGTCATCACCGGTGTTCCGGATGAAGTTGCTCGAGATCAGCGAGTTGGTGACGCCGGTATGGAAGTTGATGCCGTCGGCGATCTGGTCGGCGATCACGTTGTTCGTGATCTTCAGGTTGGTGATCGGGCCGTCCAGCCACATTCCCACCTTGGTGTGGTGGATGTAGAGCCCGTCGATCGTCGAGTCGCTCAGGGCTCCACCGATGCCGTTCACCTGGTCGTTGTCGAGGCGCTCGCGAACGTCACCCTCGATCGCGAAGCCGGACAGGTGGACGTGGGTGCTGCCGCCGGACGCCGCGTCCTTGCCGTAAAAGCCGACACCGCTGTGCATCGAGCCGTCGGCGGCGGGAGCGCTCAGGGTGACCTGGTGGCCCTTGACGATCGTGTACCAGTTGCCGGCGCCCTCGATCGTCACGTCGTCGACGATGATGTGGCGGTTCACCTGGTAGGTACCCGGCGGCAGGTAGACCTTGAGGTGCTTGCGCTTGGCGAAGGCGATGGCCTGATCGATCGCCTCGGCACTGTCCCGCTTACCGGACGGGTCGGCTCCGAAGAGCAGCACGTTGGCCGCGGTGAGGTCGACCCGCGGCGGGCCGACCAGTTGCGAGTCGAGCACGTCGACGACCGTGGTGGCGGCGTTGCTCCCGGCCGGGACTTTGAGGCGGAGCCGGTCGCCCGCGTGGTAGGTCCGGCCGAGCAGCAGGCGCTGCTCGTCGTAAAAATGGTTGGGCCGGAACGGTGTGGTGATGGTGGGGGCCGGGGTCGTCGAGGCGGGCACGCAGGCGCACTCGGTGATCCACCAGTCGGGGTGCAGCAGGCCCGCTTTCGGGTCGTTGGAGAACGGGTACTGGTTGTACAGCCAGGCGTACTGCGAGGTGAGGGTCATCCGGTGGGCGGTCCCGCCGTTCACGTTCACGTCAAGGGGTGCGGTGATGCCGCCGCCGTCGGGCGCATCCGGAATGCTGTACCGCACGGTGATCGCGTTGGTGGTGCTCGGCAGGGTGAACTCGACGTACTGTCCCGGCGTCAGTTGGACTGCTTCGCGGCCAGAGGCCTCGGCCGGCAGCGTGTACGCGGAACGGTCCGGGCCGATAATCCTTCCGCTGGTGGTGGCGCTCTCCGCCTCCTGCTCGGCGAAATCGACAGCGGCCCCGCGGCCGGTCACCAGGGCCGAATTCAGCGCGGCCCGGGTCACCGCGGAGGCCGGGGCGGCGGGCGCATTCGCGGCGGCGACAGCCGTGCCGGTGCCGAGGCCGACGGCGGCTACCGTCGCCGAGGCGATTCCCACCGCCAGCCAGCGTGAGGGCCTTCCGGACGGTCTCGCGGCGTTTTCGCTGATGCTCCGTGACATCGACTGACTCGTTTCTCTTGGGATGGCCATCGCCGACCGACGCTCGAAGTGGAGCGCCCCCTGAAACAGGGCAGGATCATGTCACGTTATTGCTTGGATTTGTAGTTCTTCAGACTCTGACTTGCTCAGGATCGGGCTGGTCCGGACCGGGTCGCGGCGGAGCCACCGACGCGAAGGTCGGGCGGCCGGGCTCGAGCGGCAACCGGGTGCTCCGGGCCAGGTAGCTGACCGCGCGGTACCAGCCGGTGAGCAGCAACAGGTCGAGCAGTTCGAGCTCGTCGAAAGCGTCGCTCAATTGCGCCCAGAGTTCATCGGGCAGGTCGCAGCGGTCGTGCAGGGCGTCGACCGTTGCGATCAGGAGTCGCTCGCGGGCGACCGGCCAGCAGGGGTCGCTGGCTTGACCGTGGGTCAGGGAGGTCACCTGGGCGGCGGTGAATTCCACCCGGTCCGCGAAGAAGGCCAGGTGAACACCCCACTCGTACTCGCACCCGGTGCGGGCGCAGGTGCGGTCGATGACGATCTCGCGTTCCCGCCGGGACAGCGAGAGGCGGCGCCCGAGCAGGTAGCTCCCCAGGGCATGAGCCGCCTCGGTGAGAGCGAGATTCTTGGCCATCAAGCGGAACAGCGCGATCGGGGCGACGCCGGCCGGCGACATTCCCAGCAGTCGCTGTTCGACGGCTGGATCGTACGGCGGGTCGAGCGGAGCAATGCGAGTCATGGCCACCACCTGTTTCTGAAATCGAAACCTTCCGTCGCCGCTAGGCTAAGGTTCGGATTCAGAAACGGCAAGGAGGCGGCGGTGAGCGGTACCCCCCGGCCCGGTCAGCCGGTCCGCGGTTCCACCACCGGTCGGCCGGTGATGGCGGCCCTGGACTTGCTCGGACGGCGCTGGGCGCTGCGCATCCTCTGGGAACTGCGCGAGGGCCCGCTCGGTGCCCGAATCCTTCGCCAGCGCTGCGATTCGATGTCCAGCAGCGTGCTCTACGAACGGCTCAAGGAACTGACGGGGGCCGGTCTGGTGATTCGCGGGGCCGACGATCGCTATCAGCTGACCCGGACCGGAGCCGCCCTCGGCACCGCGATCGCGCCGCTACAGGAATGGGCCGAAACCTGGAGCACATTCATCACCGACCCCACCCCTCCCGAACGCCGGGGAGAATCCGAGTTCTAGGCAGGCCTGGCTCTTCCCCGATCACCACCGGAACCGGGACCGGGTCGATCGGTGCAGTTCGCTCCGGCAACACTCCAGTTGGGTACCTCTGCAAACGTTTCCGGATGTTGAGCGGGTGCCGTCCTGCCAACCTCCGGGCCTGGCCGGTAGTTCGAGAACAGGTGATCAGGACCTCTTCGATCCGTGGGACGTCGAGGATGTTCGTGCCCGGGTGGTCAGGCCGGTGGTGAACAGCCTGATCCGGCCCGCGGATCTGGAGCAGGTGGACGTGGGCTGGGGGCCGCGGGTCTCGTTGTGGGGGCCCGGGCCCGGAGTCGCGCCGGAGGTGCCCGGGCGAACGGCGCGTCTGGGCGCGGAGGCGGCCCGAACCGGACCGGGGGCCTCGTATCTGGAAGCCGATGAGGAGCTCTGGGTCCTGGTGGTGGCGAGTGGTTCGTCCCGGCATTCGCAGATCTGGGACATCGTGAGCGCCGAGCAGGTCGAGACCCTCGCCGACGCCGCGTATGCACTGGCCGATCGGTTGGAGGACTGGGTCTGCGAGTGTGTCTACTGGGGCGAACGGCCGTCGGCGCGGTTCGAGATCCCGTCCCGGTGAGCGCGGCGGTTCACCGCCTGGGTGCTGGCGAGCGGGCAAAGGTGCATGATCGCCGGTTCCGCCCTCGGATCGACGATGGCCGCGACAGTTTCGTGGGCGCAGCCGGTGATCATGCGCTGAGGTGGGCCCGTGTCGGGGGCAAAGCAGGGGTCAAAGGTCAAGTCAAAGGTCAAGTCAAAGGTCAAGCCAAAGCAAGTCAAAGGTCGAGTACGGCGACGGCGGGTTCGTGCAGGCTGCCCATCCAGACGCGCCCGTCATGCTCGCGAACGCCCGTGACCATGTGATAACCCCCGCGATGCTGGGCCGCACTCGGCTGGAGGTCGTGGATCAGCAGTCCCTCGTCGTTGTAGGCCTGGACCCGGACAGTCCGCCGGGGGGCTGGTTGCAGAGCCTCGGGGATCCGGGTCACCTGACGTCGCAGTGGCATTGGCGCTCGCTGGAGCAGTTCGACCACCCGGTCGCGCGGACTGGCGATGCTCACCCAGATCAGCCCGTCGCTACCGCGGGCGATGTTGTCCGGATATCCAGGCAGGTTCTGGACGAACAGATCGCGGGTGCCCGCCCGGGGGCCACTCAGCCACTGGCGCACGATGCTGCGGGCGCTCGTCTCGGCCACCGCTACGTACGACTCGTCCGCACCGAGAGCGACACCGTTGGCGAAAGCAAGCCCCTCGAGAAGCATCTCGAGGCTGCCGTCGGCGGTGCGTCGCCACAGCCGGCCGGTGCGAGTCATCTCGACGAAGTCGGCCTTCCAGCTCTCGATGCCGTGCACGGTCGAGGAGTCGGAGAAGTAGACGGTACCGTCGGCGGCAACGGCGGCGTTGTTGCAGAAGCGCATGGGCCGTCCGTCGAGGTCACCGACGAGGGTCTCCAGCCGTCCGGTCCGCAGGTCGAGGGTGAGTACGCCGCGGTGGGCATCACAGACGAGCAGGCGCCGGTCGGGAAGGTATTCGAGGCCGAGCGGCCGGCCGCCGGTGTTCGCGACCTGCCGCACCTGGCGCCCGTCATGGCTGACCCGGTGGATCGAGCCATCGTCGGTACCGGTGAAGACGGCGCCCTCGTCGGGGCCGGAGGGCGCGACCACCACGTCCTCGGCGCCCTGGCCGGGGACCGGGAAAACCTGAAACGTCATGACCTCATCCTGTTCGTGTTCCGGCCGGTGCCCGGGTTACCCAATTTTCCAATTTAGACATGCTTGCACCCTTTGTAGCGTGATCGTAGTGTGATCAAGCCCTCGGAGTCGCGAATCATCGAATATGCGTCGAAACGGCAGGGCTGGAAGAGGTTCGGCCCGAGGTTCGGCCGGTCAGCCCAGGCTGCTGCCGGACACGGTGGGGTGGCTGCCCGTGCCCAGGTAGAAGATCCCGGGATAGCCCCGGGTCGAGAACCCCTGGTTAGGGTTGCGGCGCAGAGTGCTTCCGGTGATCGTCAACGAGCCGGTGTGATCGTTGCTGACGTAGAAGACCGCCCCACCACCTTCCCGGGCGTGGTTGTCCTCGATCCGGGTTCCGGAGAGGGTGACGGTGTAGGTGTTGCCGTCGGTGTAGATGGCGCCACCACTGCCGCCGCCGGCCGTCCCGGCCCGTTGGGGGTTGGCGCCGTCACCGATCGCCTGGTTGTGGCTGAACAGGCTGTTCAATATGACCCAGGAGACCCCGATACCGCTCAGCGCACCACCGTTGGAACAGCTACCGCCCTGCCCGGCGGCGCCGCCGAAGGTGCTGGCCACGACGTACACCGGTCGGTGGCCGCTCTGATCGAGGACCCGCAGGGCCGCGCCCCCGAGATCGGGTCCGCTCCGATCACAGCGGTTACGGATGAATACCGAGTTGACCACTTTGACCCGGCCGCCGCGCACGAAGATGGCCCCGCCGCCTCCGCCGTCGGTTCTCTGCCCGGTGGCGTTGCCGTCGGCGAAGGTCAGATTCTGCACCGTGAGCCGCGGGTGGTCCTGGTCGTTGCAGTGCGCGGTGGTCCAGCCCTGGGCCTGGTCACAGGTGTTCTGGTAGAGGATGCGGCGCTTACCGGCACCGCTCAGGGTGACTGTGCCCCCGCCGTCAAGGACGACGTCGGGGTGAGCATTGAACACTTTCGCGGTGCGGGTCAGGGTGATCGTGATCGGGGCCCGACCGCAGTTGAAGGTGGTCACCCCGCCGGCCGCGACCGCGTGCAGCACGGCCGCCGAGGTGCAACCGGCCGGGCTGCCGTGACCGATCACGTGGTCGGGATGGGACGTGCCGGCGGCTCGGGCCGCCACCGGGACAGTGGCCCGGCCGGCCCGATTACCGGCGGGCCTCGCCGCTACCGTCTTGGCCTGGTGACCAGTGGTCGGGCTCGGCCGGGCCGAAGCGCTTGACGGGGCCGAGGCGGGTGACGCCGCGGCGGCCGGGCCCGCGAGCGGAGAGCCTGGCGGCCCCGTGCTCGTGGCCGTCGTCGGGGTTCCGCCGGGCGTACAACCGGCCGCCGTCAATACGGTCAGGAGCAGCACGAACATCGACGTCGCGCGGCGGTATCGGAGCACGGGACGACCCTATCCGGGACCGGTCCAGCGACCCTCGGGCCGGAGCGGGGCCCGGGGCGCGGAGCTGAGAGCCGGGCGCCTGGCCAAGGCGGATCAGATGCCCGTGATGATCGGATTCCGGTGATTATCAGGTGGACGTCGGGTCCAGTACCCGGCCGATGAACAGCGGTGTGCTCGTGGGCCGGTCGTGGATGATGTAGACGAACGGCCGATCGGCGATGACGGATCGTGGCGGCGCGAGCACAGCCGAGGTGAGCATCATCACCGCGGCCGTGGCCGCCGCCGCCTCGGTACCGGCCTCGTCCACGGCGATAAAACCCTCATGCACCACCGCGGATATCTTCAGCGGCTGCTGGCTGGTCATGGCGCTGAAATCGGCGGCATCGGTGAAGGCGGCCGGCATCCCGAGCCCGGCGAGGATCTCGCTCAGCCCGGCCTGGGTGCGGATCGTCCAGCGCGGCAGCCCGACCCGGACCGGGGCCGGACGGAAACCGGCCAGCAGCCGGCTCAGCCATTCGCCGGTCAGGGCCTTCTCGACCTCGGCGAACCGGCCGGTGTCGGGGACGACGACGGCCATCGCCAGCCGGCCCCCGGCGTAAGGAAGATCGACCGCCGTCCACCCGGGACCGGTGGCGAAACGGTTACCGGTCGGGGCGTGCATCAGGCTGGTGGTGACCGTGCTGCCGTCCAGCCGGTGGAACGGTGATTCACGGGTCATCCCGGACTGGAACGGAGTTCGCCACGGCGCTTTGAGATACAGGGCATTGGCCAAGGTCAGCCGAGTGCTGGCGTCGAAGACACCGGCCGGGATCAGTTCCGGGACACGGGCCCGGGTCTGCTCCGACACCCACGCGTTGACCTCGGCCCGGGCCGCCTCGGCCCGGCCGTAGTCCACCACTCGCATTCCGGTTCCGAAATCGCGGGCCAGAACATCCAGGAACGGCTGCTGCCAGGTCACATCGAGCTGGCCCCACAGACTGTTCGCGGACGACAACTCGACCGGCTGGGCGTTGTCGCCGGCGCTGCCGGAAGCGGCCTTGGACCGGGGGACCAGGGCGAGATCGATCTCGTTCAGCCCTTCGGCCAGGACGGCGGCATCCCGGCTGTGCAGGACGGCAAGGATCTGGGTGGCCGTGGCGCCGGCAGCGCCCTGGACCGTCATCCCCAGTGCGACGGCGACCGAGTACGGCGAGCAGACCAGGTTGGTGGTGCTGGAGCTCGCGAGAGCGCCGAACAGATCGGCGCTGAAGGCGGTCACCGCCGACACCACGGCATCTCTCGCCGTGAGCGCGGCTCCGGCCTCGGCCCGCGAGAGATCGGAACTGATCAGGTCCATCGGCGCTCCTCCGGTGCGGATCGGGAGCATCACCCTACTTGGGCCCAAGTTCCCTGGCCCGCCTGCCTGTCGATGCGGCCGGGCTGAGCCCCAGCAACGTCATAATCGCTCGGTTGAGAGGTCGGCGCCAGGCGAAATGTGAGGTGCTGGGAATTCTGATTTATCCGGCGGACATGTTCTCGGATTTGTCATTGTCCGGCGCACGGGCAAGTATCCCCGATAGCCTGCAAGGGTGAAATCTGGGCCGGCCGCGGTACGGATGCTGCGTCTGCGGACCTGGCTGCATGTTATCAAAATGGTGAATTTCTATGGTTACGCCCATGTCGAGGAACGCCGACTGCTCACTACCGGGCCGGGGCTGCGAATGTCGCCCTCGGTCAGCTTGCGCAATGGCGGCCGGATCACCCTCGGCAGCGGAGTGCACGTCGGCGAGAGTTGCTGTCTCTGGGCCGGCAATACCCACGGCCGGATCATTCTGGGTGACAAGGCTCTGCTCGGGCCTGAGGTCTACATCACTGCCAGTAATTACCGAACCGACTGGGGGACCCCGATGATGGACCAGGACACGGTGGAGGCGGATGTGCGCATCGGCGCGGACGTCTGGCTCGGGGTGCGGGCCACGGTGATGGCTGGGGTGACGATTGCCGACGGCGCCGTCGTGGCGGCCGGCGCCGTAGTCACCCGGGACGTTCCGGCGGGCGCCATCGTGGCCGGGGTGCCGGCCGCGGTGATCGGTTGGAGAAAAGGCTTTCCGGGGGACAGGGATGCCGGATGAGCATCGACGTATCGGTGATCATCGTCAGCTATAACGCGATCGAATGGCTGACCACCTGCCTGAACGCGGTCGCGGCGGGCGCTCCTCATCGGCGGATCGAGGTGATTGTCGTCGACAACAACAGCAAACCCGAGGTGCAGGCCTACCTGGCTACCGCCCCGCACGGGGTCGAGGTCATCCAGTCCGATCGCAACCTGGGTTTCGGCCGGGCCTGCAACCTTGGCGTGGCCCGGAGCCGGGGCCGGTACGTGATGTTGCTGAACCCGGATGCGGTCCTGCATGCGGGGGCGATCGAGGCGCTCGCAGACTTCCTGGAGGCCGATCCCGGCCGAGGGCTGGTCGGCGGTCGCACCGTGCGGCCGGACGGTTCGCTCGAGCCGGGCTCATGCTGGGGAGCGCCGTCAGTGTGGTCATGGTTCTGCGCGGCTACCGGCCTGAGCCGGATGTTCCGGCATTCGACCTGGTTCGACCCGGAATCGCTCGGTGCCTGGCAACGTGACAGCGCGCGTGAGGTCGACATCATCACCGGCTGTCTCCTGCTCACCTCCCGGCCGGTCTGGGACCGGCTGGGAGGCTTCGACGAGGACTACTTCATGTACGGCGAGGACGCCGATCTCTCCCTGCGGGCCTGGGAGCTGGGTCTGCGGCCCAGTATCACTCCGGCGGCCACGGCCGTGCATGCAGGCGGTGCGTCGTCCGCGAATCGGCTCGGCAAACAGCGATTGCTGTTGCGAGGCAAGGCTACCCTGGCGCGTAAACGCTGGTCGCCGGCCCAGTCCCGGGTGGGCCTGTTGCTGCTGGTCGGCGGGGTGGGGCTGAGGGCCACGGTTGAAGCCGTTCGCGGTCGTAACGATCGGACCATGCGCACGCTGTGGCAGGAGCGCCAGGAGTGGCTGGCCGGCTGGCTCGGAGCCCTGGAGCGGCCGTGAGGCCGGCGCAGCTCACATCACCATCCCCGCGCCGTCATCCATCGCGAGGACGGTCACCACGAACGGGCGCATCATCTCGGTGTCCTCATGCCGGGACCGTGAGCTGATGGACCAGCCGCCGGAACTGCGAGTTCAGTTCGACCGGCCGGCCACCGGGCCCGGTCCGGGGGGATATCGCCACCGAACGGCGCCTGCGCGGAGTTCACCAGGAACAATTGCGCGCCATCGGACAGTCCGGCCAGATTCATCGGGACGTCGAACCGTTCGGCTGGAGCCAGCGTGAGGGCGCTGTCCGAGGCCAGCGGGGCGCCCCGCCAGAGCAGGCCCCCATCGGCGCCGATCACCAGCACCCGGTCGTGGTGGGTGGTGACGATCGGGGCTGGATTGCCTTCGGGGTACTGGACACTGCGACCGGCGGCAGATCCGGATGGATCTCGGCCGTGGTCTCGACGATGTCAACGACGTGCTCGGTTCCGGGGATCAGGTGCTGGGCTGATCGGTTCGAGGCCGAGCGGGGCGGTGGTCGTACCTGGCGCAGCAGGGTGACCCGGATCGCCCGGCACACCAGTCCGTCGGCCCCGAGGCGTGTGGCCGCCCCCGTCGTGCTCTGATCCTGCGCCTTCTTTCGCCGCCGGGACCACGAGCCCAGTCGTTCACCCGAGTGGAGGTGACGTTGCGCAGTTCAACCCCTCTGCGCGATCTGCCGATAGCCACGGCGTGGTCCTGCGAACAAGCATCGATGACGAGTGCGAGGCTCACCGGCTCTACGATGCGTTCCTCGAGCAACTGCCCCAGACTCGAGCGTGGCTGGCTGCCGTGACCGCCGATGACCCGCTCGTGCACCTGGACGGCACGCTGGACAGCCTCGATGCGCTGGCCGTGTGGTTCGAGCGATCACTGGACGCAGGCACCTTGCCCGTACCGGAGGCCCCGGCGATCTACGGTACTGGTCACTTCGACCGGGAACTGGTGCGGCGCATCAGGCACGACGTCGTGGTCACCAGTGGGTTCGAGCGCATGCCCTTCACGACTGACCTGCGGGTCCTGCAGTTGGCCGAGGCGTTCGCGGAGGCGCTCGGCGGCTACCTCGCCGAGGTGTGTCGGGGCATCGAACCGAGGCTGACGTGGGCGCCCAACCTGCGGCCCGGTATCTGGGGTTTCGGAATGCCCGTATTAATGGGACCGTCCGCGGCGCCCCTCCCACCGACGGACCCAGTACTCCGCCCGGTGAAACCCCTCAACGTCGCAAGCGTGTATGTCGCTCCCGTACTCGACGGGGTCCGCAGGCCCATACGCCTGCGGGCTAGCACGTGCTTTGAGCTCAGGCAGTACGGGGTGGACGACGCCTTCCCGGTGGAGACGCGCACGGGTCCTATCCGGCCCTACCGGCTGCCCTGGTGGGCTCGTCACGACCAGAATCTCGAGTCCATGGTCCGGACTTACCACCCGTCGGAGCTCGATCTGGAGGAATGGGAGAACGACCTCGTCGCCGTGGAACACACGGACGAGCGGCGCTGGAGCCACGAAGTGACCGTGAACGATGAGATGGCCCACGACGACGACCTCATGGCCGCTTTCAGAAAACATCTCCGCCGGCTGCGCCGGGTCCGGCGCGTCGCGCACGTGGACCGCGAGGTGTTCCTCGTCCACGCGCCTCGACTGTCCACGGCGAAACTGGGCGTCGCGGCAGCAGAATGGCTCCGCCACCACACCGACCACGGGCAGCCCTGACTCGCGCTCAAAGAGCAAAAGACATTTCACCGACAGCGTCAGCAACCCCGGCAACTCCGGCGTGTCGCCGCCCCACCTGAATGGCTACGACGAGACGGGCGGCCAGGTCGCAGGCCGTAGCCCACGCCAGCGCGGCTTCCAGAGGCCTCAGAGGGGCCTGATGTCATGAAGGAGCGGGGCCTCCGCTCCCCGTGGGTTACCTGCCAGCGTGATGCTGGAAGTGCTCACGTAAAACACGATGAGGGAGGCCCCTGATGGACCAGGACGGCGGCTCCGAGGAGTTCGCCGAGTCCTTGCCCAGCCTCAACACCAGCGCGTGCACCTGAGCGGTCAGCCTCCGACCGTCACCAGTCGCGTAGCGATCCGCACATCCCTGGCCGGATCCGACGCCTTACGGGCCGCCAATACAGAACGCACTCGACCGCCGAACTGGTACAACCGCGGCCAGGAACAGTGGGCGCGATTTTCCGTTGCCACGAACCCAATGCAGCGATCTTGAATAATGCTCCACCGCAGGTCAGACGGGGCGGGGCGGGCGGGGTTCGAACCCGCGACCCACGGATTATGAGCGGACTACGCTTTCAGAGTCCCAAACCGCCCCTGAACTGCCCTTTTGCCATTTACCACTAGAGCGCTCTTGGTTGCTTTGCCGCGTATTTGCCGCGTGCACCGCGCCAAGAACTTCCAGCAGACCAGGCGGAACACCACCAGCCCTATACCGACATCACAGCAACAACGGCCCCAGCGCACGACGGCTCTCCGGCACCCGGATAGACAAAGGTGACACGGCAGGCGCGGCCACCGTGACGATCTGGACTCTAGACAAGCCATGATCAGCATCAGGCTGCGCCTGCACCCGTAACCCCACAACCGAGGTGTTACCCACCGCTACCGGGCGGTCACTTGACTACGCAAAGGCCCTGGTCCTGTGGGCGACCCGAGTACCGCTTGTCGCTCTTGGCCGCGCCCTCTCAGTTTTTGCAGGGACCCGGGTCGGTGGCCGGGCACATGGTAAAGGACAGATTGTCGAAGGTCCGCTGGTAAGCGAACCAGCCGATGTGATAACGAACCCTGATCCCACTGACCTCGGATGCTCGCGCGGGCTTGGCGAACTCGAACAGCACTTCGGGGGACGCGCCGTTGTACTGCGCGTCGCCTCCTTCCGACTGATGGGACTTCCCGCCGGAGTCGGGCCGGATGCGGAAGCCCCGGACCGCCCGATTGGGCGGGATCTTCCATTTGGCCGGCAACGGAAGTTGGTAACCGCTGACCCCACCGACCTTGAGAAAACCCACCCGCGCGTCGTCCCAGATGTAGGGATCCCTCAGGAGCCTGACGTGGCTCGGATTCCTGGCCACCTCGACAGAGTCCAGCACGATGGTTGATCCGGAACGGTTCTGCAGTTCCAGGACCCCCCAGAGCATTCCCGTGTCGCCAGGTTTCATCGGCGACTTCATGTCCACGCCGTCGGAGCCTTCCAGGGGGCCGCTCAGGAGCGGGGTACCGGGAATGAACCCGCCCAGAGTCGCGGCCCCCACCGCGATCAGCGCGACCACCAGGGAACCGGCGATCACCAGGGTACGGGCCCGGCGACCAGGCCGAGCGTCGGCCGAGGGGTCGGGGGACGGGTCGTCGGGCACGTCCGCCACCGCGCGCTCCTGCGTCACGTCTGCTTCATCCGAGACTGGGCTGTAAGATAATTTCCTGTGCTGCCACAGAGCGAGTAGTTCGTATTGTCGTTATTGGCTATGAACTTAACGGTTTGGGTCGACCCCCAGGCCTGGCTGGCCTTCATGCTGGCGCCTCCCAAGCCGAAAGCGCTGGACTTGGTTGCGGTCCAGTTCTTGGAAATGGTCACCGTTGTTCCCGTGGGCACCGTTCTCTCGTTGGCTGATTTGCACTTGAATACGGTCCAGACTCGCCGCCCAACGTTGCCGTTGAATACTTTCGGCCGGTATTCGGAGTATCCGGACCACCACTTGGTTCCCGTGGCGGATTGGCACATGTAATCGTAGATGTTGAAGTCGTATCCGACCCACCATTCGGCTCTCGTCTTCTTGCTGATGGGTGCCTCGATGGACGCCGAGGTCGTCGTTCCCTTGGCCATGCCCATCGTTGTGGCGAGTTTACCGTTCTGGTTGGTGATGCCGACTTCGATGCTCGTTGACGTGGTCGTCTCGAAGGTGAAGCTGCCTTTGGTCTTCGACCCGGTGGCCTGGTCCATCAGCGACACGTTGCGGTCGGCGATGTCCTTGCTCTTCACCCGCGTCCACGTGGCGCCCTGGCACCACACGTCGGGTTCGTAGCCACTCTGGGCGGTGACGCCCTTCGTCGGGGGGTTGTAGACCGGGCGGTCGGTGCGGGGAGGGTCGACCTCCCCCTTGCCGGCGGCTGACGCGAGGATGGCCGGGCTCAACGCCTCGGTCGGGGTGACCTGGGTGGTGACCAGGGCCAGGACCGGGGCGTGGTCGCCGGCTGTCCCGATGATCCGCGAGCGCGTGGCCTCCGGGACGGCGAGGTCGCTGTCGAGGTCGGGTTGGTAGACTCGCAGGTGGTTCCCGGCGGTGAAGACCAGTCTCACCCGATAGAACAACTGCCCCTTCGGGGTCTCCGCCTCAAGGATGATCGAGACGAGGGATTCGTCGTCGGTCGCCTTCTTCAAGGGTTTGAAGTTCGAAATTTGGAGCTTGAAGGCACCCGAGGATGAGGTGAGCGCCGACCCGACCGGCACAGTCGACACCACGGCGCCAGCCGGGAGATCGATCATCTGCTGCGCGGTCGGCTCGACGGACGCCTTAATCGTGACGCCACCCAGCTTCTGGCCCGCTGGCGACACGAGCGTGCCAGACACAGCTGGACCGGGCCCGGCAACGGCGCTCAGCGGCGCCTGCACCAGGAACCCTCCCAACGCCAGGACGGTTGCGGCAATAGTCAGCCTTGGTCTGATAATTCTGGACATGAGTCCCCTCGAGCTGCGGGCGGCCAACGAATACCCTCGAGTCCCCTCCTCGAAGCGCTACGCCCCCAGGTGGCCAATAGCACCATCTTTTTCGATGTGAATATTCACAACCGCAGCGCCGTGAGCGTAGGTGTCACCGCATGGCGTGTCAATACTGATTGTCTCGAAGTTGTCATGTATCGCTCCAGCCCCGCGAATAGCTCTTTCGTGGTGAAGCATCAACCAAGTGACTTATCACCCAATCCGGTGAAGCGGAATCACCGGATCCAACCCCGGTGCCTTCACCGTTTCAGATGTGAAGGCGAACTTGAAAACCGTTAGCGGGGTGACCCCTCGCTCGGGGGTTCGAATCCCTCGTCCTCCGCACGACCAGCATGTTTCGGTGTGCGACCTGCACTGATACCCACGGCCGGACAGCGCGCCGACCAGGCTCGTTGTCCGGCCGTCGGCGGATGAATCCGGCTGTCTACGGGTGGTCGCGGCCCAGGAGCGGCCCGGAGATTCCTCATGATCATCCCAGCCAGACCACGCGCAGCCTGGTCGCAGGGGGGCGGACCCCGGTCTTCTCGACCTGATTCGCAGTCCGCCTTCAGACGAGGGGTCTCCCGTTTGTCCGCTTGTGGATGAATACTGATTGCGACCGTATCCGGATGAACCGGGGACACATAGTGATGTCGGAGAACGAGGATGGCTGAGCGCCTCTGGCTGGATGTGCTGTTCGAGGAGAAAGACGAAGCGAAGGCAGCCGGGGCACGCTATGACCCGGCCACGAAATGCTGGTATGCGCCACGGGCCGGCATACCCGAATTGGAGCGGTGGGCACTGAGACCTCCCATCCCGACCCTGCTCCCGGGCGAGGACCGATCCTTCGGCACCGGCCTGTTCGTCGATCTCGTTCCGTCGTCCTGCTGGTTCACCAACGTACGCAGCTGCGTCGACAAGCGAGACTGGAACCGGCTCCGAACCATGATCTACAGCCGGGCCGGGAACCTCTGCGAAGCCTGCGGTGCCAGCCGAGACAACCAGACCAGCCGATACCTCGAGGCCCACGAACGGTGGGACTACGACGACGCCACGGCCACCCAGACACTGCGCCGGCTGATATGCCTCTGCACCGCCTGCCACAGCGCGACGCATTACGGCCTCGCCCGCATAAGAGGAAAGAGCAGCGAGGCCAGCGCCCATCTGCGGGCAGTGACAGGTTTGTCCACCCCCAGCATCAACCGGCACATCGATGGCGCGTTCGCCACCTGGAAACGGCGATCCGGCCACGCCTGGACCCTCGATCTGAGCATGCTCACCGACGCGGGGATCCGACTCGCTCCTCCACCAGATGCTGCCGATCGCGGAAAAATCGCTCACGCACAGCTACGGACTGACCCTACGGGCTGAGGAGTAAGAACCCTGGCCGGCGGACACCCGGGGGTTCAGGCCGCGCCCTTTAGCCGAATACGGATTAGATCCTCAACGCTCACGCCCCGGGCTGCGGCGTCGCGCTCCAGGGCCGCGTTCAGCTCGGCGTCCAGTTGCACGATCCGGGGGACGGTGGACTCTCCCGGTTCGGGCAGGGAGGAGATATCGAAGCGGGTGTCGTCGTCATGGAAGGTCAGCCGCGCGAGGTTGGGCATTGCGTCAGTCACGATCTGCCTCCCACTGCTCGAACTCGGCCAACTCCGTCGGCGTCAAGGGCCGT
>Ga0265340_10000300_pt1 | contig 25972 bp, 21 predicted proteins | sample 4CB225metaG_FD_202082 | JGI IMG/M metagenome (GOLD analysis project Ga0265340, IMG submission 202082) | Rhizosphere microbial communities from Carex aquatilis grown in University of Washington, Seatle, WA, United States - 4-CB2-25 metaG | ecosystem: Host-associated > Plants > Roots >...
ACCGTCGGCCGGCCCGGACGCGGAACCTCCTGGGTGCTCCCGTCGAAGGTGAAACGCAGACCGGTCACCTGCTCGACCCGGGTGATGGCCCGGGTGATCGCGAGTTGACCGCCCGGCGGAGCGCCCGCCGCCCGGATCACATAGTGGATCGGGCGGCACGGATCCCAGCTCACCGGGCGGCCCGACCCGTCGTCCTGAAGCTCGAGCAACCGGTAGCCGCCGCGCCCTCCCGGAGCCGGGGCCGGCCGGGCCAGCCGAGCCGCGGAGACATCCGCCGGAAGCGCCGGATGCATCCGGACCGCCTCCGCGCCCCACCAGTGGTCTCCGGGCGCCAGCGCCGCCACCAGTGCGACCGACAGCAGCACGCCGAGCAGACAGGCCAGCAGCGCGGCCGGGGCATTACCCGAACGCCGGGCACCAGCCGGCGGCACCGCTGGTCGGGCCGAGTCCACGAAGGGACTCATCGACCGCGGGCGGCCCGATTCAAGCCGCCTATGGGGTGGTGGTGAGAACGGTCAGTGCGGTGTTGGTCAGTGCGGGGACGAGATCAGCCCAGCACGGTGGCGTCCCCGCCGGATCGCTTGGCCGCGTACATCGCCTCGTCCGCACGGCGCAACCAGGTCAGCTCGTCCAGTGGGGCATCGCGGACCGCGACGCCGATGCTCCCGGTCACCGGCGAACTGGCGGTCTGCTCAGCACAGCGCCGGATGGTGTCCCGGAGCCGATCGGCCAGGGCCAGCGCCCGTCTCTCGTCCAGGACGGCCACGACGACGAACTCGTCACCGCCCCAGCGGGCCACCACGTCCTCCAGCCGGGCGGCTTTGCGCAGCGCGTGCGAGACCCGCTGCAGCACGAGATCCCCGGCCAGGTGACCGGCGTTGTCGTTGACATCCTTGAACCCGTCGAGATCGATCAGGAGCAGGGCGACCGACTCGTCCTCGGGCAGCACGGCGGCCTCGGCGATCGCCGACGCGGCCCCGCGCCGGTTGATCAGCCCGGTGAGCGAGTCGAGAGAAGCGGCCCGGGCCAGCAGCCGGCGTTCGTCGGCCCCGCGCAGCAGATCCACCCGGGCCCGGAACAGGGCGCTGACCAACGCGAAGTCCGTGCCGACCCGAGCCTCGGTGAGCGAAAGATATTCAGCGGTTCCGGTACCGGCCCGCTCCAGCAGCGGATGCTCGGCCCGCATCACCTCGTAAGCCAGGATCGCCCGGTCGCTGTCCGCGCCGTGGTCCCGTACCAGCGCCAGGACCCGGTTCCCCTCCGCCGCGGCCTCGTGAAACCGGCCGATCCGGACCAGGGCCCGAACCATCCCGACCGCCCAGAAGAGTTGCGCCGAGGTCGCCTCGGGCCCTCGTTCAAGGACATCCCGGCCGGCGCGCAACTGGGCCAGGCCGGCGTCGGCGTCCCCGACCAGGGCGTCCGGCAGCGCCGAGAGCACCTGGGCCTCGACCTCGACCACGCGATAGGTCTTCCAGTCGGCCAGGAGATGGGCCTTCTCGATCTCGGTCACCGCCTGCTCGAGCAGGTCACCGTCCACCTCGAAGGGCGGCTGACGCGCGGCCCCCATGGCCTGCGCGACATGCTCGAAGGCAAGGTTGCTCCAGCGCGAAACCCGCTGATGCGGAGGCAACTGCTCCTCGACCACGGCGAGCCGGCGTTCCACCCGGTTGGCCTCGTCGGTCGCCCCGCTCAGCCGCAACGCCACGGCGAGCGCCCCCAGGGCCGATTGGACGTCGGGATCGGACAGCTCGGACAGCGCCGGCTCGAGCGCGACCGCATGGGCCAGTTGCTCCACGGACTGCTCGAGCTGGCCGTCGCGGCGGAGCAGGTCGACCAGCAGGGCCCGGGCCTGCAGCCCGACGGCCTGAAGCCCCAGCTCACGACAGAGCACACTGAGCTCGCGGGCGACATCCACGGCAGTCCGGACGTCACCCAGGGCCGCATGCGACAGCGCGCGGGCGTACAGGGCGCGGGTGTACGAGCGAGGTTCCAGGCCGGCCCGGACGGCGGCGTCGATCTCGGCCAGCACCTGCCGGGCTTGGCCGTCCTGAGCTCGCACCACCCAGTCCGAGCGGATCTTGGACGAGGTCGCGGGTGGGCGATTGGTCCGCCGATCGGTGAGCCGTTGCCCGGGCCGCTCCGAAATCGGCAGGTAGTGCAGTTCCGGGTAGGCGTCAGGCGTCGTCATGACCACGTCCCTCCCGTCTCTCCGGCCCGCCCAGGGCAGATGAACAACCTGCCGCCACTATCGAGCTAGAGCAAGGCCTCAAGGTGTCCGAAATAGTCCCATCACGGACAGGAGTGACAGTTCACTCGGTTTGAGACAACTGTCACCCTTGGAATTACCCTAAGCGATCACCCGATTGCGGTGCATTGCCGCCACCTTACGTCGTCACTCCCCTGAAGCTCAGCGACACGCTGCGTCGACCATTTCGACCCGCCCCACCCTCCTCAAGCGCCCATCGAGACTCAACCGCGAGATCAAATTCACAGCAAATCGACAGTTTGGTAAAATGAGATATCATAATAATATCTTTAAGCTTCAATCCTGGAAAGGCCTCATGAACACCACGGGACGTGCGAACGATCACGACCGCCAGATCGGTCCGCCAGTAGACCGGCCGCCAGTAGACCGGCCGTCGGCCGATCGACCGACGGCAGGCGAACGCAAGAAGATCTTGCTTCGGCTGGACCCGGCCGTCCACGACGCGCTGGCCGGCTGGGCGGGCGAGGAGTTACGCAGCACCAATGCCCAGATCGAGTTCCTGCTGCGGCGGGCCCTGGCCGACGCCGGGCGCCTCCCGAGTGAGGTGTCCCGGATGCGCCGGCCCGGCCGCCCCGCGGCCGCGCCCGACGAGAACGAATGACGAAACCGTCGTGGCGAAAGCCTCACGGTCCCGTTCACGGTCACGCGGAGCTGGACGTCTTCCAGAGGTTGATCCCGGCCTCGGTGGCCTGCCGGTCGATGGTGGCCAGTTCGTCGTCGGTGAACTCCGGGCCGCCGACCGCAGCCAGGTTGTCCTCGAGCTGCCCGACGCTGCTGGCCCCGATCAGTACCGACGTCACCCGCGAGTCCCGCAGCAGCCAGCTCAGGGCTAGCTGGGCCAGCGACTGCCCACGGCCGGCTGCGAGATCGTTCAGAGCCCGGATCCGGGCCAGGTTGTCCTCGGAAAGCTGCCCGGGGTCCAGCGATTTGCCCTGGGCGGCCCGGGAGCCGTCCGGGATGCCCTTGAGGTACCGGTCGGTGAGCAGGCCCTGAGCCAGCGGCGAGAAGGCGATACAGCCGATGCCCTCCTCCTCCAGCACGTCCAGCAGCCCCTCTTCCACCCAGCGGTTGAGCATCGAGTAACTGGGCTGATGGATCAGCAGGGGGGTACCGAGCTGCTGCAGGATCGCGGCCGCTTCCCGGGTGCGCTCGGGCGAGTAGGAGGAGATCCCGGCGTACAGCGCGCGGCCGGAGCGGACCGCGGTGTCGAGCGCCCCCATCGTCTCCTCCAGCGGGGTCTGCGGGTCGAAGCGATGGCTGTAGAAGATGTCGACGTAGTCGACCTGCATCCGCTTCAGGCTCTGGTCCAGGCTGCCCAGCAGCGACTTGCGTGAGCCCCACTCCCCATATGGCCCCGGCCACATGTCGTAGCCGGCCTTGGTGGAAAGCACCAGTTCGTCGCGGTAGCGGCGGAAATCGGTGCTGAAGATGGAGCCGAAGTTACGCTCGGCCGCGCCGTACGGCGGGCCGTAGTTGTTGGCCAGATCGAAGTGCGTGACGCCCAGATCGAAGGCCCGGCGCAGGATTGCCCGCTGCGTGGCCAGTGGTTTGTCGTCACCGAAGTTGTGCCACAGACCGAGCGAGACGGCCGGCAGTTTCAGTCCACTTCGCCCACAACGACGGTAGGGGGTATGCGAGTAACGGTCATCGGCGGCCAGGAACGGGTCGAGGGTGTTCATGACCGAAAGCCTGTCACCTCCTGGGCGCGCCGCCGCACCAGGCGCGAGGGCCCGGCGGGGGCAAGACTAGGGTTGGCTCGTCGTCATAGTCGTCGTTCGCACTGCTGGGAGCCACAAACAATGACCGTTCGCCGCGTAGCCCTTCTCACCGCCGGGGGCCTGGCTCCCTGCCTGTCCTCCGCCGTCGGTGGCCTGATCGAGCGATACACGGAGATCGCCCCGGACGTCGAGATCATCGGCTACCGGAACGGGTATGCGGGCCTGCTCGGAGCCGATCACATTCCGGTCACCCCGCAGATCCGGGCGAAAGCTCACCTGCTGCACCGGTTCGGTGGCAGCCCGATCGGCAACAGCCGGGTGAAGCTCACCAACGTCGCCGACTGCGTCAAGCGCGGGCTGGTCCAGGAGGGCCAGGACCCCCTGCACGTGGCGGCCGAGCAGCTCACTCGCGACGGCGTCGACGTACTGCACACGATCGGTGGTGACGACACCAACATCACCGCCGCCGACCTGGCCGCGTACCTGCACTCCAACGGCTACGAACTGACCGTGGTCGGGTTGCCGAAGACGATCGACAACGACGTCATCCCGATCCGGCAGAGCCTGGGCGCCTGGACCGCGGCCGAGCAGGGCGCGCTGTTCGCCCGCAACATCATCGCCGAGCACTCCTCCAACCAGCGGATGCTGATCGTGCACGAGGTGATGGGCCGAAGCTGCGGCTGGCTGACCGCGGCGACCGCGGCGAAGTACCGGGAATGGGTCACCACCCAGCAGTACGCCGGCTTCGGCAACGATCTGGCCGGCTGGGACGTGCACGGCGTCTACGTGCCGGAACTAAACTTCGACATCGCGGCCGAGGCGGCCCGGCTCAAGGCGATCATGGACGAGAGCGGCGCCGTCAACATCTTCCTCTCCGAGGGCGCCGGGGTCGAGACCATCGTGCAGGAGATGATCGCGCGCGGGGACGAGCCCGGACGCGATGCCTTCGGTCACGTCAAGCTGGACACGATCAACCCGGGAGCCTGGTTCGCCAAGCAGTTCGCCGGCCTGATCGGGGCCGAGAAGACCATGGTGCAGAAGAGCGGCTACTTCTCCCGCTCCGCCGCCGCCAACGCCGAGGACCTGCACCTGATCAAGGGCTGCGTGGACCTCGCGGTGGAGTGCGCGCTGCGCGGCGAGAGCGGCGTGATCGGGCACGACGAGGAGGCCGGCGGCCGGCTGCGGGCGATCGAGTTCCCGCGGATCAAGGGCGGTAAACTGTTCGATACCGACCAGCCATGGTTCGATGAACTGCTCGCCTCGATCGGGCAGGACAAAGGCAAGCCGGTCGCAGCGAAGCACTGAGGCGGGCCGGACCAAGCCGGACCGCCATATCGAAACCGAAATCGGCGGACTGACGGACAATGGGCGCACTGCGAATTCTGCTGAACCTGATCTGGCTGGTGATCGCCGGTTTCTGGCTCGCCATCGGTTACGCCCTCGCCGGGGTGGTGATGTTCGTGCTGATCATCACCATCCCGTTCGGTTTCGCGGCCTTCCGGCTGGCCGGCTTCGTGCTCTGGCCGTTCGGGCGCACCATCGTGCGCCAGCACGACGCGGGCACGCCCTCGGCGGTCGGTAACGTCATCTGGTTCTTGCTGGCCGGGCTCTGGATCGCGATCGGTCACGTGCTGACCGGGATCGCGCTGTGCGTGACGATCATCGGTATCCCGTTCGGCTGGGCCAACATCAAACTGGCCATGGTCGCGCTCGCGCCGCTCGGCAAAGAGATCGTCTCCAGTAATGACCCCCGGGCGGCGGCCGGGCTCTGGTGAGCCCGGCCGGGGTGACTCCCGGCGGCTGAAGCCGCTCCGGGCGATAGCCTCCGCCCATGAGTGCCACCCTGCTGGCCCGCGAGCTCGGTGCGGCGCACGGCGATCGTCAGCTTTTCGCCGGACTCGATCTGGTCGTCGGACCGGGCGACGTCGTCGGTCTGGTCGGAGCCAACGGCGCCGGAAAATCCACCCTGCTGCGGCTGCTGGCCGGGCTGAGCACACCCGAGCACGGCTCGGTCCAGCTCAGCCCGTCCGGGGCGAACGTCGGGTATCTGCCCCAGGAACCGGACCGGCATCCCGGTGAGACGATCGCGGGGTTTCTGGCCCGCCGGACCGGGGTGGCCGCCGTCCAGGCCGAACTGGACGCCGTGACGCAGGCCCTGGCCGAGGGTGGCGGCGGTGACGCCGTGAACGACCAGTATTCCGAAACCCTCGAGCGCTGGCTCGCTCTCGGCGCGGCCGACCTCGACGAACGGGCGGCGGCGGTGGCCACGGACGTCGGTCTGGACGCCGACCTGGACGCCGCGATGACCGCGCTGTCCGGTGGGCAGGCGGCCCGCGCCGGGCTGGCTTCGCTGCTGCTCAGCCGCTACGACGTCTTCCTGCTGGACGAACCGACCAACGACCTCGATCTGGAGGGCCTGGCCCGGCTGGAGAACTTCGTCAGCGGCCTGCGGGCCGGGGTCGTGGTGGTCAGTCATGACCGCGAGTTCCTGGCCCGGACCGTGACCCGGGTGGTCGAACTGGACCTGGCTCAGCAGCAGATCAGCGTGTTCGGCGGTGGGTACACCGCCTACCTGGAAGAACGCGAGGTGGCCCGGCGGCAGGCCCGGCAGGCCTACGACGAGTACGCCGGCACGCGCTCCGGGCTGGAGGAGCGGGCCCGCACCCAGCGGGCCTGGATGGAGAAGGGCGTGCGCAACGCCCGGCGCAAGGCCACCGACAACGACAAGCTCGGGAAGAAGTTCCGGGCCGAGTCGAGCGAGAAACAGGCCGCGAAGGCGCGCCAGTCGCAGCGGATGATCGAGCGGCTGGACGTCGTCGAGGAGCCGCGCAAGGAGTGGCAGCTTCAGCTCGAGATCGCGGTCGCCCCCCGGGCCGGGGCCGTGGTCGCGACCCTGAACGGTGCCGTCGTCGAGCGAGCCGGCTTCCGGCTCGGCCCGGTGACCCTGCAGATCGACTGGGCCGACCGGGTGGCGATCACCGGCCCGAACGGGGCCGGGAAGTCGACCCTGCTGGCCGCCCTGCTCGGCCGGATCCCCCTGAGCGCGGGCAGCCGGGCGCTCGGGCCCGGCGTCGTGGTCGGGGAGATCGACCAGGCCCGGTCGCTGTTCACCGGCGGCATCCCACTGTTCCAGGCTTTCGGCGAGCAACTGCCGGACTGGTCGGATGCCGAGGTCCGCACCCTGCTGGCCAAGTTCGGGCTGGCCGCCGCGCACGTGATGCGGGGCGCCGGAACCCTCTCCCCCGGCGAGCGCACCCGGGCCGGGCTGGCTCTGCTCCAGGCTCGCGGCGTCAACCTGCTGGTGCTCGACGAGCCGACCAACCACCTGGATCTGCCGGCCATCGAGCAGCTCGAGCAGGCCCTGGACTCGTTCCCCGGCACGCTGCTGCTGGTTACCCACGACCGGCGCCTGCTGGACGCGGTCCGGGTGAACCGCCGGATCGCCGTGAGTTCGCAGCACGGCCAGGCCACCGTCCGGGAATTTCCGGTCTGACCGCACCGGCGGGGAGTGGAAATTTCGGCGGGAGAATGTCAAGACTGGCGGGGTGCTGCTAGCCGAGATCGCCGCCACGTCGGACGCGGTCACCGCTGCGCCGGGACGCCGGGAGAAGATCGCTCTGCTGGCCGGGGCGCTGCGGCTGGCTTCGACCGGTGACGCGCCGGTGGTGGCGGCCTGGCTGTCCGGCCGCACCTTCCAGCGCCGGACCGGGCTGGGCTGGGCCTCGCTGCGGGAGATGCCTGCGCCCGCAGCGGTCGCCATCCTGACCGTGACCGAAGTGGACGACGCGCTGGCCCGGGCCGCTGTCCTGACCGGTCCCGGGTCGACCGGTGAGCGGCACCTGATCCTGGCCCGCCTGCTGGCCGCCGCGACCGCACCCGAACAACGACTGCTGGCCGGTCTGGTCTCCGGGGAACTGCGGCAGGGCGCGGCCGGCGGCCTGATCGTCGATGCGGTGGCGGCAGCCGCGCAGGTGCCGGTCGGGTCGGTACGGCGGGCGCTGGCCGTGCACGGCGATCTGCCGGACGTGGCGGCGGCCGCGCTGGGCGGTGGTGCCGCCGCGCTGGCCGGCTTCAGCCTCAGCCTCGGCCGCCCGCTGGCTCCGATGCTGGCCGCCCCGGGCGCCGGGCTCTCGGCCGCGCTGGCCCGGACCGGACCGGCCGGGGTGGAATGGAAACTCGACGGGGTGCGGGTCCAGGTCCACCGGGACGGTGACGAGGTCGCCGTCTTCACCCGGACCCTGGACGACATCACCGCCCGGGTCCCAGAGGTGGTGGCCGCGGCTCGCGGGCTCGGGTTGCGGACGGCGATCCTGGACGGCGAGGTGATCGCCACCACCCCCGGCGGACGGCCGGCCCCGTTCCAGGTCACCTCGGCGCGGGTGGCCCGGCGTGAGGGTGGCGCCGCGGTCCCGCTCGGCCTGACCCTGTTCGACGTCCTGCAACTCGACGGCGAGGACCTGCTCGACCGGACGAACGGCGAACGCCGGGCCCGGCTCGAGCAGGCGGCCGGAGCCCTGGTCGTCCCCCGGCACACCGTCACCGACCCGGGGGACGGGGATCAGCTCGCCCGGACGGCGACGTTCGCCGCCGATGCCCTCAGCCGGGGCCACGAGGGTGTGGTGGTGAAATCCCTGGAATCCGCCTACACGATGGGCCGGCGCGGGGCCGGCTGGGTGAAGGTGAAACCGAGGATCACCCTCGATCTCGTCGTCCTGGCCGCCGAATGGGGACACGGGCGGCGCACCGGCCTGCTGTCCAATCTGCACCTGGGCGCCCGCGACCCGGATGGCCGGTACGGCCCGGTGGGTGGGTTCGTGATGCTGGGCAAGACCTTCAAGGGGCTGACCGATGCGATGCTGAACTGGCAGACCGAACGGCTGCAGGCGCTGTCCACCGGCCGAACCCGGGGCCGGGTCGACGTCCGGCCCGAACTGGTGGTGGAGATCGCTTTCGACGGGGTCCAGACCTCACCTCGTTACCCGGCCGGGATGGCGCTGCGCTTCGCCCGGGTCCTGGCCCACCGGCCGGACAAGCCCGCGAGCGAAGCGGACACCATCGAAACCGTGCGCAGCCATCACTCGAACGGCCCAACGGCGTGAACCAGGTGGCGTGAACGAGGTCAGGAATCTCCGCGACCGCGACGGTCGTTCTCCTCGGCCAGGAATCGCTCCAGTTCGGCACCGAGTTCGTCCGCCGTCGGCAGCTCACCGGTCTCGCCGGCCAGGGGCAAGGCGTTGGCCCGGCCGGCGATGTACGCGTCGTACTGCTGCTCCAGTGCGCTCACCACCGCCGCCACCTCGGGCTGAGCCGACACCTGCTCCTCGATCGCGGCCCGGGTCTGGGCTCCGGCTTCGGCCAGTGAGGTGGTGGGCAACTGCAACTGGCCCAGCTCACCGACGGCTTCGACCAGGGCGACGGCGGCGTCCGGGAACTCGGCCTGGGTCAGGTAGTGCGGCACGTGCACGGCGAAGCCGGCGGCGTCCTTGCCCGCCTGACCGAGCCGCAGCTCCAGCAGGCCGGCGATGTTCCCGGGAACCTGCACATTGCCGACCCAGGAAGGCTGAGCGGAGATCAGATCCTTCCGGGTGGCGTGCGCGGTCATCCCGGCCGGGCGGGTATGCGGAACGGCCATCGGGATGGCGTGCATCCCGATCGTCAGCCGGACACCGTACCGGTCGACGAGCTGATCGACGGCGGTGACGAACCGCTCCCACTGAGTGTCCGGCTCCGGGCCGGTCAGCATCAGAAAACCGGTACCCGCGCTGTCACGCACCCCGCGCAGCACCAGTTCGGGAGTCTGGTAACTCTCCCAGTGATCCTCCACGAAGGTCATCGCCGGACGACGGGCCCGGAAATCGTAGAGCTGGTCGACGTCGAAGGTGGCCAGCACCCGGTTCTCGAGCGAGCTGACCAGGTGCTCACCGGCTAGCCGGCCGGCCTGACCGGCATCGATGAAACCACCGAGGGCATGCACCAGCACCGGCCGGTCTAACTCGCCAGCGGCGGGCTGCTCCTCGGCGAGTGTGTAGAGCTCTCGCGGATCGAGCACGATCGTCCTCCTCGGTCGCCGAACCCGGCGATCACTGCGCATTGGTCGCCGGACCCCGGACGGGCGGGTCCAGCCTTTTCCTCTCGCAGGGGACAACGCTACCGGGCCGGCCAGGAATCCCGGCCGGCCCGATGTGTCCTTACCCACTTCTCGGCTTACCGGTCCTGGGTGGGGTCGGCGGCCAGGTCACCGTCGTCCTCGTCGCTGCTCTGACCCCAGCCGGCCGCAGTGGCCGGCCCGGCTGCGGCCGGCCCGTCCTCCTCGGACAGGATCCGGTAGAGCGCCCGGCGGGCCTCATCCAGGACGGCACGAGCCCGTTCGGCCTGCTCGGCCGAGCCGAGCCGGGCCACCTGCTGGGTCGCCGAACCGAGCGCGGTCATCCCCTCGAACAGGGTCTGCACCCGCTGCCGGGGGCCGGGACCGGCCACCGACCACGGTTCGGCGAATTCGGCCGGGTTCGCCTGAACCAGCGCCCGCCCGCTCTCGGTCAGCGAGAACACCTTGCGGCCCTCCGATTCCTCGGCGCTGACCAGCCCCTCGTCCTGGAGTTGCTGCAGTACCGGGTAGACCGAGCCGGGGCTGGGGCGCCAGAGCCCGCCACTGCGCTCGGTCAGCTCGGTCATGATCGAGTACCCGTGCCGGGGTTCCTCCAGGAGCAGGGCCAGAATCGCGGCCCGGACATTCCCCCGGGGCCGGCGTCCCCGTCCTCCTCCGGGGCCCCGGCCACCGCCCCAGCCACCACGGCCACCGGGACCGCCGGGACCGAAACCACCCGGACCGAATCCCCCCGGACCGAACGGGCCGCGACCGAACGGGCCGCGACCGAATTCGCCGCGCCCACCGGTACGGAACCCGCCCGGACCCGGACCGACCGGACCGAATTCCCCGGCGTCGGGATCTTCCTCCGACCCGGGACCGAAGCCGCGGCCGCCCATCCAGGGGCCGAACTCGGGATTCCACCCGTGAGCCCACCGGCGAGACCCGCCGAAGCCGCGGCCCCGGGACCCGGAACGCGCTTGGGCCAGCCGCCCGAAGGGCCCGGCCGGGCGTCCCTCCCGGACCGTCTTGTCGCTGTCTGCTGATTGCGTTCTCATCGCCATCTCCTTCACTCGATACGTTGACGATACGTTGACGATATATCGTTAACGCTCGCAGTGCCAGAGAATTCCCGGCCGGACTGAGGACGGCGTGACAAGCGCCACCCCACTCGAGTTCGGGGCGCGACTGTCGGACAGGCCCGCTACCGTCGTCCCTCGTGAGCCGTCGAAACTGGATCATCGTCGCGTCCGTGGTCGTCGTCGCCCTGGTGGCGGCCGGCATTCCGATCGGGCTGACCGTCCACAAGCACCGGGAGGAGCGGGCGCAGCGATTGGCCGCCGAGGCCTTCACCCGGGCCTGGAAGGTGGGCGACCTCGGCGGCATCAGTTACGCGAATGCCCCCGGCAAAACCGTCGGCGCCGCCGTCCAGAAGATCACCCGGGGGCTGACCAGTGCGGCCACGGATTCGCCGGCCGAGGTCACCCTGGGCGCGATCACCTCCGTGGCCGGGGCCAAGAACACGGTCTCGGCCGCGCTGCAGGTCACCTGGAAGCTGGCCGGCGGCCGGACCTGGCATTATCCGACCACGCTCACGCTGACCAAGAAGAACGGAACCTGGCTACCGCAGTACCAGCCCAGCCTGATCCATCCCCAGCTCAAGACCGGCTCGGTCCTGAAAGCGGTCACCCAGCAGGCCCAGCGAGGCGAGATCATCGGTGCCAACAACGACGTTCTGGTCGCGGAGCGGCCGGTGGTGACGATCGGGCTGGTCCGCTCACGTACCACCGACGTGGCCGGCTCCGCCGATCAGGTGGCCTCGATCACCGGGGTCGACGGCGCGGCCCTGGCGAAACGGGTCAACGCGGCCGGGAATGACGTCTTCGTCCAGGCCATCACGCTGCGTGAAGCTGCTTACCAGAACGTCCGCAGCCAGCTTCAAGCGGTCCCGGGCACGGTCTTCCAGTCGCACACCCTCTCCCTCGGGCCGTCCCCGGACTTCGCCCGGGCCCTGCTCGGCACGGTCGGTACCGCCACCGCCGAGGTGGTGAAGGCATCCGAGGGCCGGCTCAAGGCCGGGGACACCGCCGGGCTCTCGGGCCTGGAAGCGACCTACGACGCGCGGCTGGCCGGCACCTCGGGCCTCAAGGTTCAGATCGTTCCGGCCGCCGGGACGGCCGGCACCAGTTCCGGCTCATCCAGCACGGCCACCCAGACCCTGCTCAGCGACCCTCCGGTGGCGGGCAAGTCGGTGCGGATCACGCTCGACCGGAAGATCCAGCTCGCCGCCCAGGCCGCGCTGGCCAAGGCCAAGCATCCGGCGGCACTGGTGGCGATCCGGGTCGGCACCGGTGAGGTGCTGGCGGTCGGCAACGGTCCGGCCGGGGCCGACGGCTACAACCGGGCCTTCCTCGGCCGGTACCCACCGGGATCCACCTTCAAGGTGGTCACCGGTCTGAGCCTGCTCGGAGCCGGGATCACCCCGCAGACCACGGTGAACTGCCCGAAAACGATCAACGTCGGCGGCCGGACGTTCAAGAACTCCGAGGCGGAGAAGCTGGGGTCGGTGGCCTTCCACCTCGACTTCGCCAACTCCTGCAACACCGCCTTCATCAGCACCTACCAGAAGATCAGCGTCGCTGAGCTGGCCAAGACGGCGAAGACTCTGGGCTACGGGCAGCCGAACCAGCTCGGCGTTCCCGCCTTCACCGGGCAGGTGCCCAGTTCCGGCGACGCGGTCGCGCACGCCGCGTCGATGATCGGCCAGGGCACGGTGCTGACCAGCCCGGTGACCGTGGCCGGGGCCTCGGCCGCGGTCGCCGCCGGGCGCTGGAGCCCGCCCCGGCTGGTGGTCAGCGGGAACACCTCCAGCGGCACCCCGGCCGGAAGCATCGCGCTGTCGACCAAGTCGGTCGCCTCGCTCCGCACCCTGATGCGGGACGTCGTCACCGAGGGCACGGCGAAGATTCTGCTGACCACTCCCGGCGGCCCGGTCTCGGGCAAAACCGGAACGGCGGAGTTCGGCAACGCCAACCCACCGCACACCCACGCCTGGTTCACCGGCTTCCAGGGTGACGTGGCTTTCGCGGTCGTGGTGGAGGACGGCGGCTTCGGGGCCAAGGCCGCGGCCCCGATCGTCAAGGACTTCTTGACCCGACTGGCCGCCCAGTAAGGCTAAGGTCTGCGGCGTGAATTCATGGCTCGGAGGGCGTTGGAATCGCACCACCTGGGTACTGATGCTGCTGGCCGTGATCGGGCTCGGGATCGGTTGGTCGGCCAAGGCCACCTGCGCCCAGAGTTACCGCATGGACGGCGGTCAGGTGGTGCTCGACTGGCGTGACTACCGGCAGTACGACCACTACTGCTACTCCGACATCATCCCGCTCTACGGCCTGGAACGGCTTCAGGACGGCGATCTGCCGTACAAGACCGGCTGGGTGGACGACGGCAACGCCCGGACCCGTTACATGGAGTACCCGGTAGTGACGGGAATGCTTCAGTACGGAGTGATGCGGGTGACCAAGTCCTACCTCAAAGCCACCCAGGGCCTGGCCAATCCGGATCCGCCCGAGGTAGTGGTCTACTTCGCGCTGATGGCCGCGGTCCTGGCCCTGTGCTGGCTGATTGCTGTGCGGTGCACGATCCCGCTGGCGGCCCGGCCCTGGGACGTCGCCCTGATGGCTCTCTCGCCACTGATCATGGTGCATGCGTTCACCAACTTCGACACCCTCGCGGTGGCCCTGGGCGCGGCCGGCATGCTGGCCTGGGCCCGGCAGAAACCGGGCGCCGCCGGGGTGTTGTTCGGTCTCGGTGCCGCCGCCAAGCTCTACCCCCTGTTCATCCTCGGGCCGTTGCTGGTGCTGTGCCTGCGCACCGGCCGGATGGGCCCCTGGTGGCGGGCCCTCACCGGTGCGGTGTCGGCCTGGCTGGTGGTGAACCTGCCGTTCATGGTGCTCTACCCGCACGGCTGGTGGGAGTTCTTCCGGCTGAACTCGATGCGCCCGGCCGACCACGACTCGATCTACAACGCGATCTCCGTGTTCACCGGCTGGGCCGGTTTCGACGGGCCCCTGGCCGCCAACCAGGCGCCGGAGAAGCTGAACCTGGTGTCTCTGGGACTGTTCGTGCTGGCCTGTCTGGCGGTAGCCGCGATCGGCCTGACCGCCGCCCGCCGGCCCCGGGTCGCCTCGCTGGCGTTCCTGCTGGTCGCGGCCTTCCTGCTGACCAACAAGGTGTGGAGCCCGCAGTACTCGCTCTGGCTGGTGCCGCTGGCGGTGCTGGCCCTGCCGCGCTGGATACCGCTGCTGGCCTGGATGAGCGTGGATGCCTACGTGTGGTACCCACGGATGGGGTACTTCCTCGGGATGGCCGTTCCCGGGCGAGGTAATTCGCCGGAGCGATTCCTCAGCGTGGTTCTGATCCGTGACCTGCTGGTGGTGATCGTCTGCGGTCTGATCGTGCGGACGATCTACTGGCCGCAGACCGACCCGGTCCGGGCGGCGGGATTCGACGACCCGGCCGGCGGCCCGCTGGACGGCGCCGCCGATCGGCCGGCCGGCCGGCTCGGGTGGTCGGGCTGGTCCGGTGCCACCCCGGCCTCAGCCCCGGACGCGACCGCAGAACCAGACGCGGCCCCAGATCCGGTCACCTCACGGTCCAGACCCTCGGTTGGAGATCACAGACAGACCCCCTAGCTTTGGCCACCATGTCCCCCACCCTGCTCGACGCCGAACCGGCCACGCCGTGATCGAGATGACGACGGCTGGTCCGCCGCCGGCCCAGCCGTTCCTGACCACGGCGATCGACCTGCCGTTCGGATTACCGCAGCATTACGTCATCACCGAGGCCCGGGTGCTCGTGCTGGCCCTGCTGGCCGTGGCGATCGTGCTCACCGGACAGCGGATGAGCTGGCACATCCTGCGCAACGTGGTCACGATCGCGCATGAGGGCGGTCACGCCCTGGCCGCCGTGCTGATGCGCCGCGAGGTGACCGGTATCCGGCTGCATTCCGACACCTCCGGCGTCACCTTGTCCCGGGGACGCCCGGAGGGACCCGGGATGGTGTTCACGGCTTTCTCCGGCTATCCGGCACCGTCCCTGCTGGGCGCGGCGTTCGCCGTCCTGGTCGGCTTTCACCACGTCACCTGGCTGCTCTGGGCCAGCATCGTGCTGCTCCTGCTGCTGCTCACCCAGATCCGCAACGTGTTCGGCGTGATCACCGTGGTCGGCACCGGCGCGGCCGCGGCCGCGGTGATCGCCTGGGGCACTCCCCGGGTAGCTCTGGCGTTCTGCTGTGCCGCGGCCTGGCTGCTGCTGGTCGGTGGTCTGCGGGCAGTGATCGAATTGCAGCATTCCCGCCGCCGTCAGGGCAGTGGGCGGGGGCAGCGCAATCTGCAATCGGACGCCGACCAGCTAGCCCGGCTGACCCAGGTCCCCGGCCTGTTCTGGGTGGCGGTGTACTTCCTGCTCTCAGCCGCGGCCCTGGTTGTCGGCGCCGGATTCATGCTCCTGCGCTGACCCCCCTTCCTCACCCGGCGTCGGTGGCGACGGCGCCGGCCAGCGCCTCCAGCCGTTCCCGCCAGTGGACCCGCATCCGCGATCGGGCTTCGGCGGGCAGGCCCTCGTGCCACAGCCGCAGCCGAGTTCCGGTGCCCTCCGCGGTGACGTCGAGCTCGATCAGCGACGGCTCGATGCCCCCCTCGGGGTGCCAGGAAAGCCGCAACTGCTCGAGCGGATGAAAGCTTCGGACGACTCCCGCGCTACCGTCTGCACAGTGATACGACTGGCCCTTGTCGCCCAGTACAGCTCCCTCGCCCAGCCAGAGCGCCGTCCCTTCGGGACTGACCAAAGTCCGCCAGACGGAGCCGACGCCACTATCAACGGACAGCCGAACATGGACGATCTCGTCGTTCTGGGTCAATTCAGAAATGCCGTCCTCAACCGGTGTGGTCATCGCGTCTCCCTTGGTCGGATCCAGTCCGGTCCTGGGGCTGCGTACCGGACGGGGAACACTGCACGAACCCATCCAGAACATCAGTCGAGCCAAACAATGGCAATCCCCCAAAGGCCTCCGAGAGCAGGTCAGCCGCAAGCATGCATGGACACCACCCTGGAGGGGATCAGCGCGTGAACACGATTTCGATCCCGAACCGCAAGACCCTGCAGGTCTTTTCCGGCCGGGCCCACCCCGAACTGGCTGAGGAGATCGCCAAGTACCTGAATGTGACATTGACCCCACAGTCGGCCTACGAGTTCGCGAACGGAGAAATCTTCGTTCGTTTCGAGGAGTCGGTGCGAGGGGCCGACGCCTTCGTGATCCAGTCCTGCGCCACGCCGATCAACACCTGGGTGATGGAAACCCTGATCATGATCGACGCCCTGAAGCGGGCCTCGGCCGACCGGATCACCGTGGTGCTGCCGTTCTACCCGTACGCCCGGCAGGACAAGAAGCACCGCGGTCGCGAGCCGATCTCGGCCCGGCTGATCTCGGATCTGCTCCGGGCCGCGGGCGCGCACCGGCTGATGACGGTCGACCTGCACACCGACCAGATCCAGGGTTTCTTCGACGGGCCGGTGGATCACTTGTTCGCCCAGCGCCTGCTGGCTGATCATGTCGCGGCCAAGTACGCCGACCACGACATCACCGTGGTCGCCCCGGACTCCGGCCGGGTCCGGGTCGCCGAACGCTGGGCCGACCGGCTCGGCGGCGCCCCGCTGGCCTTCATCCACAAGACCCGCGATCCGCTGGTGCCCAACACGGTGGTCACCAATCGGGTGGTCGGGGACGTCGAGGGCCGGTTGTGCGTGCTGGTGGACGACATGATCGACACCGGGGGCACGATCGCCAAAGCCAGTTCGAAGTTGTTCGAAGCCGGTGCCAGCGAAGTGGTGATCGCGGCCACGCACGGCATTCTTTCCGGCCCGGCGCTGCAACGACTGGCCGACTGCGGAGCCGGCGAGATCGTGCTGACCAACACCTTGCCGATCCCGCCGGAACGGCTGCTGCCCAACTTCACCGTGCTGTCCATCGGCCCGCTGGTGGCCCAGGCGATCCATGAGGTCTTCAAGGACGGCTCGGTCACCTCGCTGTTCGACAACGACCCCGAGCCCGAGCAGACCTGACCCTTGCCGACCCCTTCCCGGTGATCAGGCACGGTTGCCCGCTGAGCACCGTGCAACCGTGCCTGATCACGGGAAGGTTCGGGATCAGGCTTTGAGGGTGACCTCGCCGTTGGTGACCTCGACGGCGACCGGCGTCAGAGGCGTCCCATTCGCCGGGCCGGCCAGGTTCTTGCCGGTCTTGGGGTCGAAGGTCGAGCCGTGGCACGGGCAGCTCAGTGACTGCGACCCGGACGCCGCGACCGTGCAGCCCTGATGCGGGCAGATCGCCGAGAACGCGACCACATTGCCCTTGGTCGGCTGGGACACGATGACCGGCTTGCCGCTGACCGTGACCCCGATCGCACCGCCCACCGGAACGGCGTCGACCTTGGTCAGTGACGCCGACGCGCCGGCCGCCGCCCCGCCGGTCGCCGTGGCGGCCGGTGGGTCGCCGGCGCTGCTTCCCGTCCCGCCACTGCTCCCACTGCTGCTCCCACTGCTCCCGCTGCCGCAGGCGGCCAGGCCGAGGGCGAGCACGCCGGCCGATCCGGCCGCGAACACCTTGCGCCGGCTGAGCAGGGCCGTTTCGTCGGGATCGGCGGTGGCCATGAAGTCAGCGGTCTCTCCGAGGTCTGCGTTCTCCGTTGGGCCGGCAGCGACCGTGGTGCTTGTGTTGCCTGCGGTCATCGAGAAGCCTCCAGTGAAGTTGTTGAAGCTACAAACACTACTCGTGGCGACGTTGCTGACGCACGAAGTCACAAACGGATGACGGCCTCCGCGAGTCACCTGAGTCGTCCGTCACCCGTTCCCACCTCCATACGCCAGGGCCAGGCAGGTGGTTCAAATGGCTTGAGCACAGTGCCTAGGCTGTGCAATAGATGAGCAGTCAATCCTGGGACCTTTCTGTAGACGAGCTGCGGGTTTCCCTGCCCGAGTTGTCGCTTCGCGACGAGCATCGTCTTTCTCGCCAGCTCGAGAGCCTGATCCACGCCAACCGGCGCAGCGCCGAGGATCGCCAGTCTGACCTGGACAAACTGGCCCGGGAAGTGGCGTCGGCCCAGGCCCGCCAGGCCGCCCGGCGAGCCTCCGTACCCGCCCTCAAGTACCCGCCCGAGTTACCCGTCAGCCAGCGCCGGGACGACCTGCTGGCGGCGATCCGCGACCATCAGGTGGTGATCGTGGCCGGTGAGACCGGATCCGGCAAGACGACCCAGATCCCGAAGATCTGCCTCGAGCTCGGGCGGGGCATACGCGGTCTGATCGGTCACACCCAGCCCCGCCGGCTGGCCGCCCGCTCGGTTGCGGAGCGTATCGCCGACGAGGTCGGCACCCCGCTCGGCGACACGATCGGCTATACCGTCCGCTTCACCGACCATGTCAGCGCCGGCACCCTGGTCAAGCTGATGACCGACGGCATCCTGCTGGCCGAGATCCAGCGTGACCGGATGCTCACCCGGTACGACACCCTGATCATCGACGAGGCGCACGAGCGCAGCCTGACCATCGACTTCCTGCTCGGCTACCTCAAGCAGTTGCTCCCCCGCCGGCCCGACCTCAAGGTGATCATCACCTCGGCCACCATCGACCCGCAGGCGTTCTCCCGGCATTTCGGCGACGCCCCGATCGTCGAGGTGTCCGGGCGGACCTACCCGGTCGAGGTCCGCTACCGGCCGCTGGTCATCACCGCCTACGACGACGAGGGCGAGGACGAGCAGGACGAAGGCGTCGAGGTGGTCCGGGACCAGATCCAGGCCGTCTGCGAGGCGGTCGAGGAGCTGGTTCACGAGGGCGCCGACGGTGACATTCTTGTCTTCTTCAGCGGCGAGCGCGAGATCCGGGACGCCGCCGACGCGCTGCGCCGCAGTGCCGGCCCGCTGACCGAGATCGTGCCGCTGTACGCCCGACTGTCCGCCGCCGAGCAGCACAAGGTGTTCGCCGCGCACACCGGGCGCCGGATCGTGCTGGCCACCAACATCGCCGAGACCTCGCTGACCGTGCCCGGGATCCGGTACGTGGTCGATCCGGGGACGGCGCGGATCTCCCGGTACAGCTACCGGACCAAGGTTCAGCGGCTGCCGATCGAGCCGATCTCCCAGGCCTCCGCGAACCAGCGCAAGGGCCGCTGCGGCCGGCTGTCGGACGGGATCTGCATCCGGCTGTACGACGAGCAGGACTTCGAGGCCCGCCCGGCCTTCACCGATCCGGAGATCCTGCGGACCAACCTGGCCTCGGTGATCCTGCAGATGACGTCACTGGGGCTGGGTGAGGTCGCGGCCTTCCCGTTCCTCGAGCCGCCCGATCCGCGGCAGATCAAGGACGGCGTGGCGCTGCTGCACGAGCTCGGCGCGCTCGACCCGGCCCAGGAGGACCCCCGCCGGCGGCTGACGCCGCTCGGGCGCACTCTGGCCCAGCTACCGGTGGACCCGCGGCTGGCCCGGATGCTGGTCGAGGCCGCCCGCAACGGCTGCCTGGCCGATGCCCTGGTGATCGTGTCCGCGCTGTCGATCCAGGACCCGCGCGAGCGACCGACCGAGAAGCAGCAGGCGGCCGATCAGTCCCACGCCCGGTTCAAGGACCCGCGCTCGGACTTCCTCACCTACCTGAACCTGTGGAACTACCTGATGGCCCTGCAGCGCGAGGTATCGTCCAGCCGGTTCCGCCGTCAGTGCATGGCCGAGTTCCTGCACCACCAGCGGATCCGGGAGTGGCAGGACCTGCACGGGCAGCTCCGTCAGGTGCTGCGCGGCGCCGGTATCACCGTCCCGGTCCCGGCCGCCGCGGCCGGAGCCGCCTCGCCGGCGGCTCCGGAGGACGACGAGGACAGCGTGGTGGACGGCGGCGAGCCGGTCGACAACGCCACCGCCGACCGGATCCACATCTCGCTGCTGGCCGGCCTGCTGTCGCAGATCGGCCTGAAGGAGGGCGAGACCCGGGAATACCTCGGTGCCCGCGGGGCCCGGTTCACGATCCAGCCCGGCTCCAGCCTGGTTCGGGCCACCCCGCGCTGGGTGATGGTCGGCGAACTGGTCGAGACCACCCGGCTCTGGGGCCGGACGGCGGCCCGGATCGACCCGCTGTGGGTCGAGCGCCTCGCCGTCCACCTGGTCAAGCGCAGTTACAGCGAGCCCCGCTGGGAACGCAAGCGCGGATCGGCGATGGCGACCGAGCGGGTCACCCTGTACGGGATCCCGGTGATCGCGGCCCGGGCCGTGCAGTACGGCCGGGTCGACCCGGAGCTGTCCCGGGAGCTGTTCATCCGGCACGCCCTGGTCGAGGGTGACTGGCGGACCAGCCACCCGTTCTTCCACGAGAACCGGCGGCTGCTGGAGGACGTCGAGAGCCTGGAGGACCGGGCCCGGCGGCGGGACATCCTGGTCGACGACGACACCCTGTTCGACTTCTACGATCAGCGGATCCCGGCCGACGTGGTCTCGGCCGCGCATTTCGACAGCTGGTGGAAGCGGGCCCGCAAGGACCGCCCGGACCTGCTCAGTTTCTGGACCTCGATGCTGTTCAGCCCGCAGGCGCCCGAGGTCAGCCCGGACGACTACCCGACCCACTGGCAGGCCGGCGAGGCCGGCGACCTGGACCTGACCGTCAGCTATCAGTTCGAGCCGGGAACGGCGGCCGACGGCGTCACCGTTCAGCTGCCGCTGGCCGCGCTGAATCGGGTGGACGAGCGGGATTTCGAGTGGCTGATCCCGGGCCTGCTCGAGGAACTGGTGACGGAGCTGATCCGGGGGCTGCCCAAGCCGGTGCGCCGGCTGCTGGTGCCGGCGCCGGACCGGGCTCGGCAGGTGCTGGCCCGGCTGAAACCGGGCACCGAACCGCTGCTACCGGCCCTGGAACGCGAGCTGGCCCAGCTCACCGGTGTCAGCGTGGCCCGAACCGACTGGGAACCGGGCCGGCTGCCCGATCACCTCCGGATCACCTTCCGGATCGAGGACGAGGACGGCACCGTGCTCGGCGAGGGCAAAGACCTGGTCGGGCTGCGGGTGGCGCTGAAACCCCGGCTCCGGGAGGCCATCTCCGACGCGGTGGCCGAGGTGGAGGCCACCGGGCTGACCGGCTGGACGATCGGGGCCCTGCCCCGGTCGGTGGAGCGCAGCCGGGCCGGTCTGACCGTGCACGGCTATCCGGCGCTGATCGATCGGGGCACCTCGGTCGACGTCCGGGTGCTGGAGAGCGCCGGCGAGCAACTCCGGGCGATGCGGGCCGGGACCAGGCGGCTGCTGGTGCTGGGGGTCGTCTCCCCGGCTCGCAGCGTGCTCGGCCGGCTGAGCAACCAGCAGAAGCTGGCTCTGGCTCAGGCCCCGCACGCCGGGCCGTCCGCGCTCTTCGACGACTGTCTCGGCGCCGCCGTGGACGCCCTGGTCGAGCAGGCCGGCGGACCGGCCTGGGACCGGGCCGGGTTCGAATCGCTGCTGCGCGTGGTCCGGGCCGGTCTCGACCGGAGGGTCACCGAGGTGGTGACGAACACCGCCGTCGTGCTCGGAACGGCCCGGGACGTCGAACTGGGCCTGCGTTCGACCTCCAGCCCGGCCCTGCTGGCCTCGCTCACCGATCTGCGGACCCAGTTGGCCGACCTGATCTTCCCGGGGTTCGTCACCGCCAGCAGCGCCCGGAAGCTGCCGGATCTGCAGCGGTACCTGCAGGCCATGCAGCGGCGGCTGGAGAAACTGCCGGAACGGTTCGAGCGGGACCGGGTGCTGCTGCGCACCATCGAGGGGGTACAGGCGGAGTACGCGACCGCGGTCGCGGCGCTACCACCCGAGCGTCGCCAGGACGACGACGTGACCCACCTGCGCTGGATGATCGAGGAGCTGCGGGTCAGCCTCTTCGGCTCCGGTATGAAGACCGCCTACCCGATCTCCGAGCAACGTGTCTGGAAGGCCTTGGACGACCTCTGACCAGGGGTCAGGGCATCGGGGGGGCCAGGATGCCGTCCGGGTCGAGCTTGGTCAGCAGCGCGGCGCAGATCTCGTTGAGCTGATCGACCTGGGTGCGGGTGAGCGCGTCCAGCACGTTCTCCCGGACGGCCGCGACGTGACCGGGAGCGGTCGCCACCAGGGCCCGGTAGCCCTCGTCGGTCAGTTCGGCGACCTGTCCCCGGCCGTCTTCCGTGGCCCGCTGCCGGCGCACCCAGCCCCGGGACTCCAGCCGGGCGACGGTGTGCGAGAGCCGGCTCGGCGAGGAACTCGACCGGGCCGCCAGTTCGCTCATCCGCAAAGCCCGGCCCGGAGCCTCGGAAAGCATCGCCAGGGTGAAATAGGCGAAATGCGTAAGCATGGCGTCCCGTTGCAACTGAGCGTCGAGGGCCGCTGGAAGCAACGTCATCACGGTGGCCAGCCGACGCCAGGCCCGCTGCTCATCGTCGTCCAGCCACTGGGTTTCGCTCATTGTCCAAGGTTACGCATGCGAAGCGTTTGACGTCCTCCCGGTCGTGAACGGCCGGGATTCCCACTGCTACGCGACCGGTAGCCTTCTGCTCCAGCCGAACCACCAACAGCCCCCGGCTTATGCCCTCGCATCGTTCCCCCGATTCCGGACTCAGCCTCCGGACTTGCGACGGAACTCCCGCTTGCGCTTGCCGTTGGAGCTCTTCAGGTGGCTTCCCCCATCGGCCTGGGAGCCGGGATGAGTTCCGGGAGTGGCGTTCTTGCGCTCGAGAGCCTCGCGGAAGCGACGGCGCGCGGCCTGCTCGGCCGACTCTTCGACCGGCTCCGGGGTGGCCTGCTGATCGGGCTCCGGGGCCGGGGCGGCCTGGTCCGTACGGGTCTTCTTGTCGTGCTCTGCCTCAGTCACTGGCGAACGATACCGCGCGGTTGCGTGCATCCGACCGATTGAGGGGGCATTCTGGGCGCGTGCCTTCCCCGCTACTGCTCGCCGTCGACGGGAACAGCCTCTTACATCGTGCCCATCACGCGATGGAGCAGAGTGCACTCAGGGACGCCGCCGGCCGGCCGATCTGGGCACTCAAAGGGCTGATCAGCTTCCTGGCCACGGCCGCCGCCCGGCTCACCCCCGATGCCCTGGTGGTCGGCTTCGACTGCCTCAACGACTCTGTACGCAAGGCAGACTACCCAGAGTACAAGGCCCAGCGGGTGGAGAAGTCCCCGGACCTGCGCCGGCAACTCGACGACGCCCCGGCGCTGCTGGCCGCCGCCGGGATCACTGTGGTCGTCCCGGCCGGGTACGAGGCCGACGACGTCCTGGCCACGGCCTCGGCCCGGGCTCGGGCCCAGGGCTGGCGGACCGCCGTCGTCACCAGTGACCGGGACTCCTTCGCCCTGATCGACGAGTTCACCTCCGTGCTGCGGGTGCTGAACGGCGGAATCGACGGCTCCCCGCTGCTCACCCCGGACAAACTTCCCGCCGTCTGCGGGGTCAGGGCCGCGCAGTACCGCGACTACGCGGCACTGCGCGGCGACACCTCCGACAACCTGCCCGGGGCACTGGGGATCGGCACCAAGACCGCGGCCAAGCTGCTGTCGGTGTTCGCCGGAGTGGACGACGCCTACGCGGCCATCGACGCCGGCCGGGAGGAGGAGGTGGTGGCCGTGATCGGCAAGGCGGCCACCGTCAAACTGGCCACCGCCGAGGCTCGGGCCAACGTCGCCCGGAACCAGCGCCTGATGACCATGCGCGACGATCTCGCCGTCCCGGAACTGGCCGCGATGCGGATCCCGCTGGACTCGGCGGTGATGCAGGCGGCCCTGACCGCCCGCGACATCCGGCTCGGCCCCTCGCTGTGGGCCCTGACCGGCGCGCAGTCGCCGTCCTGGTACGGGGAACGGGCCTACGGCGACGGGCCCCGGCTGGAACGGGGCGGCAGCGAGCGAGTGGTCATCGAACTGCCCAAGCCGATGACGGCGGCGGCCAAGAAGGCGGCCGCCCTGCAGGAGGCCGGTCAGCTCAGCCTGTTCTGAATCGTGCCCGGCTGCGCCGGGACGGCCCGTTGGTGCGCCACCATTTCGGCCGAGCTCTCGGCCCCGGCTCAGCCGGGCGATAGTTCAGGCATCGTCCGGTCGGCTCAGGTGTACATCAGGGAGCCGGGCGTGGTGAGCAGCTCGCCGGTCTCCAGCCAGGTCTTCAGGCCGGAAAGGATCATCGGCCAGCCGCCGTAGAGCTCCGCGTTAGCACCTTCGCGCAGCTCGTCATGGGTCACGGTCAGCCGGCAGGAATCCTTGATCTGCTCGATCTCCCAGGTGACCCGGGAAATGCCCTCGTCCTTGACCTCATCGCTCCAGAGCGCCCGCATGCTCTGAACCAGCCGGCGGGGGGGATCGCTCTCCAGGATCTCCCCTTCCCCCAGCGGCCCGTCGGCCCGCGGGCTGCCCTGCTCGTACCGCGAACCGACCTTCCAGTCGGAGACGATCCGAACCCCGAAGCTGTACTTGCTCCGGATCTCGGAATCGGTGATTGCCCGCCAGAGCTGTTCGGGGGTGGTTCGGATGTAAATCTCGAAGATCTTCTCCATCGAACTCTCCATCTCGGTCTTGAGCCCGCTGAGCGCGGCGGCCCAGGGCTCGGCGTACTTGCTGACCCAGCGGTCGTGGACGAGCCGGATCGGCACCGGGTTGAGAAAGTGCAGTTTCTCCCGGCCCCGCCGGCGGGTAACGACGAGCCCTGCCTCCTCCAGCACCTTCAAATGCTTCATGACGCCGAAGCGGGTGAGCTCGAACCGGGACCCGAGAGTGCCCAGCGTCTGCCCGTCCTGCTGGTAGAGCGCATCGAGCAGACTTCGCCGGGTCGGATCGGCCAGCGCCTTGAACACCTCGTCCACCCCAGCGACGATAGGTGACCCATTAGTCACATGTCAACGCTGCCCGTTCGCCGTCCTCGACCTTGGTGACGACGTCGACCGGGACGGTCTCGACCCAACCGCGCTCGACCTGAAGCCGGGCCTCCCCCTCGGCGTTGTCCCAGAGCTCGACGAACGCCGGCTCCCGGCGGGCGACCCGGCCCCGAACGAAGCGTTCCCCGACCCTTCGCCGCTCGTCCAGGACGCCGGCGAAGGCGGCCCGGTCCGGCTCCGACAGCCGGTAGGCCTCGACCAGGGTCCGCAACCGCTCCCGCACGTCCAGGCCGTGGTAGGCGGCGGTCCGCCGGGAGGGCGCGGTGAACGGCACGCACAGCCGGGCGGTGCTTACGACGTCCCAGATCCGCCGGCCGGGGGCCGCGAACTCCCAATCGATGACCGCGACGGCCCGGCCGTCCCGGGCGATCACGTTCTCCGGGCAGATGTCGGCGTGGGCGATCAGCGGGCCGCCGTGCGGATCGGCGAGTTCCTGCCCCCATCGCACCCCGGCCGGTGGCGACCAGCCGTCCAGGGCGTCGTGGATCCGGCGGAGCAGTTCACCGAGCGAGATCAGGAACTCCCGGCTCGTGACCCAGGCCGGGAACGGCGGGAGGCCGACGTCCCCGTCGATCCAGCTCAGCACCTCACGGCCCTGGTCGTCGCGGCCCAGCGGCTTGGGGGCAACGCCCGGCAGCACCTGGGCCAGCCGATCGAGGACGGCATCGGTGGCCGGGGTGGAAGGCCGCCAGGGGCGGCGCACGGTATCGCCGACCCGGACCACCCGGCCGGCGTTCCCGATCCCGCCGGCCAGGGTCTGCTCGATCTCCACCCTTCCCAATCTAGGGCCACTCGAACCGTCAGGTTTCTCCAGCCGGCAAATGATCGGAATTGACCTCACGGCGAGGTGCTACGGTAATTGGTTTGGAGAAATCCAAAGCCGACAGAAGTGAAATCCCACTGTGAGGGAAGAGATTTGAGCGAGCCGCTGACCGCAGAATGCG
>Ga0265340_10000303_pt1 | contig 25908 bp, 24 predicted proteins | sample 4CB225metaG_FD_202082 | JGI IMG/M metagenome (GOLD analysis project Ga0265340, IMG submission 202082) | Rhizosphere microbial communities from Carex aquatilis grown in University of Washington, Seatle, WA, United States - 4-CB2-25 metaG | ecosystem: Host-associated > Plants > Roots >...
CCCGTCACGCCTTTACCGATAAGATCATGAAGCATCGCTGGATCATGAATCAAGACAGCCTGCCCCGCCGGATAGTAGGCGTTCAGGAAATCCCACAGCACATCTGGCGGGCTGCTGGCTTTCAGGCTTGCCAATTCAAATACGACCGCGCCGAGCAAGAAAACCCCAACGGCCCACTTGGGCAGGCCGCGCCCATGCCGCTCATCCATCGAGAGGATCCCACGGTGATGCATCCAATAAACGGCGAGCAGAGCCATCACCGTGATCAGGAAGTGTCCAACAAAAACGAGGCTATGCATGACGAAAGGCCCATCAGAAACATGAATAGAACCGGCATTCTGCACGATGCCGGAAACAGGGAAGACGCGCTGGAAATCCGGCACGGGACGTCGAGAAAAATTCGATAGCGAAACGCGTACACGTACAGTAGATTTTGGCTGAATTGTATAAGGCTGCCTTGCTGCGTGGGCAACACGGGTCTGGCGACTGCCCTCGCTCCGTATCTGAAATTCCGTAGGGTTGGCCTCGATCAGCCAATACTCCGATCGGGCAATCGCCTCATACTACAAAGTTCGGCATGAGCTTTGTTCGTGGTTGTGCGGTTAACGGGCTTGACCGGCGTTCCTCGCGCCTCGTCGCGCCAGCTTCAAATGCCGATGAATTAACCTTCAACTGAACGTGTTTTTTCGAGCGTCGTGGAACCGGGCCATCAGAGGTTAACGATTGCTGAAGGCGGCGAGCCGCCGCGCGATTTTCACCGTCTGGCCAAACCCCCTGCCATCATTATCGCGGTGCCATAATACCATTTGCGGCGGCCGCTCCGGTGGGACAAGATGCGCGGGAGACTCTGCGCGGTGTCAGAGCGTGTCAGCCCAGCGGCCGCCGGTGGCGCTGCACCTGCGCTATGCATGCCGGCTTGCTGAGATTGACGCTTGATGGATAATCTCGCAGCAACCAACGTCATGGCTCGCTCCGCTGGCGGTCGTCACAAGTTTCACGCGGCCGGCAAATCGCCCCGCCCTCGGTAACGATTTATTCCTTGGGAGTTTCAGCGGCGGCTAACGCTCAGTCGTAGTCGCGATCTACGTTTACGCATTGAGCGCCATGGTTAGCCGGGCGACTAATTGCAAACCCTTCTTAACTATTGCATGGTCTGGGTGAATACGACCAGCCGGCATTATCGGTGAACCGACTTGCTCTTCTCTGAGCTTGCGTGCTCTCTCGGCGTGACGTTGGACGAAGCGGCACGCGGGCGAAACAGGTTATCGGCAGAACCTGAAATCAGCTTACGCGGAAGCTGTCCAGCGTCCGCCAAATGCCAAAAAGGAACACATCTTCTGGATGTCAAACTAAGGTGATAAGAACTTGACTTCGGAAGGCAACCCGGCCTCTTCGTCAACCAGCCATCGCAAACTCGCTGTCGGCGCCCTCGCCGGAGGCCTGGTCAATATCATCAAGGTAGCACTTCAATTGGTGCTGCTTCCAGTGATGGCGCGGCTGTTGGGGCCCAGTGAATTTGGACTCTACGCTTTGGCTTTGCCAACGGTGAGTCTGGTTACCTTGCTTGCCGACGGTGGTTTGGGAGCTACGCTATCACGCGAACAGGAAACGAATTCGCTGCTCTGGTCCAGCGCATTCTGGGCGCTGCTGTTGATGGGTATGACATTGGCGCTGGGCTCAAGCGCTTTTGGAATCCTGATTGGCTATCTCGCGGATCAACCGCGCCTGCCCAGCATGATCGCACTTCTATCGCTCAGCCTTGTATTCCTCACGCTTTCGGTGGTTCCTGGCTCTCGACTGGTTCGACGCAAGCATCTCGGCGTCATGGCCTTCGCCGATTTGGCATCCAATGTTGTTGGCACGATCATCGCGGTGACGATGGCCTGGTTTGGTGCGGGCGCCTGGAGCCTCGCGGCGCAATATGTCGCTGTCTTCGCAATCCGCGCGATCATTGTAAATCTTGCCGCATTCCATCTACCGGCAGCGCGATTTAGTCTGGCGGTGCTGCGGCCCCATCTCATCTCCGGCGGTATTTTGATTGTGAGCCGAATATTTGAATTCGCGGGACGAGCAACCGAGAATTTCCTGATCAATAGGATATTTGGAACTGCCGTGGTCGGCAGTTACAATTTCAGCAATCAAGTCTCCAAATTCGTGTCGGACGCCGGATCCAACGTGACCTGGGGCGCGATCTATGTTCAGGCCCTCACCGAAGACAGGAACAAGGTCGCCATTTTGCACCGTCAACTTTGTCGACTGCTTGGCGTAGTCCTGTTGCCCACAGTGTTTCTGGCCGCCGCAGCGGCGCCCGAGTTGACGTTCTGGATGCTGGGTCCAAAATGGGCTGATCTTCCCTTCCTGCTCAGGATTTTCCTGCCACTATATGCGCTGTCGGCAATCTGTACGCAGACCGCACCCCTCTTGCTGGCTTATGGCCGCTTCGATATCCAGCTTTGGTGCATGATCGGGCTCAGTGTGGGACGAACCCTGGCGGTCGGCCTCGGCTATTGGATCGGAATAGAGGGAGCCGCTTGCGGAGTCGCCGTCGTGACGATTGCTTTCTGCACAGCCATGATTTTCGCTCCCGCAGAAGCTACAGGATGCCGGCCGCTTCCGATGTTGGCCGGTCTAGTTCGTCCGGTCGTATCGAGCCTTGTAGCCGGCATCGCGTTCCTTTTCCTGAAGAGCATTTTCCCAGAGAATATAATTGGAACCTTTCTTGGCCTTGGTGCGGGTTTCGTCATTTACCTTCTTTGCCTGGCTCTGATTGACAGAAGGGGCCTTAAGGAGGATTGGAATTCGGCGATAAGGATATTGGGTCCAGGACGTACTCTGGGCAGAACACTGTAGCGAGGTCGCTCGGAAGCAGAATGTACGCGGCCGGACGAGCCGTAAACCGAGATCCTTTTACCAACTTTAGCCGGATCGGCAGTTCAATGGTGGAACGAGACGCGAGACAGTCGCCTTGTAAAGGCCCGACAAACTTAGCTAACTCGCGGCCAGCACTTTTGAAGAGAGTGATTACCTTATAAAATAACCCTACATTCAAGGAACTGATCGGCGTCAGAAAAAGCAATTGATTAGACCGAGGTTATCCGGCTACGTTCTTGAGCTGGTAGGACTTTTTTCAAAGACCGGCGGTAAACACGTGGGCAGACAAACCGCCGAACGATATCGCCCACTCGCCTTCGCGGCCCGGTAGTTGCGAGGTGGATCATCCGTTCGAATTAACCGACTTGGCGCTCCAAGAACCTGCGAAGGGAGTTTTCCTTGAAGCGCATCAACTTATTCGCAAAAGGCAATGTGGACGTTCACGATTCCCTGCATTCCTGCCGAATTGGCGGCGAACTGCTATGGAATGGGATCAACGACCTACTGCGAACTACCGACCTCGGCGTGACCGTACGCCTTCGCCATGAGACCATGACACGTAGCGACGCACTCCTGCATTCTAGCGGGGGCGTCCCACCGGCCCTGGTTGAGCGAAACCTCAAGCTCGGTGCCTATCCGCTAGAAAGTCAGTTCTCGCGCGCAATTTTCGAAACTACGGCCGACGCCATCATCCTGTCGGTACAGCCGGACGTTGCCTCCGGTATGAGGCGCCACAAGGCCGAAGGCTATTTTTTTTATCCCAGCGAGGTCTCAAGCTGGTCTGCCGACGACAAGAACTGGCTCAACGCTCAGTTCGATTCCGTGAACCGGCTCACGGTCGCCGATTCAATGGCGAATCTTGCCGCCATCGCCGCCAAGATTAGAGAAAGAAGCGAGGCGCCGATCCTGATCTACAATTTGTCACCTGTCATTGCCCACGAGACCATCCATTGCTACCTGGGTCTGGGCGAAACGTTGTCGACGCGGATTCGAAGGTTTAACCTTGGCTTGGCAGAGCTGTCCGAGGAAATCGGCGTTTCGATTGTCGACGTGGATACTATCGTGGCGCGGCATGGCGCGGACGCATTGAAGATCGACGCGATGCATCTGACAGCCAAGGGATACGAACTGGTAGCTCGAGAGGTCGTCCGGGTGCTGGACGATCTAGGCCTTTTCTAGAAGACGGGCGGAGCAAGATCATGCGCGCAAGTGTCGTTATCCGATCAAAGGACGAAGCCGACCGACTGCGGCTGACGCTTACATCGCTGGCCTGCCAGAGCGAAAAGCCCGAGGTCGTGGTGGTCGATGACGGATCGTCCGACCACACCCGCGAAGTCGTCGCTGAAATGGGTTGTGAACTTGACCTCGTCGCCGTTCACCATGAGACGCCGGCCGGCCGGTCCGGCGCGGCTAACGCCGCTGCGGCTCGGGCGAGTGGCGACATCGTGATATTCCTTGACGGCGACACGCTAGCGGCTCCGGACATGGTGGCGCGTCACCTGGAAAAGCACCGCAGCGCCGACGGCCTGATCGTTAGGGGCGAAACCTGGCATCTACGATGCACGCGCCTGTTCGTCGATCCTGAAAAGGGTACGCCCAGACCCGGTGAAGAGGCCAAGGTAGCGCGCATGTCCACTACCGAGCTCGCGAGATCGATCGTTACGCGCCAGCAGATTCGCGAGACGTTCGACGCCATCGATCGCCGGGCTCAGCCGGGGATCTACCCCGGATTCGGACCACGAAAACTGTACGAACTCGAAATGGAAGCCCTGATGTCGCAGTCCGACTGCGCCGTATTGTGGGAAGCGGCATCGGGCGCCAATCAATCACTGGCCCGCGCGACCTTCATCGAGGCCGGAGGCTTCCATCCTGGCCTAACGATCAACGAGCATCGCGAGATTGCGCTGCGTTTGTGCCAGCAGGGTCTGAAGATGGCCGGATGCGCTGGCCGTACTTATCACATGATCCACCGAAGCGGGTGGCGCGATCCACTTGAAGAACTCGACTGGGAAGAGATCTTCTATCGGGCTCATCCCCTCCCCGAAGTCGCGTTGATGCCGCTATTGTGGGCTAGCCTCAGCGACACCGGCGACCTGCCCAAGTCATCCAGGATATCGTCCCTGCCGGATCTCGCGACAGCGGCCGATCGATGCAGGGGACTTGTGGGACGTGAGACGGTGCGCGAAGCGCATTTGCGCTTCACGGCATCCGCCAAAGAACTGTCAAGCACGCAATGAAAACCGACCACAGCATCCCTGTTCTTGCGGTAGTGACCGACAACGAACAGGCGGTCGTCGAGGAGGCCGCGCGGCGTCTCGGCAATGCGCTGAGCGAGGCGACTGGCGAGACCTGGCAGTGTCATTGCAGCTTCGCTCCGGACCTAACGGCGGCTTGCGGCGCGGCGGGCGGTCATGTCGTCGTAACTTCGCTCAGCGTTCCACTGGAGCAGCTGAACGCACCCTGGGCGGAGATCGAACAGAGCCTGCGCAGCTCCTATGCCACGCTCGGCGAGACCGGCGATCCGGTCATGATCTGCACGATATTTCGTCATGTGGCGACGACGCTCGACCCTGAAAAAGCCGATCATACGCGGCGGCGCCTGCGGCAGCTCAACCTGCTCGCGACCGAGCTGTCGCGCGAATATGGAGCGCTCGTGATTGACCTTGACCGGGTTCTCGCCGATATCGGCGCGCGTCGCCTGAACACGGACCATCGTCTCGGCGGTGCGACAGTCGTGGATGTGGCGAGCCAGGCCGTGGCCCTGAGCATTGTCGCCAACGCCCTGGACACCTTCGCACCGGTCGATGTTCAGGACGCAACCCGCGCCATTCTTGAGACAGGCCGGCCCGTGGTTGGCCTTGCTCCCGAGATCAAGATGACGAACGTCATGACATTGGGGCGCGGCCGCCGCAAGCAGCTGGTCTCGACGGTAACCGACAACGTGCAGGAAAATCACATCGTTTGGCAAATCCGCCAGGTGCTCGCAGGGCAGATCGGCCCCAGGGCAGCCGTCGACAAACTCTCCCAAGCGGTTCGGCGCCGCGGCGCGCGCGAAAGCGTGGCACTGCTGTTCTCCGGTATCGTGCGGATATTCAAGTCGCATCCATGAGGCAACGCTGATTATGTTTGATTCGCACGCAGCGCTTAAGGAGATGATGCGCATTCGCGCGTTCGAAACCGCCTTGGCGGGTCGGCGCGATCATGGTTTCCAGCTGCTCTCGACGGGCGAGGAAGCCGTTGCAGTCGGTGTCAGTTCCGTTCTGACCGAGCGCGATCAACTGCTGACGGGGGGCCGATCCATCGGACCAGTCCTCGCTCGTGGCGTTGATCCCAACAAGGTCATGGCCGAGCTGCTAGGCAAGGCAACGGGAATCAATGGCGGCCGGGCTGGCCGTGGTCACTTGTCCGACCCGGCGTCCGGGTTTTTCGGTGCCCACGCGGTGGTCGGCGGCAATATCAGCGTCGCGGCGGGTGTAGCGCTGGGCAAGCAGCAAGAAGGCGACGGTGGCATCGTGGCCATCATGTTCGGCGACGGCGCTTGCGGCGCAGGCGCGCTGCATGAAACCCTGAATATCGCCGCCAACTGGAAGCTTCCGCTTCTTTTCATCTGCAACAATAATCAGCTATCGGTCTCCACGGCGCGCGGCGCCGCGCTGGCGCCCGCGCGCCTCTCGGACATCGGTGCGACGTTCGGGCTACCCTCCAGCACGATCGATGGACTTGATGTCGACGCCGTGGCGTCCGCAATCGGCGAGGCCGCCGCCTTTGTTCGCAGCGGACAGGGCCCGGCTTTCGTCGAGTGCATCTCGATCCGCCTGAGATCACACTCAACGACCGCGCGCGAGACACGTTCCCGAGACAAACTGGCCGAGTTGCGCACTCATTGCCCGATCCGTCGCCTGATCGCACGCCTCGGGCTTGAGGACGCTGACGTCGAGGCTCTTGAACGCGAGGCTGCGGATCTCGCCGCAGCTGCTCTACGCTTTGCCGACGCGTCGCCCTATCCCAACGCTGTGGACGTACTCAACGATGTCGGATAACAGAGCCAACGGCACAAAGAAGATGTTCTTTCGCGAAGCTATCGCCAAGGCCGTGCGTGAAGAAATGACGCATAATTCGCGCATCATCATCCTGGGCCAGGATGTGGGGGCCTTTGGTGGTTCGTACCGGGAGTTCGACGGACTGTTTGCGGAGTTTGGCGCGGCGAGGGTGCGCGACACGCCGGTGGCCGAGAACGCGAGCATCGGCATCGGAGCCGGGGCGGCAGCGCTCGGTTACCGACCGCTCGTGAGCATTACTTACATGGACTTTCTGATGCTCGGCTTTGACCCACTCATAAATTATGCCGCCAAGCTCCGTTACAAGACCGCTGGCAAGCTGACCGCGCCCCTCGTGGTCAAAACCACGGCCGGAGCGCTTGCCCAAGGCGTCGCTCACTCGCAATGTATCGAGGCGTGGCTGATGAGCGTGCCGGGGCTGAAGGTGGTTGCGCCGTCGACGCCCGCCGACGCTTACGGCCTGATGAAGACCGCACTGCGCGCCGACGGACCGGTTGTCTACGTCGATCACAAACGCCTGTTTCCAATCCCTGGCGAGGTACCGATTGCGGAGAGCCTGATCCCGCTTGGGCAGGCCATCGTGCGGAGATCTGGCTCGGATGTGACGCTCGCATCTCACGGCTACATGGTCCGAATTGCGCTCGAAGCGGCAGAGAGGCTGGACGGCGAAGGCCTGTCCTGCGAGGTCATCGACCTTCGCAGCCTCGCGCCGCTGGATGTGGTGACGGTCGCCAAATCCGTCGCCAAGACAGGTGCGCTTGTCACGCTTGAAGAAGGGCAACCCACCTGCGGCGTGGGCGTTGAGGTCGCGGCGCGCGTCTCGGAGGCGAGCGGTCCGGTACTTTCGGCCCGGGTAGGCGCCCTGCCCGCGCCGGTGTCTTCCAACCCCGTATTCGAAGCGGCCTGCGTACCGGATGCGACCCGGCTCGTCGATGCGGTAAAAAAACTGTTGGCTCGCTCGCCGCGAGCGAAAGAACTCTCACCACGATGGAGCTAGGGGAATGATTTATAGTTTGACCGTTCCGGCTGCGGTGCCGGGCGTCGAAGAGATTCGCGTCCTGGAATGGCATGGCGAGCCAGGCAAGGTTTTCGCCGTGGGCGATTTGATCGTGGAACTGGAAACGCACAAGGCCGTGGTCGAAGCACGCGCCGGGCAGCCTGGCGTATTGCGTGCAATCAAAGCCGACCCCGGCGAATGGCGCGAGATCGGACTGGTTCTGGCGCTCTTTAGCGACAGCGCCGACGAGACACTTCCCGAAGGCGACGGCTCGGCTACGGAACTCGTGATCGAATTTGACGTGATCTGACCGCGGCGGCACCCATATCGGGCCGCCGCAAACCGCTTAACGCAGTTATGATCTCCTGACGCAACAGCATTTGCATCGGCCCGCTTTGGTGTATGCCGTCGGGCAGGTGCTCGCCGCCGCCTATGTCCGCAGCTATCGCATCGACATCGATGATACGAAGCTCACGCTTGTCGGCGACGTCCTGCAGCATCAAATTCAGTTCCTTCGAGGCCACGTTGGCCAGGGTGTTGCTCATGGGGACGTCGAACGCCATGTAGCTTGAAATGTCTTCATAGCCCGACGTCGACATACGGTTGAGGATGATAACTCGGCCTCCGGTGGTTTGGCCGATTGTGTCGATCAGAGTCTCGTAATCGCGCTTGATATCGTCCACGGATCGCCGGACGGGCTCGAACGCCTCGGTGAGCCATGCGCGGATGGCCGGACCCGCCGCGGCCTGGTGGTGACGCATAACATGCAGGTAATACCCGAGCTTGCGATGCCGCAGAATAGATTGTGGCTCGGCGTTCAGCGACAGGAGTACCGCGTCGGCAGGCTCCAGACGCGAGGAGCCATCGGCCGAAAATATGTTGTAGCTCTCCCGTATCGGATTGCGTTGCATCACCGAAAGCAATGTTCCGGCGAACATCAAGTCGTCTGGTGAAGAGGTTGCGTTCGGCCGCAACAGGAAGCCCCGAAGGTCCGCGGCGATCGCGTCGAATTGGGCGGGTGTCCGCCGCATCTGGTCCAGCAGGACGGGCGCAGCCGGCGCGAGCGGATGGTCAGGAATGAACACCATTTGCGCTGGCATGGATGCTGCGGCAAACATCTCGAAGAAGGCACACTGCTCTCCGACCACAACACCCGTGGCGTCGCAAATGCCGAGGCTCAACAGGGTCACCGGCGTTTCGCCCTCTTCGCACCACCAGCCGCGGCTGCGGCCGTGCCATCCCGGTAATAGACCCGAATGTGCGTCAGCGAGTGCCGTCATCCGGCGTCCCGCGAGAACAAGAAGGCGCAACCGCGAGAGGTCCAGATCGGGGCTGGTGCCGGGGTCGGGATCTATGCTGGCAATTACCGCTTCGGCGTCCCAAATATCGACGCCACGAACGCTGAGATAGCCGCCGCGCGACGCGGTCGAATCGATTGAAATACGGCCGCCGACACGGGCCGCGAACGCGACTTGAAGCTCTAGCTCCTCCGCGAACGGTGGCGGTCCACTGAGACGACCGGTCGAAGGCTCTAGGCTGATGTTGCAATAACCGAAGACCTGGTTTGGGGGAACATACTGTCCGCTCTCGCAGAGCCAGCGGACACCAGACCGATGGACGTCGTATCCTGTCGCCCGAAGCGACCCCAAGCGCAAATCAATCGATGTCAAAGCTGACTCCCGGTCCACATTGCTTCGTGGTGAACAATGCCGGCGACGGTCGTGCGGATTAACCGCGCGGCAGGCGGGCTGATATCCTCATGCGGATCGGAACTAAAGACAGCTATCACCTCCTCCAATCTGCAAAATTGACCCGACACGACATCAAGTTTCCTCAGCCAAGCCGCCTCGCGTAGCACGACGCGGAAAAACGAGATGGGCGGGCACTCTTGCGCGAATGCGCTGCTTAGATCGACACTGAGGTCGAGGAGCTTGCTGCCCATTTTGACAGCGTCGCCAGGCTTGGCATGAAGGCATTCAATGGTAGCGCCGGCCATTTGCGTAACAATTAGCGGTAATCTGAATTCATAGATCATTAGATAACTCGGTTGGATTGTTGCGCCCTAGGCGATATAGAAAACATCCTAAGCCTATTCTGGAGGGAATCCGCAGATGGCGCAATCTCGTACAACCGATGCGCATCCCACAATTGATTGCCTTATGGTTACCCGTCCGGTGCCGGAGCGATTTAGCTTCGCAAAACGAAGTATTGAAGACTATTGCCAGCAGGCCTACCCCAAGAAAAGGCTGATCCTGGTGCTCGATCGCGGCGAGGAGGCTGCGCGCCAGGCCATTTACGACCACGTCGCATCCCTTGGACGCGAGGATATTCAGATCGTCGAGCCGGCGAGTAAGCTTAACCTTGGTGAGCTGCGCAACTTCAGTATGGTTACCGCCACCGCGGATTTTGTCTGCCAATGGGATGACGATGACAGATTTCATCCGCAACGTCTTCAAGTGCAGGCCAGTTTCCTGCAAGACACCGGCCTGGAGGCGGTCTACCTTCAGGACCTCATGCAATACTTTCCCTCCGCCCAAGCAATGTATTGGACGAACTGGCGCGCGACTCCGGCCGGGGGCCACCCCGGAACTCTCATGGCGCGCCGATCGGACGCGCTTCGGTATCCAACCGAAGGAGAGACGGCCCGTCTCGGTGAGGACCTGGCATTGTCGATGGCCCTCCAAGCACGCGGCCGAGTCGGTTATCTATCCGAAATGGCAAATATTTTTGTTTATGTCAGTCACGGGGCGAATTCCTGGAACGAGGCTCATCACACGATGCTCTCCAAGGAGCTTTCAATTTCCAAAGGACTTCTCATTCGGCGCGAAGCTTCGCTTCGGGAGGGAATGGCGCCCTACGGCTTCCCGGCGGGAACGGTCACCGTCTATGGCAACAACGGTCCCGCTTTCACACTCTAAGGGCGTGGGATCGGACGCGCCCGCAAGCTTGCTCGTTTTGGGTGCGCTTGAGACATTAAGTTGAGATCGAAGAATGTCGGACTACCCAAGTATTAGTGCCGGATCCAGAAACTTTATCTCTGCCTTCAGCCTCTACGGATTCGCTACCGGCGTTGTGTTTGCGGGCTCGTTGATTTTTGTTTTGGGCTTCTTACTCGCAAAGCAAGGCGGCAGCCCGTTCTATCTATTATCCGGGGCGATCTATTTGGCATCCGGAGTCCAACTCTTTCGCCATCGAGCGTCAGCTGTACATCTGCTGGCGCTCAATTTCGTGGTCACCTGGATTTGGGCCCTTGTCGAGGTTGGACTCGACGTCTGGGCGCTGCTGCCGCGCGTCGACATGATCTGCATTCTACTTCCATTGTGCTGCATTCCGCCGATCCGAGCGCGACTGCGCGGAGACCGCTTAAGCAGCTATTTCAGCCTCCTCGATCGGACCTACCCCGCCGCCACTCTAGCCGTGGTGACGCTGACCGCGGCTCTCGTGGGCGCGAACGCTTGGCGAGATAGCGCCCCGCCTCCGCCGGCACCTCGCCCCGCCGCGTTGGTAGACAGTCCTGAATGGCGTCACATCGGGCAGGATAGCGGAGGCACCCGGTTTTCCACCTTGGCTGAGATCAACCGAGAGAATGCGGGTCGGCTGGCAAAAATCTGGGAGCATGTGGAACCTGAGCGCACGCAATCCCTCACGGGGCCGCCGCGCAAGGACGAGGCTGCCCCTCTGCAGGTGGACGATAAACTTTTTGTTTGCCTCTCTGACAACACGGTTTTGGCGTTGGATGCCGAAACCGGCACCTTGGTGTGGCGCCATGACCCCCAGACCGACTTGACTGGAGTTAAAGCTGCGGTCTGCCGGGGCGTCGCGTATTACGAGGATGGCGCGTCGCCTCGGTGCCAGAAGCGGGTATTTACCGCCACCCTCGACGCCCGGCTTATCGCTCTCAATGCAGCCACCGGGAAGCCCTGCGAGGATTTCGGCACCGACGGTCAGATCTCACTCAAGACGGGCCTTGGGCCATTTAGACCGGGCATGTACTACGTCACGTCGCCACCGACGATTACGCATGGTCTGGCGATCGTCGGCGCCTTGGTCCAGGACAACGTCTCCATCGATGAACCCTCGGGTGTTATCCGGGCATTCGATGTCCACAGCGGCAAATTGGTCTGGGCCTGGGACATGGGCCGCCCGGCCTCGGAGACGGGCGAGCCGGCGGCCAACGAGATCTACACCCGGGGAACACCCAATGCATGGTCGCTTTTCAGCGCGGATGACGATCTTGGCCTCGTCTACATTCCAACTGGCAATGCAACGCCCGATTTCGTTGGCAGCTTTCGCAAGTCCGCGTGGGAGAAATTCTCGAGCTCGGTCGTCGCGCTCGAAGTAGAGACGGGTCACGTCCGATGGTCGTTTCAGTTGGTACGTCACGACCTCTGGGACTACGACGCCTCTGCGCAACCGGTACTGATTGATCTTCCTACCGACGAAGGATCGACGCCAGCGCTCATCCAGGCAAGCAAGCAAGGTGACCTATTCGTGCTCGACCGCCGCACCGGCGCCCCCCTATCGCCAGTCCTGGACAAAGCCGTCCCGCAGACCGACGTAGCCGGCGAATGGACCGCGAAAACGCAATCGTTCTCAAGCTCGATGCCGAATCTGAGTGGTTCTCGCCTGAGCGAGATTGACATGTGGGGCATGACCCCGATTGACCAATTATGGTGCCGGCTGAAATTTCGGCAGTTGCGATATGATGGCATGTTCACACCACCAACTTTGGGTGGGTCGATCGAGTACCCGGGCACGGCAGGAGGTGTGAATTGGGGCTCTGTCTCCGCGGACAATGCGCGTCACATGCTGTTCGTTCCGTCATTCCGCATGGCCTCTGTCGTCAAATTGCTACCACGGGATGACGCGGGCAAGGGCGCGGCGTTCACTGACCTCCAGTCCGGTACACCCTATCTTGTCGACAACCAGCTCTTTCTAACAAGGCTCGGCGTACCCTGTCAGCGACCGCCCTACGGGTTGCTGACCGCCATCGACCTGCGTACCAAGACTGTCGTATGGAGCCGGGCCCTTGGAACAGCCGAGGATCTGGGACCTCTCGGGATCGCATCACATCTGCCTTTCACCATCGGCGCGGCGCCCATGGTAGGAGGCGCAACCGTCACGGCAGGAGACGTCATCTTTATCGGCGCGACCGGTGACCGGCGCCTGAGGGCGATCGACAGCCTCACCGGCAAGGAGCTATGGTCAGCTAAAATGCCACAGGGCAATCAGGCCACGCCCATCACCTATCGTGCGCCTCGGTCGGGACGACAAATGGTCGTACTCGTGTCCGGGGGCTATGCGAGCCTGAATGCGGGCATGAATGTTCCGACGCATGTGATCGCCTATGCCCTGCGCTAGAAAGGAGTACCGCAGCAGTACGCCCGATTTTGGGAGCGCGGCGACATGAAAAGCCCTGCTCCTGGCGTCCGCTTCTCGGACGACTACCGGACGGTTCCTGAAGGCCGGATCATCGAAATGTTGCTACTCGCTGGTTGGGCCTACGAGCAGGACAATCCCGAGGCGCGCGCGGCCACACGACGGGCGCTCGACAATTGGACAGGAATGGGATTGGGCGTGCGGCTGGACGCGACAGGTGAGCGGCTGTTCGACCCTGTCGAGGTAGCGAACATTCTCAAACGGCTCGGCCTAGAAGGCCGTGATTCCTTCTGGATAGATCGATACGTCAACACTGGACGCCGCCTGGTAACGGACCTGTCCTCGCGTGCAGGGCCAAATTACATCGTCAACTTTAGCCGCACGTTCAGCTTGAGGTCTGTTCCCGTTGGCCGGAACTTGCGGCTCCGAGTTCCGCTGCCCCTTTCAAGCGTTCACGGCGAGCAACTCGATGTCGCCCCGTTCATTGAGGGATCCGCCGCCGGCCTGACGATCACTCCCGGAAGGCTGGAGGCGCGTCTTACCGCCGCCGGAGAGCATACCGTAACGGTAGGCGCGAAACTGACCTTCACTCGGGCGCACCTGATGTCTCCTGCGAGCCCATCAGAGTTTTCGTCCTACCTGAAGCCGCGTGAGGGTCTTGTTGTCATCACAAACCGCATCAACGAACTCGCCCACGCCCTCACAGGCCCCAGCGCCAATGCGCGGTCCGTGGTACTCGCCTTCTGGAACTATTTGCTCGATGATTTGGCTTGCGGCGCCATTCATTATGATCAAATCCGGGCAGACTCGCCCTGCGATTTTGCTCTCGAGACTGGCTGGTATGACTGCCAGCTCGGTTCAGCCCTGTTCATCGCACTCTGCCGGGCGCGCGGAATACCTGCGCGGCTGGTCGGGGGACATGTGCTTTACCGACCAGCGCCAACCAACCATTATTGGGCTGAGGTCTGGTTTGAAGAGTCCGGGTGGACACCTTTCGACTTTCTTAGCTGGGACCTCTCACATGGCGGACGCGATTCAGACTGGCGCGGCCACTTCTACGGGCGAATCGACGATCGTATGATTACCCAGCTTTTCCCGTTTGAGTTCACCGGCGCTCTCGGCGTGGCCATGCCCAGCGCCTGGCATATCATTCAGACCGCAAAGGACGACGGCGTGGAGATCAGTTTCGTGGGCTTGGATGGCAGGCCCGTCTACTCGGATTTTGTCTCAATTTCGGACTAGACTAGGCGCGCTGATCAGAATGTACGTCAATCAAGGCCGAGAATTCGTCGGGGCGAGATGCGGCGTAAAACAAGATCCATAAGCGCGAGAAAGTTGCCGACCAGCCTGCCCCTCCGATCTATCCAGGGCTCCGGCCAGATGCTTCTTGCCAGATTGGCAATCACGTTGCGCCTCACCAGCGATAACGCAAAGCTGGCCGACATCGTGCCTTTTCGGATCAAATAGACGGGGTTCGCTATTTGCGAATAGCCGAACCGGACCCCCGATGTGCGACCGCCTTTGACACCCAAATGGACGCCGCGCAGGACGTTCGATTCCACGATGCGCCCGAAAGGTGCGAGCTGCCGTGAGAAATCAATGTCCTCCTGCCAGCCATAGAGAGGCAGATTCTCGTCGAATAGCAACGCGTGCCGGCGGATCAGCCCCCCGCGAAAAGCCATGTTGCATCCGTAGGTGCCATAGGTCGTTGCAATCGTCGGACTGGATGGATGCTTTAGATCAGCGTCGCGAATGACGGCCATCGCATCGTCAACGCTCAACCCAGGACCGTTAGCGCCGTCTCGCAACGGTCTCCCGGTCGTGGCGACGATGTCGGGATTTTGAGCAAAGATCTTTTCTACCTCCGCCAGATAATCCGCCTGAGGAAAAAAATCATCATCGAAAAAAACCACGATGTCAGCGTCGCCGACCGCGGACAGGATTCTGTTACGCTGAATCGTAAGCCCGCGCTCTCCTGTCCGGACAACAGAGCAAAATGCCAGGCCCTCAATCGACGCCGGATCCACGTCACCGGAAGTTGCCGGGCAAATAACCACCAAGTCCGGCAATCGCGTTTGGTGTGCAACCAGATCCACAGTGCGCGAGAGAATTTCCGTCCTGCCGGATGTCGCGATGCCGACAGCGATTATCGCTTGCTTCGCGGCGTTGACGCAAAAAGCGTCGACCTCATCTTCTTCAACTTTGTCGTTCATCGAATCAGCGGCCATCATCGTTCCGAGGCGCGGCTGGGGCAGCATCGGGCGCACTTCGCATCTTCCGCGGACGTTTTATGATCGCACCGAGGTTGACCGACGGCTCCGCGCCGGCCGGCTTTCAGCAACGGAACAACGCGCGCAGCCCAAGAGCCAGGAAGTTCGCCAAAATTTGAAACATGTGGAGACGTCACTGCTTGTTCATTTCAAACATTAAGCGACCATGAAATGCGTTTTGGGCTTCTGACGCAACACGGAAGTTTTGACTATAGGATATTTTGGGGATCCGCCGCACTATTTCGTGCCCAGCGAAATTTTTCAAGCAGCAGCTTGCCATCCATTGCATTGTGTTTGTCGACTGCACTTCGTTAATCTTAATTTGGTTCTTCTCTCATTCTTTAAGCGAGCGGCTGCACAGGCGCGAACAACGCGGAAACACTCGTGGACTTCGATCGCGTTACTGCCGTTAGATCCCCGACCTGTTCGCCGGTCCTGATGCGCGAATTCGGTGGTGTTTAGGGTTTGTGGTGAAATCCAACGAGCGGAACTTTAGTCTAGTGATGCCGCTTTTGAGACCGCTCTTGATCTTTGCGAACGCCACATTTAGTTAACTTTCGCGGTAACCATCCGCGCACTTGAAGAGCCTTGGCAACGGGCTTTGAGTTACAAGCCTTGATGTCCACGCTCGAATTTACCAATCGCGCTCACATTCTTGCAGGCATGCGTTGCCGCGAAACCAGCCGTTATTGAGTAGCGCCATGAAAGTAGCGATCATCCATTACTGGCTCGTTGGCATGCGCGGCGGCGAGAGAGTGATCGAAGCGCTTTGCGAAATGTATCCGCAAGCCGATATCTACACCCACGTCTACGTCCCGTCGCAGGTTTCGGAGAGAATTCGGCAACACCGCATTATTCCAACCTTTATAAACGCGCTGCCGCGTGCCGCGCGGATGTACAAGACCTACTTGCCCTTGATGCCACTCGCGCTCGAGCAACTCGATCTGCGAGGGTATGACCTCATCATCAGCAGCGAGTCCGGACCATCCAAGGGCATCATTCCGCCGGCGGAAGCGCTTCACGTCTGCTACTGTCATACGCCAATGCGCTATATCTGGAATATGTATCATGACTATCGGAAAAGCGCCGGCCGCCTGACGCGGCTGATGATGCCACCGCTCGCCCATTATCTCCGGATGTGGGACGTGACGTCCGCCACCAGGGTGGACAGTTTTGTCGCGAATTCAGCCACAGTCGCCAGCCGTATCCATCGATATTACGGAGCGGATTCGACCGTTATTCATCCCCCCGTTGATACCGGCGCCTTTTCGCCCGTTCCATCCTCGGAGATCGGTGACTATTTTCTGATGGCCGGAGAGCTCGTCTCGTACAAGCGGCCGGATCTGGCGGTCCGCGCCTTCAATGAAAGTAAACTAAAACTCGTGGTGATCGGCGGCGGCGAAATGCTCGATGAAATTCGAAGCCTTGCCGGCCCCACCGTGACGGTCATGGGCTCGCAGCCGTTCGAGGTCCTGAAGCGGCACTACGCGCGATGCCAGGCGCTGATCTTCCCGGGCGAGGAGGATTTCGGGATGGTGCCGGTCGAAGCGATGGCCAGCGGGCGTCCCGTCGTCGCTTTTGGCCGTGGCGGAGCGACTGAAACGGTGAGGAATGGCGTGTCTGGTGTTTTCTTTGCCGAGCAGACGGTCGAGGCTATCTCATCGGCGGTGCAGCGCTTGGGCACTCTAAAGATCAATCCCGAAAAAATTGCAGAACATGCAAGCCAATTTGGCCGGGATCAGTTCTTCCAAAACATGCACAAACACATTGACGGTCTTCTCGCCAGAAAAGCGGGCGGACGAACGACAAACGAGGCGGAGATGCCCTTGCTCGATCTAGACAGTGTCGATCACGGAAAGCGATGAATCCTCCATCACGAGACACGTCAGCCGACCACTCGCAAATGCACCGGTGTCGATGTTGATCCGGTTTTGCTCAACCTCGATCTCAGGGGTTGGCGTGTGCCCATGAACGACGATCTTGCCAAAATCCTCCTTCGAGGTCAGGAACTCTTCCCTGATCCAGAGCAGGTCCTGTTCCTTCTGAATCGATAGATCGACGTGGGGTTTGACACCGGCGTGTGCGAAGAAAAAATCGCCGCAGACATAAGATGATTGCAGGTCTCGAAAAAACTGGAAATGGGATGGCGGTATCGCGCTGTGAAAGGCGGCCTGCAACTGGACGATCTGCCTGCCGTTGGCGTGGAGTCCCGGCGCGATCCCATACGAAACCAGGGTTTCCAGGCCACCCAGACGCATCCACTTGTCAAACAGATTGCGATCGCTCAGGCATCTGATCGCGATCAACTCGTGGTTGCCCCTCAAGAATACCGATTCGTTCTTTTCACCGTGCTCGATCAATCGATCGATCGTCCCGCGCGATGAAGATCCCCGATCGATGTAATCCCCCAGAAAAACGTAGAGCGCTTTGCTAGTCGGGCGCAGCGCGATATCAGCCGTGGTCCTAGACAGCAGCTCATTAAGCAGGTCGAGGCGGCCGTGAACATCGCCGACGGCGTAGATCCGCAATCCAGGCGGCAAGGCCGGAGATCGTCCCCGCACGTTAAGTCGCTGGGCACCCGGAAGCGGAGACAGCATGAGTTAATTCGCCATAGCGGGGTGCGCGGCCTGGAAAATCCGTCCAATTTCAAAGCACCGCTTCGTGTCCATACAAACATCCTGTTATTTCAGTAACTTAGCTGACGGACGCGGGTGTCACGCAAAAGCTACCCCGTCAACCATAGCGATGAAGTAGTGTTGATACGGATTGTTACGTAATGTAGTGTGCCCAAAGCAATTTACAATCAGAAACAAGTAGTTGGAGTGTTTCGATGCGTGCCGGACTGATCGCAAAGGCGCTGGGCGCCCAGTTGTTATGTGCGTTTTGTGTGGGTCAGGCATGGGCGGGTCCCTGTGTCACGCCGCCCGCGTCCGATCAAGCGATCAGCGAGTTCAAGTCGAACCCTCAAGCTATTGTCGCTGCGGACTCTGACACCCGCACTATCGAGACCTTTGTCAGGGATCTCGCGGGGAGTGATGCGACGATGGCTGCGGACCTCGTTCGCTTGGCGGAAAGTACAACTCCCCGGTTTCAGACGGCAATTGCCGCGGGTCTCGCGCAAGCCGCAATCGCGTGTTCGAATGTCGATCAGCAGGCAGCCCTGCTCATTCAGCAGGCGGTTGCCAGCTTCCAGAATGGCGAATTTCAGAATGCCTTTGCCGCCGTTGCAGGAGATCTTTCAACCGCAGCGACAGCGGCAGCGGAATCTTCTGCAACCGGTTCGGTGGGTAGCGTGACAATAACGAATCCGAATGGTTCTACGCGGTCCACGACCAACCCAGGCGGCGGAGGCGCGACGCAGTTCGTCCTGATCACGTCCGGCACTGCCGCGATCACCTCGACGCTTCAATCAAGGTCAACGACGACGACAACTGCGGCAAATCCGGTGAGTGCGACTCGTTGAAATTCTTCGGCCATCCGAAACAAACGCTGCCGATACGAAAAAGTCGGTTCGAGGAATTATGAATGAACGTAGCCGGCCAATTTTCTCAATATTCACCGGCGGCCGATAACGACCCCAACGCCGGCGGCCTGCCATTGGTGCAGGTGCGCGATTTTCTGGGCCGGCAGTGGCGTCTTATAGTTCTGGTCTGCGGATTGGCGTTGACGGCTGGCGTTGGATATCTTGCGGTCACGCCGAAGCAGTTCACTGCGCAAACCGACATGATCATCGACACGAAGAGGGTCACTTGGACGCAGTCCGAGATGCAGGCTGAAAGCCGCAACGTGGACGACGCCTCGGTCGAAAGCGAAATAGAAACTACGAAATCCGAAAAAGTCGCTACCGCAGTTGCTCGCCGGCTGCACCTGACCGAAGATCCGGAATTTGTTGGCGTCGGCCAAAGCCTGAAGTACCGGATTCTTTCGCTGCTCAAATTCGTTTCGGGACCGGAGCCCGAGCCGTCGAACGAGGAAGCCCTGCGTCGCGTTCTTGGCACGCTGAAGTCCAATTTGCGCGTTACCCGGTTGGGGCGCAGCTACATTGAGCAGATCGCGTACACTTCGCTCGACTCTCAAAAGGCCGCGCAAATCGCCAATGCTTTCGCCGACGCCTACATTGAGGACCAGTTGCAGGCGAAGTTCGAGGCAACTCGTCGCGCCAGCGAGTGGCTGGAGCAGCGAATAGGCGAGCTGCGCCAGCAGGCCAGCGATGCCTACAAGGCCGTGCAGGACTTCAAGTCCCAGAACAGCATCATCATTGGCGTCGATGGCAAGCTGGCGAGCGAGGTCGAGCTTGATCAACTGGGAATAGCGCTGGCGAAGGCGCGCGCAGATACCAGTCAGGCCAAGGCAAGACTCGACCGCATCGAGCGCGTTCTCGAACAGCGGCCGGATCCCAACAAGGAAAGCCTAGACATTCCCGATCCGATCGTCACCGACGCTCTCAGCAATCCCGTCATCACCAAGCTTCGGCAACAATTTCTTGATGATCAGAACAAGGAATCGGAGTGGAGCGCCCGCTACGGCCGCGAACATCAGGCGGCGAGGAACCTGAGGGCAGAAATGGCGGCGCTGCAGCGCGCGATCTGGGACGAGGTTTCGCGTATTGGCGAAAGCTACAAGAGCGAGCTCCAAATTGCGAAGGCCCAGGAAGAATCAATCGACAAGCGCATGACTGATGTCTTCCAGAAATCTGCCTCTACGCGACAATCCCAGGTTCGCTTGCGTGAGCTCGAAACAGGGGCGAATACCTATCGTAATATTTACGAGACTTTCCTGTCCCGGTTCACTCAATCGGTGCAACAGCAGTCCTTTCCCTCGACAGAAGCCCGGATTGTGACTGTGGCGTCTGCTCCCCGGTTACCTTCCGCGCCAAAGGCCAGCCTGACGCTGGCGCTGGCGGCTATCTGCGGATTTGGCCTCGGTATCATGCTGGCATTCGCCCGAGAACAGATGAATCGCCAGATCCATACGCGTGCCCAGCTTGAGGCGCTGCTCGGGGTCAGCTGTCTTGCGGTCCTGCCGACCTTTGCCGGAAAGGGACTTCCCCTCCAGAAGCGCAAGGTATCGAAGGACTCGGGAGCTTTTCGACAGATCAGCGAAGTCGCACCATTCTCTGCGACCGCCGAAGCGCTCCGGTACATCAAGGTCGCCATAGATCTGCATCCGGCAGGCAAGGTAGTGGGGATCGTTTCAGCTCTCCCGGGCGAAGGGAAAACGACTGTTGCTGCAGGCTTTGCGGCGTTCGTCGCGAAGAGTGGTGCCCGTACACTGCTGATTGATGCGGACTTGCGAAATCCTTCGTTGACGAGAACTCTTGGCTATCCTAATGAGCCAGGACTGCTGGACATGATCGCGGACAAATCGCCTTTTGACGATCTCGTCATCACCGATACAAAGTACGCTTTCGACTTTCTGCCCTCGTCGACGCGAATTAAGCCCTCCAACAGCTCCGACATTCTGAACTCACCGGCAATGAGGCAGATGTTGAAGAATGCCAAGAGCGAGTACGACTATGTTCTCGTCGACTTGCCTCCTATTCTTCCCGTGGTCGACGTGAAGGCCGTGGCCCATCTATTTGACGCTTTCGTTTTGGTGGTCGAATGGGGAAGCACGTCGTCAGACGAAATCGTCAAGGCTGTGGCGTCCTCGCCTGTTCTTTCGGAGCGCCTGCTCGGGGCCGTTCTTAACAAAGCCGACGAGGCCGTCATGCGAAGGTTTGAGGGGTATTCGGACAGGCACTACAATTATTACACCAACGAGAAAATTCCAGCGGAAGCTGTCTAGATCTTGCTTGCTTCATCAAAACGGAAAGAGGTGACGTTTCAAACCGTCGGCCTGCGAGCTGTTATATTTGGTATTGGTTGTCTGGGACTCGCCTGGGGAATTTCAGACTTTGTGGGAGGGATTGTTGCTGACGAGTTTTGGGATCTCGAAGCTCGCCTCCTGAAATTCGAGAATTTCAGTAAGACCGCGGCAACCGCAATACTGGACAGCGCGGATGCGAAGCATTTGGGAGTTTGCGACACACACTCTCAACGCGCACTTCTGCTGCTGGAAATACCCCTCGCCGATGCAGCCTTGCGGTCCGGAGCTGCGCACGACTACGATTTGCACATCCAGTCTCTCGAGGCTCGAACCCGAGGGATGTTGAGCTGCAGCCCGCGCGATTCGTTTGGTTGGCTGATTGAATTCGGGCTCGAGGTTCAGCATGGGCGATTGAATGAACATACCTTCGATCTTCTTGCGATGTCATACGAAAGCTCGCCGAACGAGGCCTGGGTGGGGGTTCGTCGGATCGCCATTGCAATTCCTGCGGTGCTTGCCGCGCCCGAGGCAATTCGACAGAAAATCCTGGCAGAATTCCAGAACCTTATTCGACAGCGATTCGTTGAAATTCCCGCTCGAGCTTATTTGAATGCCTCGGCCTCGACGCGCGCCCTGCTACAATCGAGCGTTGAACGGCTCGACCCGCTTAGCCAGAAGATTTTTTCCGACGCATTGCAGAAATTCCGCACATAACCCGGCCTATTCTGTCGCCCCCGTTTCCCCGTATCTTTGGGAAACGTGCAAAGAGGGACGATGATTTTTGATTTCCCTGCCCGGAGGCTTCGGATCACAGCCCCCTGGGCAAGTTGCTTCCTGAAGGCGGCGTCGACTCGCTGTTTCGGGCAATAGCCGGACAAGTTTCCGGATGCCGCCGTTGGGCGCGAACAGCGGCAGTAGCGGGTTGACGATGCCCGCCGCCGGTCCCAGGAATTCGTGGCTATCGTCCGCGCGCAAGAAGAGGTTCCCTCTCCCGCCGATCAGCTGGAAGCAGAGGCCACCGACCGAGCAATGAAAGATCCGACGCTTCGGCAGGGTGACATAGTCGCGACCAAAAAGGGGCTTCTTTGTCTTCGTTGGCCACGACGAACAGCATCAAGCCACTGATTGGTGGCCCACACGCCCCTGCCCTTTGGGCGCGAAGGCTCTCTGTCGCCTAGCCGACACTCGCCGGGCGCCGCAACGCTCAGATTGAATTCCGGATACCCACTTCGACCAGCCTCCGTCCCCAATTGGTTAACAGGACCTAAAAAACTCGAGCCAATTTTGAACCTTCTCGAAAATGACGCGACCTACCATCGAGTAGTGCCGTGATTGATTTTGCTGAGCAGCATTTAAGTGTTTGATTCGCTTCCAGTTATCGGCAACGCTTGCCTCTTTAGGAAGCAGTCGAAAAAATGGTTAACAAATATAAAGAGTTAATGCGTTTAGCTTAACGAAAGGTTGAATAGAATACGGGCTTGCCTGATTGTGCGCCGCCCACTAATTTGATAAAAAGTGGTTAAAATAAGAGGGTAGAAAATAAAGTTCGAGAAGGCGGGGGCTTTTTTCGGGTTCAGTAATTTTGATGCGGAGTTCACCATGGATAGTCTGGCAGAGACGCGTAACGGTCTGCAATTTGCTTCGGTACAGTCATCGGTTCCAATTGGGACTGCTGCCAAAAGAGTTGCTGATATCGTCGTGGCCCTGTCCGGAATTGTTCTGCTGGCGCCATTGTTGGTTATTTGTTTCATTCTCACGATCCTAACTTCGCGGGGGCCCGCGCTTTTTCGTCATCGACGGGTAGGGTTTAACGGGAAGCATTTCGACTGCCTGAAATTCCGCACCATGGTGATGGATGCTCCCGAGCGTCTAAGTAACCTGCTTCAGTCGGATCCATTGGCGGCCGCCGAATGGACAGCGAATCGCAAGCTGCGGTGCGATCCTCGAGTGACTGCGATTGGGGCTATTCTTCGCAAATCGAGCATGGATGAGTTGCCGCAGTTATTCAACGTCCTCAAGGGCGACATGAGTATCGTGGGACCACGCCCGATTATCGACGAAGAACTCGAGCGTTACGCCAGCTGCAAGGGCGAGTATCTGGCGTGTCGTCCCGGAATAACAGGGCTGTGGCAGGTCAGCGGCCGTAGCAAAACCACCTACGACAAACGCGTCGCATGCGACGCGTTTTACGCCCGCAATTGGTCGATGGCGCTCGATGCAAAGATAATAATCGTCACAATTCCCTCCCTCATCGTTTCCGATACCGCATATTGACCCGGAGGTTGGTCAATCGCGCGGATATTTGCACGAGCTGGACAAAGCTGTTGTCTTGCTTCCCACTTTGAATTTGCCGGGGGCTGCACAAAACCCGGCTCTTTCCCCGATTGGCACGCGAGAGCGCCTGCAACCTCGCAGAATTCCTGCCATCCGCTCTTCACAGGCCGAAGCACCCCTATTCCTGCATCACATCCCGACAGTTGCCGCACCCGCGGCGGCATGCTGCTATCGAGCTCAATTGCGCGGTTCACAGCGAATTCAAGCAACATTAAATCAAAACAACCGTGAATTGTTTCGCAGTTAATCTCGACATCATTTACGTTAATTTGGTCTTGAGATTGCACGCAGCATGCGTGGCAGTTACTGATGCTGACACCCAACTGTGAAAAGCGATGAGTAAGCTCGAGCGCTTCAATATGCGAGATTCCGGGATCAATCCCGGGTCACCGTCCGTGTGGACCAGCAAGAAATTCGCTATCGGATTACTGGTTATATTCATTGTCATCGTGATGATCACGTGGTTCGGGTTCCTCGGCTGGGGGGCGCTCGAATTGATGCGGGGCTTAACCTCCCTCATCTAAAGCTCCCGACGGCCCTGCTTCTGATCCCCTCTATCGATCTAGTGGATCAAATCTGACATCTGAGTCCCGGAAGGGATTCCGTTGATGCCGATTGCGTGCGACTTTGGCGCATGCGCACCGGTATTTCCATCACTGTTACACCCTCCGATCGTCTGCGTCTGGAAGCGCTTGTTCGGGATCGCAATGGCCCCGCAGAAGAAGGTTTGGCGAGCCGAGATCGTATTGTTGAGTGCGGACGGGGTCGGCACCAACGAGATCAAGCGCCGGACCGGCAAGTCCGAGGCCTGCGTCTGGCGTTGGCAGGAACGCTTCACGCTGGAGGGATTCGAGGGCCTGTTGCGCGACAAGATACGCCCTCCGCGCGTTGCGCCGCTTGGAGCGGAAGTCGCGGCACGCGTGGTGGCTCTCACCCAAGCGGATACCCCAGCCGAGGCCACGCACTGGACCGCAACTATGATGGCGAAGGCGACCGGCATCAGTGCGAGCTCGGTGCAGTCTAGCGCGTCAATCAAGATGGGAATCCCGTGACAATCAGGATGAGAATGCGCCGCTGCCGGAGTTACCCCAGCAGCGGCGTCGACGCCCGAAGGGGCCTCATTTGGCGGTAACGGCGGCTGGTAAGGGATCGGGTTTCTCCTTCGAGAGGACCAATTCTTTGGCCGGCCGGCATGTCACCGATCAACAAATGAGGCTTTTCATGAGCTTGCGTCGTACCCATTCGCCAGCCCTCGCCGGTGCAAAGACCGGTTTCAGCACCTCCGCCACCTACCGGTTCGAAAAGGATCCCCGACTTCCCACCCAGAAGAAGTCGTCCCGCGAACGTCGCCGGGCTGATCCATTCGCCGATGTCTGGGAGAACGACGTCCTCCCCATGCTGAAGGCCGCCCCTGGCTTACGGCCGATCTCCGTGTTCGAGGAACTATGCCGCCGGCAGCCGGAGCTGGGTTCCGGGACGCGGCGGACGCTTGAGCGGCGCATTCGGGCATGGCGGGCGGTGAACGGCCCGGATCGGAAGGTGATCTTCCGCCAGGAGCATCCGCCGGGCCGCATGGGCTTGTCGGACTTCACCGAGGTTGCCGATCTTGGCGTCACCATCGCCGGCCAGTTGCTGGACTGCCGGCTCTATCACTTCCGTTTGCCGTTCTCCGGCTTCGAACACGCCCATGTCGTGCTCGGCGGCGAAAGTTTTGTAGCCCTTGCGGAAGGGTTGCAGAATGCCCTGTGGTCGCTGGGCGGGGTTCCCGAGCAGCACCGAAGCGACAGCCTCTCGGCAGCGTTCCGCAATCTCGGCGCCGATGCCAAAGAGGATTTGACGACACGCTACGAGGCGTTCTGCGGCCATTACGGCATGACGCCGACCCGCAACAATCCCGGCGTGTCGCACGAGAACGGCTCGATCGAAAGCGCGCAAGGCCATCTCAAGAGGGCGCTCGCCGACGCCCTGCTGCTGCGCGCTTCGCGCGACTTCGACGATCTTCCGGCATGGCGTGGCTTCGTCGACGAGATCGTTGGCCGCGGCAACGCGCGCAATGCCAAGCGCATCGACCAGGAGCGGATGGCGCTGAAGAAACTGCCGGTCCGCAAGACCGCCGACTTTGAGTGAGGTCAACGTCGACGTCACGATCCAGCGCCTTCACGTTGCGCAAGGTGTTTTACTCGGTTCCCTC
>Ga0265340_10000308_pt1 | contig 25727 bp, 24 predicted proteins | sample 4CB225metaG_FD_202082 | JGI IMG/M metagenome (GOLD analysis project Ga0265340, IMG submission 202082) | Rhizosphere microbial communities from Carex aquatilis grown in University of Washington, Seatle, WA, United States - 4-CB2-25 metaG | ecosystem: Host-associated > Plants > Roots >...
TGGGCGCTCCGCCGGGCGGTCAACTCGCGATCACCCGGGCCATCACCCGGGTCGAGCAGGTGACCGGTCTGCGTTTCACCTTCGACGGGAGCACCCAGGAGGTTCCGCGTCCGGGCCGGCCGACGGTGGACGCCGCCCGGTACGGCGAACGCTGGTCCCCGGTTCTGATCTCCTGGACCGACCCGGGCGAGTATCTCCAGATGAAGGGCTATGCGGGCCTAGGCGGCCCGGACACGGTGGCCGGCAGCACCCCGGGGCACCTCAGATACGTCAGCGGGGTGGTGCTGCTCAATCGTCAGTACCTGTCCCAGGTGGCGACCTGGGATGACGGGCAGGCCCGCATCGATGCGGTGGTCCTGCATGAATTCGGCCACCTGGCCGGGCTGGACCATGTCACGGATCCGTCCCAGTTGATGTACCGGCAGCCGACTCCTCAGGTCGGCGGGTTCGCGGCCGGAGATCGGCGGGGCCTGGCCCTGCTCTCCAACGGCCCCTGCTTCCGCGACTTCTGACTCAACTTCCCCTTCGGCCTTCCAGCCGGGGAGTGCGCCCCCGAAAAGCCGGTGGTGGGACGCCGATCCGGGCCAGATCGCAGGTTTATCGAGGGCGCCAGGCCGGCGACCGGCGCCGAGGCGTTTCCTCCACAGGACTTGAGAAGGTGGGTTTGTCCACAACTTCTGGCCGGCAGCCCTGCGATCCGGAGGCCACCGGCAGCCTGGAGGGCATGGAGACAAATGCGACGACGGTCGTGCAGGGCCGTACCGAAGATCTGATCGCGACGGTCTGGTTCACTCTCGGGTTCAAGCCGTCCGAAAGCCTCGTACTGGCCGCGGTGGAGGGTCCTCGGCGCCGGATCGGCATGATCCTCAGGCTCGATCTGCCCGGTCCGGGGGCCCGGAAATCGGAGCTGCGTCGCCCCGTGCGGGCGGCGATGGAGTCGATCGAGGCCTCCGGGGCGGAAGCTGTGATTGCCCTGGTGGCCTGCGAGAACGCGCTGCGAAGGTCCGGCGCCGCGATCCTTCCCCTGCTTCAGCACGAGGCCAGGGTCATGGGCCTGGTGCTGGTCGACGTGCTGGGTGTGACCTCCACGGCGTATCGCTCGCTGTGCTGCCCCGATCGGCGCTGCTGCCCGGCCGCGGGATTGCCGATCGCGGCGGTGATGGCCAGTCGGGCGGCGGCCACGTTTGTCCTGCACGGTGAGACCGTTGTCGACACGGAGGATGATCTGATCGCTGACGTGATCCCGGCACCCGGAGCCCCGGACGGCGGGGTGCTGCCGGGACCGCGTGGCCCTGATGCCGCAGTCCCCGGCCCGGTCCGGACGGTCGCCCCGGTGACGGCGGTCGGTCGGGTCGGTCCCATCGGGTCGGTTCGACTGGCGCCGTCCGAACGCTGGCGCTGGTGGCGGATCTGGACCGAGGCCTTCGGTGCCATCGGTTCGGGTGCGGCCGAGCCGGGGATCTCGCTATCGGGTCTGTCCGGTGCCCTGTACGACCCCCATCTGCGCGACGCCGTGATGCTCTGTCTCCTGGGCTGTCCGCAGCACCAGCTCACGCGGATGCTGAACGAAGGGTCCGGCGCCCCGGACGGCACCGCGGGGCCGGAACAAGACGCCGTCGGCCGGGCCTCGGCCGGGGCTGACGGGAGCGAACCGGATCTGGGCCTGCTCCTCACCCGGCCACCGGCCGCCGGCCGGCTGGAGAACGGGCGGGCCGTGCTGGCCGGGGCCGCGCGGGTCGCCCCGCCAGGGGAGCGGGCTCCGGTCCTGGCCGTTCTGGCCCTGCTCTCCTGGTATCAGGGCAAAACCGGACGGTCACGGTTGCTCGCCGAGCGGGCCCGGCTGGATTTCCCCGCACTCTCCTTGACGAACCTGGTCGAGACCTTGCTGCACCGCCGGGTCCCGCCTCCGTGGCTCCAAATGGGGGGCCAAAGGTGATGAACTCGACACCAATGGTCCAGAATCTGAGACGGGGGTGGGCGAGAGGGCCCGGGCTCGCCTAAGATCTGCCCCAGGTCATGAGTATCAGCGACAAGCCCCGGCTTGCTGGTCGGCAACCCTCGTTCCGCGGTGGGGTGCCCCGGGTGATGACCTGGCTGACGCCAACTGGCGAACGCAAGCGCGGTCGACGACGTCGACCCGTCACTCATCTGCCCGCGGGCCCGCCCCGCGAGGGCACGGGTGTCCCGTGCCCATGAGCTTGGAGGAGTCCTCATGACCGCTGGCTGGTCCTTCGAAACCCGTCAGATCCATGCCGGCCAGACCCCGGACGCCGCCACCGGCGCTCGTGCCCTGCCGATCTATCAGACCACGTCGTACGTGTTCGAGAACACAGAACAAGCGGCGAACCGGTTCGGGCTGAAAGAATTCGGCAACATCTACACCCGCCTGAACAACCCCACCACCGATGTGATCGAGCAGCGCGTCGCCAGTCTCGAGGGTGGCGTCGGTGGCCTGCTGGTCGCCAGCGGACAGTCGGCCGAGACGATCGCCCTGCTGAACGTGGCCGAGGCCGGTGACCACATCGTCTCCAGCCCCAGCCTGTACGGCGGCACCTACAACCTGTTCCACTACACGCTGCCGAAGTTCGGCATCGAGGTGAGTTTCGTCCAGGATCCCGACGACCTGGACTCCTGGCGGGCGGCCGTGAAACCGAACACCAAGGCCTTCTTCGCCGAGACCATCTCGAACCCGAAGCAGGATGTCCTGGACATCGAGGGCGTCGCCGCGGTGGCGCACGCGGCCGGGGTGCCGCTGATCGTCGACAACACGGTGGCCACGCCCTATCTGATCCGTCCCCTGGAGTGGGGCGCGGACGTGGTCGTGCATTCGGCCACCAAGTACCTCGGTGGTCATGGTTCGGCGATCGCCGGTGTCATCGTTGACGGCGGCCGGTTCGACTACACCACCGAGCCGGAGCGCTACCCGGGGTTCAATCAGCCCGATGACAGCTACCACGGCCTGGTCTACGGCCGTGACCTGGGGGTTGGCAGTGCACTGGGCGCCAACCTGTCCTACATCCTCAAGGCCCGGGTACAGCTACTGCGCGACCTGGGCCCGGCGGCCTCCCCGTTCAACGCCTTCCTGATCGCCCAGGGGCTGGAGACGCTCAGCCTGCGGATCGAGCGGCACGTGCAGAACGCCGTGGCTGTGGCCAACTGGCTGCAGGCCCGGGACGAAGTCGAATCGGTCAACTACGCCGGCCTGGCCAGTAGCCCGTGGTACGCGCTCGCCCAGAAGTACGCGCCGAAGGGCGCGGGGGCGGTTGTCGCATTTGAGATCAAGGGCGGCGTGGAGGCCGGGCGGCGTTTCGTGGATGCCCTCGAGTTGCACAGCCATGTCGCGAACATCGGGGATGTCCGCAGCCTGGTGATTCACCCGGCCAGCACCACTCACAGTCAGTTGAGCGAAGCCGAGCAGTTGGCCACCGGCGTCACTCCAGGACTGGTCCGGCTGTCGGTCGGGCTGGAGAACATCACGGACATTCTCGCCGATCTTGAGGCCGGATTCCGGGCCGCCAAGGTCAGCTGATGACGCTGATGCAGGAGGCACTACAGCCCGTCCTGCCTCCTGCATCGGGGGCCTGGAGACGGGGAGACCATCCCGGGGACCGGCGGTTCGCCGAGATCGGCGACCTCACGCTCGAGCGTGGCGGTCGGCTGAACTCGGTCGGGATCGCCTATGAGACCTGGGGCGAACTGGCGCCCGACGGTGGCAACGCCGTCCTGGTGTTACACGCCCTGACCGGTGACAGTCATGTCACCGGTCAGGCCGGCCCGGGACACCCCACCGCGGGCTGGTGGGCCGATCTGATCGGTCCAGGCTGCCCGCTGGACACGAATCAATGGTTCGTGGTCGCTCCCAACGTGCTCGGTGGCTGTCAGGGCACCACCGGGCCGTCGAGTCCGGCCGCCGACGGCCGCCCGTACGGCAGCCGTTTCCCGTTCCTGACCGTGCGCGACCAGGTCCAGGCCGAGGTAGCGCTGGCCGATGAGCTCGGGATCGGCCGGTGGGCCCTCGTGGTCGGTGGCTCGATGGGCGGGATGCGGGCTCTGGAGTGGGCAATCATGCAACCGGAGCGGGTCGAGCGGCTCTTCGTCCTGGCCTCCGGGGCGGCCGCGACCGGGGATCAGATCGCCTGGTGCGCGGCGCAGCTTGCGGCGATCCGCGCCGATGCCGGCTTCAACCGAGGCGACTACTACGACGCCGAGCCCGGCAAGGGCCCGCACCTCGGGCTGGGGGTGGCCCGGAGGATCGCCCACACCACCTACCGGTCCGAGCAGGAGATCAACCTTCGTTTCGGCCGGCTACCCCAGTCCGGAGAGGATCCGCTCGGGGGCGGCGGCCGGTTCGCGGTGGAGTCCTACCTCGACCACCACGCGGAGAAACTGACCTACCGGTTCGACGCCAACTCGTACCTGGTGCTGACCGAGGCCATGAACTCGCACGACGTCGGCCGCGGTCGCGGCGGGGTGGCCGCGGCGCTGAGCCGGGTCACCGCCCGCACCGCGGTGGCCGCGATCGCCAGTGACCGGCTTTATCCTCCGGATCTCAACGCGGAGATCGCCGCCGGGATCCCGGACTGTGCGTCGCTGCAGGTGCTCTCCTCGCCGTACGGGCATGACGGGTTCCTGGTCGAGACCGAACAGGTGGGCCAGGTCCTGGCCGAATTGCTCGACGAGACCGAGCCGGTTGACGAGACCGGATCGGTTGACGGGACCGGACCGGTCAGCCAGGAGGTCCTTGGCTCCCGGAGGTGCTGAGAGCCTCGACGATGCGCTGCCGCAGGGCCCACCAGGTCAGTCCGAGGCCCACATGCAGCGGCAGCGCCTCGACGCCGTCGAGGTCCACCCAGCGCAGTTCGTCGCTCTCCATGGTGGTCGGGCCGATCCGCAGATCGTCCGCGGCCAGGCCGAGAACGTAGGTGTACGACCAGTCCCCGTCATCCATTCCGACCTGGCAGTCGATGACCGTGACCTGCGCGCTGTCCACCCCGGCCTCTTCCGCGGCCTCACGCAGCGCCGCTTCGGCGACACTTTCATGACTGTCCCGGGCCCCGCCGACCAGACCCCAGGTGCCACCCTGATGGGTCCAGGCGGCCCGGAGCTGGAGTAGGATCTGGGGCTGGGGGGACCTGCGCACCAGAGCCAGCCCGGCGGCACCGAAACGGCCCCAGTGCCGGTGACCGTCCCGGCCGTGCACCCATCCGTTGCCGTCGCCACTGGCCATGAGGTTTACGGTACGTCAGCTTTACCGTACGTCGACTACGACCCCGGGACGCGCGGTGAGGTAACGTCGCGGTCTGGGAGGTTCCTATGCCAGTAGTCGTCGGATTCGTGCCGACCCCGGAAGGCCGGGCCGCCTTGCGCCGGGCGGTACTTGAATGCCATCTGCGCGACACCGACTTGATCATCGTCAATTCTGAGCACAAGTCAGCCGGTCCGGCCGATCCCTATCCCTCGGCCGCCGAGGTCAGGGCGATCTGTGCCGAACTCGACGTGGCTGAGCCGAACGTGCGGATCCGGCTCAACCAGGATGCCTACGAACCGGCCGACGATGTGCTCTCGGTGGCTCAGGAGGCCGACGCCGACCTGATCGTCATCGGGCTGCGCCGGCGCACCTCGGTCGGCAAACTGATCCTCGGTGGCAGCGCGCAGCGGATTCTGCTCGACGCCTCCTGCCCGGTGCTGGCGGTCAAGGTCGACGGTCTGACCGGGTGGCAGAGCGAGCCGCTGAATGCCCGCGGGAGCGTGAGCGGCGCCGGCGATCCGGCCGGCTGACGGGGTGCCGGGTGCCGGCTGACCGGGCACCGGCCGGCCCGGCCGAGCAGTTGCCCGACGAAACTGGGCGCACCGCCGCGACGCCGTCAGACCCTCGATGCGCGGCTACACCTGATGGCGTGCAACAATGAACAGTTGACTGGGCTGGGCCATAACATCACCAACGCTAACTGGGCATCATCGGGGCCCTTCCTTCGTTGAGTATCAGGTCCCCCTACTCAGACTTAGGTCCTCATCGCGCAGCGTTCCGCGAGCTTGCTTGGCTCACGACGAAAGGTAGTCCGTGTCGTCGGTTCCGTCCCCCCGGCCTCTTCCCCCTGAGTTCGGGCACCCCGCACTCCAAGAACTTCTCCGCCTCGGAGCCACCAGAGGCACCGTTGACGCGTCCGCAGTCAGGGTCGCCTTCGAGAAGGCGGCCGTTCCGACCACCCGGATGGTCTCGGTCATACGTGCGCTCGACGATGCCGGGGTGACGATCGAGGTGCCGCATGTGCCGACCACGAAGCGTGCGGTCGCGGCTACTTCTTCCCGGGTGACCGCCGCCACGGCCAAGACCCCGGCCAAAGCCAAGGCAACCAAGGCCGTGACTGTGACCACGGTCTCGACTACCGCCGCCAAGATCAACGGTTCGGAGGGGAACGCCGTGACTCCTGCCAAGAAGGCCGCCGCCAAGACGACCAAGACCGCTACCAAGGCGGCCAAGCCTGCGGTCAAGGCGGTGAAGGCCGTCCCCAAGGCGGCCGTCCCCAAGGCGGCTGTGGCCAAGGCGGCTGTGGCCAAGGCGGTCAAGGACATCGATCCGGTCGACGGCGACCCCGAAGACATCGAGGTCGGTGACCTGACCGAGATCGACGTCGAGGTGATCGTCGCCGAGGTCGAGGTGGACGATGTGGCCGAGGTCGCCATCGTCGACCCGGACGACCTGGCCGACGACGCCGCTGAGACCACGGCGACGGCCGCGGTCAAGACCAAGCCTGAGGCCTCGGAGGGCGCCTTCGTCATCACCAATGATGACGATGACGCCCCGGCGCAGCAGGTGGTCACGGCCGGCGCGACTGCCGATCCGATCAAGGACTACCTGAAGCAGATCGGGAAGGTCGCCCTGCTGAACGCCGAGCAGGAGGTCGAGCTGGCCAAGCGGATCGAGGCCGGCCTGTTCGCCGAGGAGCGGCTGAACTCCGGCGAGAAGCTGGAGACCAAGGGCCGCCGCGAGATGCAGTGGATCGCCGAGGACGGCCGCCGGGCCAAGAACCACCTGCTCGAGGCCAACCTGCGCCTGGTCGTCTCGCTGGCCAAGCGCTACACCGGCCGCGGCATGCAGTTCCTGGACCTGATCCAGGAGGGCAACCTCGGTCTGATCCGCGCGGTCGAGAAGTTCGACTACACCAAGGGCTACAAGTTCTCCACCTACGCCACCTGGTGGATCCGGCAGGCGATCACCCGGGCCATGGCCGACCAGGCCCGGACCATCCGGATCCCGGTCCACATGGTCGAAGTGATCAACAAGCTGGCCCGGGTCCAGCGGCAGATGCTCCAGGACCTCGGCCGGGAGCCGACGCCGGAGGAACTGGCCAAGGAACTCGACATGACCCCGGAAAAGGTCATCGAGGTGCAGAAGTACGGCCGTGAGCCGATCTCCCTGCACACCCCCCTGGGCGAGGACGGCGACAGCGAGTTCGGTGACCTGATCGAGGACTCCGAGGCGGTCGTCCCGGCCGACGCGGTCTCGTTCACCCTGCTCCAGGAGCAGTTGCACTCGGTGCTCGACACCTTGTCCGAGCGTGAGGCCGGGGTGGTCTCGATGCGATTCGGTCTCACCGACGGCCAGCCGAAGACCCTGGACGAGATCGGCAAGGTCTACGGGGTGACCCGGGAGCGGATCCGGCAGATCGAGAGCAAGACGATGTCGAAGCTTCGGCATCCCAGCCGGTCTCAGGTGCTGCGCGACTACCTGGACTGAGCACGAGCAGGTAAGCGCAGGTCAGAGGGTTTTCCTCTGACCTGCGCTTCTGCCTGACCTCGCTCCAAACCTTCCGCGATCATGAACAATCAGCTCGTGATCATGAATGCGAAAGCGGCGCTTACGCGCCGACGGATCCGCATCTGGCCCGATCTGAGACGGCAATCTCCTCGTCGCCCGCGTGCCAGGTGACCACGCCGACCACCAGACAGGGGACAATGCGCCCATGGCCCGCCGAACTTCCGCACCGCCCCCGCCGCCCGAGGACTTCACCGAGCGAATCATCGACATTGACGTCGAGCAGGAGATGCAGGGGGCATACCTCGAATACGCCTACTCGGTCATCTACTCGCGGGCGTTGCCCGATGCCCGCGACGGCTTGAAGCCGGTGCAGCGCCGGATCCTGTACACGATGCACGAGATGGGGCTGCGCCCCGACCGCGGGCACGTGAAATCCGCCCGGGTCGTCGGTGACGTGATGGGCAAGCTGCATCCGCACGGTGACAGCGCGATCTACGACGCCCTGGTCCGGCTGGCTCAGCCGTTCACCATGCGGGCCCCCCTGGCCGACGGCCACGGAAACTTCGGCTCCCTGGACGACGGTCCCGCCGCCTCCCGGTACACCGAGGTCCGGTCCGCGCCGATCGCGATGGAGCTGACCAACGGTCTCGACGAGGACACCGTCGATTTCGTCCCCAACTACGACAGCTCGCTGACCCAGCCCGAGGTACTCCCGGCCGCCTTTCCGAACCTGCTGGTCAACGGGGCCAGCGGGATCGCGGTCGGGATGGCGACGAACATGGCGCCGCACAACCTGATCGAGGTGATCGGGGCCGCCCGGCACCTGCTGACCCACCCGGACGCCACTCTCGACGATCTGATGCGGTTCATCCCGGGGCCCGATCTGCCTACCGGCGGCCGGATCGTCGGGCTGGAGGGCGTGCGTGACGCCTATGCCCGCGGCCGGGGCACCTTCCGGACCCGGGCCAAGGTGTCGGTCGAGGCGATCACCCCCCGCCGGCAGGGCATCGTCGTCACCGAACTGCCGTACCTGGTCGGCCCGGAAAAGGTGATCGACAAGATCAAGGACCTGGTCCAGGCCAAGAAACTGCAGGGCATCGCCGCCGTCACCGACCTGTCCGACCGCAACCAGGGACTGCGGCTGGTGATCGAGCTGAAGGGTGGGTTCAACCCCGATGCCGTGCTCGAGCACCTGTACCGGCTGACCCCGCTGGAGGAGACCTTCGGGATCAACAACGTCACCCTGGTCGACGGGCAGCCGCGCACCCTCGGCCTGCACGAGTTGCTCACGGTGTACGTGAACCACCGGCTCGACGTCGTCCGCCGCCGGTCCACGTTCCGCCGGCAGAAACGGCTGGACCGGCTGCACCTGGTCGACGGTCTGCTGATCGCGATCATCGACATCGACGAAGTGATCCGGATCGTCCGCTCCAGCGACGACACCGCGATGGCCCGGACCCGGCTGATCGAGACCTTCGAACTGACCCAGATCCAGGCCGATTACATCCTCGAGATGCCACTGCGGCGGCTGACCAAGTTCTCGAAGCTTGAGCTGGACAAGGAGAAGGAGCAGCTTCAGAAGGAGATCGACGCCCTGTCCGCGATCCTGGCTGATGACAAGGTGCTGCGCCGGCTGGTCTCCAGCGAGCTGGCCGAGGTGTCCAAGACGTACGGCACGCCGCGCCGCACCGTGCTGCTCGAGGGTTCCGGGGCGAGCGTGACCGCAGCCAATGCCACCCCGCTGGAGGTGGCCGACGACCCCTGCTGGGTGCTGCTGTCCTCCACCGGGCTGCTGGCCCGGACCACGAACGCCGAGGCGTTACCGACCTCGGACGGTGAGCACCGCCAGGCCCACGACGTCATCATCTCCACGGTGCTCACCTCGGCCCGCGGCGAGACCGCGGCCGTCACCAGCCTCGGGCGGATGATCCGCCTGCCGGTGATCGACATGCCGGCCTTGCCGCCCACCTCCAGCCCGCCGTCGCTGTCCGGTGGCGCTGCGGTGACGGAGTTCCTGACCCTGGCCAAGGGGGAGCGGGTGCTCGCGCTGAGCGGAGTCTCGCCGGACTCCGCCGGTCTCGCCCTCGGGACGGCGCAGGGTGTGGTCAAGCGGGTGCTCGTCGACTACCCGGCCAACAAGGACGAGTGGGAAGTCATCGGGTTGCGGGACGGCGACGAGGTGATCGGCGCGGTCGAGCTCGGTACCCGGCCGGCCGACCTGGTCTTCATCACCAGCGATGCGCAGTTGCTCCGGTTCGGGGCCGACCTGGTTCGCCCGCAGGGCCGGGCGGCCGGCGGGATGGCCGGGATCAACCTCGCTGCCGGTGCCCGGGTGGTGTTCTTCGGTGCGGTCGATCTGAGTGTGAAGGACGGCGAGTGGGGCAATGTCGTCGTCACCATTTCCGGCTCGTCCTCGGCGTTGCCCGGAACCCAGACCGGCAGTGCCAAGATGACGCCGTTCGCCGAGTATCCGGCCAAGGGCCGGGCCACCGGTGGCGTGCGGTGCCATCGTTTCCTGCGCGGCGAGGACACCCTGCTGCTGGCCTGGGCCGGCCCGTCGCCGGCCCACGCCGCCGGGCCGACCGGTGCGGGTGTGGATCTGCCTGCCGTGGACTCGCGCCGGGACGGTTCCGGGGTGACGCTGCGCCGGTCGGTCGACGCGGTCGCCGGGCCGAGCCCGGCCGCCGAGGTCGCGGCCGAACCGCAGGAGCCGGCTGATTCCTGACCGGTTCGCCTGACCGGTTCGGCGGCCGGCCCGGCTGGCGGCGGAACCTTCATGAGCTGGCGGTGTTCAGGACGTGGGAACGTCCAGGCCGTCCTTCACCGCGGTCGTTGACCCGACCGTCGCCGCGGCCGCGGTGAGCAGGGCCCGTTCGGCTCCGGCGGTGGCCGGGGTACCACGAAGAATCACCGTCGGGCCGGCGTACTGGATCACGAGTTTCGCGCCGTCGACCGGAGCGGTCGCGAGCAGCCGGCCGATCGCCGGGAATCTCTTCGGCTGGGGCGTGGCGCTGGTGGCCAGCGAACTGTCGACGGTGAGCCGATCCACGATCTTCCAGCTCTTTCCGGCGGCTCGCGCGGCGTCGGTCAGCGTGCTTCGGGTGGCCTCCGAGCGAACCGTGCCGGTGATCGTGATCGTTCCGTCCACGAGGGTGAAGCCAACCGGGACCACGGCCGGCGGGGACGTCGGTGCCGGGGTGGGGGTTTCGCCCGTGGCCGGTTCCGCGGCCGGGGCCGGGCCTGATTCCGGGGCCGCGGCGCTGCGGGCGAGTTCCGCGTTCGCCGTCCGTACCCCCGCGACCGTACTGACCACGTGCTCGGCCCTGTGCCCCAGCTCAGCCGGGCCGGTACCCGAGATGGTGGCGTCCCGGCCGGAGAAGGACACCGTCAGCCCAGGCAGGCCGGCCGCTTGCAGGGCCCGGGCCGATCGGGCGGTCAGGTCGTTCTCGATGGAGTGCCGGTTCGGCACCGCCTGGCCGATTCCGATCAGCGTCAGGCCGACGACACCGACGAAGGCCGGGACGGCGAGCCGCCGGGACGCCCCCCGTGAATCCCGGTGGGCCATCAACGTCCCTTCCGACTGGCGACCAGTTGGCTGCTCAATTCGGCAAAACCGGCTTCGTCGCCTTCGGCCAGCAACCCGGCCTGGACGGTCCAGGTGGACATGTTCGGGGCGAACCGGACTCCTCCCTGCTTCAGGGTGGCGTTGAGGGTCTCCTGATCGCAGGAGGCAAGCTGTCCGTAGGTTTTGATCCCGGCCGCCATCAGTACCTTTGAAATCTTGGGCCCGATGCCTTCCAGCCGCTGAAGATTGTCGGCGGGCCGGGTGACCGGGGTGACGACCGGCGCCGGTTCGGCGGCGGGTTCGGGTTCCGGTTCGATGGGCTCGGGTTCGACGACGACGGGCTCAGGTTTGGCCGGCGTGGTCTCGACGGTGACGGGCTCGGCGATCACCAGATCGGCGGCGACGGGTTCGTCCGCCGGCCCGGGTTCGACGTCAATAGCCGGCGCCGTCGCTCCGGCCGCCGGTTTCGCCGGCTTCAGCGCCCATCCCCAGATCAGCCAGCCGACAGCTACCCCCAGCAGAAAGGCCAGCGCGACATACAACAGCGACTGACCGAGTAACCAAAGCACCTGAACCTCCGCGCAGCAGACCGGTCCGCCGGGAGGGCGGCCTGCGCCAATGTGGCGCGGCGGGAGCTTCTCAGGTAATGCGCCCTGCTGTGAGGGTGTGACGCAGATTGGAACACTTCTGTGGCCGGGCCGTTGTTTCTTTCGTCGCGAATATGCGAGCTTCGGAACTTTATCGCGTTTGATCCTCGTCAGAACTGGACGACGCTACGCCCGGCGGCCTTGGCCTGGATCAAAGCCCGGTCGGCCCGGTCGAGGAGCAGATCGCTGGTCTTGTCCCGCTCCTGCGAGAGGGCGAATCCGAGACTCCCGCTGACCTGCACCGGCTCGCCGTGGTAACTGATCGGCTCGGCGACGGAAGCGACAATTCGCTGCCCGACCTTCGCGATCAGATGGTCCGGTCCGATCGCGTCCATGATCACCATAAAGGTGTCGCTACCGGTCCGGCAGACCATGTCACCGGTGCGCAACTGCGCCTGCATCCGGGCAGCGGTTACCTGAAGCACATGGTCGCCGACCTCACGGCCATAGGTCTCGTTGCATTCGGCGAACTTGTTGAGGTCAAGCACCATCACCGCCAGCCGGTGACTTCGGGCCCGGGCTCGTTGCAGCCGGATGTTCAGCCACCAGATCGCCTCGGTCCGGTTCGGTAAACCGGTGAGGGCATCCAGTCCGCGCTTCTCGAGCGTCCGCTGAACGTGGCGTTCGGCGAGTCGATGGACGGCCCGGAAGATCAGCGGAAGGGCGGCCAGCGCGGCCAGCACCACGACAGCGGCCCCGGCGCGCCGGGAAACGTGGGGTCCTCGTGGGCCTGGGACGTGGCGGGCGTCCAGGCTGAGCAGGGCAGGATGGCTCGATCCCGGGGGCGTGCTGTTCATGGCTGGAACTTCGGTTCAGTGCCCTTCGACCTTGAGCGGCAACCGGGTTTCGCCGCGGTGAGCCGGAGCCGATCGCTGAGCGACGACGAACAGATTCGCGCGCTGGAAGTGCCGGGCATCCCAGCGCGACAGGGGCCGCAGCAGACGTCCGAGCTGAGCCGGCCCGAGCAGTTCAGGGATCTGCAGCAACCGCCAGAAGAAATTCGCCCCGTCCCTCAGCACCGGTTGCAGACCGCAGTCCGACATCAGCCGCAGCAGCGTCGCCGGGTCGTAGTTGGTGTGCCGGGTGCGATTCCAGGCCAGGTCACCGCGCAGGCCGTCGGTGTTGTCGACGAACCGGGCCTGATGTCGGGCGGCCCCGAAACGAGCCCGGTACACCACCGCGTGCAGCCGCGGCAGCCGCAGTTTGGCGTCGTCCGGATCAAGCAGTGAGAACGCGTGCCGGGCCGGAACCGTGAGGACGAGCAGCCCACCCGGTTCCAGCACCCGGGCCACCTCGCGCAACGTCCGGGTGTCATCGGGGGTGTGCTCGAGTGAGTCCAGCAACGAGACCGACCGGAAGCTGCCGGTGGCGAACGGCAGTCCCTCTCGCACCTGGACCGCTGGAACCTCCGGATGGGCGGCCGCGAAGCTGCGCAGATAGCCGGGATGGGCATCGGCCGCAACCACGTCGAGTCCGCCTCGGCGGGCCAGAGCCGCGGTGAAGACGCCGTCCCCGATGCCGAGGTCCAGATGCGGCCCGGTCCGGTCCGCGAGCTGGGCCCAGGCCCAGGAGAAGCGGCGCAGGGGTTCATCGTCGAACGGTCCGGCGGTCGTTCCCGGCCCGGCGGCCGGCCCGGCCCGGGTGGCGGTCCGCAGGGCCCGGTCCAGCAGGGCACCGGCGGCGAGCGGATCCGGTGCCGGCAACGCCGGGGCCAGCTCGAGCAGGGTGCGCTGGCGCAGCGGATGCCCGCGGACCGCCTCGGCCAGGCCGGCCAGGTCGCCGTCCAGAACAATCACCCGGCCCCGGCCGGCCTCGACCGCGAGGTACTCGACCTGATGATCGTTACGCATCTCGCCCCGGGCCGCCTCGCGCGCGACCGCGATCGGTACCTTGCCGGCGCGCTGGGCCAGCCGGACGGTGTTGCCGGCATGGGTCACCACCACGTCGGCCGCCCGGATCCGCGCGGACAGCTCCTCAAAGCCGATGAAGGGTGCACTCGGGCAGGAAAGTCGCACGGAGGAAGTACCGGTCTGGGCGAAGATGTCGAACTGCGCGCACAGCGGCTCGACCGCCCGCAGCAGCCGGTCGAAGGGCCACGGGCCCATCCCGACCGTCACCACCACTCGAGGCCGGTCACCGGCCGGTTGCCCGCCGGCCCCGGATCCACCGGCCGGCGGCGTCGATCGCTGAGTCAATACAGCTCACCTACGTAGACCGAACGCCGATGCCGGGCCAGCAGGTGTGGGTGCTGAACCACCACCGAGGTGGCCAGCCGGGCACAGCAGCGGGCGGCCAGGCCGGGACGCCCGATCACGTTCAAGGTCTCCACCCACAGCGTCGGCACGCCGCACAGCCGGGCCGCGACGAACCAGGCGACGGCGATCCCGGAACCGGCCGAGACGACGGCGTTCACCCGTTCGGCGGACAGCCGGCGCCGGGCCTGGATCACAGCCCGGAGCACGGCGATCGGCTGACCGGGCCGCAGTTCCGCCGCCCAGCTCACCGACAAACCGGCCAATACCTGTTCAGTGTCGTCGGCCCGGACCGCGATCCAGTGCGTTTCCTGCGCCGACCACCAGGGCCGCAGGGCCAGCAACTCCAGGAGCACGCCGCCACTACTGCTGACCAGCATGTACCTTTTCGACGAAGCGTCAGACGAGCACGCCGGCGGTGGTGGGCTGATCACAACTCCTCCACAGCGGGCCAGGGGGAATGCATGTTACAAGAGGTGGGTGACAGTCGCGCCGATGCCCATCGGCTCGACGCCGGTTCACCGGTCCCGTTCGTGATCGGTGAGTTGCCGCTGGCGGGGGCGGTTCGCCGCGCACTCGCCCGGCGCGGGACCCGGCCGGTGCTGCTCGGCGGCGTCACGGCGCGGCCGGAGGTGCATACCGCGGCCGGCTGGGCCCTGCACCTCGATCCAGGGGTTGAGACGGCTCTACCCGGGCGGCTGGTGCAAGCGCCGGCCGCGCCCGTCGCCCTGCTCGGCGGGCCCTGGGACCGCCGGTCCGTGCGGGTCTGGGAGCAGGCGGTGACCAGCACCCTCACCCTGGTCCGGATGCTGCCGGCGATGTCCGGCCGGCGGGTGGTGGCGCTCGGCAGCGTGCTCTCCACCGTCCCGCTACCGATCGACGACGCCGAGATCCTGTCCCGATGCGACGCCCTGGCGGCCGAGCCGGGCGCCGATCTGGACCAGACCGACGACGAGGCCTGCCGGTCGCAACTGTTCGCCGGCTGGGCCCGCCGATTGATCGACGTCGGGCCGGGCCCGGATGGCGAGGCCGAGCCGGCGCTGGCCCACGCCCTGATCCTGCGAGCCAACGAGCTGCTGTTGCGCCGGGCCGTGCCGGCTTCCGAATTGACCCTGCTGCGGGTGGACGAACTGATCGGCGAACCCGACCAGGCCCGCCCGGCCGGACTGCTGGAACAACTGCTCCGCCGGGCCCGGGCCGGCCTGCCGCTGCGGGTCCGGGACCGCCGGCACGGGTTCGTCGCGGTCGCGGATCTGGCCGAGGTGGTGGCTGCTGCGCTGAGCAGTGAGCTGACCGGGCTCGCTCCGGGTGCGGACCTGGCCGCCCGGACGGTGACCTGGCGGCTGCCCGAGCTGGCCGATCTGCTGGCGGCCGGGTTCGGATCGACGTCCGCCACCGTTGTCCAGCCCGATTTCACCCGGCCGGCCACGGTGATCGACCTGACCGTGGGTGACGGATTCGCGGCCCTGCTGGCCTCGACCGGCGTCGGTCGGGGAGAATCCGGGGATCAGCGGGTGGCCCGTCAGGTGCATGAACTGGTTCAGGCCGAGGTTGTCCCCGTCCATCCGGCGGTTCAGGTCGTCGTCCCACCCCGGCCGGAACGTCCCGACCAGGTTGGTCACCGGATGGCCGCGGCCCTGTACAGCGGTTCGCTCAAGCATGGTGGCCCCTGGACCGCCCGGCTGACCGAGGCCCTGCGCGAAACCCTTGACCTGCCGGCCGATCGGGCCCTACTGCTGACCGCTTCCGGTAGTGCGGCGTTGCGGCTGGCGGCGGTCGCCCTGGCCGGACCCGCGGGCCCGGGGCAGGTGGCCGTGCTGCCGTCCTACACCTTCGCCGCGACCGGCGAGATCCTGGCCCAGCTCGGCTACGGGTTGCGGTTCTACGACGTCGATCCCGGCTCCTGGACCCCCGATCCGGTCTCGGCCGAGCTGGCTCTGGCCGCCGGGAACGCGGCCCTGCTGGTCACTGTCGACGCGCTCGGCAACCCGACCGACTTCGCCCGGATGAGCGCGCTGGCCGGACGTTTCGGCGTCCCGTTGCTGGCCGACTCGGCGCCCTCCCTGGGCGCGCTGGCCGCGGGCCGGCCGATCGGCGGCCAGGCGGACGCGCATGTGTTCTCGATGAGTTTCGCCAAGGTGGTCTCGGCCGGGGGAGCGGGCGGCGCGCTGGTGGTGCCCGCGGCGGCACTGGCCCGGCTGACCGGGCCGGTGGACTGGACCCGCTCGGCGCTGATGCCCGAGCTCGCCGCCATCGCCGCCCTCGATCAGCTCGAACGACTCGGGAAGCTGCAGCAGCGGCGGGCCGCGGTGGCCGCGGTCTACGACGAGGTCCTGGCCGGTCTGGACGGGGTCCAGCCGCAGCGGGTGCGGGCCGGGGACCGGCACGCCTACGTGCACTGGGCGGCCCGGTTCCGGGACCGCTCGATGGCCGGCCGGCTGGCCGGGCTGGGCATCGGTACCCGCAACTACTACGGGCCGGTGCTGCACCGGGTGCCGTGGCCCGGGCCCCGGCTGCCGGGACCGCCGCTACCGGTGACCGAACTGCTGGCCGCGGAGGTGCTGGCCCTGCCGATGTCGTCCGAGCTCACCCTGGACGTGGCCGAGCAAGTGGCCGGCGTGGTCCGCTCCGTCGTCACTCGCCGGGGGACTGGGGACGGCGGGCGGTAAGGAGCAGTTGCTTGCCGAGGTCGGCCGGGCCGCAGCGGGAGAGCTCCCATTCGTCGGCCAGCGCGCCGGCATAGTCGTCGGTCAGGTGCTGGCGCAGTCCGGCGACACCATCGACGGAAGCACCGAGCAGCAGGCCGGTGACGCGCAGGTCGCCGAACCCGGCGGTGCGGGCCACCGTGCGCAGGCCGTCCGCGTCCCACAGGCTCAAGGTCGCGGCCATCTGGCCCACCTGCCAGCGGCCCGAGCGGGTCAGCAGCCGTTCCCGGGCCTCCTCCCGGCGCCCGGCCCGGGCCAGCTCCGCGACCAGGGCGGTCAGCGAATCGACCAGGACGGCGAGGCTGCCCCCCGGACGTAGCCAGCCGTAGGCCCGGGTGAGGGCGGTGAGCAGGTCGGGGGCGTACTGCAGGGATCCCATCGCGACCACCGCGTCGGCGCCGCCGGGCTCGAGCTGGGCCCCGTGCACGGTCGACTCGATCAGCCGGAACCGGCCGGTGTCCAGGTCGTCGCCCAGCCGGCGGCGGGCCGCGGCGGCCATCTTCGGTGCCGGTTCGATCCCGGTCACCCGATGTCCCCGGCCGATCAGGCGCTCGGCCCAGCGGCCCACCCCGCAACCGACGTCGATGATGTGACCGGCCGGATCGGGCCAGAGCGGCAGGCAGGCCTGCCAGGCCATGTCGTCGTAGGCACGCCGGTGCGGCACCGCGAAGTGCTCGTCGTAGTTGTCGGCGAGATCGTCGTACAGCGGGTTGCTGGGCGACCACCCCAGGTCCGACTCGGGGTCCGTCTCCAGATTGAGCCCGGGGTCGTTCTCCAGGTCCGTCTCCAGCCTTGGGTCGGCGCTCACGTCACAGCGGCCAGGGTGACCAGGTCGCGGCGACCCAGCCGCCAGCTCGCGTCGCGCAGGTAGCTGCGCGGGCGCCAGCGCAGGTTCAGCGCGTAATTGCTGCCGCAGCCCACGCAGTCCTTGGTGAAGAACTTGGCGTGTTCGTCCCGGTACGCGCTCGAGCCGAGCAGATCCTTCACCTTCGTGTCGCGGATGCTGGCCTTCGGGTCGTGCCCCCAGCATCCGCCGAGCTCACCGCGGGAATGCACCATCAGTTTGAGCTGGGACTCGGCGCACGGCAGCCGGCGCTGCACCCGCTCGGCGAAGTGCGCCCGCAGATAGCTCAGCTCGGCCGGCCGGGGCAGGAAACGCCGGTCGGCCCGCAGAATCTGTTCCACCTCGGCCAGCACCGTGTCGACGGCGTCGGCGTCCACCCGGGCCTCGGCGCTGACCTGGAGGTCGCGGAAGAGAAAAGTGCTGTCGGTGGCCAGGTTCAGGTAGAGCGGCACGCGTAGCCGCTGGGCCAGCCGCATCATCTCCGGCAGCGTGCTGAGATTACGGCGCATCACGGTGAACATGATCCGCACCCGCAGATCCAGCTCCGCGCGGCGCTCGAGCAGCACGTCGAGATTGTCCAGGGTCTTGCCGAACGATCCCGGCACGCCCCGGACCGACTCGTGGGTGAGTGCATCCGGGCCGTCGACCGAGATGTTGAAGCTGCGCACCCCGGCCTCGAGCACGGCCGTGCGCCGCCGGTCGTCCAGCAGCACGGCATTGGTGTTCAGGTGCAGGTTGGTGATGCCCTGGGCGGTCGCGTACGCCATCAGTTCGGGGGCATCGGCCCGTAGCAGCGGCTCGCCGCCGGTGAAATTCAGTTTGAGGACGCCGGCCGCGGCGAGCTGGTCGATCACCGATTTCCATTCACCGGTGTCCAGCTCACCCCGGGTGACGGTGCGCCAGCAGGCACAGCTGACACACTTGAGGTTGCAGTTGTCGGTCAGGAACAGCTCGGCCACCAGCGGCTTCACATTCAGCCGCGGTAGCAGGTGTTCCTTGACCGTCAGAGCGGCGAAGAAGCGGGCCAGCCTGATCCGATCGGCCCATCCGGACACCGGTGACCGCCGCACTCCCTCCGCTCGCATGACCTGAAGATTAGCCGCCGGCCGGCCCGGTGTGGTCCGGCCGGGGCAGCAGGGGCGGGGTGACTACGAGTCGCCCGGGCATGACTCCCCAGACCGACCGGAAGACCGACTCCATCGTCGTGACCCATCGGTGCCAACGCGCCTGACCCGAGGACCACTGCCGACCTGGTTACGGCAGCCTCCTGGTGCCAACTAGCATGATCAGGCGCTGTGGTCAGGAGGGGTTAGGGGCAGATCGGCGGCGGCACCGCGTAGGTGATGGTCACCACCGAGCCGGCGGCCACGGCGGAACCCGCCGCCGGGTTCTGCCTGATGACCTCGTATGGGTCGTAAGTGCACAGATTGTCGTTGTACTGCTGGTATCCGATGCCGAAGCCAGCGGCCTGCAGGTCGTCGATCGCGACGCCGAGGTTTTCGCCGACGACTTTCGGCACGACCACGGTCGCTTGGGCTCGCACTGCGCCGGGCGCCGCCAGTGGGTGCACGGCTGGTGTCGCCGAGGCCGCCGAGATGGTGCCCATGGACAGCGTCGCGGCCGCCCCCATAGCTAGCAGGGGGGCCACGATGTGGCGGATCTTCATGAAGAAATCCTTTCTCATACAGGAGCGTCACGCCGGTACATCGACGTTCCCGTTCACTATGGATTGGTCCGCTGAAACCGCCCTGAAGCCGTCCTGAAACGGCGACTGAACCCGTCCTGAAACGGCTGTCGACGCCCCAGCCACCCGCTGGCCGGTTCCCGCGCGGTCAGGCCCGCTCAGCTCGCCGGGCCCAGGATCTGGACGCCCGGCCTCGTCACCGGAACCGGGTGGCGCGTGGATGCAGTGATCGATGCAGGATTCATGTCGGCCAGCGGCACCAGGCCTTCATCGATCAAGACACCGTCAACTACGCAGGCCGTGGTGGCGCGGAACGGCTCATTGATCGCACACCTTCCAGTGGTGAAGTCTCTCTGAGCCATTGATCATGTTATTCCCGGGTACTGAACACGTGATTCGTCCGGCATCAAGCAGGATCGGAGAAGCGCGTGACCGGTCGGCGGCATTACGGTTATCGCATGGCCGTCACCCTCTCGGCCGTGTTCATCCGTTCACGATCGCCCACCTGAACTGCGCAGACCGTGTCCCTGAGGTGCGGCTGGTCGGCCCCAACGGGGAGCAGGTCGGCATCGTGGAAGCACCCTTTGGCGGGAATGGCCTGGTACAAGCAGGCGAAACGTGACTTCGCTGCTCTTTCCGATGGCTGACCACCACCCGCCACTCAGACTGACCGACGCCTAAACCCACGACTTCAGGAGTGACGATGACCGGCTCGTCCACCCAGGGAATCAAGACTGTGCTACATCCCGTTTCCGACCTGGCCAAGGCCAAGGACGTGTACACCGCCCTGCTCGGCGTGCCGCCGCTGGCCGACGAGCCCTACTATGTCGGTTTCGAGGCCGAGGGCCAGCACATCGGGCTGGTGCCCGGTGGCGGACCGCAGGGCATGACCTCACCGGTGGCCTACTGGCACGTGCTGGACATCGAGGCGAAGCTGGCCGAGGTGACTGCGGCCGGGGCCACCGTGAAGGAGCCCGCGCACGACGTCGGTGGCGGCCGCCTGGTGGCCACCGTCACCGATCCCGATGGCAACGTCCTCGGGCTGCTTCAGGACCGATAGGACGATGAGCATGGCCACCAGGACGGGCACGTCGTTGCCTGACCGCCACGACCCCTGATCCGCGTGCACGGCGCGCGGGTGAACAACCTCAAGGTCGACCGGCATGGTGTGGTCCGGCCGGGGCAACGGGGGCCGGGGGACGCCGAAATCTGGGCGCAGAACTGGGCGCAGTAATGCTCTTCGCCGGAAAGGATCATGTCCGGCGGCGAGCGCGGGACCTCCCGGAACCAAGCAGGATCGGAGAAGCACGCACCGGGCCGGTGCTATTACGGTTATTGCCAGGCCGTCAGCGTCCAAGGGGAAAGGACCGAGACTGATGAAGGAAATGACCTGTAAACAACTAGGTGGGCCGTGTGATTTTGTGCTCCAGGGGAATACCGCCGATGAGGTCATAAAGGCTCAAGACAGACACTTGAAAGAGACTGTTGCCAACGGCGACGGGTCGCACCAGAGCGCATTGAAGGATATGAAGGGCCGGTGGAAGCACCCCTTGTCCGGAATGGCTTGGTACAAGCAGACCAAACGGGATTTCGCTGCTCTTTCCGATGGCTGACCGGCCACCATATGTCCGCGCAGTCTTCCTCGCCGATCGGTCCGGTCGCCTTGCTGCTCGTCGTTCTGGCCACGGACCTGTGGGTCTACCGCGATGCCGCCACGCGCGCTCGGCAGGGTCGTCCTGTCGAGGTGACCATCGGCTCGCTTCAGATCGCCACGCCGGCCGCGTGGCTGATCGGCTGTCTCGTGCTTTGGGTGGCCGTTCTGCCGCTCTACCTGATCGCCCGGCGGCCGGACGACTAGTCACTGGCCGGCGATTATTCGTGGTCGGGCGATAGCGGCCCGCGGCCCGGCTCTGGGTAGCGTGGCCGGTATGTCGAGGATGCGACAGCGGCCGAGCGAGCCACTGGTTCTGGCCTATCCCTTCCGCGGGCGTTGGCGCGCCCGCAACAGTCCGGCTCGGCGGGTCCCCAGCCATGGGACGCACCTGATGGGCACGACCTATGCCATCGACTTCATTCCGGTCGACGAGCGAGGGCGGTCCGGGCCCCGAGGCTGGCGCGCCGCCTTCGCCACGGAAGCACCTGAGGATTTCTACGGGTTCGGGCTCCCGATCCTGGCGCCCGTGTCCGGAACGGTGGTGGCCGTTCACGACGGGTCACCCGATCACGAAGCGCGCCGGTCGCAACTGACACTTCTCGTGTACATGCTCACGCAGGCTCGCAGAGCGCGAGCAGGACCACCCGCGATCGCCGGCAACCATGTCGTCATCGGTCAGTCGGCCGAAGGCCCGTTCGTGCTTCTGGCCCATCTGCGTCGGGGGTCAGTTGTGGTGCGGATCGGTGACCAGGTCAAGGTGGGCGGCGTGATCGGCGCCTGTGGTAACTCGGGGAACAGCACTCAGCCGCATGTGCACATCCAGGCCACCGACAGCACGCGGTGGGACCGCGCCCGGGGACTGCCGATCGCCTTCAAGGATGCCGCTGGCCGCGCGCCGGTGATGCCCGGCGAGTCAGAGATCGTGATCGTCTGACTAGTTGCCCGGCGAAATGTCCACCGCGGCGCCGCGGTCAGTACCAGGGTCCGAATGTCGGGGGGCGCGGCGTCGCGGCGGTCTTCGTGAGGCCGGGCTGTGAGGCGGCGGTCTTTGTCGGGCCGGGTCGTGAGGCGGCGGTCTTTGTCGGGCCGGGTCGTGAGGCGGCGCTCTTTGTCGGGCCGGGTCGTGAGGCGGCGCTCTTCGTGGGGCCGGGTCGTGAGGCGGCGCTCTTCGTGGGGCCGGGTCGTGAGGCGGCGCTCTTCGTGGGGCCGGGTCGTGCCGCGAGAGACTTCGGGGCACTGACGGGTCGTGCGTGGAGGACGAACGGGCTCCAAGAATCTCGCTGGATCTGCAGTGTCATGAACGAATTCCCCCACAATTCTCGGTCGGCCTGGGATCCGTGCCTCGAGTTGCCTGAGTCGGGCGGAGATCGGGCCGTGATTCAGATGTTTTCCCGGTGGCACTGGAAGTTACCGTGTATTCCTTCAACTGCTGCAGGGTGATCTGCGATTACTCGAAGGACGCGCCGAACGTCCAAGCGCACTCTCGGGCGATCAGGGGGTGTTCAGACCACGGATCACGGCGGGGTGACCGGGCTGGTGACGGAGAACGTGTCGTGGACGGCCGGCCTGGCCTCCTGAGCCATTCCGGGTAACCAGGTGTGACGCTGGGTGTAGGTGGGCCGAACCTGGGCGCTCACCTTTCATGATCGTGAAGGGTCCGTCGGCGCCCGACCGATGGAGTTTTCACAGAACGCGCGATCGGGCCTGAGCGTCGTTGCTCCAGGACGCCCCCCGGCCAAACAAGAGAGGTCGGGCGGGCGCGCATCCACTCACGGCAACCAGTGGTCACCGAGAAGGCTTACCGGCCCCGATCCACGGCCGAGATCACAGCGCTCGGGCCGCTACTGCCTATCCAACGGCCAGTGTGCGAATACGGGTTGCCCGGAATGGCTCACTGACGGCCCGGGAACATCGCGAGTGCCTGCGACCGCTGGGCGACCAGTTCGTCGTAGCCGCCGTCGCGTTCGGCCCACCGGTGCATCAGTACGCCTTTGACGAGGATCTCGGGTGGAGTGGGGGTGGTTTGGAGCAGGTCCATCACCTCGGTGGCGAAATCGGCCAGTGGAAGGGCGCGGGGGTTGCTCTGCGCGATCTCCGGTGATGTGGCGACGGCCGGGGGAACGAGTTCGGTCACCTCGACGCCGGTGCCGTCCAGTTGCGCGCGGAGCGCCTCGGTGTAGGCGTGCACGCCGGCTTTCGCGGCGGCGTAGCTGGGCATGGGCGGGAACGGCAGGAACGCGATGCCCGAGGTGACCGTGATGATGCTGCCGGAGCCGTGGCCGATCAGGTGCGGGGTGAACGCGTCGATGATGCGGATGGTGCCCAGGAGATTGGTGTCGATGGTCTGCTGCGTGGCCGTGAAGTGGGCGGGATCGCGCAGGTCTTCGGTCATCATCACCCCGGACATGGTGACGATCGTGTCGAGGCTCTGGTGGTCGTGAAGAATCGTGTCGCGGGCCCGGTCGACACTGCTCTGGTCGGTCACGTCAATGGGAACGGTGGCGAACCCCTCGGCGGTGATCTGGCGGAGCAGGTCGGTTCGCCGGCCGCCGACGATGACGGTGCTGCCGGCCGCGTCGAAGCGGCGGGCGAGCTCGAGACCGATGCCTGAGGTGGCGCCGGGGATGAAGACGGTGCGGTTGGTGAGGTCCATGGGCAGCAGTGTTGATCTGTTTCCCGCAGGCAGGCAGTACCCCCGACTTCCGGGGTCCTGGCAGGGCCCCCCTTCGTTCGGGGCGTCCGATCTACGATGCTGATATGAGCGACGACGACCGCGCCAACCTGCTCGGGGGTTACCTCCGGGCCCGGCGGGCGCTGGTCACACCGGAGCAGGCCGGACTGGCACCGGGTGCCAATCGCCGGGTGCCTGGGCTCCGCCGGGAAGAAGTTTCCCTGCTCGCGGGCATCAGCGCCGACTACTACCTACGACTCGAGCGCGGCCGCGACAAGAACCCCTCACCGCAGGTCCTCGAATCGCTGGCCCGGGTTCTGCACCTCGACGAGCTCGAACAGGAATACCTGCTCGGCCTGGCCGCCCCGCGCCCGAGACCGAAACGGCGCCCGCAGCCCGAACATGTGCCGGCCCGGTTGCATCAGCTCCTGGCCGGCGTGCAGGTTCCCGCGTTCGTGGAAGGGCGAGCGTTCGATGTGCTCGGCTCAAACCAGTTCGCCGTCGCGCTCTCCCCGCGCCTGCAGCCCGGGTACAACCGTCTCCGCTCGCTGCTGCTCGATCCCGAGGAGCGCGCGTTCCAGCAGGACTGGACGCGCGCCACGGAAGGATTCATCGCCGCCTTCAGAAGGTCCATCGGCGACGACATCGACAACCCGCGATTCGTCGAACTGGTGGGCGAATTCGCCCTTTCGAGCGAAAGATTCCGAACTCTCTGGGCGCGCCACGACGTCCGCAGCCTCGAAGGTGGCACCACGACCGTGAACCATCCCGTCGTCGGTGAACTGCACCTGCACCGGGACAAGCTGCCGGTCGACGATCTGCTCCTGGTCCTCTACTACGCCGATCAGGGCAGTGAGAGCGACGAGAAACTACGCCTCCTCGCCTCCGCGGCCCAGAGACCCGTCACCCCGCCTGGCGAGCTGCGCGGTAGTGGAGGTAGACGACTCCCGAGCTGAAGGTGCGGGTCTCGACGAGCTCGAGATCCACCCGGCGCTCATGCTGGGGAAAGAACGGAATGCCACCACCAACCAGCACCGGGTAGACCCGGACCCGGTACTCGTCGATCAGACCCGATGCGGCCGCCTCGGTGGCGAGAGTCGCGCCGCCGATCGCGATGTCGCCCTCTCCCGGCTCGGCTCGCAACCGCTCTATCTCCGTCCCCAGGCCGCCGGAGGCCAGGCGGGCATTGCCCTGCACCGCCGACAGTGTGGTGGAGAACACCACCTTCGGGAGCGCATTCCAGAGCGCGGCCCACTCGAGCATCGGGCAGGTCGACGATAGGCACGCTGCCGGTGCGGTGGTAGCAGAAGAACTCCATACCTATTGCCCGAAGCTGTGGCGAAGGTCGCGGTTGATGAGTTCATTCAGTCTCTTGCACATGTGACCGGTCAGCGCGGGGCCAGGGTCCTCGACGTCGTGCAGGGTCCACCGGAGCTCGCTGCCCGACGGGCCCCCGCGGACGTCGAAGCGCACTTCCGCTTGTGGACGCTTCGACCAGATCGAACTCCAGACCACCACGGAGGGGCTCTCGACGCGGACCACCTGGGGCGCGATCTCGTCGTACAGCAGCGTGAGCCACGGCCGGGCCGGGTCACGGTTCGGCTCGGCCAGGGCCTCGACGACGACGTGCGGCGGTGGCGGCTGGTTCTTGCTCCGAGAACCCAAGACGATCATTCGCTGCACGCTAGGGGAGCGCTTGCTCTGCGACAACACGATTTCGCCTGACAGGCGGCAGAACGGCTACCGGGACGGCGCGGGATCCGCCGTCTTCGGCGGGGCTGATCATGGTCCCGGTCAGCAGCGCCGGAGTCGGCTCGGCGCCGGTTACCCGGGCCCCGAGCGGCTACGGCGAGCTCGCCGAGTGGGCTGTCGTCGTCCAGTAGGGCCAGCACGCTGATACCGAGGATCTTCGCGATCGTGTCAAGGCGTGACGTGCTGACGGGCCA
>Ga0265340_10000309_pt1 | contig 25713 bp, 25 predicted proteins | sample 4CB225metaG_FD_202082 | JGI IMG/M metagenome (GOLD analysis project Ga0265340, IMG submission 202082) | Rhizosphere microbial communities from Carex aquatilis grown in University of Washington, Seatle, WA, United States - 4-CB2-25 metaG | ecosystem: Host-associated > Plants > Roots >...
CAACTCCCCGCGCAGGGTTGTTGGGCGGCAACAAGTTCCACCGGCGGCACGCCCGGTCCCTGGAAAAATGGCGGTCCTCTCCTCGCCATGCCAGCGGTCTGATTTTTACGCAGAGATGCAAAACTTCTTGCGTTTCAACCCAATTAATCGTATAAAAGATTAGTAGTTCCCTAAAACGAGGTCTGCCATGTCCAGCTACTGTTATGAGGCTGTGAATGCCAGCGGGCTGAAGAGTCAGGGCACGCTGGATGTCACCGATCAATCCGAGGCTCTAAATCGGATCAAGGAAATGGGGTTGTTTCCCACCAAGGTCGCGCAAATCATGCCGCTCCCGCGCCGGCCAAGAGCAACCGTCGGCCCGCAAACGTTCACATTTCCGATCCGGATGCCGCGGGGCAAAATCAAACCGGCCGTCCTCGCCGTATTCACCCGCCAGCTGGCGACGTTGGTGGATGTGGGGATGCCGCTCCTGCGCGGGTTGCGCATCCTGGAGGAACAGGCGGAGAACCAAGCGCTGAAGCAGGTCATCTCGAACGTGGCTACAACGGTGGAAAGCGGGGGAACCTTGTCCGAAGCACTGGCCGCGCATCCGAGGATTTTCAGCCCGCTTTACGTGAACATGATCAAGGCCGGAGAAGCGGGCGGCATCCTGGAAGTGGTGCTTCGCCGCCAGGCGGAGTTCATGGAGAAGGCGCTGAAAATCAAAGGCAAGATAAAGGCCGCCCTGTTTTATCCGGCGGCGGTGATGGTGACGGCGACAGGCATACTCACGCTCCTGGTGGTTTTCATCATTCCGCGGTTTCAGACGGTCTTTGAGGGATTGCTCAATGGGAAGCCGATGCCGCCGTTCACGCTGCTGGTCCTGAGAATCAGTGATGTATTCAAGAGCCACTTTGTGGCTGCCGGGATGACCGTGATTGCCCTGGCCGTTGTGTTCCAAGCGCTCGTTCGCACGCGGCATGGCCGGCGGTGGTTTGATCGTTTCAAATTGACCATGCCTGTCCTCGGCAAAATTTTCCGCAAGGTGGCGCTCTCGCGATTTGCCCGGACATTCGGAACCCTGCTCGGCAGCGGCGTGCCCATTCTACAGGCGCTGACCATTGTGAAAGAAACGAGCGGCAATGTCATCGTGGGCGGCGTCATTGCCAATATACACGACAATGTGAAGGAGGGCGGGAGCATCGCCGGGCCGTTGAAAGGATCCCGGGTTTTTCCCGCGATGGTCGCCGGCATGGTGGACGTGGGCGAACAAACCGGCGCGCTGCCGGACATGCTCATGAGAATTGCCGACACCTACGATGAAGAGGTGGACAACTCCGTGAGTGCCGCGACGGCGCTGCTTGAACCCATTATGATTATTTTCCTGGCCGTTGTCGTGGGCAGCATCGTGATTGCCATGTTCCTGCCGCTCCTCGTCATCATCAATGACCCGGGCATCACCGGCGGGGGTGGTGGAGGCGGTTAAAGAGTTTCCTGATATCCGTCTCTCCCATCTCCATTTTTGTTCCATTTTATTCGGATCATGGCGGTGCCCGGCGTTCCGTTTAGGCAAACGATGTCACCACCCGCCGCAGCGGTCCTTTGACAGAAACGGCGGGAGGTTTTATGTTTTCGGAATAAACAAAGACCGGTTAAGAATCAACACAAGAGCGCTTGTTGCCCTGTTCGCGGTGCTGGCGGCCGGCGCGGTGGTGCCTGGCAGTGCGGGCGGCGGACAACCGGATGACATTTCAACCAATCAACCAGCCAAACCAAAGGCCATGAGCGATTTCAAGAAACCGGATGTGGCGCAGTTGAAAAGGCAATTGACCGCGGAACAGTTCGCGGTCACGCAGAAGTCGGCCACGGAACCGGCGTTCCACAACGCGTTTTGGAACAACACGAAGCCGGGCATTTATGTGGACGTGGTGTCGGGCCAGCCGTTGTTCAGTTCGCTGGACAAATTTGATTCCGGTTGCGGCTGGCCGAGTTTTTCGAAGCCGCTGACGGATTCAAGCATCGCGGAGCGTTCGGACCATTCCGCTTTCATGGAGCGCACGGAGGTGCGTTCGCAGCTGGCGGATTCGCATCTCGGCCACGTGTTCGATGATGGTCCGGGACCGACGCATTTGCGCTATTGCATCAACTCGGCGTCATTGCGGTTTGTTCCGATGGAAAAAATGGCGGCCGAGGGCTATGGCGCCGAACTCGCGCCCTTCATCAAGGCCGGTCTCTGCCAACCACCGGCCTCGCCATCCCAAACCAACCGCCCGTCGAAGGAATAAACAGGCCGGTCACCCGTCGGGTCCCGCTGTTTTTTCATTACGCTGAGGCGCAAAGCAGGCAGGCTGCTGTTTCCACTTGACGAATCAGCCGGATGGCTGGAAGGTTGGCCCGCATGAAAGCCTTTCACTTTCTTATCGCAGCCACACTTTGGGCCGTCGTGTGCCAGGCCGAACCGTCACCCGCGCTCCCGCCGCCCGGCGCCGGGCCGGTGGCATCGCCCGCGCCAACGGTCACAAACGAGCCGGTCAATTATATCATCAGCGTGCAATGGAAGGACACCAAGCTGGGCAGCCGGTTCGTGCAGATCATGACTTCCGAAGGCTCCTTCAATCTCGACGCGCTCGAGCACAGCACGATGAAGATTAACGGCCCGGACATCCCCACCACGCTCAAACTCTCCGGCAGCCTCACCCTGCTGAGCCCGGAAAAGGGCCGGCTCAAATTGTTTATTGGCCGCACCGTGCCCTACATGACGGGTGCTTCCCAGGGGCCAAATGGAACAACCTCGTCGTCCTACCAACAGCTTTCGGTAGGACTGGATTCCACGTTGATCGTCACTTTCGGGAAACCGCTGGTGATTCAGGGGGATGAGAATGGACAGATTTCCGTTTTGGTGAAGCGCGACGAAGGTTAGTGTTCTTTCCACCGGCACTCTTCCGCCTCTCTTCTGCGTTTCAGTTCGACGCGGCAGGTTGCTTCGGCACAAGGAGCGGCGCTGGAAATGATTTCCAGACTGCGCTTGTCCCCGCGACCGCGCAGTCAGGCCACCACAAAGAAAACGGGGCGACGCCCACCAAGAACATCGCCCCGGCCAAAACTGTGAATTACAATCAGTAACGATCCCGGCGTCCGCCACCGCCACCGCCGCCACCACCGCCACCGAAGTCGCGGCGCGGCCCGCGGTCACCGCGGGGACGCTCCTCTTTCGGACGGGCAATGTTCACCGTCAGTTGGCGTTCGCCCAGCGTCGCGCCGTTCATGGCCGCAATCGCCTTTTGCGCTTCCTCCGGCGTGGACATCGTCACGAAGGCAAAGCCGCGTGAGCGGCCGCTCGTCCGGTCCATCATCAGGTTGGCTTCCACCACCGTCCCGTGGGCGGCAAACGCCTCCTGCAGGTCATTTTCAGTTGTGTTGAAGGAAAGATTTCCCACAAACAATTTCGTGCTCATATTTGATGATTTGCTGTTCAAGACTAACCGTTTTCCAGACTGTTCCCGACCATCGGGTTTCAAATCATCACTGAACCAGGTTCACCTGAAGATTTGCCATGTCCTGAAATGACAAGTTATCTCACAGACACGGGCAATATAACCGGCCCGAAAACCGGTGCAAGCAAATTCCAGCCCCCAGCCAGCCAGCCAATTTTCCTGAAATCCAACGTTGACAGCCCCGCGCTTTTCTGGTCTTATCAGACCCCTTTTGCAGGAAAATTTATGTACGTCGTATTGGAAACCGGAAGCAAACAGTATCGTGTGGCCGCGGGCGACACGTTGGAAATCGAGCGCCTGGCTGTCGAGACCGGCCAGCCGGTCACGTTTGACCGCGTCTTGCTGGTGAACCGCGACGGCAAGGTCGCGGTCGGCTCGCCCACGGTGAGCGGCGCGAGCGTGCTGGCCGACGTGGTCGGGCACATACGGGGCGAGAAAAAACTCACGTTCAAGATGCACCGCCGCAAGGGCTATCACAAAAGCATCGGTCATCGTCAGGAATTGACGGTGGTGAAAATCAAGGAGATCAAGGCTTGATTCAAACGAATCACTCAACCCTCAACTTTCAACGCTCAATATTTTATGGCACATAAGAAAGGTCAGGGCAGCGTCCGCAACGGCCGCGACAGCGCCAGCAAACGGCTCGGTGTGAAGGCGTATGGCGGCGAATTTGTCACCACCGGCAGCATCATCGTCCGGCAGCGCGGCACCAAATTTGTCGCCGGCCGGAATGTCGGCACGGGCCGCGATTGGACGCTCTTCGCGCTCGCGGACGGCAAGGTGAAGTTCGACAAGAACAGCACCCGGGTGAATGTCGTGGCCGAACCCGCCGCAAAAAATTAGGCGGCGGAAATGAATTTCCGGGCGAGGCCTGCCGCCTCGCCCTTTTTTGTTTCTGCATTTCGCTGAACGTAATCTTGATCTTAATCGCACCCGGCGACACCGATTAAGATTACGATTAAGAGAGGGAAAAAGAACGCTGACGCATGTTCATAGACGAGATCAAAATCTACGCGCGGGCGGGACACGGCGGCAAGGGCTGCATCGCGTTCCATCGCGAGGCGTTCGTGCCCAAGGGCGGGCCAAGCGGCGGCAATGGCGGCCGCGGCGGCAGCGTGATTTTGCAAGCCGACCACGACCTCAACAACCTCATCGCACAGTATTATCAGCCGCGCCTGGTCGCGCCGGATGGCCGGCCCGGCCTCGGCAAAGGCATGGACGGCCACGCCGGAAAAGATCTCATCGTCAAGGTTCCCTGCGGCACGCTCGTGTGGCGGCTCGCGGACACCACCCCGCCCATCGAAACAAAAAAAATGGTGTACGAGGACGAGGATGAGGACGAAGCGCCGGTCATCAAGACCGGTACGGGCAAACGGCCGTTGATTCGCAGCGCGAGTGGCGCGCTGGCGCAGGAAATTGATCTGAGCCGGGAAGACGCGGGGGAATTTTTCGCCGCCGAATCGGGAAAAGGCGAGCTGGTCGCCGACCTTACCGAAAATGGACAGCAATTCGTGCTGTGCAAAGGCGGGCGCGGCGGTCTGGGCAACCGCAATTTCGCCACGGCGGCGCGCCAGACACCGCGTTTCGCGCAGCCGGGCGAGCCGGGCGGGGAGGGCGATTATCTTTTCGAATTGCGCATCATGGCCGAGGTCGGCCTGGTCGGCTATCCGAACGCCGGCAAGTCCACGCTGCTTGCGGCCATTTCCAAGGCGCGGCCGAAAATCGCGCCGTATCCGTTCACCACGCTGCATCCGCAAATTGGGATTCTGGAATATGCCGACTTCCACCGGCTCACGGTTTGCGACGTGCCAGGATTGATCGAAGGCGCGCACCAAAACGTCGGCCTGGGCCACGCGTTCCTGCGCCACATCGAACGCTGCAAAATCCTCGTCCTGCTGCTCGACATGGCCGGCACGGACGGCCGCGCACCGTGGGACGATTACCACCAGTTGCTCAGCGAACTGAAACTGTACGATCCGGCGTTGCTCGAAAGACCGCGCCTGGTAGTCGCGAACAAAATGGACGAGACCGTCGCCGAAAAGAACCTGAAGCAGTTTAAAAAGAAAATCCGCCGGGTGTCCGTGCTGCCCATCTCCGCCGCGTTTGATCAGGGCGTTGATGAATTCAAAAGAACGATCCGGGAAGCAGTGGAAGCAGCAGCTGACAGTTAATTTAATCTGACCTGCGAATTTCGGTTGCCGCCCCAACTGTCTGGTGTGATATTGCGGTCATGCGGAAGAAACATTTATTTCGTAAAGGAATATGAACCGGATTATCTGCGCGTTTTTATTGATCATCGCCAGCGCACTCCCGCTCCGTGCCCAGACCGACAGTTCGGTGGACGGCACCACGGTCAAAAACGGCGAAGTCTATACACTGCACGACGGCGCATCGGAAGTTCTTACGAACAACCTCAAGCTTCCCTTTGACATCGAAGTGACCACCAATGGCACCTTCACGGTCGCGCACGGAAAAGAGCGGAAGCTTGCGGATGGCCAGTTGCTTCGCAGTGACGGCTGGTTGATGAATCCGAACGGGTCCATGCAGCCCGTCTTTGACCATGTGACGATGGAGAACGGCCAGGTCATTGTGGTGCGTGATGGTGAAGCTGAAAAGCTCACCGAACCGATGCGTTTTCCCAACAATCTAACCATCGCCCCGGACGGGTCCTGCAATTACCCCGGCAGCGGCCCCTCGCGTTTGGCGGACGGACAATTGTTTCGTTTGGACGGCACCGCCATTCCCACCAAAGACACGGTCACCTTCAAGAATGGCCGGGTAACGGTGCAAAAGGACGGCACGCTGATTTCCCTCGCGCCAGGGGAAATCATGGGCATGAATGATGGTACACGTTTGCGCGGGGACGGCCTGATTCAAATGCACGACGGCACAACGACCCAGCTCCACGAGGGGCAAACCATCCTCATCGCCGGCCCGGTCATAAAACGCTGACTCCCGGTTATCGCAAAACGATGCCGTCGGGCTTTCGGTTGGATGACTGGAACAACCGCGGACAATTTAGGACCGCTCAAGCCCCCTTACTGTGCACTCTGCGTTTCAACCATCTCCAAAAACCGCATCATGCTGTCGCCGTGCTTGAGCGCCTTCACTTCGCGCCACGGCATGACGATTTCCAGCGTGTCGCGCCGGGCATGTCCGAGAATGAATCGTCCGCCCGGCGCGAGCAGCTTCGGCAGGCTCGCCTCGTCGAGCAGTTGCTGCGCGAATGAGGTGGAGCGGCGGCCGATGTTTTTTTCGCCGTAGGGCGGGTCGGCAAAAATCAGATCAAACTGACGGCCGCCTTCGGCGAGTTGATGCACCGCCGGAAACACGTCCTGCGTCCGGACTTCGAGAATTTCGCCGTAGCCGGCGGTGGCCGCGTTGCCGCGGATGAATTCCGCGTGTCGGTGCGATTTCTCGATGCACAATGCCGACACCGCGCCGCGGCTCAGGCAATCCAGGCTCAACGCGCCGGAGCCGGCGAACAATTCCAGCACCCGCGTGCCGACGACCCGCGCGCCGAGGCTGTTGAAGACCGCCTGTTTGACGAGGTCAGGCGTCGGGCGGACCGCAAGTCCCTTGGGAACCTTCAGAATCCGCCGCGCCGCTTTGCCGCCGGTGATGCGCATGTATTTTTGGGAGGGTCGCCGTGCCGGCGACCCTAATTTGGGGACGGCGACACGCCGTCCCTCCCGAAAACCTATTTGAAAATTTCGGCGAAGAATTGTTTCATGGCCGCCCACGAACGCCGGTCCGCCTTTTCGTTGTAGGCCGCGCCCTTGGAATTGTCATTGCCCGCCATGGGCTGGGTGAAGGAATGGACCGCGCCGCCGTATTTGATGAACTGCCAATCCACGCCGCCCTGGCGCATTTCGTTTTCCAACGCGGCGATGTCCTGCGGCGAGGAAAACGGATCATCCGCGCCATGACACACCAGCACCTTGCCTTTGATATTTTTGCCGTCCGTTGGGTCCGGCGCATCCAATCCGCCGTGAAAGCACACGACCCCGGCGACGTCCGCGCCGCTGCGCGCCAGTTCCAGCACCGTCGTGCCGCCGAAACAATAACCGATGGCGGCGATCTGTTTGGAGTCCGCCAGCGGCTGTTGCCGCAGCGCATCCAGACCGGCATTGACCCGTGCGCGCAAAAGCTGGCGGTCGCTTTTGTATTTGCCCGCCTGTGCGCCGGCTTCCGCCGTGTTTTTCGGGCGGACACCCTTGCCGTAAATGTCCGCGCAGAATGCGACGTAGCCCAGTTTGGCGAGCATCTCAGCGCGGTGCTTTTCGTAATCGGTCAACCCCATCCACTGATGCACCACGAGCACACCAGGGCGTTTGCCCGGGATGGCGTCGTCGTAGGCGACGAAACCTTCGAGCGTGGTGTCGCCCTGCTTGTATTCAACGGTTTCGGTGTGAATGGCCGCGCGCACGGTCATGGCGCAGCTTAAAGCCAGAAAAACAGGAGTCAAATTTCTCATACGGGGTTACCAATAAACCACCGCGCGAATAATTGCCAGCGACTTTCCAACGTCAACCCGCCGCCGCCACGGGCTTTTCGCCCCACCCGAACAGTCGTTTGGTCTTGATGACCTCAGCCACCGGCGGCGGGACGAGTTTTTCCCAAGCAGCGTCGCCCGCCTTGATCTTGTCCAGCACGTCACGGGAATAGATGCTCAGATAGGCCGGGTTGTAATGGCGGATGTTTTCGACAAAGCGGTTTTCAACTAGGTGCGCGTAGAGATGGCGCAGGTGCGGCGCGACTTCCAGGTTCTCCACCGTGGTGATTTTGCCGGTGTCACGCTCCAAGGAAGGATAGACGTAGAGTTTCGCGCCATTTTTGAACAACTGGCCCAACGATTCCATCAACCCGCCTTCGAGGTCGGTGTAGAAGCTTTCGGTCATCACGTCGCGCAACCGCACCAACCCCAGCGGCAGGCCGATGGGTTTGCTCGTATATTTGGAGAGATACATCACCAGCCGATGGTAGCGGAAAAAATTCGAAATGAGCACGGTCTTGCCCAGCGCACCCAGGGTGTCCACGCGATCCAGGAAATCCCGATGGTCAATGGCATTGCCCGCCAGCAGCCGGTTCAGGGTCATTTCCGTGATGACCACCGGCAGCTCGCCTTTCAGGGATTCCTCCCGGAGAAACTGCTCCTGCGCGCGTTCCAGCATGTCGAGCATCGTGTTGGTGAATGGACGAAAGCTGCCGCGCTCGACCAGCACGGGTTTTTTGTAAAGCACCTCTCCGGCGACGACCGTTTCGCCCCCGGCGGTGAACATGGCGGTGTCCGTGAGTTGTTGCTCCACGAGCTGCAACGCCATCAGCCGGTTGTCCAGACCGGCGAAGCGCGGCCCGGAAAACTTGATCATGTCCACCTCGATCCGTTCGCGCGAAAGGTTGTCCATGAGCGAGCCGATGAGTTTGGCCGGCCCGCCGTGCAGGTGAAACGCGCCATAAAGCAGATTCACGCCCAGAACGCCAAGCGCCCCCTGTTCGCGGACGTTTTCGTGGTCTAGCATCCGCACGTGGATGATGATTTCCGACGGCGGCTCGTGCGGCAGCGTTTGAAAGCGCACGCCAACCCAGCCGTGGCCGTCCTCGTGCCGGGAATAGCTGTGCGTGGCCACCGTGTTGGCGAAAACAAAAAACGTGTTCCGGTCACCGCGCGTCGGGTCGAGGCGTTGCAACAACAAGTTCCATTCGTAGTCCAGCATCGCCTGCAGGCGCTGGCGGCTCACGTAACGCTCGGTCGGACCGTAAATGGCGTCGCTCACCGCCATGTCGTAGGCGGAAATCGTTTTGGCCACGGTGCCGGAGGCTCCGCCCACGCGAAAGAAATTGCCGGCGACCTCCTGCCCGCCGCCGATCTCGGCAAACGTGCCATACTTGGTGGCGTCGAGATTGATTTGCAACGCCTTTTGGTGGGTGTTCAACTTTGGTTCGCTCATAATGGACTTCGCCCCCTGTTCGCGCGCCAAATTAAATCAAAATGGCGCCGTGTCCATACCGGATGCGCCCAAGCCCTCGTTCTCCGGCGGCACCGCGAAACGACGCCGGTGTTGACCGGGTTTAGCGACGCCAACACTGTCGGGTAGCATCCTCGATTCTCGACACCGACAGCCTTGACGCTTAAGCTGGCGGGTCGCAAGCCATGACGCGCACGGAAAAACTTCTGGCCGGACTCATCGCGCTCCCCAGCGTGAACCCCGCCTTTGCTTCATCCGAGGGAGCTTCGGCGCGACCAACCCGCCTTCGTCAATCGCATTATGGCGAGAAGAACGTGGCGGATTTTCTGGCATCGGTCGCAGCGCGCGCCGGACTCGAAGTGGAATTTCAACCGGTTTTGCCCGGCCGTTCCAATCTCATCGTGCGGTTGCTCCCGCGAAACAAAATCCGCCGGACCCTCCTGCTCGCACCGCACCTCGACACCGTCGGCACCGACGAATCGCAATTCGTCCCGCGCCGCAAAAACGGGCGGCTGCACGGACGCGGCGCGTGCGATACGAAGGGTTCCGTCGCCGCCATGCTCACCGCCCTTTGCGAACTGGCGAACACCAGATCGCGTCCGGACGAAACCGAAATCATTTTCGCCGGTTTGATTGACGAAGAGCATGCCCAGGCCGGTTCCCGTGCCTTGGTTGGCTGCGCCTCACAGAGGCGCGCTCCGAAGTGCGGGTCTATGACCCGCCGCACGAAATTCGAAGCGGACTTGGCCATCGTCGGCGAGCCGACCCGGTTGCAGGTGGTCACCGCGCACAAGGGCAGCTTGTGGCTGCAGCTTGAAACGCGCGGCCGGGCGGCGCATGGCGCGGCGCCGCAGCTCGGCCAAAATGCCGTCCACGAAATGGCGCGCATCGTGGACGCGCTCGAAACGGATTACGCCGCGAGGCTGCGGAAACGTAAACATCCGCTGCTCGGCGCGGCGACGGTGAACGTTGGCACCATCTGCGGCGGCTCACAGCCGAACATCGTGCCCGACCGGTGCGCCATCACGATTGACCGGCGGACCCTGCCGGGCGAAACGGAAACCGGCGTTCGCCGTGAAATTGCCGCATTCCTGGCCGCGAATAATTTGTCCGCGAACATTTCCAGCACGAAGCTTGCGCCAGCGCTGCCATTGGAAACGAACCCGCGGCTGCCGCTCGTCCGGCAGTTTTTAAGGAGTGTCGGCCAGTCAAGACCGGCGGGTGTGGATTATTTTTGCGACGCGGCGGTGCTGGCGGGCGCCGGCATTCCGAGCGTGGTGTTCGGCCCCGGCGACATCGCGCAGGCGCACACGGCGGACGAATGGATTTCCCTGGCATCACTGGAACGCGGCAAAAATTTGTTGCTGAACTTTCTGAAATCGCTTCCCTGATTTTTATGGGAGGGACGGCGTGCCGCCGTCCCATTTTTTGATTTGGTTTGGGACACCGACACGGTGTCCCTCCCAAAATTGAATTCGCTTTCCCGGAGCGTTTCGGTTTCGTATCGTCCTATCCCCATGTCCGCAGCCACAACCGAGACGACCCCCGCAGGCCCCGCTTCGCACCACGCCGCATTTTTCCGGCAGAGCGGATGGCTGATGCTGGCAAATGTGGCCGGGGGTATGCTGATGTGGGCGGTCCATTTGTTGAACAAAAAAATCCCACCGGCGGAATACGGCGTGTTCGGCGTGTTGCTGGCGGTGGCGATGTTCGTGCCGAACCTGCCGCTGCAAATGGTGTTCGCGCAGCAGACCGCCAGGGCGCTGGCCACGAACCGGGAGCGCGAGCTGGCCGGAATGATCCGGCTGGCCTGGCTGGGAACGTTCGGGCTGTGCCTCCTGCTGGCCCTCGGTGCGTGGATCTGGCAGGCGGAGATTCTGTCGGCCTGGAAATTGACGAACCCGGCCGGTTTGTGGATTACGTTGCTGGTGGTGTTGCTTTCGTTCTGGCTGCCCCTGTTTTGGGGCGTGTTGCAGGGGCAGCAGAATTTTTTCTGGCTGGGCTGGTCAAATATTTTTAACGCGGTGGGACGGCTGGGCCTGGCGTCGTTCATTGTGCTGCTGCTCGGCGGTTACGCGGCGGGAATGATGGTGGGTGTTTGCCTGGGGCTGACGATGGCGGTCGGCATCAGCATCTGGCAAACGCGGTCGCTGTGGCTGCGTCACGCGCAACCCTTCGATTGGCGCAGCCTCCTGGCGCAAATCGGCCCGCTAATGCTGGGATTTGGCGCGGTGCAATTTTTTTTCACCGCGGACACCATGTTCGTGAAGGCCTGTTTTTCCGGCGATGATGCGGCATTCTACGTGAGCGCCGGGACGTTGTCGCGCGGACTCCTGTGGCTGGTGGTGCCGCTGGCTACGGTGATGTTTCCCAAAATTGTTCACAGCGTCGCGCGGTCGGAAAAAAGCAACCTGCTGGGCATCGTGTTGGCTGGCACCGCCGTGCTGGCGGCGGGCGGCGCGCTGGGATTGACGGTGCTGGGGCCATGGGTCATCAAGCTGGCTTACTCCAAGGAATATGTCTCCGTCGCAGCGGCGGTGTTGCCGTGGTATGCCTGGGCGACGGTCCCGCTGTCCCTGGCTTATGCGCTGGTCAACAACCTGCTGGCGCGGTCGCAATTCCGCATCGTGCCGGTGCTGTTGCTGCTCGCCGCGGCTTACGGTGTCGCGCTGACTCAATTTCACGACAGCCTGATAATGGTGTTGAAGACGCTCGGCGTTTTTAATCTGTTGCTGCTGGGCACGTGTGTGTGGTTCACGTGGGGCGTCAAAAGCAGGGCAAAGATGGAGGGTGGAGAATAGAGAATGGCCGATGTGCCAGCGCCATCCTCCATCCTCTATTTTCCATCCTCGCTTCGTTTGGAATCCGGTCCGGGCAACGGCGGCGGCTGCCGCAGTTTTTTGTAAACCCACCCTTCCAACGGGCGCAGCGGGCGCATTAATTTATAAAATGGCGAGTAGATCAACCGGATGCGCACGACGGAGAGCAACATCGTCAGCGAGGAGCGGAACAATGAAGAAGTCACTTTGGAGCCGACTTTGTCCGTCCATTCAATCGGCACTTCGAGCACGACCAACCCGGCGCGCTTCAATGACACCAGCAGATTGACGTCGAAGGCCAGATCGGCGATCAGCAGGGTGGGATGAATCCTTTCCACCGCCGTGCGGCGGATGACTTTGCAGGGACATTGAGTGTCCTTGATGTGCATCCAGAACAATGTCTCGACGATGAGGTGGAAGCTGCGGCTGATGAAGCGGCGCAAATGCGTTTGCGACTGGTGCAGCACCGCCCCCGCCAGCCAGCGCGAGCCGACCACACAATCCGCCTTGTCCATGCGCCCCAACAAGGTGAGCATCGCCTGCGGCGGCGTGGCGCCATCGGCGTCCACGTAACCGATCAAATCTGCGTGCTCCGCGAGTTTGAGGCCCTCGATGAGCGCGCCGCCCTTGCCGATGGCCTCGCGAAATTCGAGCGCGTGAACGGCGGAAAATTCCGCCCCGACGCGCCGGACCACGCCGAGCGTGTTGTCCGTGCAGCCGTTGAGCACGACGACAATCTGGAATTCGCCGGAATAATTCTTCCCAAAGAACTCCGCGTAATCGCGCAGCACCGGTTCAATGCGGCGTTCCTCGTTGTATGCCGGAATGAGGATCAACAGGCTTGGGTCGGGCACGCGCCATGAGTAGCAGAAAATTTGAGGATTGCAACGCCGCGGAGAGCTTTTGCTTGCGGCAAGAATCATAAATAGTTATTCAGTCGTCGTGGACCAGAAAGAGGCGCTCATTGCGTTGAACATGGTCGAGCACGTCGGGCCGGTGCGCGCGCGGCTGTTGCTCGAACATTTCGGCGACGCGCCCAAAATCCTCGCTGCTTCCAGATCGCAATTGCTCCGTGTCCGCAACGTCGGCGAGGAAACCGCCGACGCGATCGCCGCCTGGGAAAAGACGATTGACCTGGCCGGGGAACTCAAGCGCCTTCAGGAATTCGGCTGCCATGCTTTGATTCAATCCGACAGGGATTATCCCGAATCGCTCCGGCACATCTACGACCCGCCGCTGGTGCTGTATGTGAAAGGCGCGCTGACCGCCAGGGACAAAAGCGCCGTGGCGATGGTCGGTTCGCGGATGACGACGCATTACGGCATTGAGACGGCGCGTAAACTGGCCTACCAACTGGCGTATGTCGGGGTGACGGTCGTGAGCGGCGGGGCACGCGGCATTGACACGGCAGCGCATCAGGGCGCGCTGGCGGCGAAAGGCCGGACGGTGTGCGTGCTGGGCACGGGCATCAACATCGTGTTCCCGCCGGAGAACCGGGATTTGTTTGCACGCATCGCCGAATCCGGCGCGGTCATCACGCAATATCCGTTCAACCGGAATGGCGACAAACAATCCTTCGCCATCCGCAACCGGATCATTGCCGGCATGACTCTGGGCACGGTGGTGGTCGAGGCCGACCTGCACAGTGGCGCGCTGATTACGTCGAATTTTGCAACGGAATATGGACGGCAGGTTTTTGCGGTGCCGGGCCGGATTGATTCGCCCCGCAGCAAGGGCTGCCATGACCTGATCAAGAAAGGCGCGAAGTTGTGCGAAGGCGCGGAGGACATTTTGAGCGAGTTCGAGTATTTGTTCCCGGCCAGCAACCGGCCGCCATCGCCCGGCGATACCGGCGTGCTGCCCGCGCTCGAACTGGGCGAAAACGAGCAGAAGGTCTATGACGCGTTGAACCACGAGGAATCCTCCATCGACGAGGTCATCCGGCGCAGCAGTCTGCCCAGCTCGGCGGTTTCGGTGGCTTTGCTGGGCCTGGAAATGAAGCATGTGGTCAAACAACTGCCAGGGAAATTATTTGTGCGGAACACCTGAGCGCGCATCCGGGCTTGCGCAGCCGGGCCCGATGGTCTAGAACACAATTTAGTCCAAAGCGATTATGGCAAGCTACACCATCATTGGCGGCGATCAAAAACAATACGGCCCGGTGACCGGGGAACAGTTGCGCCAATGGATTCTCGATGGCCGGCTCAACCCGCAATCCCAGGCCAAGGCGGAGAGTGATGCGGAATGGCGTCCGCTCTCGGCATTTCCCGAATTCGCCACCGCGCTCGCCACCCGGTCCGCCGCCTCCGGCGCGCCACCGTCTTTGCCTTCCGCCGCGCCGCCCCTTCCGGCAACCTCCAACGGCCTGGCCATCACCTCGCTGGTGCTGGGGATTTTGGGCCTGTTCACCTGCGGCATCACGGCGTTGTTCGGATTGATTTTGGGCATCGTAGCCATGGTCAAGGCGAAATCACCGGGCCGGGGTGCGGCGGGTGGCAGCGGCATCGCCCTGGCCGGGGTGATCGTGTCAGGGATCTTTGTGATCTTGATTCCGATGTTTGTCGCCATGCTGCTGCCGGCGTTCGCGGCGGCGAAGCAAAAAGCCGAAACCATTAATTGCGTCAATAACGAAAGGGAGCTGGCCCTGGCAGTGCGGATGTATTCGGATAGTCACGCCAATCAACTCCCGCCCGCCGCAGCGTGGTGTGACACCATCAAAGTCAACGTCGGGTCGGAAAAAATGTTTAAGTGCGCCGCCGCGAATCCCGGCAGCCGCTGCGATTATGCCTTCAACGCCAAATTGGATGGCATGGACGAAAGCAAAGTCAATCCGCTCACGGTGATGATTTTTGAGTCGGACGGCGGCTGGAACGCGAATGGCGGCCCGGAACTGATGATTGTCAAACCGCGCCATGCCCGGATGTTCGTGGTCGCTTTTGCGGACGGCAGCGTCCGGCAGTTGCGGGAGTCCCAGCTTGACACCCTGCGCTGGGACCCATGAACCGGAAACAACCCAATTCCTGTGTAACCCAAAATGGCCATCCTGTATAAAATCATTGGCGGCGACCAAAAAGAATACGGCTCGGTTTCGGCGGAAGACATGCGCCGATGGATTGCCGATGGCCGGCTCAATGCGCAGACACTGGCCAAGGCGGAAGGCGACGCGGAATTCCGTCCGCTCGAGGAATTCCCGGAATTTGCGGCCGCGCTCGCGGCCGCAGCCGCAACCGCAGAACCGCCGCCGGCGCCGACATCGGTCAACCCGTCCAACCTGCCGGACCGAGATTATGATCTCGACATCGGCAGTTGCATCAGCCGCGGATGGGAACTCGTCAAAAACAACTTTTGGCCGGTCGTGGGCGTCACGGCCCTGGTCCTCGTGATTATTGGCGCCATCAACCAGATTTTTGGATTATTCACCCATGCGGCGATAAACGCTATCATCGTTCAACATCAGGTCACGGCGGGGAGCATCTTTATTATTCTTCTGGTGACCCTCGTCAGCGGGCCGGTTTACACGGTGTTCATGGCGGGTTTGTTCAAATACTATCTCAAGCTGATTCGCGGTGAAGGCGCGGGGCTGGGTGACGCTTTTTCGGGCTTTGGCCCTTCCATCGGGCAGTTGATTTTGCTCAACCTGGTCATGACCTTTTTGACGTTGATTGGTTATGCGTTGTGTCTGGTTCCCGGCATTTATCTGGCGGTGGCGTGGTTTTTTTCCATTCCGCTCGTGATTGACCGGCGAATGAATTTTTGGGAGGCGATGGAAGCCAGCCGCAAGCTGGTGAACAAACACTGGTTTCTGGTGTTTGCATTTTTGCTGGTTTATGGTTTTTTGAGCATGGCCGGACTGATTGCGTGTTGCATCGGAATTTTCGTGAGCATACCCATCGGCTTGGGGGCATTGATGTATGCGTATGAAACCATCTTTTCCTCAGCCGATGCGCAAACCGGTTGACACCGTCAGCGCCAGGAATGCCGCGTTGGTCAATCTGCTGGCCACGCCCGGCCTCGGCTCGCTGATGGCCGGACGCTGGATCGCAGGCAGCGGACAACTCGCCCTAGCCGTGGCGGGTTTCGTAATGGTCGTCGTGTGGTTTTTCAAAGTGATGATTCAGTATTATGGGGAGATTGGTGGCGACGTGCAACCGCATCCGGTCGGCTGGCTTGGCGTAACGGGCGGGATTGTGTTTGTTGCATCATGGTTTTGGTCCTTGGTAACGAGCATCAGCCTTTTTATTGAAGCGCACCGGAACGCTCAGGCGGAACCTTCTGGAAACAGTGATTCCACCGGCCGTTCCGCCCCGCCAAAGATTTGAAGCCGGATTCGTCCGGCAGCATGACAAAACTCTGGAGCAGGTCGTATGTACAAAATCATCGGAACCGACGGCCGGCAGTATGGACCGGCAAACGCGGAGCAAATCCGGCGCTGGCTCGCCGAGAACCGCGTCCACGCCCAAACCCTCGTTCAAACGGAAGGCGCCCAGGATTGGAAACCGCTGGGTTCCCTCCCCGAATTCGCCGCCGGGTTGAATGCCGTCCCGCCGCCGATCCTCCCGGCGTCCAGTGCCATGGCCGCGCGGGCCTCCAACAAAATTCCGGCGGGCATTTGCGGCATTCTGCTTGGCGGTTTTGGCATTCACAAATTCATCCTCGGCTACACCGGCGCGGGTTTGGTCATGCTGCTGCTGACGATCCTGACCTGCGGAATAGCCGGCGTGGTGCTGCACCTCATCGGCCTTATCGAAGGCATCATCTACCTGACAAAATCCGATGAGGAATTCGTGCGCATTTACGTGGACGGCCGCAAGGAATGGTTTTGACCATGAAAAAATTCACCGCCGCCCAAATCAAAACCGCGCTCGCCGGCGTGCCGGACTGGAAAAAACGGGGCACGGCGATTGCGCGGACGTTTCAATTCAAGGATTTTCCGGCCGCGATAAAATTCGTGGACGCCATCGCCAAACTCGCCGAACAGGCGTGGCACCATCCGGACATTGATATCCGCTGGAACAAGGTGACGCTCACGCTCACAACGCATGACGCGGGCGGATTGACGAAAAAGGATTTTGTGCTCGCGCGGAAATTCGACGGGCGGTCACTTCGGAAAACCCACCGGGTTGGTTGAACTGTCTCGCGACACCTTCGCCGGAATGGTTGGCGGCGCTTCCGACGCGGGGGTGTTGGTGCGCGGCAGCCGCCCGACCCAGATGCCGCTGACGCCGTAGTTCCATTCAAGTTGCGGAAGGTTGGGCGGGCCGCCGCGTCCGCCGCGAATCGCCAGCCGGTCTTCCGGCCGCATTTTCTCCACCCACGGCTCGTAGGCTTTGGCGTCGCCGAAATTCCACAGCACCTTGTGATACACTTCAAAATCCTCCTTCGGCATCCACGTCGGTTCAAAGCCGAGCATGTAACGCCAGTCACCATTCGGATTTTTGAAAAAGGTTTGATAAAACAACGTCATGTCCGCCGAGTAAAAAATCCCGCCCTTTTCGGGCATCCAGCCCTTGAGATCGGGATTGTCGGCGGTCAGATATTGATTCACCAGCGTTGCCGACCAGCGGCTGTTGAGGTCGCTGGTCAAACAGAGATAGGCCGCCAGGGCCACGCCGCACGTCAATCCCAGGCGCTTGAACGAATCCATCGCGAATCGCGCCTGCAACAGCAACTGCAAATCGCACGTCATCAAAACCATCAGCGCCGGCCAGCCCCAATCGTCCCAAAAGCGCCCGACTTTGAAGCCGAGCACCCAGGTAAAGCAAAGCAGCCAGAACGCCGGCGTGGCGGTCAACGGCGGTGCGTTCAGCCTGGCCAGCCGGCGCAAAATCAACAGGCCGCCAAGAATGATCAGCGCCAGCACGTCGCCTGAGTCCGGCTGCAGTTCATTCGCCATCGTGCGGACGGTGGCGTGCAGGCCGGTGGCCAGCAGCGCCAGTTTCAAGGCTTGCTCCGGGTAGGCCACCGGATGTCCGGTGAACACCGCACCCAACAAAACGCCAATGACCCAGCTCACTCCCAGCGTCAGTCCCCAGCGAAATTGTCCGGCGAAGAAAAACGCCGCAATCGGCAGCGCCCACAGATACCAGACTCCATGCACAAAGGTCGAAAGGGCAAACAAACCGGTCATCAAACCTGCCATCCACCATTTCGGCGGCGATGCGCCGTGCCTTTGCCACAACAAAAACAACGTCATCAAAACCGAAATGCTCACCAGAAAAGGCCGCCCCAGCATGAATCGGGGGGGGATCTCCGAAACAATCATCGCCGCCGTCAGCGTGATCAACCACGCCTCCGGCCGTTTCAGCCACGGCAGCACCGACCAGCCCGTCAAAACAAAGAGTGCCACCACGGAAAAAATCACCATCGCTTCGGCATTCCAGTTTTCCCAATGATGGATCTTTCCCAGCAGCAGATTCCAGCCGAACTCATGGTCAATCTGGTAGGTTTGGTTGAGGACGAGGATTTCCGACCACGGCTTGTCACTCACCGCCTTGGCCGCATGCCGCAGCGCGTCGTCACCCGGCAGGTAGCCATATTTGATGATGCGCAACGGGATCATCAGCAAGGTCAGCAGGACAATCACCCAGACCGCCAGCGGGACATAGCGCCGCAGCGCGTTGAGGGGTGACGCATGGGGATTGCCGTTATCGTCGGTCATGTTGGCGCGGCGCAATTTTTACCATCAAAACACCGCCGGCACGCCCTCGTCAAGCATTCGCACTCTTTGCGTGAGATTTTCCTTGGCGGCAATTTCGCGCAGCCAGCGCGGCGGTTCGTCCATTGCCTCAAACGACAATTTGAAGGCCCCGTAATGCATCGGCACCAGCCACCGCGCCCGCAAATCCCGGAATGCCCGCACCGCTTCGTCCGGTCCCATGTGCATGCGGCGGAAGGATTCCGGGTGATACGCGCCGATGGGCAGCAGCGCGATTTCCGGGGAAAGTCTTTTCCCGATTTCCTTGAAGCCCTCAAAATAGGCGCTGTCGCCCGCATGATAGATTTTCCGGCCTTGATGCTCCAGGACGAACCCGCCGTAACCGCGATGGAGGTCGTGCAAGGTGCGCGCGCCCCAGTGCTGGCTCGGCGTGAATGTGACCTGCCAATCCCCTTGCGAAAAACTTTCCCACCAATCCAGCTCGATGACCCGCGCGAAGCCGAGGTTTTGGGCCAGATCGCCGACGCCCCACGGCATCACGCCGATCTTTGGACGCGGCAGGCGGCGCAACGTCGGCTTGTGAAAATGATCGAAATGCGCATGCGTGAGCAGCACCAGATCAATCCGCGGCAGGTCCCGGATTTTCAAACCGGACCGCTTGATGCGCTTCAGGAGGAACAGCCAGTTCGCAAAGTTTGGATCAATCAAAACGTTCAAATCGGTGAACTGGATCAAAAACGAGGCGTGGCCGATCCAGGTGACGGCAATCTGGCCATGGGACAATTTTGGGAAAATCGGACGGCGTTGCAGCCCCGTGCGCCGGGTCAGCAGCGCCTTCCAGATCAGTTCCCGAAAAAACGTGCGCGGATTGAAATGCTTCGACGGCGTCAAATCCTTGAAGGAACGCGGCAGCCGCCGGCGCGGCGCGGCGGGACGTGATGAAACCGGTTTTGTCATACGACAGCCGCATCTTAATCTTTGCGCACAACGAATGAAATGGAAAATCCGTCCGCGACATTCCCGCCCTGCGGGATTAAAATTCCCGCGTGAAAAATACGGTGAAACAGCTCGACACGTTCCTGCGCAGGAAACCGAAACTCGGCCGGGGCGTCTATCTCGCCGGAACCGCCGTCGTTCTCGGCGATGTGACGCTCGGCGCGCATTCCAGCGTGTGGTATGGCGCGGTGTTGCGCGGCGACATCAACCGCATTGTCGTCGGCCATCACACCAACATCCAGGACAACGCCGTGCTGCATCTCGCGGACGATTTTGCGTGCGTCCTCGGCAACTGGGTCACCGTCGGCCATGGCGCCGTCGTCCATGCCTGCCAGGTCGGCGACGAAGTGCTGGTCGGCATGGGCGCGGTGATTTTGGATGGCGCGGTCATCGGCAAACAATCGCTCATCGGCGCGAAGGCGCTGGTGACGCAGGGGATGAAAATTCCGCCCGGCTCGCTCGTCCTTGGCGCGCCGGCGAAAGTCGTCCGCAAGCTGACGAAAAAGGAACGGGCCGGACTAAAATGGTGGGCGCAAAAATATGTGGACAACGGCGCGTATTGCTTGAAACACAAAATCAACGTAGGTGGGTCGCTGCCGACGTAACCCGTCCATCAGGCAAAAGTTTTGCCGATTGTATGGATATCTCATGGACGCGCCCTCGCCTGGATGGCCGACCATGCTGTCCTGCGTCAAGGGTGCGCGCGGGCCGGTTTCCCACCACCGTTCCGCAGCCCGCGTGAACGCCACAGGTAATAGATGGCCGGATAAACCACCAACACGCTGATGGTCGAGGTGATCACACCGCCAACCATCGGGGCGGCGATGCGTTTCATCACGTCCGCGCCGGTGCCGTGGCTCCACAAAATCGGCGCGAGACCGGCGATGATGACACAGGCGGTCATGATTTTCGGGCGCAGCCGTTTTACCGCGCCGTGATAAATCGCGCCGCGCAAATCAGGCAGGCCGCGCATCAAACCATTTTGCTTCCATTCGTCGTAGGCAAGATCGAGATAGAGCAGCATGATGACGCCGGTTTCGGCGTCCAGCCCCGCCAGCGCAATGATGCCGACCCAGACGGCCACGCTCAAATTGTAGTGCAGCAAATAAAGCGTCCAGAAGGCGCCCACGAGCGAGAATGGCACGGCCAGCAGCACGATGGCGGTCTTGAGCAGCGAGCGCGTGTTCAAATAAATGATGAGCGTGATGATGAGCAGCGTGAGGGGCACGACCATCAGCAGGCGCTGCCGGGCGTGCAGCATGTATTCGTATTGGCCGCTCCAGAACAGGTTGTAGCCGGGTGGCAATTGGATCTGGCCGGCGGCGATGGCGGCGTTCACGGCGTGCATGGCGTTCTGGACGTAGGTGCCCACGTCAATGTCGCGGATGTCCACATACACCCAGTCGTTGGGCACCGCGCCCTCGGTCTTGATGCCCATCGGGCCGTCCACGACCTTGATGGTGGCCAGTTCGCCCAGTGGAATTTGCGCGCCGGTCGGCGTGGGCACGACGATGTCGCGTTTGAGCGAATCCAAATCGGAACGGAAATCGCGATCATAACGAAGATTCACCGTGTAGCGCTGCAAGCCTTCAACGGTTGTCGTCAGCGGCATGCCGCCCAGCGCGACGGACAGCACGTCCTGCACGTCGCCGATGGTCAGGCCGTAGCGCGCGATCGCGTCACGGTCTATTTCAAATTCGATGTAACGACCGCCCGTGATGCGCTCGGCGAAGGCGCTGGCGGTGCCGGGCACCTGACGGACGACGGCTTCGACCTCGGTGCCGATGTGTTCGAGCTCGGCCAGGTCCGGTCCGGCAATCTTGATGCCCACGGGCGTCTTGATGCCGGTGGAAAGCATGTCAATGCGCGTCTTGATGGGCATCGTCCAGGCATTGTTCAGGCCGGGGATTTGCACGGCATTGTTCATCGCCGTCACCAATTCGTCCGGCGTGCGGCGGCGGTGCGCGATGATTTCGCCGTTGTCGTCCTGGATGTCCACGGCGGGCCATTCGCTCTCCGGCTTGAGGCGGATGGTGGTTTCAATCATGTCCATCGGCGCGGGGTCGGTGGCGGTTTCGGCGCGGCCGGCCTTGCCAAAGACGGTTTCCACTTCGGGGAACGATTTGATGAGGCGGTCGGTGACTTGGATCAATTCACGCGCCTTGGTCGGGGAAATGCCCGGAAAGGTCGTGGGCATGTAAAGCAGGTCGCCTTCATAAAGCGGCGGCATGAATTCCGAGCCGATGTTCTGATACGGAAATATTTTACCGATGGGAAAAGCCATTTCCTGCGCCCGCCCCGCCGGCAGCAGATGGGCCACCAGGGAATTCCACGGGAAAAAGACCCAGCCGACCACCAGGCCGCCGCCCACCACCACCAGCCAACGATACCGGATGGCCAGATCCACGACCGGCTGGTAAACCCAGGTTAGAAAACGGTTGACCGGATTTTTTTCCTGCTTCGGAATTTTTCCGCGGATGAACCAGCCCATCAGCACCGGCGCGAGCGTGATGGACAGCAGCGCCGCCGCCGCCATCGAATAGGTCTTGGTGAAGGCCAGCGGCTTGAACAGCCGGCCTTCCTGTTCCTGCAACGTGAATACCGGCAGGAACGAAACCGTGATGACGAGCAGTGAATAAAACAGCGCCGGGCCGACTTCGATGGCGGCTTCGCGGATGATTTGCCAATGTGGTTTTTTGCCCTGATCACGCTCCAGATGCTGATGGGCGTTCTCAATCATGATGATGACCGCATCCACCATCGCGCCGATGGCGATGGCAATGCCGCCGAGCGACATGATGTTCGAGCTGAGGCCCTGGCCGAACATCACGAAAAATGAAATCAGCACCGCGACCGGCAAAATGATTATCGCCACCAACGCGCTCCGCAGGTGCAATAAAAACGCGAGGCAGACCAGCGCCACAACGATGCTTTCTTCAAGCAGCTTTTCTTCGAGCGTCGCCACCGCACGGTCAATCAACGCCGTGCGGTCATAGACAACGGTATACTTCACGTCCGGCGGCAGCGCCTTCATTGCCTGGTCCAGCCGCTGTTTCGCGTCCTCGATGACCTTGCGGGCGTTCGCGCCGTAGCGCACGACGACGATGCCGCCGACGGTTTCGCCGTCGCCATTCAGGTCGCTGATGCCGCGGCGCATGTCCGGGCCGAACTGGAGGTTCGCCACGTCGCGCAGCAAAATCGGCACGCCGTTCTTGCCCACGCCCACGGCGACTTTTTTCAGGTCGTCGAGGTTTTCAATGTAGCCCTTGACGCGCAGGATGAATTCGCGTTCGGAAAGTTCGAGCGAACGCCCGCCGACTTCGCCGTTGCTCCGTTCGATGGCCCGGCTCACGTCGCTCAGCGAAAGGTTGTAGGCGCGCAATTTCGTCGGGTCCACCGTCACCTGGTATTGCTTAACGAAGCCGCCGATGGACGCGACCTCCGAAACGCCCGGCACGGCGGTGAGTTGATATTTCAAATACCAGTCCTGAATCGAACGCAGGTCGGCCAGGTTGCGGTTTGTGGAATTGATGGAATACATGAACGCCCAGCCGACGCCGGTGGCGTCCGGGCCGAGCGACGGCGTGACGCCCCTGGGCAGCTGCCCGCTGATGCTGCTCAAATATTCCAGCACCCGGCTGCGCGCCCAGTAAGGATCCGTGCCGTCATCAAAAATGACGTAGACGAACGAGTAACCGTAGAACGAGTAGCCGCGCACCACTTTTGCGCGCGGCACGGAAAGCATCTTCGTCGTGATCGGGTAGGTGACCTGGTCCTCGACGATGTTCGGCGCCTGGCCTTCCCACGGCGTGTAGATGATGACCTGCGTGTCGGAAAGGTCGGGGATGGCATCGAGCGGAATATTTTTGACGGCATAAATTCCGCCGAGCACCAGCACCGCCGTCGTCAGCATGACGATGAACTTGTTCCTGAGCGAAAAATCTATGATGCGTTGGAGCATATTTTTGGAATGACGAATTCCTAAATCCTAATGACGAATGAATGACAAAGTCCGAATTGCAAAATGACGACCGCCATTCCGCGCGCTCCGGTTTTGACATTCGTCATTGGAAGTTCTTTGGTCATCAGGATTTGGACATTCGTCATTTTTCAACCGGCACCAAGGTCATTCCGCACTTCGGACATTGGCCGGGCTTGTCGGAAATGACGTCGGGATGCATCGGACAGGTGTAAAGTTGTTTTGCCGCCGGCTTGGTTTCGGAAGCGGAATTGAAATTCGACGGCGGCGAATGTGTGGCCGCGTCCGGCGGCGCCATGACCGGAATCAATGTCATGCCGCAGATCGGGCATTTGCCCGGCTTGTCCGAGTGCACGCTGCTGTGTTCGGGCATGGGGCAGGTGTAGTAAAGCACCTTGCCGCCGGGTTGCAGTTGCTTGAGTTCAGCCGGCGTCACCGGCACCAGCGCCATGCCGCAAATCGGACAGTTGCCCGGATGATCGTAGGTGATGGAAACGTGTTCTGGCATCGGGCAGACATAGACCACACCTTCCTTTGCGGCATTGGTGGATGAAACCTGCTCCGTTCCATTCGTGCCGGCGGCGGATGGCGCTTCCGTTGCGGCGCTGGCCGGCCCGCGCATTTTTTCAATCGCCTCACGCAGCTGGCTTTCCGAATCGAGCATGAACTGCCCGGAAGTCACCACGCGTTCGCCAGCCGCCAACCCGCTGATGACCTCATACATGCCGTGTTCGGATTCCGGGCCGAGCACAACGCTGCGCGGATCAAATTCCCCCCCGCGCAAGGCAACGAACACGGTGTTTTTTTCACCGCTGCGCAACACTGCCGAATCCGGCACCAGCAGCGCTGACGGCTCCAGTTCTGAGGTGATTTGCACGGAAACGAACATGCCGGGCTTGAGAAAATAACCGGGATTTTCAAACTCCAGCCGCACCCGCGCCGTGCGCGTTTTCTCGTCCACGTCCGGATAAATGAAGGTGACGCGTCCGCGAAATTCGCGGTCGGGCAGCGAGGAAAGCTTGACCGTCGCTTCCTGGCCGAGCTGGACGTAAGGCAAATCCTGTTCATAAACCTGCGCGAAGACCCAGACAACGCCGAGATCGGCCAGCCGGTAAAGTTTCATGCCCGCGTCCACCATCTGACCTTGCACGATGTTTTTTTCGATCACGAAACCGTCCATCGGGGCGACCATCGGCAGTGTCTTGAATGCCGTACGGGATTTTTCCAGGTCCGCAATCTGCGCGTCCTGCACGTCGAAAAATTTCAAGTCGCGCACCGCCGCCTGGCGCTGCCCCACCGCGCCTCTGGTTTTGTTGAAACTGTTCGTGACCGTCCGCAAAAATTCCACCTCCGCGCTGTAAAGTTCCGGCGAATAAACCTCGAACAACGGTTCGCCGCGATGCACGAGCTGGCCGGTCGCGTCCACGTCCAGTTTTTCAATCCAACCCTTGAACTTCGTCGTCACGTCCGTCAGCGCCGTCTCGTTGTAATCAATCGTGCCGACCGTGCGGAGGGTCCGGCGCAGCGGGCCGCGCGTGATCTCCGTGGTCTGGAGATTCATCATCTGGACCGTTGCCGGGGCAATCGTGATGGAGGATGAAGCCGCGGACGGCGCAGCGGCGTTTGCCGTCTTGTGAACCGGCTCGAGCTTCATGCCGCAAATCGGGCAGTTGCCCGGATGATCCTGGATGATCCACGGGTGCATCCCGCAGGTATAGAGCGTTTTCTCCGACGAAGCCGCGGCGGCGCCGGACGTTGCCGGCTGACGCGAGCAACCGGCGGCAAACGCGCCCAGGCCAATCACTGTGACTAGCAGCGCCCG
>Ga0265340_10000313_pt1 | contig 25576 bp, 11 predicted proteins | sample 4CB225metaG_FD_202082 | JGI IMG/M metagenome (GOLD analysis project Ga0265340, IMG submission 202082) | Rhizosphere microbial communities from Carex aquatilis grown in University of Washington, Seatle, WA, United States - 4-CB2-25 metaG | ecosystem: Host-associated > Plants > Roots >...
TGACATTCCGCCGCAGGCCTGACAAGGCGGGCAGGGCGCCGCGGATCGACAGCCGCCGTGTTCCCGAGCCGCCGCATCGAGACGGCGCCGGCCGTCCTCGAAGATCAGGTTGAATATGTGTCGGGAACCATAACATTAACATAACGTTGGTCGAATGCGTTATGCGGCATTAGTTATCGTTCGGCGCCGCTGATAACAAAACCGACACAATAATGTTAGTAAACAATCGGTAAATGCGCCGCAGCGATTCAACCGCCGTGGCAGCGGTGCCGTGTCCGATCGCCGACGTATCCATTCTGACTATCAGGATTATTGCTTGGCCCATCGTGACGCCCTCGTTTATCCGAGCCGGATGTGCCGCGCCTTTGACAAGGCAATGCTGGCCGGTGTGAGCCTGCTTGCCTTGATGATGGCGAGCGATCGCGGCATGGCGCGCACCCTCTCACCCCTCGGCGGCTCGGTGGCGCCGACGGCGGCGGCGCAGCAGGCGGCGATGGCCGCCGCCCAGCAGGCGGCTGGCGCATCGGCCCAGGCCCAGGCTTCGATGACCCGCGCGGCGGCGGCGATGGCGGCGGCGCGCAAGCTGCAGCTGGACGCCGCTGCGGCAGCCAGCGCCGCGGCAGCATCCGTCCCGGACGGCTTGACCACGGGCGGCCTGATGCCGACCGGCGGGACCGCCAGCGATCCGCTGGCGGGGATCAAGGCGGACCCGGCCAAATGGACTGGCGCCGCGCTGCCCAAGCAGACGTCCAGCGGCTCGCAGGTGACGGTCGATATCAACCAGACCCAGCAGAAGGGCCTGTTCTACTGGGATACGTTCAATGTCGGCGCCAAGACCACGGTCAATTTCAATCAATCCGGATCCGACTGGATCGCGCTCAACCGGGTGCTCGACCCCACCGCCGCGCCGAGCCGGATCCTGGGGCAGATCAATGCGCTCGGAGCGGTCTACCTCATCAACCGCAACGGCATCATTTTCGGCGCCGGATCGCAGGTCAATGTCCACACGCTGATCGCATCCAGCCTCGATATCGGGAAGCTGGGCACCGACCTGACCACACGCGACCAGTACTTCCTCACCACCGGTATCGCCGACCTCAATTCCTTCTCCGACAATCCGGTTGCGGGCATCCACACCGCGGCCGTCGCGGGCGACGTCACGGTCGAGCGCGGCGCCTCGATCACGGCCAGCGTCGCGACCGACCTGGTCGCGCTGGGTTCGCCCGGTTCGGTGTATCTGTTCGGCGCCAATGTCACCAATTCCGGCTTGATCACCGTTCCCACCGGGGAGGTGGGATTGGTGGCGGCGCGCGCGATTGATCTGGTGCCGAATGGCTATTCGGCGTTGCCGGCCAGCGTGCTGGGGAAGGATTCCTCCGGCAAGGTGCTGAAGCTTCGGGGCACCGAATTCCGGATTTCGCAGTTCGCCGCGAGTTACGGCAGCGACGGCTATCCGGCGCTTGGCTATCTGCCGGGAACCGGCGCCGTGAGACATGACGGCCTCATCGATGCATCCCGCGGCATCGTCATCATGAACGGCGACAGGATCTCCATCGACAATCCCACCGACAGCGGCGGCCGGCCGCTGGCTTCCGCCAGCGGCGCGCTCATTCAGGGTGTGATCGCGGTCGACACCAGCATCGACCGCAACAGCATCGTGCTGATGCGGGCGGCGACCAGCGTCAGCATGAACGGCGTGATCACAAGCCAGCCGTTCGACGATGGGGCGGCGGGGCTGACCGGCGGGCAGAGCTTCACGCCGGCCTATATCGAGATGAGCGCGCAGAGTTCCGTCACGGCTGGATCAACCGCGTTGGTCTCGGCGCCGTCGGCGCAGGTGGTGCTTCGTGCGATCAGTCTGGACGAGCAGGGGAATAGATCGACGCTCTACCAACAGACCAGCACGGGTACCTCGGGCGAAGCGATTTTCGGGCAACGTCTGTTCAACCAGGGTGCGGACCCGATCAGCGGCCAGGGTGGAAACTCAGGCATTCCCCCGAGCACCCCTCAATTGCCGCAAACGGTGCTGCTCGCACCCGGCGCGACCGTCGACGTTGCCGGCCTGCAAAATGTCGAGCTGCCGGTGAGCTACAACTTCGTTTCGTTTCAGCCGCGCGCCGAATTTGCCGACATGCCGCTGCAGCGCTCCGGGCCGCTCTACGGCAAGACATTGTGGATCGACATCCGCGCCTCCGGCACCCGCAGCGATGGCACCAAATGGGTCGGCACGCCGCTGGCCGACGCCAGCGGATATGTGAACAACGTCGGCCGCAGTATCGCCCAGCTGATGACGGCGGGCGGCAGCGTGAGCCTGGCGACGGACCTGAGCGCCAACAACGGCGGCGGCAGAGTCCAGACGGCCGGCTCGGTGATCAACGTGGCCGGCGGCAGCGTCAGCTTCCTGCCGGGCATGGTGAACACGACGCGGCTGATCGGCGCCGACGGCCGCATCTACAGCATGGCGAACGCCGATCCGGACATGACTTATCTCGGCATCGCAGGCCAGTTCACGCTCGATCATGCGCACTGGCACGTGACGGAAACCTGGTCGACGGGGACGCAGACCTACGCGCCCGGCTATACCGAGGGCCATGACGCCGGCAGCGTCAGCGTCGCCACCGTGCTGCCCTCGCTGGCGGGGACGATGTATTTCGGCTCGGTCGCTGGCGAGCGGCAGATCGGCGCCGGCGCGCTGCCATCGCAGGGGTCGCTCGCGCTGACGACGCCGTCCAGCGTGCAGATCGGCCCGGCGCCCTCGGCCGACTACACCACGCAGAGCGCGTCGACCACGCTGTTGTCGGCCGATACCCTCTCGGGCTACGGGCTCAGCGCGCTCACCGTCACGGCCAACGATTTCGTGGTCTCGGGCGGCAGCACGCTCAGTCTCGCGCCCGGCGGCAGCCTTTCGGTCATCGCGGGTGGCGCCATCGATATCGCCGGAACGGTTTTCGCGGCGGAAGGCGCGATCAGTCTCGTGTCCGATCGCGTCAAAGTCAGCGAAAAATTTACCACGCTTTTCAAGGCGCCGATCGATCAATCCGGTGGGGTGATCGCCGCCAACGTCTTCGTCGAAGGCACGCTGGATGTCGGTGGCCGCTTCGTCAACGACACCGGCCGCAGCGGTGCCGACGTGATTGGCCCCGCCTTCATCAATGGCGGCACTATCTCGATCACCACCAACAAGAGTAGCGATTCCGTAACGGGTGGTGAAGCGGATACGACAGGAAGCATCCTGCTGGCCAAAGGCAGCGTGCTCGATGTCTCCAGCGGCGGCTACATCTCACCGCAGGCCAAGCCCAGGATGGCCTCGACCGGCGTGATGGCGGGCAAGGCCGGCGGTATCGCGCTCACCCTCTACCAAGGGGATAAGACGTGGCAAGAACCGGGCCAGGGGGCTCCCACGAGGCCGACGCCGGCCGTCAGCAAAGTGGCCTTGCTCGAGCTCGACGGCAGCCTGCGCGGCTATGGCTTCGAGAGCAACGGCAGTCTGACGCTCGGTGGCGCCGACACTATCCGGATCGGCGGCGCCCTGCTGCCCGGCGAGACCTCCTCGATCCGCGTCGGGGGTGTGACGAGCACGCTTCCGGCGTCGCTGCTCAGCGGCGGCGGTTTTGGCGCCTATACCATCGAGTCCTTTACCGACGATTGGTCCGGTGCCACCGGCAACGTCATCCTCTCGGCCGGTACGAACCTGGCCCTGCAGCAGCAAAACCTGTCGAGCCTCGCCAGTTACAGCGGTACGGCGACAGGCACCAGGATTGGCCAGCAGGCTGCGCCAGTGCTGGCGCTGCTTCCGGACGATCAGCGCAAACCGGTCAATCTCGCGCTGAGGGCAGACAACATCCTGCTCGATACCGGTTCGAAGATCACGACCGATCCGAAGGCCAGCATCGTCTTCGGAAACATCGACCGCATCCTTGACCGCACCCTCGCTTCGAGCGATCCAACGCGCAACACCCCGGCGAAGAAGGTGGAGTTGCTCGGCACCATCGTCGATCACGGCGGCTCCGTCTTCATCAACGCGCTGAAAACCCATCTCGGGTCGCAGGCGCTGGTCGATCTCTCCGGCAGCTTCGTCGCCAACTCCCGCTTCGGCCTGAGCGGCGGACCAGCCACCAGCGGCAGCTATCTGGTCGGCGGCACTTTCACCGTCGAAGCGGGCGCGATGAAGGCCGTCACCGACGGGACGAACAGGTATTATGCTTATGGTACGCCGGCTGACGCCGGCAGCAATTACCTGGTGGCCGACGCCGGGGCGCAGCTCGACGTCTCCGGTTCGGCCGGCGCGATCCAGCTGGCGGGGACTCAGGGCGGATCGGTCTGGTCGTGGAGCGACGCCGGCGTGGTCAGTGCGGACGTATCCGCGTTCGCCTGGGGCGGCAGCTTCGCCGCGATGGGCGGCCGGTATTTGGGGGCGGACGGTGTCGCCCATGCCGATCCGCGCGCCAATGGCGGAACCATCATCCTCGGCGGCGGGAACATCTCGCTGCGGCAGGAAACAACGGACGTCAACGCCGTATTGGCGAACTTTCATCTGGGAACGGCGCCGCAGTCGCTGGTCGTCTCCGCCGATCAGCTCGCGCCGTTCGACAATGTGTACTTGTATGCAGGTAGCGCGACGGGTGGCGCGGCCCGCATCTTCAACGATTTGCCCGGCAACATATATGGCCTCCATCCGGCGCCGGCTTACGGCGTCCTGATCGTCAGCGGCGCGCTCGATTGGAGCGTGGCCAACCGGCTGGAGATCGCCGCGGGGGCGATCGGCGCGTCGACGCCGGTCAATGCGCAGCTGTCGGCGCCCTATGTGTTGCTCACCGGCGGCGTGCCGCTCAGCGACGGCGGCTTTTCGACCGCCGACAGCGGCAGAACCTTGACCGTCAACGCTCAGGCGATCGATGTGGAAGGCGCGGCCTTCTCGGGCTTTGGCCAGGTCCGTCTGCTCAGCAGCGGTGACCTTCGACTGAGCACCCCGAAAGTCGTGAACGGCGTCATCGCGTTGATCGATACCGCGGCCAAGGAAAGCTCTTCGTTTGCTGCGAGCACGACCGCCGCCGGTACCAACATTCGTTCGGACGGCGACCTGCTGCTCTCCGCGCAGCGAATCTATCCGGTCACCGCCGTTAACTTCACCATTCAGACTCCCGGCAACGTGACCTTCGCAGCCCCGGCCGGCAGCAACACCAGCATCCCGCTTTCCGCCGGCGGCGGCATCACCGTCATCGCCAGCAACATCGAGCAGGGCGGCAACCTGTTCGCGCCGCTCGGCACCATCGTGCTCGGCACCGCCGCCACCAAATCGGTTACCCTCGAATCCGGCAGCCTGACATCGGTGACGCTGGCCGACACCATCGTGCCGTACGGCGCCACGTCGGACGACGGAACCAACTGGTACTACAACGCCAATCTCAATCCGCTGTCGCAGCCGCCTGCCAAGGGCCTCGTGCTGGCCGGCGCCAACGTTTCGCGCGCAAGCGGCTCGACCATCGATCTGCGCGGCGGCGGTGACCTGCAGGCCATGGAATGGATCCAGGGCAAGGGTGGATCGCGCGACACGTTGACCACGACGCCTTCGGGACAGACGGTTTACGCGCTGGTGCCGTCGCAGAACGATCCCATTGCGGCGTTCGACATCCATTTCGCGACAGCGCGCAGCGCCGACGCCGGCAAGACCGTGACGCCGGGCGATACCCTGCCGCTGGTCGGCACCCAGATCACCATCGACGGCGGCAACGGCATCCCGGCCGGCACCTACACGCTATATCCGGCGCACTACGCCACCCTGCCGGGCGCGATGCGGGTGGTTTATTACGGCGACAATACCGGCCGCAACGTGCCGACCGGCACCACTATGCCCGACGGCACCGTGCTGGTCACCGGCCATACCACGCAGTCAACCGCATCGGAAAAGCAGTCGTCCGGCCAGAGCCTGTTCGCAGTGCAGACCGGCAAGGTGTGGCAGCAATACAGCGAGTACAAGTTCAACGGCGCCAACGGCTTTTTCAGCCAGCATGCGCTCAAGCAGGGCGTTGCGGTGCCGCGCCTGCCGATGGATGCGGGACGGCTTGCCGTCATCGCCCAACAGTCGATCCTTCTCGATGGCGTCGCCCGCGCGCAGCCGGGGCAGGACAGCTTTGGCAACATTGGGCGCGGCGGCGAACTCGACATCAGCGCTCCCCGGCTGGCCGTGGTGGGCAACGCCCAGTATGTCAACAACGATATTCCAGCCGGTTTTGTCGGCCTCGACGTTACCCAGCTCGACGGCTTCGAGAGCGTCCTGATCGGCGGCCTGCGCAGCGACTCTACTGCCGGCACGCTGATCACGCCGACCGCGACCAACGTCGTGGTGGATACCCGCGGCGACGCGTTCACCGCGCCGGAAATCCTGCTGGTCTCGCGGCAGCAGGGGCAATTCGAGGAGGTCAAACAATTTGTGAGCGTCGGTTCGGGCCCGAATAACACCGTGCTGGTGGACTTTGCGGTCTACCAGCCGCTGGCCGGCACCGGCTCGGTGACGATCAAGGCGGGCAGCATCATCGAGACCGCCGGCACCGTCCATGCCGGCTTCGGGCGCCACTACATCGTCGCATCGGATGCACAAGCGCCGGTTACGGCGGAGAGTCTTGCTGCGGCATTGGGCGGGACGTTGTCGGGAACGGAGATCGACAACGCCGACCTCGCGAACCTTCCGGCCTTCTGGTACGGCAACGGCTTTCAATCCGCACCCGGCATTGTCGTGAACAGCGCCGGTCAGGCGAGCTTGACCTATTATGCCAATGGAGGCCCGGACCAGCCCGGACGCGGCGCCTTGTTCGCCGCGAGCAACGACCCCAGTCTGGTATTGACGGGACCGTCAGCGACCGGCGTTTCGGCTCAAACAATTACCATCAAGTTCGCGGACGTGACGAAGGCAGACGCGTCGAAGGTGTCGGGCACCGGGCCGGTCCCAACCGGACAGGTGACCGGAGTTCTGACACTGCCTGGCGGCGATACCTCCAATAGCGGGCAAGTGTCGATCGAAGCCGGGGCCAGGATTTCGACCAACACCCTGACCGTGCAAGCTACCGCCAAGACCAACGCCATCACGATCCAGACCACGGATCTGCACGCCAGACAGGTCAACCTGACGGCGCCCACCATCGGCATCGGGGCCGATACTCCGGTGGCGGACAAGGGCCTGGTCCTGGCGTCGAATGCCGCCCAGTTCGCCGACGTGCAGAGGCTCGCCCTCAAGGCGTTGTCAGGTCCGATCACGGTGTATGGCGACTTCAATCCGGGTCCGGGCAATCTCACGCTCGACGCCAGCGGTATCAATCTCGGCACCGAAGTGCTCGGCCCAGGCACCAGTTTGAATTTGCGCGCGGGCACGCTGGTGTTCCCCGCGGCCGCCACGGTCCAGTTCAGCGTCGCTGTTACCGTCACGTCCGCCGGCGGCGCCGTCGCCACCTACGCTGCCAACACCCCGATCGCGCTCGGGGCCAACAGCAAGGTCAGCCTCGCGGCCGCGGGAACGCTGACCGCGTCGGGCCCGGATGCCGTCACTTTGTCGCGCGACAGCAGGATCGCGGCGAGCGAGAACATCACGCTGAGAAACGCCGGCGCCCCGGCGTTCACGGGCGGAGCGTCCGCAAATGGCAACACTCTCGAACTGGACGCGAAGGAAATCGACCTCGGCAGCGGCCCGGCGAACGGCAGTCCCGTCGTCAGCAACGTGACCATTGCCGGTTACTCCAGCGTCAACCTGTTCGCCAGTAACACCGTGGTCGTCAAGGGTCCCGGTGGGATGACCCTAGGTGCCAACGGCGACAAGGTCGACCTCACGATAACCACGCCGGGCATTCTGGTCGCAGCCGCGACCGCGGCGAATTCGCAAGGCTTTTCCCTCAGCACTTCCGGCAATGTCTCCGTGCTGGACAGCGTGGCGCGTAGCGGCGTCGTCGATCGCCCGGCGGATAGCTCCGAGATCGGCGGCAGGCTGGCAATAACGGGTTCGAACGTCACCATCGGCAGCACCATTCAGGCGCAGGCCGGCACGATCACGCTGAATGCGATCGCGGGCAACGTCACACTGGCCGCAGGCGCCTATCTCGCGGCGGGCGGCTACAAGCAGACGCTGGTCGACGTCGATAATTATGGAGCCGGCGGCAAGGTGGTGCTCTATGCCGACATCGGCGGGCCAATCCCCACCGGAGGCGGCAACGTCATCACCGACCCGAACAGCGTCATCGACGTGGCGCAGCCTTCCGGAGGGCAGGGCTATGGCGGCGAAATCGATGTGAGCGCGCTCAGGGGCGGCGCCACGCTCGCCGGCCAATTGCGCGGCAGCGGCGGTCCCGGCCTCGGCGGACGCTTCAAGCTCGACATCCAGGGTGAGGTCGACAGGGCGTTGCTGGCATCGCTGGCGGACAATCTGCTCGCCGGCGGCGTCACCGGCGCGATCGACATCCACACCCGAACCGGCAATCTCGATCTGGCGTCTGGCCACACCTTGAAGGCCAACGCCATCACGCTGACGGCCGACGATCCGACCTGGGTCAGCATCTTTGCGCCCAAGCAGCTCGGCCAGGTCATCATCGAGGGCACACTCGACGCCGACGGATATGCCGGCAATACCGCGGACGGTTCGGGGCAGGCGGGTGGACAGGTCGGCCTGTTCGGCCACAATGCGGTGGTGCTGACGGGCAGCGGAAAGATTCTGGCCCGGTCGACGCATGCCGACGAGCGCGGCGGCGACGTGAGCATCGGGACGGCCTGGTCGGCCGCCAGCTATATCGATTTGCAATCGGGCTCGACGATCGACGTCTCCGGCGGAAGCAGGGGCGGTCTGTCGGGCGGCACCGTTACGTTGCGCGCGCCGCTCGACGGCAACAACGACGTCAAAATCAAGAACCTCGACGCGACGATCACCGGCGCGCGTGCCGTGAACATCCAGGGCTTCGTCACCATCAACACGACGTCGAGCCCGAGCAACGTGAACGGGCTCGACGGCAGTCTGCTCACCACCAAGGGTGGCACCAAGGTGGTCTGGGACGGCTATATCGATCCGGCCGGATCTGTGTCGTCGAATGGTCTGCCGCCCGATTTCGGGGCGTGGACCAATGTTACCGGCGATGCGCTCAACGTGACCCCTGGCAGCTATAAAGCTCCGCCGAACATATCGGTGGTCACCAGCGGCGGCGCCACCATATCCGGAACAACGTTTACCGACCCACAGACCGGTGCGACGTTCTACGAGGTGACCGATCCGGTGACAGGCACGACGTTCCGGTCGAGTCTGCAAGTCACGTCGATTGCCGTCATCAACGGCGGCAGCTACACCAGCGCGCCCACGGTAACCATCACCGCGGCCAACGGCACCCAACTGCCGGGTTGGGCCACGAAGGCCACGGCCAAGCCCATTATGGCTTTCAACGATATCGATGTAAGCGGCATACCGAACATTGATGCTTACGCTGGAAAATCGGTTACGCTGGAGAATGCTGCGAACCATCCGATAGGAAGCGGACATGTGGTGGTCACGCCCGGCATGCCGACCCGGGTTGTCGTGGATGCATCCACGGACACGAGCACCGCACCGGTGCAGTTATTCGTAAAGACTTCATTCTTCGGAGGGATCCTCTACACGACCGGCTTCTCGGCGACGCTGAAGGTGACCGGGGCGACCGTGACCGGCGGTGGCGCCGGCTACAGCGGAGCCGTCGACGTGGCCTTCTCCAGCGGCACCGCGACCGCGACCGCAACGATGGGGGCTGCGGTGACCGTCGCGGGTGTGACCAAAGGGTACACCGCCACTACCGATCTGCCGACCGTGAAAATATCGGATAACGGCACTGGGGCAAGCGTCACCTTTGCTGCGCCGTCGGCTGGCTTTAGCGGCACGACCGATCAAAACCACCTGTTCGCACCGAGCGTCACCTCGAATTTCATCCCGCTCGCCAGCAGCGAGGTTTTCAGCGGCAACGGAGATGCTGCTGTTTTGACGGTCGGGTCTTTTCAGCCACACCAGTTGCTTTACACTGACGTGCTCGCGAATTTCGTCCAAGGCAACGGTCTCGTCTATACTGGCACCTACGTCGGGACCGATGGGATCGCGCACAGCGCCGCCGCGGGGAACGCGCCCCAATTCGGATTCAGCAGCCTGTTTGCCAGGCTCAATAGCGCCGGCGGCCTCGTTGCGCGGCTCGGCGCCGACGTCGTGCACGTGCAACCAGGCATCGAGCTCGTCAACACCAGCAGCACGGTCAATTCCGGCAACATCACCGTTGCCAGCAACTGGAATCTGGCCGCAGGGACCGCTGGTAATCTGCAGACCGGTTCGCACAACAACCAGTCCTTTCAGTATTTCGATCCGGCCACGAGCTACGTCAACTTCACCTACCGGCTGGCGACGCCGTGGGGTGGACTGGATGCCGGCGCCCTGACACTGCGCGCGGCCGGAAATATCGACGTCAAGGCCTCGATTTCCGACGGCTTCTTCCAGACCGCAAATTATCTCGATCCGAACTACCTGGCGTGGGTCAAGGACTACGTCATCCCGGTCAACAGCGGCAACAGCGGTCGGACGATCGACCCGGGGCAGTCTGGACTCTACACCTACTACCTCAATAATTATTCAAGCAACGCGGTTCCGGTCGCGCCGTATCAGGCCAACGACGCCGGCAATGCCGTCAGCGCCAACTCCCAGGATCTCGCATCAGCGGATTTGTTCCCGAACACGCTGCGCGTTTGTATCGTGGATTGCGGTGCCGCGAACATCAAGACGGTGACGGCGCCGTCCTCATGGTCGTATGTTTTCGCCGCGGGCGCCGATACTTCGAGCGCCAATCCGATGGCCAGGATATCTCTCGCGAGCGCGCTGAACGCCAACCACGGCGACGTCACAATTGCCAATCACACCAGCTACACGCAATCGCTAGTCGCCGATACCAGCGGCAGCGCTTCCTCGGTGACGGTCAACCTTCCAACCATGGTTCGGACCGGGACCGGCAGCATCGATGTCGCGGCCGCGCGCGACGTCGTCATGACGGATACGGCGGCGCCGGGCGTGATCTATGCGGCCGGCGTCAACACGGCGAAGCTTGCCGACCCGAATTACAGCGGCACCTCGAGCGTCGCCGCCGGCAATCCGGACGGCTTTTTCGAGCCCCGCGTTCTGGCTTACGGCAACAACGCCACGAACATCGCCAATGGCGCCGGACTCTATTACGGTCCGGCTACCGCGGCGGCGTTTCCGGAACAGGGCGGCGACGTCCAGATCGACGCGCAGCGGAGCATCGAGGGCAACGTCGCGAGTCCCAACAAGGCGCCGCAATATTACCAGCCGTGGCTGCTGTCGGATGCCGCATTTGCCAGTGGTTCGTCGACGGTCTTTGGGGCCGGCGCCTTCGCGCCGGCGGGAACGCAAATCGCGTCGCAGACCGCCTGGTGGATTCAATACGGCGGCTTCCAGCAGGGCATCCTCAGCGCCGGCGGCAACGTGACCGTGATCGCCGGGCTCGATCTCCAGGACGTATCGGTCTCGCTGCCGACCACGGGCCGGGTCAGCGGCGGGCTGTCGGCTGGCAACACGCCCGTCACGCATGTTTACGATAGCGGAAACATGCTGGTGCGGGCCGGCCGGGACATCCTCGGGGGGGCGTTCTACGAAGGCTCGGGCCATGCCAGCATCGCGGCAGGAGGCGCGGTAGGCCAAAATGGAACCGTGTCCAGATACGCATCGAGTAAGCTGCAGCTTCCGGACTATCCCTTGCTCGCCGTCGATACCGGCAAGATCGAATTGCTGGCGACCGGATCGATCGCGATCGCCGGCGTGGTCAACCCCGCCGAGCTGCACGCCCAGCAACCGAGCTTTGCGAACCCGCTGGAATCTGGCGGCAACGCCGCGGGTTTTCCGCTTTACATGGACGCCTACGGTCCGGACAGCAAGGTAGCGCTGGTGGCGCAGACGGGGGATGTCACAATTGCGATCTCGCCGACCGCGATTAGGGACCAGTCCGGGAGCCAGGGCGTGAGTGCGGCCGCGGCAATCTATCCGGCGAGCTTCGAAGCGATCGCCCTGCATGGCAGCCTCGTCACACAGGGCCTCACCACCACCAACAGTGCAGGCAAGGTCGTCGCGTTGCCTGGGGCCTCGATCCCGATGCCGGGCATCGTCTTGAGCCCATCGGAGCATGGGTCATTCCAATTACTGGCGCAGGGCAGTGTCGACCTTACCTTCGGCTATCCGTCAAACACGTCTTCTTCCACCGAAGTCAACCGGCCGTTCATTTCGGCGGGTCCGGCGCTGATCGAGACCGCGTTCGATCCGTTCCAGCCCAACAACGGCTCTGGCGGCGCTTTCTCCGGCGCGATCCTCGCGCACGAGAACGACTTGGCCGCCGGATTGGACAGGATCGCGCGGATCTACGCAGTGACCGGCGATATCAAGGCGACTGGAAGCTATGGCCAGGTGGCGGTGAACGGGCAGGCCTCCAGCTACCAGCGCATCGAAATCAACCGACCGACGAAGGTCTATGCCGGGCGCGACATCGTTGACCTCAACATCATCGTACAGAACATCCACCCGAGCGATGTGAGCACGATCGAAGCCGGCCGAAACATCTACTACACCGGCTACAACAATGCCGGAGGGCTACAGGTGGCTGGGCCCGGTTTCTTCGTGGTGCAGGCCGGCGGGGACATCGGACCTTTCCTTCCTGCAGCCCACGACAACGCCAGCGAGGCCAAAGTACAGGAAGGCATCATTTCGGTCGGAAATGCCAGCCCGATGCCGGTCGGCACCATCAATCTGGCCGGGGGCGGCTCGATCGGCATTTACGATCAGGCCTTGCTCGGACCTGCCACCAATCCGCGGCGCAATTCCCTGCTGACTTCCGTTGCCGGCACTTCCCGGGGAGCCGACGTCGTGACGCTGTTCGGCACTGAATTCGGTATAGACTACCAGGCGGTGATCAATGCCTACATCGATCCCGCCAACGCAGCGAGCGTTGACCACAACTATATCGCCGAGCTGCAGGCGTTCCTTGTCCGCGTCGGCAAGCCGGCGAGCGCGGCCGACGCCGCGACCGTCCTGGGCACCTTCAGAGCTCTGCCCGCGGACCTGCAGCACGTGTTCGTCGACCAGGTATTCTTCGCCGAATTGAAGGCGGTCGGCGTCAGCCAGCAGGACAGCACGGCGGCGGTGCAGTACCAGCGCGGCTATAAGGCGATCAACACCATGTTCCCGTCGAGCCTCGGCTACACCGCCAATGCGCTTGACGGCGGCAGCAACGGCGCCAACCAGCTGGTCAAGACCGGCGATCTAAATCTGCTGCATGGCACGATCCAGACCCAGCTGGGCGGGGATATCTCGATCTTCGGTCCCGGAGGAAACCTCATCGTCGGATCGCTCGCCGTCGAGCCCAATCCCCAACTCAAGCTGCGCGATATCGGCATTCTCACGCTGGGCGGCGGCGCCATCAACTCGTTCACCGACGAGAGCGTGCTGGTGAATTCGAGCCGCATCATGACCACCCAGGGAGGCGAGATCCTGTTGTGGAGTTCAAACGGCGACCTCGACGCCGGTCGCGGCTCCAAGACCATTTCGTCGGCGCTGGCGCTGCAGGTGCTGTTCGACCAGAACGATTACCAGTCGATCGATCTCGGCGGCTTCGTGGCCGGCTCTGGAATTCGCACGGTGCAGGCGTCAAGCGTGGCGAAGGCATCCGACGTCTATCTGCTCGCGCCGCGCGGCACGATCGATTCCGGGACCGCCGGCATCGGCACCTCCGGCGCGTTTCACGGTTTCGCCCCTGTCATCAAAGGCTCCGACAACATCACCCAGAACAACGGCCAGCAATACACGCCGCAGGTCAGCGCACCGAACATCGGCGCGCTCGCCGCCGGCGCGAATACCGCCGGTGCGGCCACCAAGTCGGCCGAGACGCCGACCGGCGCGGGCGGCAAAGGAGACCAGGCTTCCGTGTTCTTGGTGGAAGTGATCGGCTATGGCGGCGGCGACGGCCAGGGCCAACCGTCATCCGGCAGCGACACGAAATCATCGGATGAACGCAAATAATGCCTCGAAGCAGGGCGATCGGATTGCGGTGGGAATGATCAGCCGGCGATGGCGGAGCGAAGCCGCGGCAGAGCGTCGGATGGCGCCGCCATGCGTTCGCGCAGCGCCCGCAGATCACCGGCGCAGGCGGCGATCTCTCGTTCGAGATGCTGTCGCAGGATACCCTGCAGAAACGCTTCGGCGAGGGCCGGTGTCAGTTTGGCGCGCGTGTGGCCATCGCGACTCTTGCGACGGTCGAGCCGGATCGCCGCGGCGGCGCCGCGCGCTCTCGCTGGGTCGCAGTCCATCAAAGCGGCGAGTTCGTCATAGGTCAGCCAGATCTGCGGCACGTCGGACACTCTCCAATACTCGGCGGCCATGTTCACTTGCAATTCTGATTTTTTATTTAAGATCGGTCACAGCAACGATAAGAAACGTTCCTATGGTCGCTGGCGGCGGGCTGCCGTTCGAAAAACAGTAATTCTGGCCGCAACAAGGTTTGCGGCCGTGGGGGCTTCAAATGCGTGCGAATAACTCGGTTGAACTGGCGTATCCCGATGCTGGGTCGCCCGATGCCACTGCAAACGTGTACGATTTTGGCGCAAGGCAAACCGAGAGCGGCCGTCAGCTGCGCATCAAGGCACTCGAGCATGAGAATGCCTTGCTGGCGCGGATAATGTCCGAGATCGGACTCGATGTTTCGCGGCTGCGCAGGTTTCTCACCGGGCCGTGACAGGCGATACTCCGGCAGTGACAAGTGATGGCTTTCCGGCACCCGGTTGGCCCGGTCAGGACACTCGTTGAGGGTGCACGGTCCGGGTGAGATCGGATCAGGTCGTGCGATATATGATCGCGCTCTCCCGCGAACTCATCACGTCCCGCAAATGCAATCTCCCAGTGAACAGCCATCCAGCGGCGACGTTACGCCGCCGCGATCCTTCTGCATGCGGATCCACAAAGCGGCGGCAGTCATGAGCGGTCTCTATCATTTCTGATTTCGCAGCGCACGCCCGCCCGGCGTCTATTGAGCAGGGACAACGGATCGGCTCGCGCCGGTCGCGCGCAGCGAACGCAGTCAAGGTGAGATGTTCGGGAAGCACATCAAGGCAAGCGTCGATTTCGCCGCTGATCGCTCGTCATGCGGTTGAGGTCTGTTGTGGCAGCGGCATGGTGTCTGCTCGGGTCGGCTGTCCTGGGGGGGTGTGGCTTCATTCCCATGTCGGGACCGGCGAGCGTCGAGGTGCAGAGCGAAAGCAGCGCGACCCTGCCGTTCGCAGTGGTGAAGCTGGATGGCGACGTCCTGCAATTGATCGAGAAACACGAGCCAAACGGTTTGCCCGGAACCTTCGCGGATAGCCGGCCACCTGCCAGCATTCGCTTTGGCATCGGCGACATTGTCAGCGTGGCGATTTTCGAAGCGGCCGCGGGCGGACTTTACGTTCCGCTTGAAGCCGGCGTTCGTCCCGGCAATTTCGTGAACCTGCCGGACCAGGCGGTCGACAATGACGGCAACATCACCGTGCCCTATGCCGGGGCCGTCCGGGCGGCGGGCCGCACCAATGTGCAGATCCAGGAAGACATTCTGCAGCGGATCAAGAAGCGTGCGATCGATCCGCAGGTCGTGGTGACGTCGAGCCAGCAGCGCACCTCGCTGGTCAGCGTGTTCGGCGAGGTCAGGACGCCGGTACGCTTTCCGATGCCGGCCTCGGGAGCGGGAGACCGGATCACCGATGCGATTACCCGTGCCGGCGGCATCAGCGGTCCGGGTTGGGAGACCTGGGTCGTGCTTGAACGGAACGGCAAACGCGCCACGGTACCGTTCGCCAACCTGGTATATTGGCCCTCAAACAACATTTTCGTGCTGCCGGGGGATCGCATCTACCTGTATCGCGAGCCGATGAAGTTCGTGGCCTTCGGCGCCACCGGGCAGCAGGGCGAGTTCAATTTCGACGCCTGGAAGATCAGCCTCGCGCAGGCGGTCGCCAAAGCCGGCGGCTTGCTCGACCTTCAGGCCGATCCGGGCTCGATTTTCCTGTATCGGAGGGAGCCGCGCGAAGTGGCGAAGCAACTGGGCGTCGACTGTTCGAGATTCGGGGGCGATTCCATTCCGGTTGTCTTCAAGGTGAGTTTTCAGGATCCGGGCGGATTCTTCGTCGCCACCAAAATGCAGATGCGACCGTTCGATGTGTTGTATGTCGCCAATGCGCCGCAGGTAGATATCACCAAGGTCCTCAATTTCATCAACGCCGCAACCGCGACGGCGGATAACAGCGTCAACCTCGTCAACGACATCTACGTCGCCCGGATCAACAGCAGGCTGCACTGAGCGGGAATATCGGCGACCGGCTGGGGGCATGCGCATTCAGGCTCGGTTCGACAGCGCGCCCGATCGTGATATGATAGCACATTGGTAACATAACATATAGAGCCGCAGGGATTAGCCGAACGGCTGACGCCTGGGGAGAGTGAGGAGACTGCGGCATGGGCCATGGTGTCCACCGGATTGAATACATGCGCGTCGCCGTGCTGGCGGCGTCGATGGTCGCGGCCGTGGCGGGGCCGGTCGCGGCGCAACAGCCCGGTGCCACGGCGGAGCGGCGCGAAACCATCATCGGCGGAGCGCCGGCGGCGCCGACATTCGAACGCTGCGTCGAGGTGCAGATCGGCAATGACGGGGCGTTCGGATGTCTCAACCAGAAGCTCAGGCGCGAGGTCGACCGGATCAACCCGTCGGTCAACCTGCCGCCGCTCGACGCGCGTTCGGCGGACGTGCGCGTCGGTAACGTCAACGAGGCGGCGGTGCGCCAGCAATACGGCTCCAGTTACGGCCGTTCGGCCATCCCGTATCGGCCGGCCGTTCCGGCTTATGTCCTGCCGCGCCGCTGATGTCCGCGCTGGTCATACGGGCAATTGGCGGCGCCGGCTCTGGATGGCGGCCGGCCTTGACCGCCTGCCTGCTGCTCTTTCTGGGCGGTCAGGCCGGCGCGCAGCCGGACGACCAGAGGGTTGCGGTCGACACCAGCGTTTTCAATCTGCCCGACGAGGATGCGGATACGGATACTGTCCCGCCGCTGCCCGCGTCACCGCTCGTTCCGAAGCCGCTGACATCGGCTGACCTGCCGCCGTCGAATCCGCTGGTCGGATCCTTGGCGCGCGCCAGCATCGCGTTCAGTCGCGATTGGCTGGCGGGCCGCAACGAATATCGCGCGCTCGTCGAACGCGAATCCCAGGCCTTCGGCCTGCCGCCGGCATTCGTCGACGCGATCATGGCGGTCGAGAGCCGTTACAATCCGGCCAGCGTCGGATTGGACGGCGAGATCGGGCTCATGCAGATATTGCCCCCAACCGCCCGCATGCTCGGCTTCACCGGGACGCCGGCGGAGCTCGCGATTCCCGAGATCAACGTCCATTACGGCGCCAAATATCTCGCCGGCGCGTGGCGCCTGGCCGGCGGAGACCTGTGCACAGCCGCGATGAAATATCGGGCCGGACACGGGGAAGCGCGCTTCTCGTTCCTGTCGGTGGATTACTGCCTGCGCGTCCGCGGCCATCTCACCGCGCACGGTGTTGCGGTCAGCGGACCGGTGCCGTCGCCGACTTTCGGCACACGCGGCGGCGCGCCGTCTCGCGGCCGATCGTACTCCGGCGGTGGCGCAGTCAACTTTGCCGTGCTCAATAGCCAGCTGCGCGCGTTGACGGACCGAAGGAGCTCGCGAGATTCAAACTGATAGTCGGGGCGCGCCAGCGGAGCGCCACAGCATTCAAGACCGCGATGTGCTCTTGGTCTTGCGTCGTTGCCGGCCGCTCACGGTCGGTTGGCCGCCGCCGAGCGCCGGGCCGATTGCCCGCCAGGACTTCACGGCATCGCGGTAGGCGTTTTCATGCGCTGGACTCTTGGCACGCCATTCCATCAGTTGCTCCGCATCCGCGACGGTGGCGTCGCCGGATTTCAGGCGCACGATCCAGCCAACCGCATCACGGATTAACGGATCCAAGCGATCGGGATGATCGTTTCGTTTTATCACGGTCCAGCGCTTTCCCGCAGACGCCGGTCGCAAGCGATTCGCCCCGGACGACATGTCTCTGAAGGTAAGACGATCCAGAACGGTGAAAACCGAATTTGTCGGGAACAGGGCGCTTGAGGCGCTCGGCACAATGCTCGATTGCCTGCTTCAGGTCGGTCTCCACCGTCCGCACGGTGACGCCGAGACGCGCGGCGATCTCGCGATTCGGCAGACCCTCGATGCGCGAAAGGATCAGAACGCGCCGCCGGCGCTCGGGGAGCTCCGCGATTGCGCGTCGGAGCAGGTTGACCTCGGAGCGGTCCTCGATCACCCGTGCCGCGTCGGGGCGGTCATCCGGAATATCGAGCAGGCAATCGACCTCGTCGACGGTGAGGCGGCGGCTTTCGGCGCGCTGGCGGTCATTGGCAATGTTGAGCGCGATGCGAAACAGGTAAGCCTTCGGATTCCGCACCGGCGCTATCTCGGTAATCCCCTGGAGCCGGAGGTAGGTTTCCTGCAGCACGTCGGAGGCAAGGTCCGCCGAGCCGAGCCGGCGCGTCAGGCGCCGGTCAAGTTCAAGGTAATCGGCAAGCAGCAGATCCCGCAAAGCCATTATGTTGCTATCGCCCATGTTACGCCCCCAACTCACACAATCGTGGCGAAACGTAACGAGGCCGGGCAACGATAATGTGACGTAAGCATGGTACTCGAGGCCGACATAACGATGCTATCGTTATGTTGCTTGGAATCATCACATTCAGATCCGAACCGGCATCAAAGCCGGTATCGGAATTCTTTTCGCAAGCACGATGGATGCGGCGTCTATCGAGTAAGGGCGATAGATCGGTACACCCCGGTCACCGATCAGGCTGCTCCGAGGTATGCACCCTCACGATGTGATGATCGACAGGCGAATATCGAGGCCGGCGTGAATTCTAATGGTGCCAGCGAGTGGATCGCGTTGCATGCGCATGCCGATCGGCGGCGCTGTTCGCTGGCGCGGTTCTTCACCGGGTACGGCAACGCGCGTGCCTGGCGAATTGCGGCCTGTGGCCTTGCGCTATGGACCATCGATATGGGATCGGCGCTCGCGAAAGCGGAGCCTGACACCAACAAAGTGGCGGCGCGCCAGCCGGCCGCAACCCCGAAGAGTCCCGCCGGAGGCGAGGGGAAACCAGGGGCCACCAAGCCCGCGGCCGCACTACCGACTCCTCCTTTCGACATCGCTGAATTTCGCGTCGAGGGCGCCGACAGCCTGCCGCAGATCGAGATCGAAGCCGCGGTCTATCCCTTCCTCGGCCCACGGCGGACGACGGAAGACGTCGAGAAGGCGCGCGTCGCGGTGGAGAAGGCGTATCACGACAAGGGCTTTCAGACCGTTTCGGTTGCGGTCCCGCAGCAGGATGCGCAGCGCGGCTTCATCGTACTCAAGGTCACGGAGAGCCGGGTCGGACGCTTGCGCGTCAAGGGCTCGCGCTATTTCGATCTCGCCAATATCAAGCACAGCGCGCCTTCACTTCGGGAAGGGACGCTCCCGGATTTCCAGGCGGTAACCAAGGATATCGTCGCGCTCAACCGTTGGCCTGACCGGCGCATCACGCCAGCTCTGCGGGCCGGCATCGCGCCGGGGACGGTCGACGTCGACCTCAACGTCGAGGACACCTTTCCGCTGCACGGCAGCGCTGAACTCAACAACCGACAGAGCCCCAGCACCACGCCGCTGCGGGAAAGCTACTCGCTGCGTTATGACAACCTCTGGCAGCTCGGCCACTCGATGACCGTGACTTATCAGGATGCGCCGCTCAACCGTAAGGACGCCATGGTCATCTCCGGGTCCTACATGGCGCGGACCGACTACGACTGGCTGAACGTTCTCATCTACGGCCTGAAATCGGACAGCGCGGTGGCTACCGTCGGAGGGTCCAATGTGGTCGGCCCCGGTGAAGTGATCGGCGGGCGCGCGGTGTTGACCTTGCCGACCAAAGGCGAGCTGTTTCATACGCTGTCGCTCGGTATCGATTACAAGCACTTCGCGCAGACGCTTACGCTCGGCACCGACAAGTTCGACTCCCCCGTTACCTATGCCCCTCTGGTTGCCAGCTACGGCGCCACCTGGCAGGGCGACGGCCGCCTGACGCAACTCAACGCCTCGATCACCTCGGGCCTGCGCGGCATCGGAAGCACCCCGGAGGATTTCGACGCCAAGCGTTTCAAGGCGACCGCCAGCTTCATTCATCTCAACGCGGATGTGTCGCATACCCAGGACCTGCCCGGGGGCGGTCAGCTGTTCGCCAAGATTCAGGGCCAGATCGCCGATCAGCCGCTGGTATCCAGCGAACAGATCAGCCTCGGCGGACAGGATACCGTGCGCGGATATCTCGAATCCGAGGTGCTCGGCGACTACGGCGCTTTCGGAACGCTCGAACTGCGCACCATGAACCTCGCGCCCTATCTTGAACAGAAGCTCGACAATCCGCTTGGCGAGCCGATCAAGTTCAACGCGTTCGACGAGTGGCGCTTCTTCGCGTTCGCCGATGCCGGCCGCGCCAGGATCTACGATCCGCTGCCCGAGCAGCAGTCGCAATTCGACCTCGCGAGCTATGGCGTCGGGACGCAGATCAAGACCCTGCGCCATCTCAACAGCCTGTTTTTCGTCGGCATGCCGCTGATCAGCCAGCAGGTGACGGTCGCCAACAAGCCGAGGTTCAGCTTTCGAATCTGGGGAGAATTCTGATGACGCTCCATCGCTTTAAATCGTTGCGCGGATGGAGCTGGGGTTGGCCGACCTTGGCTGCGGTCGTCCTTCTGGTCGCGCTATGGCCGGCGCCGGCTTCGGCGTGGTGGAACGATCAATGGAGCTTGCGCAAGAAAATCACGATCGATACCGGGGCTTCGGGCGCGAGCGTCAGCGATGTGATCGGAACGACGCCGATCCTGGTGCGCCTGCATGTCGGCAACTTCCGGTTTGGCGCCGCCAAGGAGGATGGTGGCGATCTGCGCTTCGTCGCCTCCGATGACAAGACCCCGCTCAAGCACCACGTCGAGAAATACGACTCGCTGCTGGGCGAGGCGCTGGTGTGGGTCAGCATCGCCGACCTCAAGCCCGGGACCAAGAACGAGATATGGCTCTATTACGGAAATCCGAAAGCGCCGACCGCGGTCGATGCCAAGGGAACCTACGACCCGGACACGCTGCTGGTCTATCACTTCGCCGATCACGGGACGCCGGCGCAAGACGTCTCGGCTTGGGCGAACGGCGCCCTCAGCGTGGTGCCCGCCGCCGATGGTTCAATCATCGGACAGGGCGCCCGCTTCGATGGCCAGACCGCGCTGACGCTGCCCGGCTCGCCATCGCTGGTCGTTGCCGAGGGTGGAGAAATGACCTGGTCCGCATGGATCAAGATGGCCGCACCGCAGCCCCGCGCGGTGCTGTTCTCGCGCGTCGAGGGGCCGAACGGACTGATCATCGGCCTCGACAATGGCGTGCCGTTCGCAGAGGTGACCAACGCGGGCAACACCCTGCGCAGCGGCGACGGTGCGCCGATCGCGCCCGGCGCGTGGCGCCATGTCGCGATGGTCGCGAAAGGCAATCAGATCAGTCTCTACGTCGACGGCAATCCGTTCTCCACGCTCGCCGCCGGTCTGCCGACTATGACCGGCACGTCGCTGCTCGGGCTGGGCGCAGCCGTGGCGGATTCCGCCGCGGCGGCGCCGGCTGCGCCCGCCACGGCGCCGGCGGCCGATACGCCGGCGTCGCCGCCAGCGGCCACCCCGGCGGCGGCGGCGTCGGTCGGATACGCCGGCGACCTCGATGAGCTGCAGATCGCCAAGGTGGCGCGCCCCGCCGGCTTCATCAAGCTGGCCGCGATCGGGCAGGGCCCGGACCAGGCCAAGCTGATTTCGTTCAGCGTCGATGAGGAAACATCCGGCTGGTTCACCGGCTATTTCGCCGTGATCTTGCGATCGGTGACGCTCGACGGCTGGGTCGTCATCGGACTGTTGGCGGTCATGGCGGTGATCAGCTGGATCGTGATGGTCGACCGCGTGTCGTACCTGAACCGGGCCGACAAGGGGAACCGGCTCTTCCTCAAATACTTCCGCGAGGGAGCGACCGATCTTGACGGGCTGTTGCAGCTGGACCGCGCGGAAACCGATGCCAGTTTCGGCGGACAGCTTGCCGCGAAGGACAGCAAGACGATCCGTACGGCGCCGCTCTACCACCTGTTCGGCCTCGGCGCCCAGGAGATCCGCCGGCGCTTCGCCGCAAAGGGCCGAAATCGCGTGCTGTCGGCGCAGGCGATCGCGTCGATTCGGGCGGTGCTGGACAGCGGCTACGTGCGCGAGGTGCAGCGCCTCAATCGGATGATGGTCATGCTGACCATCGCCATTTCGGGCGGTCCCTTCCTCGGCCTGCTCGGCACGGTGGTCGGCGTGATGATCACCTTCGCGGCGATCGCAGCATCCGGCGACGTCAATGTCAACGCGATCGCGCCCGGCATCGCGGCTGCGCTGGTCGCAACGGTGGCTGGCCTCGGCGTCGCCATCCCGGCGCTGTTTGCCTACAACTATCTGATCACCCGCATCAAGGACGCGACCAGCGAGATGCAGGTCTTCCTCGACGAGCTGATCACGAGGATGGCGGAAGCCTACGACCAACTGCCGGTCGAGCCGGCCGAACAGGCTGCGGAGTAGATCATGCAACTACAGTCGGACAGCAAGCCCTACGACGACATCAACATCACGCCGATGCTCGACCTCGCCTATGTGCTGCTGGTGATCTTCATCATCATGACGACGGCGACGGTGCAGGGCATGAAGGTGAATCTGCCCAAGGCCAGCGCAGCGCCCAGCCTCGCGCAGCAGACCACCAAGGCAATCACCGTCGCCAATGACGGCAAGCTGTTCCTGGACACGATTCCGGTGACGCTGGCCGAGCTCGAGCAGCGGCTGGTCCAGCAGCGGGCGCTGACGCCGGAGTTTCCGATCGTCGTGCGCGGTGACAGCCAGACCCAGTACCAGAATGTCGTCGACGTGCTCGATCTGCTCGGACGCCTCAACTTCACCCAGGTCGGCATGGCCACCAAGCCTCTGGTCAGATGAGCCGAAGGAACAAGGACCGATCATGGCTTGGAGCGACGATACTGACGAGGACACTGGCAGGCCGTCCCGGCGCCGTCTGGCGCTGCAGGGTGGCGCTGGCCTGCTCGTCGTCGCGCTGCTGGCCGGCGGGCTCGTCATGTTGCTGGGTGGCGACAAGGATCCGCCGCGCAAGGTGAACGAACTCACCGTCACCATGGTCGTTCCGCCGCCGCCTCCACCGCCTTCACCTCCGCCTCCGCCAGAGCAGCAGCAGGATCAAAAGGTGATCGATCAGACGCCGGTAAAGCAGGAGATCATCGAGGAGAAGGCGGTCGATATTCCGAAGGATGCGCCGCCGGACGCCAGCAACGATCCGCTGCCCGGTCCGCCCGGGCTCGATGACGCCGGCAAAGGTCCGGGTGATTTGCCCGGCCGGCCGGGCGGCCGGGGCTTCATCGGCGGCGGCGGTGGTGGCGGCGGCGGTAGCAGCCGCTGGGGCTGGTACGCCAGCATTGTGCAGACGCAGATCGAAGCGGCGCTGCGCGCGAACGAAAAGACGCGCCACGCCGTGATGCGGATCCAGGTCCGGCTGTGGTCGGACGGCACCGGCCGCATCAACCGCGTCCAGCTGGTGTCGTCGACCGGAAACAGCGAGCTCGACGGCGTCATTCGCGATCAGGTCCTGAGCAGCATGACGCTACGCGAGCCGCCGCCCAAAGACATGCCGATGCCGATCATCACCCGGGTGACGGCCCAAAGCCCGGGCTGAGCGGCGAGAAAATGCGCGACGGGTGCGCGCGAACGAGTGTGAAGTAGAAGGAATGCTTTGATGTGGCGTGCTGAAACGGTAAGAGTCGGACTGGCGTCAATCGCAGCGCTATCGTTTGCGCTCGCGGTCCCGGCCGTGGCGCAGGACGATACCCGTCAAGCCGACAAGCGGCCGGTGGTGTCGCGCAACCCCCCGCCGTCGTCCAACGCCACCATCAATCTGATCAACATGTTGGTGAAGCAGGGCGTGCTCGGCGAGGAGCAGGCGACGATGCTGATCAAGCAGGCCGACGACGAGGCCTATGTGGCGCGTCAGGCCGTGCGCGACGCCGCCACCAAGGCGGAAGGCGCCGACAAGAAGGCCTCAACCGCCGTCGACGCGGCGTCGCCGCCCGGTACTAAGCGCGTCACCTATGTCCCCGAGATCGTCAAGCAACAGCTGCGCGAAGACATCAAGAGAGACGTGATGGCGAAGGCGGAAAAGGAAAATTGGGCTTCCCCCGGCAAGTATCCGGAATGGGCGCAGCGGATCCGTTTCTACGGCGACATTCGCGCCAGGTACGAGGGAGATTTCTTCCCTTCCGGAAATGGACCGCTGGTGAATTTCAACGCCATCAATACGGGAGCGCCGTTTCTCGAACCAGATTCGAACCCAACTAATCCCTACGCCCCCCCGAGCTTCAATACGACGCAGAATCGCGAACGATTCCGTTTTCGCGCCCGCCTTGGTCTCGATGCAGATCTGCTCAACGGGTTTAGCGCGGGACTGCGCATTGCGACCGGTGACAGCAGTTCTCCTGTCTCAACCAACCAGACGTTCGGCGGGAATGGCGGGGATTTCTCGAAATACGCACTATGGCTCGACCGCGCCTTCATTAGATATCAGGCGTGGGGCGATGATCTCAATCTCTCGGTCGGTCGTTTCGACAATCCGTTCTGGTCGTCAACCGATCTCGTCTGGTACAAGGAACTTGGCTTCGACGGCTTCGCGGTGCAAGCGAAACGCCAGATCACCGATAGCCTGACGCCGTTCGCCGTGGCCGGCGCTTTTCCGATCTTCAACACCGACCTAAATGCCGGGGTCAACCTTGACACCACCGGCACAGGCGTGCCGACCAAGTTTGCGAGTACCGACAAGTACCTGTTCGGCGGGCAGGTCGGCTTTGCGGCGCGTTTGCCGGCTGAATCGGGCTTGCGATTGGCTGCTGCGTTTTACGACTTCAACAACGTGCAGTATCGGCTATCGAGCCCGTGCGTAGTGGTCGTAAGCCCCACCGATGTTTGCGACACTGACACGCTGCGGCCATCGTTTGCTCAAAAGGGCAACACTTACACGCAGTTGCGCAACAACGTTCCCGTCGTCGGTATTGCCTTCACCGACTATCAATATTACGGGCTTGCGAGCCAGTACCGGCCCGTCGTCGCCAGCGGCCAGCTTGACCTTGGCGAGTTCCATCCCGTCCATGTCGTGCTCGATGGCGAATACGTCTGGAACAGTGCCTTCGACCGCAATGCTGTCGCCGTTGTCGCTGCCAATAATTTTGCTCCCGCGCCAGGCGGTGTGACAGGCCCGTTTAACGGCGGCAACATCGGTTGGCTTGCACGGCTGACGGTCGGCAACAAGGAGATCCGACATCTTTGGGACTGGAACGCTCACGTCGGCTACAAGTACCTTGAATCCGATGCGACGGTG
>Ga0265340_10000319_pt1 | contig 25435 bp, 22 predicted proteins | sample 4CB225metaG_FD_202082 | JGI IMG/M metagenome (GOLD analysis project Ga0265340, IMG submission 202082) | Rhizosphere microbial communities from Carex aquatilis grown in University of Washington, Seatle, WA, United States - 4-CB2-25 metaG | ecosystem: Host-associated > Plants > Roots >...
TGCCGCAATTGCCGTACTGCCAGTGTGGTCACTTTCGGCGTTCGCCGACGGGCCTCAACAAATCGTGATTGCGAATTTCGATGCCTCAGGCAAAGCCCAGGGAACCGCTCGTATGGCCAAAATCGTCAAATCGGACGCGGAATGGAGACGTCTTCTGTCGCCAGAGCAATACGAAGTTACCCGGCATGCGGGCACCGAGCGCGCCTACACGGGCGACACTTGGAACAATCATGCCGACGGTGTGTACCGCTGCGTCTGCTGCGACACGGCGCTGTTCGATTCCAAGACAAAATTCGAGTCCGGCACCGGTTGGCCGAGCTTCTGGCAGCCTATTGCCAAGACCAATGTCGTGGAGACGCACGATACAAGCCTCTTCATGGAACGCATCGCGGTCGCTTGCGCGCGTTGCGATGCGCATCTTGGCCATGTCTTCGATGATGGACCGAGGCCTACCGGACTTCGTTATTGCATGAACTCGGCGTCGCTGAAATTCGTTCCCCGCGCCAAGGCCTGATGGAGAAGAGGATGCGAGGATTGATCTGTTCGCTTGCTGCCGTTGCATTGTTTGCGTGTTGCAGCGGCGTAGCGCTTGCCAACGAAGCCGACCGCGCCTTGCCGGCGCCGACCGTCGATTCGGACGCCGCACAGCGTCAGCCGAGCGAGACCGCGGTTCTCGCGGGCGGTTGTTTCTGGGGCATGCAAGGCGTCTTCGAGCATGTGAAAGGCGTCAAGCAGGTTTGGGCCGGCTATTCGGGCGGCGGCCCGGCGACGGCGCATTACGAGATAGTCGGCACCGGTGTCACCGGCCATGCGGAGTCGGTCAAGATCGTGTTCGATCCAAAGCTCGTGTCGTTCGGTCAAATCCTGCAGCTCTATTTCTCGGTGATGGATCCAACACAGCTGAACTATCAAGGCCCGGACGAGGGCACGCAGTACCGCTCGGAAATTTTCGCGGCAAATCCGGTCCAACAGCACATTGCACAAGCCTATATCGCGCAATTGGAAAAGACACACGCCTTCTCCGCGCCGATCGTGACCAGGGTGGGAGCGTTTACGTCATTCTACCCGGCAGAAGGCTATCATCAGGATTTCCTGATCAACCACCCCAGCCAGCCTTATATCGTGATTTACGATTTGCCGAAGATCGCCAAGCTGAAACGGCTTTATCCCCAATTGTACGCGGACAAGCCCGTGAGCGTCGCACGAAGCAACTAGCGCTTACTCCGTCCAGCTGTCCCCGTTGCGCTCGGTCAGTGCGAAAGCGGACGATGGTCCCCAGGTTCCTGCCGTGTAGGGCGCGGGCTTCATGTTGCGGTCCTTCCAGCCCTCGATGATGGCGTCGATCCATTTCCAGGCTGCTTCGACTTCATCGCGCCGCACGAACAGAATGGAGTTGCCGGAGAAGGCCTCGAGAAAGAGCTTTTCATAGGCGATTCGACGGCGTTGCCGCTTGAAGGCATCGCTGAGGCTCAAATCGAGCGACAGCGGTTTGAGCCGCATGCCGCCGCCTTCTAGGCTGGGTGTTTTGTTCATCAGCTGCAGCGAAATTTCCTCTTCGGGCTGCAGGCGGATCGTCAACCGGTTGCGCAACAATTCGCCCTTCGGAAAAATCGAATGCGGCACGCAGCGAAATTGCACCACGATCTCAGTGCTGCGCACCGCCATGCGTTTTCCGGTGCGCAGATAGAAGGGCACGTCGGCCCAGCGCCAATTGTCGACATGGGCGGCGAGGGCGACGAAGGTCTCGGTGTTGCTCTTGGTGCCACCGGTTTCTTCGCAATAGCCGGGTACGACCGCGCCGTCGGCGAAGCCTTTGCGATACTGGCCGCGCACTGTCTGGCGCTCGACTTCATCGCTGCCGATGCGGCGCAGCGAGCGCAATACCTTCACCTTCTCGTCGCGCACTGCATTGGGCTCAAGACTTGCGGGCGGTTCCATCGCCACCAGACAGACAAGCTGCAACAGATGGTTCTGCACGATGTCGCGCAAGGCGCCATAGGAATCATAATACGACCAGCGGCGCTCCACACCGATGGTCTCGGCGACGGTGATCTGGACATGCTCGATGGAATTCTTGTTCCACAACGGCTCAAAAAGCGTGTTGGCGAAGCGTAGCGCGATCAGATTTTGGACGGTTTCTTTGCCGAGATAATGATCGACGCGCAGGATACGATCCTCGCTGAAGGCCTCGGCAAGCGCCGTTTCGATCTGTCGGCTGGATTCCAGATCGTGGCCGATCGGCTTTTCCACGGCAATGCGCGCACCCGCATGCGCCAATCCGGCTGCCTTGAGTTGATGGGCGATCGTACCGAAGAAATCCGGCGAGATGGCCAGATAGTAGAGGACATCGTTCGTTCCCTGGAGCAGTTTGGCCAGCGGCGCATAGCCCTCTGCCGCTCCGGCATTGCCGGCGCAATAGCGCAGGCGCGCGGAAAAGCGCGTCCATGCCTCTTCGGAAAAATATTTTCCCGCCTGCGCCACGACTTGCAGGCGCGTCATGGCGATGAAATCGGCGTCGCTGTGGGCGGATTGTGCAAAGCCCAGGACCGCCATCCCGGTCGGTAGATGCCCCTCCGAGTCCAGGAAATAGAGCGAGGGGAAAAGCATCTTCTGCGCGAGATCGCCGGTCGCGCCAAAGATCACGATTGCCTGTTTCTCGGCCATTTATCCACTCATATGCGAACGGGCCGGAGTCTCCCCCAGCCCGCTGCAAATGGCAATCGCAACCCTGCGGCTCAAGCCACCTTGGTTTTGTCCCCGAATTTCGCAGGGGCAAGCCGCGGCGAGATCAGGTGAATGACGAGCACCGCCAGGAAATAGATGAGCCCCGCCACCAGGAACACCGACGAGTAGCCCCCCATATTGTCGCGCAGCGCGAGGGCGACGCCGTGGGCCATGATGATGCCACCGATGGCACCCGCCGTGCCGCCGATGCCCGAGCAGCGGCCCACTGCTTCCTTCGGCATCAGGTCGGAGGTCAGGGTCATGAGGTTTGCCGAGAACGCCTGATGCGCCGCGGCTGCGATACCGATGATGAAGGTGGTGAGCCAAAGATCGTGGGTCAGCATGGTCATGAAGCCGACCGGCAGCACGCAGCCTGCGCAAATCAACATACTGAACTTGCGCGCCTTGTTGACGTTCAAGCCCGCCTTAATCATGGCCGAAGACATCCAGCCGCCTGCCACGGAGCCGAGGTCGGAGATAAGGAAGATCACGATCACCGGCAGCGCCACGCCCGCGATGTTGCCGACTTGGTGCGCATAGGTCTTTACGAAGAATGCCGGCAGCCAGAACGAATAGAAGAACCACACCGGATCGGTGAGCAGTTTGCCGAGGCCGTAAGCCCAGGTCTCCTTGACCATCAGCACTTTGAGCCAGGGAAGCTGCTTCACGGGCACAATGGGGTCGCTCTCGATATAGGCGAGTTCCGTCTTCTTGAGATACTTGCTGTCGGCGGGCTTGCTATAAAAGGGAATCCATATCAGCAGCCACAGGATGCTGAGCATGCCCGTGGCGACGAAGCACCATTGCCATCCGAAAGACAGAAGCACGAACGGGACGATCAGCGGCGTGAGAATTGCGCCGACGTTGGAACCGGCGTTGAACCATCCGATGGCCAGCGAACGCTCGCGCTGCGGGAACCATTCGGCCACGGTCTTGAGCGCCGCAGGGAAGTTGCCGCCTTGCCCGAGGCCGAGCACGGCTTGGCTGATCATGAAACTCGCCAGTACCCAACTGACCGGCAAGAATCCGATGAGGGCACAGCCGAGATGCGCTGCGGTCCAGACGCCGACGGCAATGATGTAGCCGCGCTTGGCGCCGATCTTATCGATCAGCTGCCCGAAAAGCACGAAACCGACGGCATAGGCGAACATGAAGAACTGTACGATGCTGGCGTAGTCGGCCTCAGTCCAATGGTACACGTCCGAGAGCGAGCCCTTCAGGTAGCCGATGGTCAGCCTGTCCACGTAGAGAAGGCTGGTCGAAGCAAACAGCAGCGCGCAGATCACCCAGCGATAGTGGCCGATGCGCGGCGCCGCGCTCGCCAGAGCGGAGACTGAGGCAGGACGCGGCGCCCCGGATGCTTGGGTCATGGCGATATTTCTCCCTGTATGGCGGCTCTTCGGAGGCCACTCTTGTATGGCGTGTCGCTGATAGCGCTACCACATTATGTCGCGCCGTGAGTTTGCGTGCTATGGCGATTGTGGGTCGCGCATCGTTGCCGCGCAACGGATCGTTCCGATTCCTTTGAACTCGATACGGGCCTCTTGGCCGATCGCGATGTCGTGGATACCGGTGGCGGCGCCCGTCGAAATCAACATACCGGCCTTCAGTGGCCGTCCCCGGGTTGCACACAACTCGGCGACAAATTGCAGAGCGCCGAGCGGTCCGCCATAAACGCTCGCCGCATTCCCGGTCCCGACGGATTTTCCGTCGATGAAGGTCTCGGCGGCGAGGTCGGTCAACGTGCGCTCGCGCCAAGAAGGAACTTCGGGACCGAGGATCAATCCCGCATTGTTGCCAAAATCGGAAACCACCACAGTGGGGCCCAGCGCGTTGATAGTGGCCAGCGGGCTGCCCGCGGCTTCAACGCCGACCAGCATACGCCCGACGATGGCGGCGGCATCGTTCAACGTCCAGCGCAATTGGCCCGGTGGGGCATCGGCTCCGATCTCGTAGACGAACTCGGCTTCGATTGCGGCAAAGCCGCCCTCGAATACCGGACAATCGACGACTTTGTCGTCGGACGCTTTCTGCACCGTTTTGCGAAAGATCGGGCCGGCCAGTCGCGGCGCACCCATTTTTTGTTCCAAGGCCGGCGGGATGCGGCCGATCTTCCAACCGGCAATTTCGTCCGGCCATAGTGCGATGGCCGCTTCTTGAACTTCATAGGCGCTCGTAAGATCGGGCGGAATTTGTCCCGGATAATCGATCAATGCCATCGCATTCAAGCGCGCTGCAACAAATCGTTGGGCAATTCTGTTCGCAGGTGCAAAATGCGCCATTTGGACTGCTTCCATGGACAAGCCCCCAACCTCCTGATTATGCCCCTCGGACCGAACGGGGGCTTTGTGTCTAGAGGAAACCGGTGTCATTTTCAATCGGCGGAAACGGAAATGGAGATTCGATTGGGGCGAAATCGGTCTTCTATCTGCACCACGCCTTGGTGAGGAAAAGTAGGAGAAAACACATGAATGTCCGCAGATTCGCGCTCGTCTTGAACATCTGGCTGTGGAGCGCCGTATTGGCCGTGTCGACCGGCACCGCGGCAACGGGACACGCCGTCCGCCGCAAGCCCCCCTCGCAGTCTGTTGCCACTGCAACGCAGAACTTGTTGGCTTTTCCAGGCGCCATGGGATGGGCAGCCACGACCCCGGGCGGACGCGGCGGACAGATCATCAAAGTGACCACGCTGAACGCCGACGGTCCCGGCTCGTTTCTCGAAGCGGTTAGCACTAAGGGAGCGCGCATTGTCGTGTTCGAGGTCGGCGGTGTGATCGACCTTGGCCATCGCGAGATTCATGTCACAGAGTCCTATTTGACCGTTGCCGGACAGACGGCGCCGTCGCCTGGCGTCACCTTCATCCGTGGTGGCTTTCAGGTTGGTGCGCATGACGTCGTCGTGCAAAACATCCGCGTTCGTGTGGGCGAAGCCGGCTCGCCGAAGAAGAGCGGTTGGGAGCAAGACGGTCTTTCCACGGAAGGCTCCGCGCATGACGTTATCTTCGATCACAATTCCGTCACCTGGGCGACAGACGAGAACATGTCGATGTCGGGCAAGCGCTTCGACGGCAACGACCCCGAGAAGTGGCGTGCCGACACCTCGCACCGCATCACCTTCAGCAACAATATTATGGCCGAGGGCCTTGCATTTGCCACGCATGGCAAGATCGAGCACTCCAAAGGCACGCTGATCCATGACAATGCCACCGACCTGCTGATGGCTAACAACCTCTATGCCCACAATTACGAACGCAATCCGTTGCTCAAGGGCGGTACCCGCGCCGTCATCATCAACGATTTGATCTACGATCCTGGTCAGCGCGCGATCCACTACAATCTTATGGCAGAGGAATGGGGCGATCATCCCTGGCAGATCGGCCAGCTAACGGTTGTAGGCACCGTATTGCGGGAAGGTGAATCGTCGGTTCCCCATCTGGCATTCTTGGAGATCGGTGGTTACGGGGATCTTCAGTATTTCGGCAAGGACAACATCGCGGTGAACCAGATCGGCGAGCCGATCCCGATGTACGGTCGCTACACGACATCGCCGGCGAAGATTGTTCTGATAAAGACGCCGCCGCTATGGCCGCCTTACGTGAAGCCGATGCCGGCTTCGGCCGTACAGCAATACGTCCTGCATAATGCCGGCGCACGAACCTGGGACCGCGACTATGACGACGTACGATTGATTGCCGATGTCGCTGAGGGCCGCGGCTACGTCGTCAACAGCGAGAACGACATCCACGGCTATCCGGTCGAGAAGCCGACCCAGCGGCCGTTCAACCCGGCCGACTGGAACCTGATCGACATGACGCCGAAGACGCCGGCTGCGCTGGATTCGAGTTCCAAAGCGCGCGGGACCTGAAACGCCATTCAAGTCGAACGGGGCGTGAGATGGGCTCACCTCCCGTTTTCTTTTGCGCTACACTGGCCGCCTTTCGCGGGGGCGGACATGTCGCAATATCAACCGTTCGTTCTGTTCGGGCAGTCGCACGAAATCGTCCTGGCGCTCACGGTGCTCGTGCCCGTGATGCTGGCGATCTTGGTTCGCACCAACGCGAGCCGCGGTCTGGCGCGCGCGATTTGTTGCAGCTTCGCGGTCGCTATCGCCGGCATCTGGGCGATTTGGTATATCGTAGCCTACCGCAACGGTTGGCTGACGATCGGCGATGCGCTGCCCATGGATTTATGCAGCTGGGCCGCCGTTGCGACGGTGATCACGCTCTTGCGCCCCAACCAGTTCACCTATGAGCTTGCCTATTTCTGGGCATTGGCGGGTACGGTGCAGGGTCTGCTCACGCCCGACACACCCTACGATTTTCCGGAAATCCGCTTCCTGGTGTTTTCGATCTTTCACGGCGGCATCATCGCATCCGTGCTGTTTCTGACGCTTGGGATGAAACTTCGTCCTTACTTGGAATCAATTCCGCGAGTGATCGGCTGGACATTGTTCTATGCGCTATTGGCCGGGTTCGTCGATTGGATGTACGGCGTGAATTACGGCTTCTTGCGCGCCAAGCCATCGCACGCCAGCCTGTACGACCTAATGCCGTCCTGGCCGTATTACATTGCCGTGGTCGTGGCCTTGGGGGTGTTGTCGACATTGATCTATTACCTGCCGTTTTTCCTGGCGGATCGGCTGCGGGCGCTGCGAAAATGAAAAAGGCCGGAAGCGGAGCTTCCGGCCTTTAGAATCTCGCAGGTGGCCGGTCAGAATGCGCCGACGATCACCGCCCCCAGGAACAAGAATACGAACGCGATGGTCATAAGCTGGAAATCGCGTGCCAAGGCTGCCTCCTGATCCGAAGACCGGATAACTCTCGGTCGAGGGTTCGGTTGCGTCAAGGTCGGGATTGGCGTCGCTAATGAATTTCTGTTGATTTACAAGGGAGTACCAAAATTCGGGCACGAAAACTTATCGCCTACCACGCAATCTCCTTGCCCAGATAGTCCAAGTAACGTCCGGAGGTCTTCGGACTCAGCTCGGCGATACGCGCTCGCAAACCGCGCACACTTTCGTCCGGCGTGATCGGCGCGTCGGGGCCGCCCATGTCGGTTCGCACCCAGCCGGGGTGGAGTATGCCGACGGCAATACCGTCGCCGGCCCAATCGCGCGCCACGCCACGCATGATGCTGTTTATGGCCGCTTTCGATGCGCGGTACGACAACCAGCCGCCTCCATGTTCGGCGATCGAGCCGAGGACGCTCGTCAGCGTGACCAATTTCTTATCGCGACCGAGCATCAGATTGCGGCGTAGTGCCTGGCTGACGATCAGCGGACCGATGCTGTTGACGCGAAACGTGTTGACGAATTCGTCGTAATAGCTTTGCGCAGTGCTCGGTCTCGCATGGCCGAAGATGCCGGCACAGTTGATGAGGACGTCGATAGCGACGCCTTGCAGCGCCGTTGCCAACCGGTCGGCCGATGTGGCATCGCCGACATCCAATTCCATCACACGCACGCCGGGAATGGCATTCAGGGCCTCGGCCCGCGCCGGCTTGCGGCAACAGGCGATGACGTTGGCGCCGCCGCCCGCATATTGACGCACGAATTCCAGTCCGATCCCGCGATTGGCACCCGTCACCAGAATCGTCGTCATATTTTTTCTCCGTAAGTTGAATTCCCGTCCGAATTGGCCTTTACCTTCGCACCATGTCCATTTGGGGTAAATTCGGCGGCGCTGCGGCCGGCCTTGTGGTTGCCGGACCGATTGGCGCGGTCCTGGGGGCCTTGGCCGGTCATTTCCTGATCGACCGCGACGAACACGAACCGGACGGAGATCCCGGCGTGGTGTTCACCATCGCCGTGATTGCGCTTGCCGCCAAAATGGCCAAGGCCGATGGCATAGTCAGCGACGAAGAGGTGGAGGCATTCGACCGTATCTTCCGCGTGCCGCCCGACGAGCAGGCCAATGTGCGGCGCTTCTTCAATCTGGCGCGGGGCGACAGCGCCGGTTACGAAGCCTATGCCGGACAGATCGCCCGTATCTTCGCCGGCAAACCCGCGGTGCTGGAAGACATCCTCGACGGCCTGTTCGAAATCGCCAAGGCGGACGGCGTGCTGCATCCGGGTGAGAGCGCTTTCCTGGAACGGGTGGCCGATATCTTCGGATTTTCGCCGGGCGAATTCCGCCGCATTCGCGCTTCGCACTTCCCGCCGGATGCGGCCGATCCCTATGTGGTACTGGGTGTCGGCTATGACGCCAGCGACGAAGAGATCAAACGCACCTATCGGCTTCTGGTGCGCGAGAACCATCCCGACAGCTTGATTGCACGCGGCGTGCCGGAGGAATTCGTCAAGCTGGCGACCGACAAGTTGGCGGCGATCAACAACGCCTACGAAAAAATCGAAGCCGAGCGCGCGAGCTGAATTTCCGCGCTGCCTTGCGGCCTCCATTGCCATATTGGGCATATGGGCTGAATCGATGCACAATGCCGGTCGTCACCGGAAGTGAACCGCCATGACCCTGCGTATTGTCGATCGTCCTTCGCCCAATCACGATGCGCGCCCGGAAGGCGCGGTCATAGATATGCTGGTGCTCCACTACACCGGTATGAAGACCGCTCAAGAGGCGCTGGCGCGGCTTTGCGATCCGGCGGCGAAGGTTTCCGCACACTATACGATCGACTGCGACGGCTGCGTCTATCGCCATGTACCCGAAGTGCGCCGGGCTTGGCATGCCGGTGTGTCCTTCTGGGCGGGCGAGCCCAACGTTAACGCCCACTCTATCGGAATCGAACTGGTCAATCCCGGCCACGAGTTCGGTTATGTTCCGTTTACGGACGATCAAATCGATTCTCTGATCGAAATTGCACAGGGCGTTGTTGCGCGGCATTCCATCGCGCCGGCACGAGTCCTTGGCCATTCGGACGTGGCGCCGGCGCGCAAAGCCGATCCCGGCGAGTTGTTCCCGTGGCAGCGTCTAGCTGAAAACGGCATCGGCGTGTGGCCACCCCCTCTCCCCCTTGGCGGGAAAGGGCAGCGTGAGGGGGATGCCTCATTTGTCGAAAACCTCACCCGCTTCGGCTACGGCGTTCCGCCTGCAGTAGATGTTCCCCTCGAAGCCGTCGTAACCGCCTTCCAGCGCCATTTCCGTCCGTCAAAAATCGATGGGATATGTGATCTGGACTGTGAAACGTTGTTGAATGCCCTCCTTACCCACTGACAACTGTCACGGGAATCCGTACAGTCTTACACGGCATTCAGGCGGGGGAACAGATGTCTTGGAGAGGCGCGCGCTTCGCGCTTTTATGCGGCGCATGGACTGCGGTATCTGGCTTGGCGGTTGCCCAGGAAGCGGGCATCCAGGAAGCAGATCTTCCGAGCATGCAGGTACTGCAATGCCAAACTGCGTGCGGTAAGTGGACCGACCCCAAACCTATCGGCGTGCACCACGGCCATTTTCCGTCTGCAGAGGAGCACGCCGCTGAGTCCCACCGCTCGGACGCGTTTGTGTTGATCCGCTTCACCATCACGGCGGAGGGCAAGGTCGAGAACCCGGTGGTCGAGCGGCGAGTCGGCCCCCAGGACTTCGCGGACCAGTCGCTCGAAGCTGTGAAAGACTGGCGCTATGAACCTGCCACGGCCAATGGCGTGCCCGTCGCGAGATACAATTGGTACGCGAAAATCAACTACCAGTCGTCCTCGGGACAGGGCGCGCGCAATACTGTCTATGATGCCTGCCGCACGGCCAGGGAGCTGATTGGTAAAGGCAAGTACGCCGAAGCGAATGCGGTCTTAATACCGATACTGTCTCTAGAGCGTCTCAATTTCTATGAACGCTCGATGGTGTCACTCCTGCTGGCGGTCAACGACATGGGGCTCAAGGACTATTTGTCCGCTCAGGAACGAATTGAAGACGCAACGATATTCGACGGCTGGTTTCTCCCCAAAGCAGCGTTCGTCGAGGCGATCAGGCTGCAGATCCAGATTGACACGATGATGCGGCAATATTCCGACGCGCTTGATCGGTTCGAACTCCTCAAGAAACGCACAGACATTACGAAAGGCGATCACGAGGCGGCGCTGATTGACAAGATCAACGTGGCTTTGGCGGACCCCAGTCCGATCCTGGTTATCGGGCGTATTCCGCCAGTCGGCTACCTGAGCCTTTGGCATCATGCGCTTCTGCGCCGAAACTTCACGTTTCCCCGGGTCGATGGAAAGCTCGAACGTTTCGAACTGAGCTGTGACCAGCAAAAGATCGAATCTGCGATTACAGCCAAGGCGGAATGGCATGTCCCCAAGAACTGGAGCAATTGCGGTCTAAATGTGTACGGCTCGCCGGGTGCGACCTTTGTGGTCGCCGAAACAAACGATTGATCGGAGCCCGGGGTATCCCGCCAAATCGCTTTTTTCCGTCCGTCATGCATCGACGGCCTGGCAGATGACGAATGTGCCGCAATACTCGCGGGCCTTCTCGCTCTCTAAGCTCTCGATACATTGGGAGTGAACAATGAAAACTATCGGCCTGATTGGCGGCGTCAGCTGGGAATCCACCGCGATCTATTACAGCCTCATCAATCGCGAAGTTCAGAAGCGCCTCGGCGGATTTCATTCCGCCAAGATCGCGATGATCTCCGTCGATTTCGCGGAATTCGAGTTGCTGGCGCGCACCTCGCAATGGGATACGCTGGCGTCCCGCCTCAGTGATGCGGCGCGCGCGCTCGAAAGGGCCGGCGCTGACATGGTCCTGTTATGTGCCAACACGATGCATCACGATGCCGACCGAGTGGCGGATTCCGTCAGCTTGCCGCTCTTGCACATCTGCGATTGCACCGCGGCGGGGATTAAAGCGCAGGGCCTGAAACGTGTGGCGCTGTTCGGCACGGCCTACACCATGAACGAGGACTTCTACAAAGATCGCCTGCGTACCAACGGTGTGGACGCTTTCGTGCCGGTTGCTGCCGATCGCGCGGTTATCAATCGCGTGATCTTCGAGGAACTCGTGCTGGGCAAGGTGGAGGAGGTGTCGCGCCGCGCCTATCGCGAGATCATCGCGCGGCAGGTGGAAGAGGGCGCGCAAGGCGTCATCCTGGGCTGCACCGAATTGCCGATGCTGGTGAAGGCCGAAGACAGCGCCGTGCCGCTGTTCGACACCACGCAAATCCATGCGCTTGCGGCGGTAGACCTGGCGCTGTCATAATGGTTCCGCGTCAGATGGCCGGATGGCCGCGGGGCTTCGCAAGAAGCGTCGAGGAAAGTCCGGGCTCCACGGAAACACGGTGCCGGATAACCTCCGGCGGGGGCGACCCCAGGGATAGCGCCACAGAAATGACACCGCCTACTCCCCCGAAGCCTCGGCGTAGGGGGACGGTAAGGTTGAAATGGTGCGGTAAGAGCGCACCGCGTCTCTGGCAACAGAGGCGGCATGGCAAGCCCCACCGGGAGCAAGACCAAATAGGGACGGCACGTAATCCGTTTCCGGATAGCCGTCCGGGTAGGTCGCGAGAAGCGACAGGCAACTGTCGTTCCAGAGGAATGGCCATACAGCTTGTCTAAGGCGGCAGGCGGACAGAACCCGGCTTACAGGCCATCTGACGTTTTTTCCTCGACGCGCTGGGAAGAGTGGGCGCTTACCAATACCCCTTCATCAACTCCGTCGCCCACTGAGGCTCGCGTATTTCGCCGCGCGGCAGAAATCCTTTCATCACCGGCTTGATGTCGAGCACCGGCGTGCCGTCGATCGCGTCGAGCCCGCGCACGTGCAGCGTCAGTCCATCGACGCCGAGTAGCGAACACACCGTCACGCCAATGCGGTTTGGCCGGTCTTTGCCGCGTTGCGCGAAGATGCCGACCTTTGGCCAAGCCGTATTGCCGCGCGGATGGCGCGCGCCGCTGACGATTGTCTCCGGCGCCGCGCGGTCAAAATGGAAGATCACTTCCAGATGCGAAAAAGCGCTCAGACCTGCCGTCGCCTCGGGCGGAAATTGCGCCGGGTCCAGCTCAATACGCGCTTCCACCGCGTCCCAGGCATCGTCGACCGGCTCGGACCGACCGCCGCGCACGAAACCCGCCGGTATCACCACAATCTCATTACTCATCGTTCCCTCGAACGAATAAAGAACAAATTGGCACCGATCGTTAAGATTTTATTTATACTGCTTACTGTATCCTTTCGGCGTTTGCTATCTGTTCTCAAAAACACAACCCCTGGACTCGCAATATCCATGGGTAGTTCTACCAAGCCCCTCAAATTCCTACACTTTTCGTTGACTCTGCGTACTCGCCCATGCTATCCCATGCTGTCCCAGGACGAGTGAGTACGCGGATTTCCGCGTACGGCGGAGAAAAGCTCAAAACCGCCCGGGGACCCAGGGGGCGACGGTTATGTCAGGGCTGGGCCAGCCGTTCATATCGACGGTGGAAGGGACGCTCGACGCCAAGGGGCGGGTGTGCATCCCCGCGGCCTATCGCCAGATCCTTGCCGCTCAGAATACGCCCGGCGTCTACATCTGCCCGTCATTTTCGGAAGCTACGCTCGAAGGTTTCGGCAGCGAAGTTCTGCAGGCCTTCCATAGCCAGCAGGCCGAGGCCGATCCGTTTTTTACGCCGACGTTCAACGACAAGGCCTTTGCCGTTCTCTCGCTGACGGAGCTTTTGCCGTTCGACGAAAACGGCCGCGTCCGGCTGCCCGCGCCGTTCATCGCACATGCCGTCTTGAAAGACAGCGTCGTCTTCGTCGGCATGGGCACGAAGTTTCAGATCTGGGAACCGGCGCGCTTCGCAGAGATGCGCGCGGCGCGTCTCAAGCGGGCGCTCGCGTCGCTCGGCGGAGGCGCCTGATGGGCCATCTCCCCGTGATGCTCGCCGAAGTGCTCGAAGCGCTGCAGCCGCATGACGGCGCGCATTACATCGACGGAACGTTCGGTGGCGGCGGTTACGCCCGCGCCATTCTCGAAGCTTGCGATTGCCGCGTGCTCGGCATCGACCGCGATCCCGAAGCGATTGCGCGCGGCCAGGCGCTGGTGGCGCATTATCCCGGCCGCCTGACGCTGGTGCACGGCGAGTTCTCGCAGATGGACCATCTGCTAGCGGACACGGGAGAGAACGGCACCAACGGGGTGGTTCTCGATCTTGGCGTATCGTCCTTCCAGTTCGACGAGCCCGCGCGCGGATTCTCGTTCCGCGCCGACGGCCCGCTCGACATGCGCATGAGCATGGACGGCGAAACCGCCGCTGATGTCGTCAACACCGCCGACGCGAAAACGCTCGCCGGCATCATCTCCCGCTACGGCGAAGAGCATCAGGCAATGCGCATCGCGCGCGCCATCGTTCAGGCGCGGCCGCTGACGCGCACCGCCGAACTGGCGGAAATCGTGTCGCGGGCGCTTGGTCCCGCAGCCGCGCGCCAAGCGATCCATCCCGCCACCCGCACCTTCCAGGCTTTGCGCATCCATGTGAACGACGAATTGGGCGAGCTTGCCCGCGCCTTGGAAGCGGCCACGCGTGCGCTCAAGCCGCAAGGCCGCCTCGCGGTGGTGTCGTTCCATTCGCTCGAAGACCGCATCGTCAAGCGCTTCCTCAGCGAACGCAGCACTGCCGCGCCGCGCGCGTCGCGCCATGCGCCGGAACAGTGCCGGGCGTCCGCATCTCTTTATCGCCTTCTCGGCTCGCGTCCGCTGACGCCAAGCGATGCCGAGATCGCAAGCAATCCCCGCGCCCGTTCCGCAAAACTGCGGGCGGGCGAACGTTTGGCGGCTTAGGAGAAGCCTATGGTGCGCGTGCTCAATTTCGTCTGCGTCGCTTTGATGGGTATCACCATCCTGGCGCTCTATCACGTCTCCGAACGGACCCGCGTCGAGCGCGTCCAGCTCAGCCGGGTGGAGCAGCGCATCGCCGACAAACGCGTCGAGATGAGCGTGTTGCAGGCGCAATGGGAACAAGTGTCGAGACCCGAGCGCATCCAAAAGCTCGCGGAATCCTCGCTGGGCATGGGCGACACCGCCACGATCCAGCTTTCTTCGCTCGAACTTCTGCCGCGCCGCGGCGACGAACCGCTGGACGGCGCGCAAATTCGGTCTGCGAATGCGCAGGGACCGACGCAAGCGCCCGTACAACTCGTCAAGGTCGCAGCCCACACGGGTATGTAGGCCACCCATGACCCCACCGCCCACCGTCTTTCAGCGGCGCATCGTCATCGGGGCGGCGATTTGCGTCATGGGTTTTGCGCTGGTGGCGGTGCGCCTGATCGACGTGACATTGTTCCGGCCGGGCCATATCGCCGGCAAGCCCAGCGACCGCGTCGAAATCTCCCGCGCCGATCTTGCGGATCGCAATGGCGCTCTGATGGCGCGCGACCTGCCCGCATCCGATCTTTACGTACGGCCGCATATGTTCGACGACAAGCGGCGTGCGGCGCGCGATCTTGCGGCGGCCACCGGTGCCGACGAACCTCGCTTAGCGCAAATGTTTCTGAGCAAGCGTCCCTATGTGCTGGTGGCGCGCCAATTACCGCAAGCCGAGCGCGACAAGGCCTCGCATTTGGGCCTGTCAGGACTCGAGTTCGAGCCCAACACCAAGCGCTATTATCCCGACGGCCGCATGACCTCGTCGGTTCTGGGGGTCACCGATCCTGACGGCAAGGGCGTTTCCGGTCTGGAGCTCGGTCTCGACTCGAAGCTGCATGCCGATCACGCAGACAGCGTGGTGACCACGTCGCTCGATATGCGTGTCCAGTTCATCCTCGCCCACGAGGCCGAGGCGAGCATGGCGATGTTCAAGGCGCGTGCGGCCGGCGGATTGGTGATGGACATCCGTACGGGCGAAATTCTTGGGCTGGTCTCGCTGCCCGATTTCGATCCCAACGCGCGCAGCTTCGACGCAGGCGACTCCACGCGCAATCTGATGGCGCAGGACGTCTACGAGCTCGGCTCGGTCTTCAAGATCTTCTCCTTTGCGCTGGCGCTGGAAGACCACACCGTGCGCCTCGACGAACAGCTGCCCATCGGCAACGGCTACAAGATCGGAAAATTCACCATCCACGAAGCGGAGCATATGCCGGCCACGCTGTCGGTGCGCGATGTCCTGGGTCAATCCTCGAACATCGGCACGGCGCAGATCGCGCTACGCTCCGGCCCGGATCGCCAGCGTGCCTTCCTCATGAAAGTCGGCCTTCTTTCGCCGGTCCGAAGCGAGCTGCCGGAAACGGCGCGGCCGCTTTATCCAACGCATTGGGGAACGATCGAAACGGCAACGATCGGCTTCGGCCACGGAATTTCGGTCAGCCCACTGGCCTTTGCCGCGGCCGCCGCGTCCATCGTCAACGGCGGACGGCGGGTCCAGCCGACCTTCTTGAAACATACCGGCGATGCTCGTGGGGATCAGGTCATATCCCCGGAAACCAGCGCCACCATGCGCGAACTGCTGCGCTATGTCGTCACCGACGGCACCGGCAAGAAGGCCGATGTGCCGGGCTACGACGTCGGCGGCAAGACCGGATCGGCGGAAAAGGTCGGCCCGCACGGCAAGTATACCCATAATCTGGTGACGTCGTTCTGCGGCGTCTTTCCGATTGAAGCGCCCCGCTACTTGGTATTTGTGGTGCTCGACGAGCCGCACGGCACGAAAGAAACGGCCGGATTTGCGCTCGCAGGCTATACCGCCGCGCCTCTGGCCGGCCATGTGATCTCGAGGATTGCACCCTTGCTCGGCGTCCCGATGAATCCTGTCTCGGTTGTCAAAGAGAATTCATAATGGGACCACATTCGGGCGCGAAACTCGCGGTGGGTAAGGTGGGCAAAGCCCCCATGGAAGCGGTGAAAGAATTTGCCGGGCTCGCGAGCGACAGCCGTGAGATTAAACCGGGTTACCTGTTTGCAGCCCTGCCCGGCAGCAAAGCGAACGGCGCCGAATTTGTGAACGACGCGGTAAGTCGCGGCGCGATTGCCGTGCTCGGACGGCCCGACGTAGCCGCCAGCGCGGCAGCGGCTGGTGTGCGCTTCATTGCCGACGAGAATCCGCGCAAAGCCTTGGCGCGCTACGCCGCCGCCTTCTACACGGCTCAGCCGCAGACCGTCGCGGCGGTGACCGGCACCAACGGCAAGACCTCGATCACGGTCTTCTTGCGCGAAATCTGGACGGCGCTGGGCAAAAGCGCGGCCAGCATGGGGACTATCGGTGTCGTCGCCCCGCATGGCGAGATTAAACTGAACCACACCACGCCCGGTCCGATCGAGCTGCACCGCATCCTCGCCGAGTTGAAGCACGACGGCGTCGATTATCTCGCCGTGGAAGCATCGAGTCACGGGCTCGATCAGTACCGGTTGGATGGCGTCGACGTCGCGGCCGTAGGGTTCACAAATATCAGCCGCGACCATATGGATTATCACCCGACCTTCGAGGCTTATCTCGCTTGCAAGCTTCGCTTGTTCGCCGAAATCGTGCGCGACGATGGCGTTGCGGTGGTCAATGCCGACGCGGAGCACGGCGAAGCATTCGTCGCCACCGCAAAAGCGCGCGGGCTTCGCCTTATCACTGTCGGCGAAAACGGCGAAAACCTGAAACTCCTCGAACGCGTTGCGCAGGATGACGGCCAATCGCTGAAAGTCGCATGCGCCGGGAAGACCTATAATGTGGAGCTTCCCCTTGCCGGCGCGTTCCAAGCCTCTAATGCGCTGATGGCGGCCGGTTTTGCCATTGGGCTCGGCGAAGAACCACACGCGGTGTTCGCGGCTCTGGCAAACCTCAAAGGAGCGCCAGGCCGCTTGGAGAACGTCGCGACTGCCAAGAGCGGCTCGCCCATCTACGTCGATTACGCGCACACACCCGACGCGCTGGAAAATGTGCTCGCGGCGTTGCGACCGCACACCCGGAACAAGCTGTGGGTCGTGTTCGGCTGCGGCGGCGACCGAGACAAAGGCAAGCGTCCGTTGATGGGTGCGGCAGCGGTAAAGTTTGCCGATCGTGTCATCGTCACCGACGACAATCCGCGCGGCGAAAATGCTGCCGCTATCCGCAAAGAGGCGCTGGCCGGTGCTTCTGGTGCACAGGAAATCGGCGACCGTGCTGAGGCGATCCGTGCGGCTATCGCGGCGCTCGGCGATGGCGATACGCTCGTCATCGCCGGCAAAGGTCACGAAAGCGGCCAGATTATCGGCAGTACGATCCACCCATTCTCCGACCGCGACGAAGCGGTCAAGGCGGCATTGGCAATGGGCGGCTACGCCATGGAGCACCGGCCATGACTGCGCTGTGGACATCGCAGGAAGCCGAGTCTGCCACGCTGGGCAAGGCGTCTCACCCATTCATTGTTGGCGGCCTGTCCATCGACTCGCGCACGCTGAAGCAAGGCGATCTTTACGTCGCGATCAAAGGCGAGAACCGCGACGGTCACGATTTCATCGGCGCCGCCTTGGCGGCGAAGGCAGGCGCTGCCTTGATTTCACGCCGGCCGGAAGGCGTCTCCGCCGAAGCGCCGCTGCTCACCGTCGCCAACACGCAGCGCGCACTCGAAGATCTGGCACGGGCTGCGCGCGCCCGCAGCGACGCGAAAATCGTCGCGGTCACAGGCAGCGCCGGCAAGACGACAACCAAGGAGATGTTGAGGCTCGCTTTCGGCGCGCTCGGACAAACGCATGTCTCGAGTGCCTCTTACAACAATCATTGGGGTGTGCCGCTAAGTCTTGCCGGTCTGCCGCGCGAAGCTGCGTTCGGTGTGTTTGAGATCGGGATGAATCATTTCGGCGAGATTCGTTCGCTGGTCTCCTTCGTACGGCCGCATGTGGCGCTGGTGACCACCGTTGCAGCGGCGCATTTGGAGTTCTTCGGCACATGCGAGGCCATCGCCGACGCCAAATCAGAGATTTTCGAGAGTGTCGCGCCGGGTGGCGCGGCGCTCGTCCCGTCCGACAATCCTTATAGCGAGCGCCTGATCGCGCGCGCCAGGCAGTGCCACGTCGCGCGTCTCCTGACGTTCGGCGGCAAGCCTGGCAGCGACGCGCGACTCGTCTCCTATGACGAAGACCCCGAAGGCGCGCGTATCGAAGCCGATATACTCGGTCACCCGGTCGCATTCCGCATCGCGGCACCGGGCCTGCATATCGCTTCGAACGCGCTAGGGGCGCTGCTTTGCGTCGCCAGCGTCGACGGCGATGTGCGTAACGCGGCCGCGGCGCTAAAATCTTTCACGGCGCTCAAAGGGCGCGGCGCCCGATTTGTTGCAGGCGGCGTGGACGTGATCGACGAAAGCTACAACGCCAATCCCGCCTCCATGGCCGCCGCGTTGGCCCTGCTTGGCAAAGCGACCGGACGGCGCATTGCGGTCCTCGGCGATATGCTTGAGATGGGTCCGGACGGTGCGGCGCATCACGCGGCGCTGGCATCCGCGGTGGAAGCGGCCCGCGCCGACCTCGTCTTTCTTTGTGGTCCGCTGATGAAGGCCTTATGGGACTCGTTGCCGGCTGCGCGCCGCACCGCCTACGCGCCGACTTCGGCCGAACTTGCCGCGCTGGTCTTGCCGGCGCTGCGAACCGGCGACGCCGTGCTCGTCAAAGGCTCCAACGGCAGCCGCATGTCCGTGATCGTCGACGCGCTGAAAGCGCGCGCGGCTTAGGGGGATATATGTTCCACTTTCTCTTTCTGCTTCCCCACGCCGAACAATACGCGGTGCTGCGGCTTTTCAAATATCTGACGTTCCGATCGGGCGGCGCGGTGCTGACGGCGATTTTCATTGCCTTCTGGATCGGTCCTGCACTGATCCGCTGGCTCAAGCTCAAGCAGGGCAAGGGCCAGCCGATCCGCTCTGACGGACCCAAGCGCCATATCGTGGAGAAGCAAGGGACGCCGACGATGGGCGGCCTGTTGATCTTGATCCCCGTCTTGGTGACCACACTGCTATGGGCGGATTTGACGAACGCCTATGTCTGGATCGTGATACTGGTGACAGTGAGCTACGGGCTGCTGGGGTTCGCCGACGATTATCTGAAAGTGACCAAGCGTTCGTCCGACGGGATCAGCGGCCGGACGCGCCTGCTGATCGAATTCGGGGTCGCTTTTCTGGCCACCTGGCTCATCATGCAGGTCGAAGACGATGCCGCCCGCGGCGTGTTGGCGGTACCGTTCTTTAAGACCGTGTTGTTGCAGCTCGGCTTTGCCTTCATCATCGTGGGCGGCATCGTGATCACCGGCTTTGCCAATGCTGTGAATTTCACCGATGGACTCGACGGCCTCGCCATCATGCCGGTGATGATCGCGGCCGGCGCCTTCGTGCTGATCGCCTATGTGGTCGGCAACGAGAAGTTCGCGCTGTACCTGCAGCTTGACTACATCCGCAACACCGGCGAACTGGCGGTGTTTCTCGCCGCTCTGATCGGCGCCGGGCTCGGGTTCCTTTGGTACAATGCCCCGCCTGCGATGGTGTTCATGGGCGATACCGGTTCGCTGCCGCTGGGCGGCGCGCTCGGCACCGTCGCCGTCGCGGTAAAGCATGAAATCGTTCTGGCGATCGTCGGTGGATTGTTCGTGCTCGAAACCGTTTCCGTGATCGTGCAGGTCGTTTCGTTCAAGCTGACGGGCAAGCGCGTCTTCCGCATGGCGCCGATCCATCATCATTTCGAGCAATTGGGCTGGAAGGAACCGACCATCGTCATCCGCTTCTGGATTGTTGCGGTGGTGCTGGCGCTGATCGGTCTTGCGACCTTGAAGTTGAGGTGAAACCCAAGTGATCCCGGCGCACTCCTTCGCAAACAAGCAGGTCGCAGTCTTCGGACTGGCGCGCACCGGCTTGGCTTGCGTGCGCGCCCTCAAAGCCGGTGGAGCCGAGGTTGTAGCCTGGGACGACAAGGTTGCTTCGCGTGATGCGGCTTCGGCCGACGGCGCTCGCGTACTGCCCTGGCGCGACTGGCCGTGGGATAAGATCGCCGCGCTGGTTCTCAGCCCTGGCGTGCCGCTCACCCATCCCCGGCCTCATGAGATCGTGACCAAAGCAAAAGAAGCGTGCGTCGCAGTGATCGGCGATCTCGAACTCTTTGCGCGCGAAATTCGCCCCGATGGCGCCGCTCCCGGCCGGGCGCCGGTCATTGCCGTCACCGGCACCAACGGCAAATCGACGACGACGGCGTTGATCGGCCACGTCCTCGAGTCCTGTGGCTTCGATGCGCAGGTCGGCGGCAACATCGGCAAGGCCGTCTTGGAACTTTCTCCGCCCGGTCCGAAAACGATCTATGTGCTCGAGATTTCCTCTTATCAGATCGACCTGTCGCCGGGCCTCGCGCCGGACGTGACCGTTCTCTCCAATCTCACGCCCGACCACATCGACCGGCACGGTTCGATGGAAAACTATGTGGCGGTAAAGACCAGGCTGTTGAAGCAGACGGCCAGGAACGGCCTCAACGTGATTGGCGTCGACGATTCCTACGGCGCCTCGATCTTCACCCGGCTTACCTCCAACGGCGGGCCGCCTTGCGTGCCGGTTTCGGTCGGCAAGGTCTTGGGCCGCGGCGTATTCGTGCTGGACGGGATGCTTTATGACGCGCAAAGCGCGCACGCCGCGAAGATCATGGATCTGGCCGTCGCGGCGCATCTGCCGGGCACGCACAATTGGCAGAATGCCGCCCTCGCTTTTGCGGCGGCCAAACCCTATGCCAAGGAAGGGCGCGCCATCGCGGCCGCCATCGCCGATTTTCCCGGTCTCGCCCATCGTATCGAAGATGTCGGGCGCGTCGGTAAGGTGCGCTTCATCAACGATTCCAAGGCCACGAACGCGGACGCCGCCGAACGCGCGCTGGTTTGTTACGACGATATTTTCTGGATTGCCGGCGGCAAACCGAAGGAAGGCGGCATCGCACCGCTGGCACCGTATTTTCCGCGCCTGCGCAAAGCCTATCTGATCGGAGAAGCCGCGGAGGAATTCGCGGCCACCTTGAACGGCAAGGTTGCGGTGGAAATAACCGGGACTTTGGAAAAAGCGGTCGCCGCTGCCGCTGCCGATGCGGCTGCATCGCAGGCGCCAGCGCCCGTCGTTTTATTGTCGCCGGCCTGCGCTTCGTTCGATCAATTCCGCGATTTCGAGCAGCGCGGTGACGTGTTCCGCGCCCTGGTCGGAAAGCTGGCGCAGTTGCGGGAGGCCTCATGAGCCTCAGCCGCGCCAACCGAAGCAGTTTTGCCGAATGGTGGTGGACGATCGACCGTCTGGCCTTCGTCGCGATGCTCGGCTTGATCGCCATCGGCCTCATGCTGGCCTTTGCGGCAAGCCCGGCGGCCAGCGGCGGGCCGCTGACGGAAGGCGATTTCCATTATGCTGCGAAGCAGATCGCCTTTGCCGCGCTTGCGGCGTTTATCCTGGGCGGCGCCTCGTTGCTGACGCCGTCGCAGGTCAAGCGGGCGGCGGTCGTGGTCTTTGCGCTCGGTCTGATCGGCTCGTGCCTTGTCCTCTTCTTGGGTAGCGCGGTGCTGGGGGCGCGGCGCTGGCTCGATCTGGGCTGGATGACGCTGCAGCCGTCGGAATTCCTAAAGCCGGGCTTTGCCGTGCTTGCCGCCGCCATTTTGGCCGAGAAATTGCCGACCCGGCTTCCCAAGCCTGCCGTCACGTTCGCGTTGCTGCTACCGGCGCTCGCGATCCTGTTGCTGCAGCCCGATGTCGGTCAGACCTTTCTGTTGGTAGCCTTGTGGGCGGCGCTTCTGTTCTTTGCCGGCCTCTCACTCAAATGGATTTGGCTGATCGGCGGCGGAACGGCGGCGTTGGGTTGGCTGGCCTACACCGTTTTCCCGCACGTTCATCATCGCGTCGCCCAATTCCTCGATTCCGGCCAGACCGGGTACCAGGCGGGCCTGTCGTTGCGTGCCTTTTCGCATGGCGGTCTTTTGGGCGTCGGGCCCGGCGCCGGAACGATCAAGTATCGCTTGCCCGACGCGCATTCCGATTTCATCTTTGCGGTCGCGGGCGAGGAATTCGGCCTAGCGCTCTGCGTGATCATCGCGGCTTTGTTCTGCGTCTTGGCAGTCAGACTGCTGCTGCGCTCGGCGGCGGCGCGCGAACCCTTTGCGCAGTTGGCGGGCGCCGGATTGGCGATCGTCTGTGCCTTGCAGGCCTTCATCAACATGGGTGTGGCCGTCAATCTGTTGCCGGCCAAAGGCATGACGCTGCCCTTCATATCCTATGGCGGCTCCTCGCTGTTCGCAGTAGCGCTGACCATGGGTTTTGCGCTGGCGCTGACACGCCAGCGTCCGCAAGTCGCGACCCGTGAGCAAACCGCGTTCGCGTTTCTCAAGGGAGCGCGCGCATGACGACCATCGTGTTCTCGGCCGGAGGTACCGGCGGTCATCTGTTCCCGGCGCAGGCCTTGGCAGCCGAGCTCGTCCGCCGCGGCAAAGACATTGTGGTGATGACGGATTCGCGCGGCCGCAGTTACGGCGACGTATTCCCCGGCGCGTTGATCGCGATCGTGCCGTCGGCGGCTTTCTCCGATCGATCGCTCATCGGTCTGGCGAGTGCGCCGTTCGAAATCGCCGCGGGCATCGTCGTCGCCTTCGTGAAATTGCTGCGCATCCGTCCCAAGGCCGTTGTCGGCTTCGGCGGCTATCCCAGTTTGCCGGTGATGTTGGCGGCGTGTCTGGCGCGTTTTCCAACGGCGATCCTGGCGCCGGATGCCGTGCTGGGCCGCGCCAATCGCTTGGTGGCCAATTTCGTGCGCGTCATCGCCGCCAACTTCCCGCTGGTGCGCTTTCTGCCCAGGAACACATCGAAGATCGTTTATACGGGGAACCCGATGCGGCCCGAAGTGCTGGCGTTGACCGGTGCGTCCTTCGATACGCCGGTCCCCGGCGGGCCATTGCGTCTTTTGGTATTCGGCGGCAGCCAGGGCGCGCGCGCCTTCAGCGAACTGGTGCCGCCCGCGATCGCCCTGTTGCCGGCGGAAACCCAAACCCGTCTGGAGATCGTGCAGCAATGCCGCCCGGAAGACTTGGATTCGGTGCGCGCCGCCTATACAGCGATGGGCGTCAAAGCGGAACTGGCCTCGTTCTACAAGGATATGCCGGCGCGCATGGCCCGCGCTCATCTGGTGATCGCGCGCTCTGGCGCCGGCACGGTCAGCGAGTTGGCGACCATCGGCCGCCCCGCCATCTTGGTACCCTTGCCGCATGCGCTCGACGACAACCAGACACCAAACGCCGATGCTCTAGCCGATGTCGGCGGCGGCTGGCGCGTGGCGCAGAAAGACCTCACGCCCGAAAAACTCGCGGGCATGATTTCGGTTGCATTCTCCGATCCCCAGGCGCTCGCCAAATGTGCGGGCGCGGCGCGCGCGCTGGCCAAGCCTGACGCTACACAGCGATTGGCCGATCTGGTGGAGAAGCTGGAGGCGCTCGCATGACGAAGCCCATCCGCACGCGCGTTCCTCTCGATGTCGGCGCCATTCATTTCATTGGTATCGGCGGTATCGGCATGAGTGGCATCGCCGAGATCATGCATAATCTGGGCTACAAGGTTCAAGGCTCGGATGTTGCCGACAGCGCCAATGTCAAGCGGTTGCGTGCCATGAGCATCCCGGTGGCGGTCGGTCATAGCGCAGACAATCTGAAAGACGCGTCCGTCGTCGTCTATTCCTCGGCGGTGAAGTCCAGCAATCCGGAATTCGACGCTGCGCGTCTCCAAGGCCTGCCGCTGGTGCGCCGCGCCGAGATGCTGGCCGAGATCATGCGGCTCAAATCCTGCGTGGCGGTGGCTGGGACAAACGGCAAGACGACGACCACGACCATGGTGGCGGCGTTGCTCGATGCGGGCGGGATCGATCCCACCGTGGTCAATGGCGGCATCATCAACGCTTACGGCACCAATGCGCGCCTCGGCGAGGGCGAATGGGTGGTGGTGGAAGCCGACGAAAGCGACGGCACCTTCCTGCGGTTGCCGTCCACGGTGGCCATCGTCACCAATGTCGATCCGGATCATCTCGACTATTACGGCACCTTCGAGAAGATGCGCGATGCCTTCCAGCGCTTCGTTGAGAACGTTCCGTTCTATGGTTTTGCGGTCCTGTGCATCGACCATCCGGAAGTGCAAGCGATGGTGGGGCGCATCGTCGATCGCCGCCTCATCACCTACGGCTTCTCGCCCCAGGCCGACGTCCGCGCCGTGAATGTCAGTTTCTCGGAAGGTGCCTCGCATTTCGATGTCATCGTCACCGACCGTCGCAACGGCAGCGAATCCCGTCTCGAAAAGCTCTGTCTGCCGATGCCCGGCGAGCACAATGTGCAGAACGCGCTGGCCGCGATCACCGTGGCGCGGGCGCTGGGCGTGAAAGCGGACATCATTCAGGCGGCGCTCAAAGCGTTTCGCGGCGTGCGGCGGCGTTTTACCAAGGTCGGCGAATGGAACGGCGCCGCCATCATCGACGATTACGCCCATAACCCGTTCAAGATCGCCGCTGCGCTGAAAGCCGCGCGTCAGGCCTATGCCGGGCCCATCGTCGCGGTCGTGCAGCCTCACCGCTACACCCGCCTGCGCGATACCTTCGAGCAATTCGCCAAGTGCCTGAACGACGCGGACATCGCGATCATCGCGCCGATATATCCAGCCGGCGAACAGCCGATCGAAGGCTTCAGCCGCGACAGCTTTGCGGAGGCCTTGCGCGCGCACGGCCATCGCAACGTCCACACCATCGACGGCGAGGCGGAGCTGCCGGCGGCGGTTGCGCCGCACGCCGCGGCAGGCGGCGCCATCGTCTGTCTCGGTGCGGGCTCCATCACAGCCTGGGCGTACGGCCTTCAAGCGGC
>Ga0265340_10000325_pt1 | contig 25295 bp, 21 predicted proteins | sample 4CB225metaG_FD_202082 | JGI IMG/M metagenome (GOLD analysis project Ga0265340, IMG submission 202082) | Rhizosphere microbial communities from Carex aquatilis grown in University of Washington, Seatle, WA, United States - 4-CB2-25 metaG | ecosystem: Host-associated > Plants > Roots >...
CGGATCCAGTAAACTCCCAGGTCAGGACGATCATTCAGATCGTATTGTAGGTGTGTTGATCTTGGGTTGTGGGGACATGGTCGTGTTCCACGGCTTGAACCCCGGGCGGCGAGTTGGTGTCGAGACAGCGTTGCGGGGCAGAACTAATGGGCATGGTCTTTCGGTCTGAGGGTGGTCTGAGCCGGTCTCCGAGGTAGTATCCGATTGGATACATCGGAGGATGTTATGGATGTTGGGGATCTGTTGGTCTGGGCTCGGCGATGGAGTGGGTTGAGCCAGGACGCGTTGGCGAGAAGGTCGGGGACGTCGAGACCCACCTTGTCGGCGTATGAGCATGGTCGCAAGGAGCCGTCTCTGGCCGTAGCTGGGCGGATTGTCCAGGCGGCCGGGTTGGCATTCGAGCTTGTTCCGAGAGTGACCTTCGTCGAGCAGGTGACGTCGAGGGGGCGGGTTCTGATCGTTCCGGATGCGCTGTGGCGGTTGCCGGTCGAGCGGGCCCTGGGCCGGGTGGTTTTGCCGTTGCATTTGAGCTGGTCGGTGCCGGGGCGGGTGTTCGACCTGCGCGATCGTGGTGATCGGTCGCGAGTGTACGAGACGGTTCTGCGCGAGGGGTCGGCTGAGGACTTGTTGGCGCTCATCGATGGTGTGTTGCTCGTAGACGCGTGGCCCGAGTTGGTGCTGCCTCGTGAGGTGCGTCGGGTATGGCAGTCTCTGATCGATGCGGCGATGATGCCGGCCAGTGGAATTGGTCTCGCATCGTGACTACGCCCTCCGAAGAGGTGGTGCCGGGGCCGGATGGACTGACGTCCTTCCAAATGGAAGTGGCCAGAGCATTCTTCCTTCTGCCTGAGAGTCGGGAATTCCTGCTTGCCGGCGGGGCTGGACTTGTGGCTCGAGGGCTCACTACGCGGCCGACTCAGGATTTGGATTTCTTCACGGTGCCGGGCGGGGATCGGGTGCCTGTCGCGCGTGAGGCGCTGCGGCGGGAGGCCGTACGTCGGAATTGGTCGATACGTGTGCTGCGCGACCACGATACCTTCTGCAGACTTGTTCTTGGACGAGGTTCTGAAGAGGTTCTCGTCGATCTGGCTGTGGATTCGGCTCCTGGCCAGCCGCCAGCCATCGGTGTGCTGGGGCCGACATTCTCGGCCGAGGAGCTGTCCGGAAGAAAGATGATCGCTTTGTTTGACCGGGCCGAAGCCAGAGATTTCGCTGATGTCTATGTGCTGGCCGCCCGGTTCGGCCGGGAAGCACTCTTGCGGTCGGCAGCCGAGGTGGACCTGGGCTTCGACGTCGAGGTGTTCGCTCAGATGCTGTCCACCCTTGTTCGCTTCCGTGACGCAGACCTTCCCGTCGCGGCCGACGAGATTCCTGCGATGCGAGCTTTCTTTGCTGACTGGATCGCCGAGCTTAGGGCGCCCAGTTGATGTATCTGGACGTTGCCTGGCACCGCGCGGATCTCTGGCACTGCCAGGGGGGTGGAGGCCGTAGTGGCTCGGGTCCAGCAAATCGTTGCCGCCGGGGTGGTCACTGAGCTGAACCACGCGACCCGCAACCTCGCGCTTCTGCTGGGAGCGGCGCGGGAGCTGATCCATCAGTCGGGAACCAACCTGGTGATGAACGAAGTGGCTCGTCGCGCTGGCGTTGGTAACGCCACCCTCTATCGGAATTTCCCCACCCGGGCGGATCTTCTGGTGGCGGTCTACCAGGATGAGGTCGACGCGCTGTGCGGGCTCGGTCGCGGGTCATTCCGTAGAAACGGAAGCGGTGATCACCCGGTGGGGTGGAGTTTCCTGAGGGACGACTGATGTGCCGCGCCCCATATTTACCGTTATGCACAATGCGGGTAGCGATGGTCAGGCTTTCTCGACCAGTCGGAACATGCCGATTATGGCGGCGGCGGTGATAAAGTCATCGTCGCCAAGAGTGACGCCCAGGTTGGCTTTGGACATCTGCCAGGAAAGGGCGGCTTCCGGGTCGTTCGGGGGACGGTCAGGCAGTGGGGGGCATAAGTAATGGTGCGGCAGGTGTCTGACCGGCTGTCGGGAAAATTGGGCGCGAACGGGCCGCCGCCGGGCTCCCGGCCAGAGCCGCAGTCCCCGCGGGGATGGGATCTCGCTGCGGTGCCGGCGGTGGCCTGGCTGCTGCGCCACCCGCCCATCCGGTTCTTGCTCATCGTGCCGCCGGTGGCAATGCTGGCACTGGTCCTGGTCACTGCGTTCCTGGGGCCGGTAGATCCTCGGCTCAATCTCGCCACCACGCTGACGTGGAACGTCTGGTTCTGCCTGGTTTTCGTCATCATCCTCGTGGCCGGTCGCGGCTGGTGCCTGGTCTGCCCGTTCGGAGGGCTTTCGGAGATCCTGCAGCGCCGGGCCGCCTGGGGTCCGGGCCGGCCGGTGGGGGTGGGGCGGGTACTGCCGCGGGCGCTCACCCAGTACGGCTATCTGGTGTCGATCACCGCTCTGGTGTTGCTGACCTGGATCGAGGAGCGTTTCGCCATCGCCGAGGGAGGGGCTCCCGCACTCACCGGGTACCTGCTGGGGGGCATCCTCCTGCTCACCCTCAGCGCTTTCTTCGTGTTCGAACGGCGGGGCTACTGCCGGTACCTGTGCCCGCTGTCCGGGCTGATCGGCGTCCTGGGGGCGGTCGCGCCCATGGCCGGGTTCCGTTCCCGGGATCGTGGCGCCTGCCAGGCCTGCACTACCCGCGAGTGTTTGCGCGGGTCCGGTTCGACGGGTGGCTGCCCCTGGTACGCCTGGCCGGGCAGCGAGGAGTCGAACCTGTCCTGCGGTCTGTGTGCGGAGTGTTTCACCGCCTGCCCGACCGATCAGGTGGGCCTGTACCTGACCGCGCCACTGGACTCCGTGATCCGGCCCGAGCATCGCCGGGCGGACGTCGGCTGGGGCGTGGCCGTGGTCCTCGGTCTTGCGGTCCAGGAGCAGGTCCACAAGACGGGGCCGTACCGAAGTGTCGAGATGTGGATGAATCGGATGGTCCCGCTGCCGGAGTTCGCGGTCACCACGGTGTTCCTGGCCACGATCACCGCCGTGGTGCTGGTAATCGTTGCCGCTGCCGGGTCGACGCACCTCATTTTCCGGCGGTTCCCCGCCCGAGAGCCGGACGACGGATCCTTCGTCTACTCCCGCAGTGGATTCCGATCGGTGTTCCTGCCCCTGACCTATTCCTGCCTGCCGCTCGTCGCCGCTGACTACCTCGCCTGCCAGCTACCCGGTTTCTTCCAGGGCGCCGCCGCGACCCTGCCCGCCCTGGCCCATCCGTTCGGGTCCGGAGTGCGGGTGGGGACGTCGGCCGGCACCAGCCTGCTCGCGCCCACGGCCATCGTGACCACCCAGGCCGTGGTCGTGCTCGTCGGCGTCCTCGCCTCGCTGTACGCCAGCCGGCGGATCGTCGGTAGCGATGCGCCGCAAGCGAGTCTGCGCGACCTGTCGGCTCGGATCGGGACCGGCGTCTTCGTAGCTGTCGTCGGACTGCTGTTGGTGTTGCTCGTGCTGGCGCCACTACTGGGCCCGCATCCGGCGTCCACCCCGACCGGGCCGTGGCTGACGTGAGCCGACCACAGCTCCCCCGAGACGGCCACGCCGCGCAGGTGCGGATCGCCGCCGACAGGTGTGCGGGTTGCCAGGACTGCGTCCGATTGTGTCCCACTGGTGCGCTCAACGTTCCGCCCGGAAGCCCAGTGGTGCTGGCCGACAACCTGTTCTGCATCGGGTGCCGTCGGTGTGTTGACCTCTGCCCGAACCACGCGATCGAGGTGACCGGGTCGCGCGAGTCGATGGCCGGGGCGCTGAAGCGGCTCCGGCAGGCCGGTCTCGGGGTCGATGGCCCGGTCGAGAGGGTCACCGCTGGTGCGGACGTGGGGCGTCGCCGATTTCTCACCGGTGCTGGTCTCCTGGGCGGAGGGCTGGTGGCGGGGGCGACGATCGGGGCCGCGACGGCGGGCCGCACGACCGGGTTGACTGGGCCGACCGGAGCCGGCTCGTCCGGCGGCGGTTCCACCCGGCTGGGAGCGGTGCCCTTCCACGGCACCCACCAGGCCGGAATCCTCACATCCGCCCCTTCAGCCGCCCTGTTCGCCGTCTTCGACCTGACCGTCACCAGCCCGGCCGAGCTCGCCGAACTGATGAAGGCTCTCACCGTGATCGCTCGACAGGCCGCCGTCGGGGGTGCGCTGCCGGATCGCGGTCTCACCGCACCACCGGCCGACAATGCGCTTCTGGGTAGCGATCCGCCCGCGGACGGCCTCACCGTCACCGTCGGGTTCGGTGCCTCGGTGTTCGACGACCGCTTCGGTCTCTCCGCCCTGGCTCCGAAGCGGCTCACCCGGATGCCGGCATTCACCGGTGACGAGCTGGATCCAGTGCGCAGCCATGGGGATCTGCTGCTGCAGTTGCGTGCGGGCCACTCGGACACCACCCTGAGGGCGCTGCGGCTGATCAACCGGGCAACCGGTGGCGGAATGCGGCTGCGGCACCGGATCGCCGGCTTCGTCGACCCACCCATCGCAAGCCGCGCCCCGCGCACCCTGCAGGGTTTCGCATTCGGGATCTCCAACCCCGATGTGCGCACCGCATCTGTCGCGGACCGCCTGCTGTGGGCTGGTGCCGACGAGCCGGCCTGGGCCGCCGCCGGCAGCTATCAAGTGGTGCGGATCATCCGGATGTTCGTCGAGCCGTGGGACCGGCTCTCCCTACCGGAGCAGGAATTGGCTATCGGGCGCCGCCGCGACACCGGGGCCCCGCTGGACGGTCAGGCCGAGGCCGACGTCCCGCGCTACGCCAATGACCCGGAAGGGACGGTCATCCCGCTGACGGCGCACATCCGCCGGGCGAATCCCCGGACGGCGGCCTCGGACCGTTCGCAATTCCTGCGGGTCGGCTACAACTACGACAGTGGCGTCGACTCCGACGGCAACCTCGACATGGGCCTGATCTTCACCGGGTACCAACAGGACCTCCGGCGGCAGTTCGAGGCGGTACGGATCCGGCTGGCCGGCGAACCTCTCGCCGACTACGTGCGGACCACCGGCGGTGGCTACTTTTTCGCCCTGCCCGGTGTCCGCGACCGTAGCGACCATTACGCCCGGGCGCTGTTTCCGTGACGGAGGCGCTGTTCCGTGCGGATCAGCCTGCCGGGCCGATCCGCCCCCGAGCCGGGTGGTGATTGAGACCTATTCAGTGAAGGCCTTCACGACCTGCAAGGTGGTCGGCACCCGGGCCAGTATTTCCAGCTCCCGGGCAACCGCGGCGTCCACCTGCCTCCGCTGCGCGGTGCTCAGCGCCGGCAGTGGAGGGAAGGAGCCGTCGGCTCGGCGCAGGTTCTCCATTCTCCCGGTCAGTGCGGTCAGGCCGGCCAGGGCCTGGGACAACAAGTCGGGATCCCGAGCCTGCAGCAATGGGCTCAGCGCTTGCAGGACCTGCCGGGTATCGGCCGCGTCGGCGACCAGGGTCGCGATTCCGCTGTGGCTGCCGAAGTCGTCGTCACCGCTCAATGTCACCCGCGCCGCCGTTTCGAGGATCTCGCGGGAGCTGCGAATGAAATCGCCCGCCGGGAGTCTTCCGGTCTGCAGCGCCGACTTCAGCACCTCGACGTCCTGGACCAGCCGGGTGGTCGCCGCCTCAAGCTGGGCTTGGGTACCCCGATTCCACAGCAGATACTCAAGTCCGTGGAAGCCGGTGAAACCAGGACCCCGAACGCCGTCGGAAGAGGCACCGGGAAGGCCGTCGAGCTTCACGTTGATCGGACCGAACAGCCCGTATCCTCCGCCCAGGCTCGTGTAGAGCAGATGGGCCTTCAGCCACAGCGTGCGGGCGGAGGCCAGATCACCACGGTGCACCGCGGCGTCCAAGCTCATGATGTCCCGGCTCAGCGCCGTCATCCCCGGGGCGAGCCCCATGACGAAACCATCACCGGCGGACTGAGCCTGCGCTGCCGAGAGCAGCCGCAAGGGCCGCCCGCGAGCGGCACCGGACGACGTGACTTGCCGAACCGGCGATCTGACCGTGGAAGTAGCGCCTCCGATGCAATCCAGACGAAACTCCCCTTTGGGCAAGGTGACCCGTAGCGGTCCAGAGGTGCCGGGCGCGAGCGCGGTGAGGGCGGCGAAAAGCTCTGAACTATCAGCGTCGACCAGATCGACCCGCAGCACAACATTGCCGACATTGCGCACCGAGGTGTCCACCGTGCCGTTGTCTGCCGGGGACCAGCTCGAGCCGCACGAGACGGGTGAGACGTCAACACTATCGACGCGGCTGCTGCTGCAGCCCGTGACCAGGCAGGCCATCAACCCGAGGACGACGACGTGGCCGGACCACCTCGGTGACGACCCGGTACGGACACTCACGGTCGACACGGCGCCCCCCTCACCAGCGGAACCAGACTATCGGCCTGGCCCGGCGACGTCCTGGACATCTGCCGGAAGCCATCAGCGCGGCCGGCGCCGCCGTCCGCCGACCCGACCTCACTGGGTCGGGAGGGGGTTGCCCGGCAGCGATCAGTTGATCTTCAGCGCCGGGCCGCGGTCGCCAGAATCCGGGTGGTCTCGGCCGCGCCGTCGGCGAGGTCGTCGAGGCTGTGGCGCTGTTGCCGGAGGAAGCCGCTCAGGTGGAGGGTGGCGTACCCGTGCGCAGCGGCGACGTACCTTTCCATCAGTGCGAGGGCAGCGGCGGCATCGTGAGTGATGTCCAGGGCGAGCGACAGGGAGACGTCCACCAGGGCCCGGCCGGCGTCCTGCAGTTCGGCATCGTCGAGGTCGTGTAGCTGTTCGGCAAAAACAAGATCGAAACCGGCGCGATGGCGGACCACGAATCGCACGTAGGCGGCAGCGGTCTGGGCGAGTGCCTCCACCGGATCGTCGGCGGGAGTGTCGACCATGGCCTCGCGCAGGTCGGCCGTCAGAAGCTCGGCCGCACGGATGGCGGTGGCTTTCAGCAGTGCCTGGCGGGTCGGGAAGTGCCGATAGGGCGCGGCCGGGCTGACACCGGTACGCCGGGCGGCCTCGGCGACGGACAGTGTCTCGACGCCGCTCTCCGCGATCAGGGCCAGGGCGGCGTCTACCAGAGCAGCCCGCAGGTCTCCATGGTGATAGCTGGCGCGCTTGACCACGATGCTCCATCCGATCCAGTTCCGGTCCAGGCGATTCGCCTTTCTGTAAGACTCATCTTACATTTGTAAGAGATCGCTTACATCAAATCTTCCGAACTGGAGGCAAGCGTGTCAGGAATCGAAGGCAAGGTCATCGCCATCACCGGCGCCAGCAGCGGAATCGGCGAGGCCACGGCCGTGCTGCTGGCCGGGCGAGGGGCCACCGTCGTCCTGGGCGCCCGGCGATCGGATCGCCTGGAAGCCCTGAGTGGTCGGATTGTGGACGCGGGCGGCGCGGCTGCTTACCGCGTCACCGACGTGAGGCGACGCGACGACGTCACCAATCTGGTCGCCCTGGCGGTCGAGAAGTATGGCAAAATGGACGTTCTCGTCAGTAACGCGGGCGTTGGTCCGATCTCCGCCCTGGACGAACTGCGGGTGCAGGACTGGGAAGAGATGATCGACGTCAACCTGAAAGGCTTCCTCTACGGCATTGCCGCTGCCCTGCCGGTGTTCCGGCGGCAAGAATTCGGGCAGTTCGTCAACGTCATCTCCACCTCCGGGCTGAAAATCGTCCCAATGCAAGCGGTCTACGGCGGCACCAAGAATGCTGTCCGAACTATCTCCGAGGGCCTGCGGCAGGAGGCCGGTCCCAACCTGCGGGTGACCACGGTGTCCCCGGGTTACATTCGCACCGATTTCGCGGACTCCATCACCAGCCCGACGGTGCGGGCGCAGATCTCGGACACGGCCGCCACGATCGCCATCCCGCCGGACGCCGTCGCCCGGGCCATCGCCTTCGGGATCGAGCAGCCGAGCAGCGTCGACGTCAGCGAGATCGCCGTCCGGCCCACCGCGCAGGGGTAACCGAGAGTGGTGCCTCCTGGTGGCGCGGCCGCACGTGCGGCCTTGATCGCATAGGCGGCCGGTCGAGGACGCACTCCGCGCACGAGGCCGCCCACTGGGCGAGGACTCGTTCAATTGAACAGACATTTAGCTAGCTTTTGATCCTGGGATAATTCCCATCTCTTCGCGCACTTGGTTCGCGAAGAATCCCACACCGCCGGCCAGTGGATTTTCGCTTAAGAGTAGCATTGCGGAACCTGCCGCCGCCGGTGATTCCCGGTACCTTGACGACCCCTGAAAGCCAAGGTGACAGGTGGATTTACCCCTGACATCCGGAGGTCCAGACACATGTTTTCGCAATCTGACCAACATTCCAGTCGCGCTTGGAAGAGAGCGCTCTCGCTTATTGCCGTCTCCGTTCTGCCCCTGGCGGCCGTCGTGCTGGTCCCGCAGGCCACTCAGGCGGCGGTGCCGGCGGCTCCGTCGGGTTTCTCGCTGACCTGGAGTGATGACTTCAACGGCTCGGCCGGTACCGGCATTGACCAGAGCCTGTGGAAGTACGACACCGGGGCCGGTAGTAGTTTCGGTACCGGTGAGATTGAGACGATGACCAGCAGCACGTCGAATGTGTACTACGACGGTTCGGGGCATCTGGTTCTGCAGGCGTTGCATTCGGGGTCCGATCCGGCCAGTGGGTGGACCTCGGGGCGGGTGGAGACGCAGGCGGCGACCTTTGGTGCGGCGGCTGGTGGGGTGGTGCGGATCGAGTCTGTTCTTCAGCAGCCCAACGTCACGACGGCTAACGGGATGGGGTACTGGCCGGCGTTCTGGATGCTGGGGGCGCCGTTGCGGTCGGGGGTGACCTGGCCGCAGTCCGGTGAGGTCGACGTGATGGAGGATATCAACGGGCGTAGTTCGTTGTTCAGCACGATCCACTGTGGGGTCAATCCTGGGGGGCCTTGTAACGAGTCCACCGGTATTGGTTCGGGGGAGCGGGCGTGTTCGGGGTGCCAGACCGGGTTCCATGATTATGCGGTGGAGATCGATCGTTCGACGTCGCCGGAGCAGATCCGGTTCTATCTTGACGGCAGCAATTTCTACACCGTTCAGGCGACGGCGGTTGATGCGACGACCTGGGCCGATGCTATCGATCATCCGTTCTTCATCATTTATGACTTGGCGATGGGTGGTGGTTTCCCGAATGCTTTTGGTGGTGGTCCGAACTCCGCGACCGTTTCCGGGGGCAAGCTGGTGATTGATTCGGTGGCTGTGTACAACAAGGGTGGTGATGGTGGTGGTTCGGTGACCGGGCAGACCATCACGGGTCCGGGTTCCAAGTGTGTGGATGTGGCCGGGGATGACACCGGTGGTGACGGTACTGCGGTTCAGCTCTGGGACTGCCAGTCCGGGGCCAAGGATCAGCACTGGACCTGGAGTGGTCAGACGTTGCAGACGCTGGGTAAGTGTCTGGATATCGCTGGTGGGAACAGTGCCGCTGGTACTCCGTTGCAGCTTGCGAATTGCAATGGTGGTGGGTATCAGAACTGGGTGACGCAGTCGGATGGTTCGATCAAGAACCCGACGTCCGGGCGGTGCATGGACTCGCCGTCGGGGGCCACGGCCAACGGCACCCGGCTGCAGATCTGGGACTGCAACGGCGCCGCCGCGCAGAAGTTCACCATCGGCACCCCGATCTACGGTCCGGGCTCCAAGTGCGTGGACGTGGCCGGGGACGACACCGGCGGTGACGGCACCGCGGTCCAGCTCTGGGACTGCCAGCAGGCGACGTCGATGGACCAGAAGTGGACCTGGAGCGGTCAGACCCTGCGCACGCTGGGCAAGTGCCTGGACATCGCCGGCGGGAACAGCGCCGCCGGTACCCAGTTGCAGCTCGCCAACTGCAACGGCGGCGGCTACCAGAACTGGGTCGTGAACTCCGACGGCTCGATGTCCAACCCGACCTCGGGCCGGTGCATCGACTCGCCGTCGGGGGCGACGGCCAACGGCACCCGGCTGCAGATCTGGGACTGCAACGGGTCCGCGGCGCAGAAGTTCTCCCTGGCCTGAGGTCCGCATTCCCGGCTGGTCGCCGGATCCGGTGAGGTGAGCAGCAAGCACCTCCACTGCAAACGGCCGAGGGCTCGAGGCAGGCACTTCGTCTCGGGCCCCCGGCCGTTTGCGGTCGAGAAGAACCGCTTACGGAATTGCCCGGGTTGCGCAGTAGCATGGCTCTTGTTCGATTTGGGGAGGCTCTCCGGGGAGGGGGAGGATCGCATGGCGGCTGACGATTTGCCCGCACCAGTGGTCAATTTCCTGAACGTCATCGGTGTCCCGTGGCCGTACATCGATGAGGACACCGTGTCCGAGTTCGCCACCTTGGTGCGGAACTTCGGGCAGGCGGTGCAGACCACCCACGAGGACGCCACCCGGGCGGTCGCGGGGATCGTGGCCGCGCATCAGGACGCTTCGACGGCAAATCTTCAGTCCGGATGGGCCACCATGTCGGCTCAGCACGTGGACGAACTGGTGACCGGCTGCCAGGTGCTGGCCGAGGCGCTGGACGTTGCCGCGGGTTACGTCGTGGCCCAGAAGATCGAGGCCGTCCTCACCTTGGCCGGGATGGCCGCGGCCTTCCTCGCCGATCAGGCGGCCGCGGTGGCCACGGCCGGGCTGGCGGAGGTGGCCGCGCCGGCGATCATCGAAGCCGCTGAGCAGATCGTCAAGTCGCTGGAGATGGACCTGCAGCAGTACATCGCCGGGCAGGTCATCGAGGCGGCCGCGAAGCCGCTGTTCGCCAAGGTTGAGGCGGCGATGGCCGGGCTGGACTGGGCCCAGTCGACGGCGACGGCGAGTGCCTCGACCGGGCTCTCGATCGACCCGGAGGCCGTTCGCGTCCATACGGCCGCGTTACGCACGCACGCCCAGACGATGCAGGACCATGGGGCCCGTTTTCATCAGGGCCTGCAGGGTCTGGACTTCTGATGGCCGGCGGTGTGCTGGCCGCCGTCTTCCGGGGACTGGTGGAGGACGCCAGGCAGGCCGCGCGGAACATCGTCGGATCGATATCCAAGATCTTCGAGGACACCGCGAGCAAGGAGGACCAGAGCCTCGCCACGATACTCGACACGGAAGAGAAGAACGCGGCCGGATTCACCGACCTGGACCACGATCCGGACCTCGGGAAGCCGATCGAGCCCGGCGGCGACCCCGGTGGGCCGCCGGGCACCCCGCCGCCGGACGAGCCGCTCACGCCGAAACAGATCAATGCATTGTCGGACGACGAGACGCTGGCCGAGATTACGAAACTCGTGCCCGATCCGGCACAGCGGGCCCGGCTGCTGAACGGCATCGATCGTCCGAAGACGCTGCTGAAGTATCTCGCCCGGGGAACGACACCGGACGAGATCGAGAATGGTCTGGCCAAGGTGGCGAGCACCGGTGTTCCGGACGGTCTCACCGCTGACCAATTCACCCAGTTGTCGTCCGATCTGCGCTCCGGCGCGGGCAAGTACGGTGACGACATTCGCGTTCAGGGCAGCCGGGCCGCGGGAGTCTCCCAGCCGGGCAGCGACATCGATGTCGCCATCCGGGTCGACCCCGAGCAGTTCGACGCGATCATCCGGGAGCGATTCGGAAATCCCAATCCCGGATCCAACAAGGAGGCGACGATGCTGCACGCCCTGGAATCTGGCAAGATCCAGCGGGGAGAACTGGGGCTGAGCGGCTTCGGCAAGCAACTGGCCCGGAAATACGGATTCGCCGACAGCGATATCTCGGTGATCCTGCGCGGCGGCGCGACTGACAACGGCCCCTGGGTCAAACTGCGATAGGAGCGATGGCGTGACCGGCGAAGAAATTGACCTGTCCGAACTCGACTGCAAAATCTTTGTCGATGGCGCACCTGACGTTTCGGAGTTGAACGTCTGGCTGGCCGACCTGGTCGGCGGTGAGATCACCGACGGCAGCGTGCAGGCGGACGGTATCGAGATGATCGTCGCTGAGAACGACGAGGCCGATGAGCGGGCCAAAACGGAGCCGCGGCGGGGTTTCTTGTTCTTCGACCATCTGGTCGAGGTCTACTTCGCCGCCAGTGCCGCGCATGATCGTCGCGTGCTGGAGGTGTCGAGGTCACTGGAATACCTGTGGGGCCGGGGTTTGCCCGCGGTGGCCGCCTGCGACTACGAGGACGAGTTGCCGCGGGGCGCCGGGGTGGCCGGTTCCGCGCCCTGGCCGACCGCTGGTTGAGCGGGTCGGGTGGACAGGCGGCGTCCACCGGTTGCCGGCCCGGCATCCATCACCCGAGGGTGCCGTGGCCGTCGCGGGCGACGGCGGTGGTGAGGGCGCGGCCGTTGAACCGCAGCCCATCCACCCGCAGGGCGCCGAGCGGCGATCCGGGCGGGCAGATTCCGGGTGGGCCGGACGGTGAATCTAGAGCGTGAATTTGCTGACGAGGTGTTGGAGTTGGGCGGCCAGGGTGGAGAGTTCGACGGCGGCGCGCTGGGATTCGCCGATGCCCTGGGTGGAGGATTGGGAGGCTTCGGCGACGGATTCGACGCCGGTGGCGATGCTGAGGGCCCCGGCGGCGGCTTCGGAGACGCTGCGGGAGATTTCGCTGGTGGTGGCGGTTTGTTCTTCGACGGCCGAGGCGATGGTGGTCTGGTAGGAGTTGACGTCCTCGATGGTCTGGGTGATCCGGGCGATCGCCTCGACCGCGTCGTGGGTGTCGGCCTGGATGGCGTCGACGCGGGTGGAGATGTCTTCGGTGGCCCGGGCGGTTTCCTGGGCCAGTTGCTTGACCTCTTCGGCGACCACGGCGAAACCTTTGCCGGCTTCGCCGGCGCGGGCGGCTTCGATGGTGGCGTTCAGGGCCAGCAGGTTGGTCTGCTCGGCGATCGAGGTGATCACCTTGACGACGTTGCCGATCTCGACGCTGGAGGCCCCGAGTTTGGCCACCGTGGTGGTGGCGGTGGCGGCTTCACGGACGGCGCTGGAGGCGACCCGGACGGCGTCGGCGGAGGAGGAGGCGATCTCCCGGATGCTGGCGCTCATCTGCTCGGTGCCGGCGGCGACGGTCTGCACGCTGCTGGAGACCTCGTTCGCGGTCCCGGCCAGATCGGAGGCCTGGCCGGAGGCGTCTTCGGCGTTGCGGGCGATCTGGGCGGAGACCGCGGTGAGTTCCTCGGCGCTGCCGGCCAGGGTGGCCGAGGTGCCGTTGATCTCGCCCATGGCCGCGCGGAGGGCGGTCTGGGCCTGGGTCAGGGCCTGGGCCATTTGCCCGACCTCGTCGGTGGTGTGGACGTCGGTGGTGTGGGTGAGGTCTCCTTGGGCCAGGGCCAGCAGGGAGGCCCGGACTCTGGCGATCGTGGTGGAGACCAGCCGGGCGATCCGCAGGCCGAGCAGGATGAGCAGGATGATCCCGATCACGGTGACCAGCCAGAGGCGGAGGACCGCGGTCCCGGCGGAGCGATTGGCGGCGTCGGTGGCGTGCTTGCCGTCGACCAGGCTGTCATCGGCCAGGGCGATGGCCCCGGCGGTGACTTTGTCGGCATACGGGCTGAAGTCGTTGGTGAGCATCGCGTCCAGGGTGCTGGCCTGGGTGGCGGTGACGCTTGTTTGTAGGGCCAGGGGTTTGATCTTCTCGGTCCAGGTCGTTTCTGCGGTCTGAAGGTTCGGCAGTATCTGGTCGTTCAGGATGGGCTTCTGGTTGGCGTCGAGACCCAGTTTGGTGAAGAGAGTCAGGTCGGTCCGGGTGGTGACCAGGGCGGCATCGGCTTTGCGGGCGAAGCCCGCGCCGGCGGAGGCCGACGTGGACACGATCGTGCGCAGGTTCATCCGCCGGTACTCGTCATAGTCGTACTCGACCTTCAGGGCCAGGGAGGTCTTCACGTTGGTGACGGTGGACAGTTGCTTGTCGGTGCTCCGTAAGCTGCCCAGGGCATCTTGCCCGACCAGGCTGACCACGGCGGTGAGGATCCCGCCCAGGGCTACCAGGGTGAGGATCTTGACGCCGATCCGCAGGTCGCCGAAGAATCGCAGCAGCGAGAACCGCGCCGGGCTCGAGCCGGACACGCGGCTGGTAGCCGAGATGATGGTCATGGGGGGTCCTTTGGTCCAGAAGCTCGGATAATCCGGCGCAGGCAATGCCGGTATCGGCAGGATCCGGCCCGATCATGAGTCGAGGGATCGGCCGGTCGCTGCGAACCGGGAGATCCGATTGAGGACAGCGGTCAAGAGTTCGCCGGGCCGGTCGATGATGACGTCTCTGACTCTCTGTCCCCGCTGGAGCGTGATGAGCACAGCAGAGCGGGCGGTTTCGCGGCGGGAGCGTCGCTCCGGGGTCGCCGACCGGCGGCTGGGCCGAGACAGCCGGTGGGCGAGCATCGGGCTGGTTCTGGTGCTGATCACCGCCAGCGGGTTCGTGCTGTGGTCCTCGCAGATCACCGGCCTGGCCGCCGAACGGGCCAGCTCCGCGAACCGGTTGTCGGACAACTACGACGCCGCCGCCAGCGCCCTCACCGAAGAGCAACTGCTCACTCTCGACTACCAGGAGGTAACGTTCACCACCCACGATCAACAGAAGCTCACGCAGGCGAGTGCGGCCTTTCACGCGGCCCTGACTGCCGCCAGGGACCAGGCACCCGCCCGAATGCGCGACGATCTGCGTCAGATCCAGTCCAACCACGAGCTCTATCTGAACGCCGGCCGGGCCCTGGTCTCCGCGGTGGACCGGCACGATCAGATTGCGGTCAGCTTCGCCGACAGCGCCGTCGATCAGGCGTTCGATCAGGTCGACGGGGCCATCGCCCCGATTGCGGTGGCACAGCATCAGCTCGCGCTGGCCCACCTGGAGCACCTGGGCCGACTCGAATCGATGAACCGGCGACTGACTCCGGTGATGTTCCTGGTCGGGCTGTTACTGACGATCCTCCTGACCCGGGTCACCCAGGGACATCACCGGCTGCTGAAAGTGGAACGGGCCTGGGCCGTGCACGACTCGCTGCACGACGAACTGACCGGCCTGCCCAACCGTGCCTACTTCGCCGACCGCGCCGAGCAGGCCCTGAAAACCTCAGGTCAGGAAGGCAACTCGGTGGGACTGCTGCTGATCGACCTGGACCGGTTCAAGGAGATCAACGACACTCTCGGGCACCACTACGGTGACGCCGTCCTGATCGAGGTGGCCCAGCGATTGTCCGAAGCGATACGCACCCAGATCGACACCGTCGCCCGGCTCGGCGGCGACGAGTTCGCCGTCCTGATCCCGGACATGCACACGACCGCCGACGTCCTGGCGGTCGCCACTCGGCTGACCCGGGCCCTGGAAACCCGCTTCCGGATCGAAGGAGTCGACCTGGAAGTCGAGGCCAGCATCGGAGTCGTGCTCTCGGGTGAGCACGGACTGGACGCCCCTACCCTGCTCAAACACGCCGATATCGCGATGTACGCGGCCAAAGCCCAGAGCCTGGACGCCCTGATCTACAACCCGGCCATCGACGAGCACTCCCCGACCAGACTCACCCTGCTCGGCGATTTGCGCCGCGCCATCGAAAACAGCGAACTGGTCCTGCACTATCAGCCGAAAATCAGCATTACCAGCGGAGACCTGGTCGCGGTGGAGGCCCTGGTCCGCTGGCAGCACCCCCAGCGCGGACTGGTGCCTCCGGGCGAGTTCATCCCGATGGCCGAACACACCGGCCTGATCAGACCCCTGACCCGGCACGTCCTGCACACCGCCCTGAACCAGGCCCGAGCCTGGGCCGATACCGGGCAACCCGTGCCCATCGCGGTCAACCTCTCGGCCCGCAACCTGCTCGATGAACAGTTGCCCCAGCAGATCGCCGCTCTGCTCACCGCCCAGGGCGTCGCCGCCGATCTGCTCGTGCTGGAGGTGACCGAGTCCGCCATCACCATCGACCCGATCCGGGCGTTGCGTCTGCTCGACGACCTGTCGGAGATGGGGATCCGGATCTCCATCGACGACTTCGGCACCGGGTACACCAGCCTGGCCCAGCTCCGCCACCTGCCGGTCAACGAACTCAAGATCGACAAAACCTTCGTCCTGACCATGATCGAGGACCCGACCAACGCCGTGATCGTGCGCAGCGTCATCGACCTCGGCCACAACCTCGGCCTGAGCATCGTCGCTGAAGGCATCGAGAACCAGGCCACCCTCACCGCCCTGGCCGACCTCGGCTGCGACATCGCCCAGGGCTACTTCATCTCCCGCCCGCTGGACCGGGAGCAGTTCGACACCTGGCGCCGAACCCACCACCCGAGCATCGGCGAGACAGTGCCGTGACAGATCGCCTGGCCGGCGCGGAGGGCTCCGAGAACGGGTCCGATCTCAGTCGTCCTGATACACCGTCCGCAGCGCACCCCAGTGCCGACCGGAGACGAAGATCGGGACGGAAAGGTCGCGGAGCATCTGAATCTGGCCGCCTGACGTGCGGCGATAGGCCTGCAACAGGTACGGCTGGGTGTTCTTGGAAGCCTTAACCCCGGATTCGTCCTTGGTGATGCCTTTGGTCCGGGCGAACTTGGTGTTCCAGAGTGGGTCGCTGCCCTGGGGCTGGGAGAAAGCCAGGTTCATGGTCGGGCGGTAACCGTTGCGATCATGCAGACAGCATCCGTCGATCGCGTCACTGCCGGCCAGGATCGCTTCCTGGATCTCGGGTGCCACTCTGTCGGTGAACCGGTCGAACCGGGTCCGGTACTGCTGGGGCGAGGAGCCGGCCACGGGTTCGTAGTGCTCGTCGAACAGATCTTCCATCGTCAGTTCGCGGTCGGCAACAGCCTTCTCGAAGAGGGCTTGGATCTTCGCCGCACCTTCGGTGGTCACCCGGACCATGTCGGTGTCGGTGCAATCGAGCCCGGCTTTGGCCCGGACCCGTAGCAGTTGCTCACTCACCCCGCGCAACCCCTTGATCCGGTCCCGGGCCTGGGTGAGGTTCCGGGTCGAGTCCTCAGCTTGGGAGATCACCGTCGTCATACCCTGATCGACCTCGGACAGCGAACGCATGGCCTCGGAAATGCCCTTGGCGATCGTGCCCACTCGCTCGTCGGCCGAGCTGATCGCGGTGACCACGCTCTCCAGGTCGGTGCGGATCTGGACCGCCCCCTGCTGGACCACCTCGCTCTTGTCCGCCGCGGTCCGGCCGGACTCGGCCATCGAGTCGACCGCCGCGACCAGTTCTTCCATCCCGGCACCCACCGACGCCGCCGAACCGGCCGCCTGGTCGGCGAGATCCTGCACGTTCTGGGCGATCACCAGGAAGGCATCGCTGCCACTGCGATAGGCCTCCACCTTCGCGTTGAGCGCCAGCATGTTGCTCTGCCGGGCGATCGCGGCGATCTGCACGGCCACCCCACGAAGATCGTTGAGGGCCTCTCGAACTGCGTCCAGCCGAGTCGCCGAGTCGGCCGACCAACTCGCCAGGTCCTGGATCTGCGCCAGTGCGGGGCCGATTCTCTGGTGTGACTCCAGCGCGGCACAGTTGGCCGCGTGAGCGGCCTGGCGGGCGTCGTCCGCGGCCACGGACACGTCCCCGGTCACCTTGACCAGGGCCGCGGTTGAGTCCCGGACCTGAAGGCAGGCGCTCACCTGCGTCTGGGCCGCGTCGCTGATGGCATCCACGTTGGCCGTCATGTCGAGCAGATCGAGGCTCAAAGTGGCCCCCGCCGAGGCGATCTCCTCGATCGCTCGTAACAGTGCGGTCTGATCGGGCCGTGATCCGAATCTGGGCCTCATGCCTCGTGATGCCTTCAGCATCGTCTTCCTTCCTGCCACCGACAGGCCGGACGGGCCGGCCGGGACGTTCCGCCTCCGGTTTCGCCGGATCGTCGGGACGAGATCAGACGGCCCGCGCCTGACCGGAGGCGGCGTCTTCCAGGCGCGGCAGCGCTTCGCTGGCCCGTTCGGCTTCGACCCGCGCGCTGTAGGCCTGAACCTCCCGGCGCACCTGTTGCTCGTCCCAGCCGAGCACGCCGGCCATCAGGCGGGCCGCCTCGGGGGCCACCGACAAGCCCCGGTCTCGTTCCTCCATCGCGATCCGGGTCCGGCGGACCAGCACGTCGTCCAGGTGCAGGGCCGCCTCATGGGTGGCTGCGTACACCACCTCCACCTTCAGGTACTTGCTCGTCTCCTCGATCGGCTCACCCAGGCTCGCGTCCTGGGCGACCAGTTCCAGCAACTGGTCCAGGCAACTGCCGTACCGGCCGAGCAGGTGCTCGATCCACCCGGCCGACAGCCCGGACCGTTCGGCGAGCATGCGAACCCGGTTCTGCAGGGCCGGATAGCCCTCGGCCCCCAGCAGCGGAAGCCGATGAGTGATCGATTCGGGGACCTTGAGCAGCAGATTGTCCACGGCGATGTCGACGACGTCCTTGGCCATCACCCGGTAGGTCGTCAGCTTGCCTCCGGCGATCAGGGTGATCCCGGGGAACGGCCGGGAGATCGCGTGCTCGCGTGACAGTTTGGCCGTCTCGGCCGTGGTCCCGGCCACCAGAGGGCGTAATCCGCTGAACACGCCCTCGACGTCCTCGGGCGTGATCGGGTCGCGCAGCACGGAGTTGACCCGCTCCAGCAGGTAGTCGATGTCGGCCCGATCGCTGATCGGTTCTTCCCGATCACCCTCGTAGGGGGTGTCCGTGGTTCCGATGATCCAATGGGTCGCCCACGGGATCACGAACAGCACGCTCTTCTCGGTGCGCAGGATCAGGCCGGTGTCCAGGTTGAGTCGTTCCCGCGGGATCAGGAAGTGAATCCCCTTGGACGCCCGGACGGAGAAGTCGTGCCGACCACCGAGCTTCTTCTGGGCCTCGTCGGTCCAGACCCCGGTCGCGTTGATCACCTCGCTGGCCCGGATCGTGATCGTCGTGCCGGTCTCGTGGTCCAGTACCTTCGCTCCGACCACGCGCTCGCCGTCCCGCAGGAAGTCGGTGGCCTTGGCCCGGGTCAGGACCGTGGCCCCGTGCTGCACTGCGGTCCGGGCCAGGAACAGGGTGTGGCGGGCGTCGTCCACTTGGGCGTCGTAGTAACGGATGGCCCCGATCAGGGCGTCGTCGCGCAGCGCCGGGGCGATCTTCAACGCCTGACTGCGAGTCAACTGCTGGTGGCGGGGCAGAGCCCGGGAACCACCCATCGTGTCGTAGAGGGTCACCCCGGATCCGATGTAGAGCCGCTCCCAGACGTGGCCGTGCAAGGGCAGCAGGAAGGACACCGGACGGACGAGATGTGGCGCGATCGTGGTCAGCAGCAGCGACCGTTCCTGCAGCGCCTCCCGGACCAGTCGGAAGTCCATCTGCTCCAGGTAGCGCAGGCCGCCGTGGATCAGTTTGCTCGACCGGCCCGAGGTGCCGGCGGCGAAGTCCTGGGCCTCCACCAGAGCGACCTTCAGGCCACGGGAGGCGGCGTCCAGGGCCGCACCCGCGCCCACGACACCACCGCCAATGACCAGAACATCGAACTGCTTCTCGGCCAGAGTCGTCAAAGCGCTGCGGCGGTAGGCCGGGCCGAAGGTGCTGTGGGACATCGAAACATCCTGCTCTCACGGGCGACAAGAGGTGAACGTCTGATTCTTCGGGCCGAGCCGGTGACCAGCGCACCAGTTGGCTCTGGCCCGGTCATCGACCAGATCGGGCTCGGGCTAGACCGTCGAGGCCCAGAAACACCCCAACGGGTGAGGGCCGGCGAATCGCCTCAGGCCGAGGTCCATCGGATGGCGTTCCGCGAGTGAAAATTTCAAGTAAGTGATGAAGGTCATGTCGCGGTCGGCCGATAGGGAGGCGGTGAGAGTATCGCCCCCGGCTCGAGGCGCGACGTGCGCCCCGGCCCCGATCCCGAAGGACTATGCATGACCACCTCACTGGGCACTGTATTTTTGTCCGAAACCGCCGGCACCGCCGTACTGATTCTTCTGGGTTGTGGGGTTGTGGCCAACGTCGCCCTGGGCAAGACCAAAGGATCCGGCGCCGGCTTCCTGATGATAACTTTCGCGTGGGGTTTGGCCGTCTACTCCGGCGTGTATGTGGCGTTCCGGTCGGGCGCGCATCTCAATCCCGCGGTCACCGTGGGCCTGCTGGCCAACGGAGCCAAGACGTACGCTCCCGGGGTAGATGTCACCTTCGCCTCCACCATGACCTATTTCGGGGGCGAGTTCCTGGGGGCCTTCATCGGCGCCGTGCTGTGCTGGGCCGCTTACAAGACGCACTTCGATGAGCCCGCCGATCCCGGGGTCAAACTCGGGGTGTTCTCCACCGGCCCGGCCATTCGCAACACCACCTGGAACCTGGTCACCGAGATCATCGGCACGTTCATCCTGGTGTTCGTCATTCTGATGCTCGGCAAGACCCCGACCCAGGTCGGCCCGCTGGCCGTCGCCCTGCTCGTCGTGGTTCTCGGTATGTCGCTCGGTGGTCCGACCGGATGGGCCATCAACCCCGCTCGTGACCTCGGGCCCCGTATCGCGCATTTTCTGCTGCCGATTCCCGACAAGGGCGACAGCGACTGGTCCTACTCCTGGATTCCGGTGGTCGGGCCGCTGATCGGCGGCGTGCTGGCCGGTCTCGCGGCGGCCGCGTTCATTTAAGGATCAGCAATCAGAACAATTCCCATTGGTACAGACAAAGGAGTCCTGCAGATGGCTGACTATGTTGGTGCGGTAGACCAGGGCACGACCAGCTCACGGTTCATGATTTTTGACCATTCCGGCAATGAAGTGGCCAAGCATCAGTTGGAGCACGAGCAGATCCTGCCGCAGGCCGGCTGGGTGGAGCACAACCCGCTCGAGATCTGGGATCGGACCCAGACCGTCATTCGCACGGCCATGAATTCCAAGGGCCTGACCGCCACCGATCTGGCCGCGGTCGGGATCACCAACCAGCGCGAGACCACCGTGGTCTGGGACCGCAAGACCGGCCGTCCCTACTACAACGCGATCGTGTGGCAGGACACCCGGACCGACCGGATCGCCTCGGCTCTGGAGCGCGAAGGCAAGGGTGACATCATCCGGCAGAAGGCGGGTCTGCCCCCGGCGACCTACTTCTCCGGCGGCAAGATCCAGTGGATCCTGGAGAATGTCGACGGGGCCCGGGAGGCGGCCGAGCGTGGTGACGCCGTCTTCGGCAACACCGACTCGTGGGTGATCTGGAATTTGACCGGTGGCGTCGACGGCGGATCACACGTGACCGACCCGACCAACGCCAGCCGGACCATGCTGATGAACCTTGAGACCCTGGACTGGGACGACGAACTGCTGTCGTTCTTCAACATTCCCAGGATCATGCTCCCGACGATCCGGCCCTCCTCCGATCCGGCCGGCTACGGCACCACCCGGATCCAAGGCCCGCTCGGCGGCGCCGTCCCCCTGACCGGCGACCTCGGTGACCAGCAGGCGGCCACCGTCGGGCAGGTCTGCTTCGCCCCGGGCGAGGCCAAGAACACCTACGGCACCGGAAATTTCATGCTTCTCAACACCGGCACCGAGATCGTCCACTCGAAGGCCGGCCTGCTCACCACCGTGTGCTACAAGTTCGGCGACGAGCCGACGGTGTACGCGCTGGAGGGTTCCATCGCCGTCACCGGCTCGGCCGTGCAGTGGCTGCGCGACCAGTTGGGCATCATCAGTGGGGCGGAGCAGAGCGAGGCCCTGGCCGCGCAGGTGTCCGACAACGGCGGAATGTACTTCGTGCCGGCGTTCTCGGGCCTGTTCGCCCCCTACTGGCGCAGCGACGCTCGCGGCGCCATCGTCGGCCTGTCCCGGTTCAACACCAACGGTCACCTGGCCCGGGCCACCCTGGAGGCGATCTGCTACCAGAGCCGCGACGTCTTCGAGGCAATGGAGAAGGACTCCGGAGTGCACCTGGACGTGCTCAAGGTGGACGGCGGGATCACCGCCAACAACCTCTGCATGCAGATCCAGGCCGATGTGCTCGGGGTCTCGGTCAGCAAGCCGGTGGTCGCCGAGACCACCGCGTTGGGCGCGGCCTACGCGGCCGGCCTGGCGGTCGGATTCTGGAAGAACACCGATGAGCTGCGCACCAACTGGAACGAGGACAAGCGCTGGACCCCGGAATGGGACGATGCCCAGCGTGAGGTCGGATACGCCGGGTGGAAGAAGGCGATCTCCCGCACCCTCGACTGGGTCGACGTGTCCTGAGCCGCCGTGATCGGCGACGGTGACGTCGCCGGGTCGAATCCGAACGAAAGGGCCGTCCCGGGTGACCGGGGCGGCCCGCTCAGCCGCACCAGTCGACGGGCACCAGTCGGAGGTCGAAGACGGCCTCCCGGAGGTGGACGTGGGCGGGCCGCATCGGGTGCCGGCCGACCGCCCGGAGCAACCCGCCGACCGGCCCGTCGGTGGGCACCGGTAGCTGCTGGGCACGATGGTGCGGAACCAGTAGGTGCCGGCTGCATCAGCGGGCAGGCGATCGTCGTCGACGGGGGGCTGCTCGTTCGTCTGGCTTGACCGGCCTGAAGACCGGGCCGGTGGTCATTCCAGCCGGCGAAGGCCGGCTCGCACCGCCGGTAGGGCCGCCGACGACGAACTGCCAGTTTGCCCCACTATGTCATCATCGTGGTAACGACAGATGTCCGAACAGCAAGGAGCCTGAGATCGCTGGGCGAGACCCGGCGGAAAGGGCAGCTCATGAGAATCGCGGTCATCGGCGCCGGACTCACACGGTCATGACGAACAGCCGGCAGGACGGCAGTCAACCCGACGGCCGGGTCGCCCTCATCACCGGCGCCACCAGGGGGATCGGCGCGGCCGCAGCCCGGTTGCTGGCGTCCCGGGGAATGCGGGTCGTGGTCAACTATCGCCGCAGCCGCGAGGAGGCCGACGATGTGGTTGCCTCGATCGTCGCCGCCGGCGGCCAGGCGCTGGCCGTGCCGGCCGACGTGCGCGACGAGGCCGCCGTGCAGGGCATGGTCGAGCAGGTTCGGGCCGCTCTGGGCGAGGTCGAGGTGCTGGTCCACAACGCCCTGATTCCTTACGCCATCAAGCCGTTCGCAGAGATCTCCTGGGAGGAACTGGGCGGGAAGCTGGACCAGGAGATGCGCGCGGCCTACGTGATGACGAAGGCCGTCATCCCCGGCATGACCAGCCACGGCTACGGCCGGATCGTCTACCTGGGCACCGTGTTGAGCCGGCAGCCCCGCCAACGGGGGACTGGCCATGGACTGACCGGAGGACGCATCCAGAAAAGGAGTCCGCGAGATGCACACCATCGACCTGACCTACGTCGGGCTGGGAGTCCACGAGGAACTGGTCGCCTACGTCGCCGACCAACAGGACTACTACCAGCAGGAGGGAGTCCACGTCGCGCTACGCGATGGACGGGCCTGGGACGGCGAACGGGTCCGGCGGACGGCCACGATCGGGCTGGGCCGGGCGGTGCTGTCCCGCGTGACCGACGGCACCCCGTGGACGGTGTTGTCCGTCAGTACCCAGCGACCGCTGTTCTGGTTGCTCGCTCGCGACACCTGCGCATCGGTCGAGGAGCTGAAGGGTCGCAGGATCGGCATCCATCCGCCTCGCACCGCGCCCGGCTGCTTCTGCCGCATCCTGCTCAGGAAGCACGGGCTCGATCCGGACCATGACATCGAGTCGATCGTCATGGCACCGGGTGACTACGGCCGCCACCTTCGCCAACTCACCGACGGCGGACTGGACGCGGCCTTCGTCGGCAGCACCCTGGCGCCTGAGGTCGCGGCCCAGCAGAACGGCCTGCGGTTGCTGGCTTTCGTTGGGGACCACTTCCAGATCCCCACGGTGGGCGTGGCCGTGGACCCCACTCACATCGCACCCAACGATCCGGCCGTACTGGCCCTGGTACGGGCCAATCGCCGAGCCCTGCGCACGATCCACGACGAGCCGGATCTCGCCGTCCGGTACGTCAACGCCCTGATCCCCAGCCTCGACCAGAGGCAAGCCGGCCACTTCTACGAACGCTACATCGCGCCGTACTTCACTGCCGATGGCCGGCACGATCCGTCCGTCGCGGCCCGAGCGGTGTCGAGCGTGGCCGAGGAACTGGGCGTGGCCACGGTGCCGGACGCGACCGAGATCTACCGCACGGAACCAGTCGAGCAGTCGACGTAGCCGAAGGCCGGAGCACCCCGGCACCGGCCTGGGCCGGCAACGTAGCCCTCCGGGCCTACCGGTCAGGCGAAGAGACGGCTCAAGGTCTCACCGGCGGTCGTGACCACACCGGGCTCGTGACCGTTGACGACCATGTTGATGGTGAGCCCGCCGATGCCCTGGTCGAGTACGTCCTTCTGCAGGCTCTCGGCCACCTCGTCGGGGGTGCCGGCGAAGATCCGGTCGCGTCGCTCGGGCGGGACGCGATCGAGCACGGCACGGGCCTGGTCGCCGGAGTCCATCATGATCACCATCGCCAGGTAGCTGGTGGCCAGGCCGGCCGGATCGCGACCGGCTTCCTCACACCGCTGGGTCAGGGCGGCGACCTTGCGGGGGAGGTCGGCCCGGTCGCAGATGATGTTCATGTGGTCGGCGAAGCGCGCGGCGAGGCGGAAGGTCTTCTGCTCGCCACTGCCCCCGAGCATGATCGGGATGGTCGGCCGCAGCCGGGGATTGTTCAGCGCGTTCTCGACCTGGTACCAGGTGCCCTCGAAGGTGGGCTTCTCGCCGCGCAGCATCGGCCCGATGATCTGCAGTGCTTCTTCCAGCTTCTCGAACCGCTGGGTGAAGGTGCCGAAGTCGTACCCGTAGTCGTGGTGTTCCTGCTCGAACCAGCCGGCGCCGATGCCCAGGATCGCGCGCCCGGCGGACACGACGTCGAGGGTGGTCACGGTCTTGGCCAGCAGCGGTGGGTTGCGGTACGTGTTACCGGTGACCAGAGCCGATAGCTGGATGGACGAGGTGGCCGAGGCCAGCGCACCGAGCGTGGTGTAGCACTCCAGCATCGGTTGGTCCGGTGTCCCGATGCCGGGCAGTTGGTAGAAGTGGTCCATCACCAGCACGGTGTCGAAGCCGGAGGCCTCCGCCTCGCGGGCCTGCGCCACCACGGTCTCGAACAACTGCTCGACCGGCGTGCCCGGATAAGTGAAGTTCGGGATCTGATAGCCGAGGCGAATGCTCACTCACCGACCCTAACCCTGAAGGCCGCTCGAGTGCACCCGGTAGAGGCATTGCGGCCCACTTGTTCTGGGGCCGGCCGGGGTCAAGGCGTTCGAGGACGTGCCTTCGGTGCGGGGCTGATTGACAACTGACGGACAATTGAACGTGTCGGCGGCATTGCCGAAACAAGGACAGGAGGTGTACTCGATGGCCAAGAAGAAGGACAAGAAGAAGGACAGCAAGAAGAAGAAGTAGCCGTTACGGTCGGGT
>Ga0265340_10000326_pt1 | contig 25222 bp, 27 predicted proteins | sample 4CB225metaG_FD_202082 | JGI IMG/M metagenome (GOLD analysis project Ga0265340, IMG submission 202082) | Rhizosphere microbial communities from Carex aquatilis grown in University of Washington, Seatle, WA, United States - 4-CB2-25 metaG | ecosystem: Host-associated > Plants > Roots >...
CATTGTCGTTTAGGTTGACGTTGACGGCGTCGTAGAAGTTAGAGCCCTTGACGACAGCGGAAGTCTCGGCGCTGGCGGGAACAATCGATGGCTCCACGCCCTGCAGCTGGAATCGTGTTGAGGAACTGTCGCTGCAACTTGCTAGCAGCGAGAGAGAGAGAACAAAGCCGCCGTTTACGAAGCGCAAGGGTAGTAGCACGCTGGGCATTTGTGGCCGCGTGCCACGCCAAGCGCGTTTCAAAAACTGACGACCCGGAATCACGATTAGCGGTAACGGCACAACCGCACCAAATCCTAATCATTGCCCTGAATTCCAGTCATACGATTCGCCAGCACCCCTGGCGAAACCCAGAAATCGAAAAGAATCACTAGCCGGTCAGTGTCTACTTCCCGGTAAGAATGGGCTTAGGCGCCTGTTGCGTCGCACCTGCAACTGCCGCCGCCTCCCTAGCCTTGGCTGGCAGTCTTCACGTGCCCGACTTGTCAAGTGCAGGGACGAGACCTAGAGCAACGTTAACGCCAGATGTCGGAATTCTGAACTATGCCATTGCAGCACGAGCCCGAACACGCATTCGACGAACATGTTGCCACACGCTACCGACTCTACTCGAGCCTTTTCCTTGGGCTTCCCTACGAATTGCTTCAGAGGGTGGGGCGATTGCTTCCGGTGTTTGCCGAGCATTGTCGAAGATCGTTGTTGGACCAAGTTGCGCCAACAGTCATCGTCGACCGATTCTTCCTCGACAATCCGCTGCTAGCCGGTACTAACAAGCATGAGGCGCTGTTCCTATTTCTACAACTCGTCGAGCGTCAAGTCGTGCTCTTCGATGCATTGGAAGAGGCGTTCTTCACCCGCACGCACGACTTGAACGCGGCCGGCAGTGTTTCGCACCTCACTGATGTGACGTTGCTCGAAGCACGCAACGCGGATTTGGCTGCATTGCTCCAACAAACCGCCACTCGCGTGGTGTTGACGGCTCATCCGACGCAGTTCTACCCGGATTCGGTGCAAAGCATCATTCAAGACCTGAGTACGGCTTTGGGACGTAATGACCCCGCCCAAGTGGAGCGTCTCTTGTTGCAACTAGGTAAGACTCGGTTTTCCAATCGTGAACGCCCGACCCCGGTAGACGAAGCGCGCGGGGTCCTTAGCACGATGGAAGAAGTGTTTTACGACGTGCTGCCTGACGTCGTCACTCGAGTTCTCGTGGCAGCCCACGGACGTGAGCCATTTGCTCAACAGTTGCCTCCGTTCCCCAATCTTCAAATTGGCTTTTGGCCTGGCGGGGATCGGGACGGCAACCCCTTCGTCACGGCGCAAATTACATTGGAAGTGGCGCGACTACTAAAGGAAAAAGTCCTCGAGAAACATCATGCGGCGGCAGGTGCGCTTGCCCGGCGTCTCACCTTCGATGGTATTCACGGTAGGATGCTCGGGATCTTGGAGCGCCTGCGGATGACATGGCTGCTGGCGACCGACAGAGGCGAGCAGCAGTTGTCTCAGAAAGAGAATGCGCGCACCAGCCCCTATGCCAAGGCCGAGGAGCTTCAAAAGGAATTACTGGCGCTTCGCCAGACTATTACGCGTGAACACCAAAGCTTGTTCTTGGAAGAACTCGATGACCTCATCGTCAGAGTGCATCTGTTCGGTTTTTACTTTGCGTCCATCGATCTGCGCCAAAGTAGCGACATTTTCTTCTCTAGTCTGCGCGAAGTCGTGGAGGTAATGAGTACGGGTCTCGACCTTGCCAGCACTGACCGTGACGCTATCAAGAATGCCGACTTGGCTCAGGAAGTTCCGTTAGCTCTGTTTGAACGCATGCTAGACGGCGCCAATGTTCTGTCAGCGGCGGTTGTGGCACGGCTGACTCCGCTAGCTCAAGACACCCTGCAAGTACTGCGGCTGGTGCCAGAGATCCAGCGAAGCAACGGCGAACTCGGGATTCATCGAGTCATCATCAGTCACACGCGAGGCCCAGAGGATCTACTGGTGGTCCTAATCCTCGCCGAGTTTGCAGGGCTCCGTGCCAGCGACGGTCACCTCGATATCGTGCCGCTTTTCGAATCAATTGAAGATTTGGAACATGCCGAAGCCATTCTCGGTCGTTTGCTCGAAGTACCGGCGTACCGAGCTGTATTGGAGCGACGCCGCCAGCGCCAGGTCGTGATGGTAGGCTTTTCCGACGGCACCAAAGACGGCGGCTATCTCACGGCCAATTGGAGCATACGGCAAGCCAAGCGTCGACTGACCGAACTCGGTCGCCGTCAGGGTATCTCTATGGTGTTTTTCGATGGGCGCGGGGGGCCGCCCGCGCGGGGCGGCGGCAATACCCATCGCTTTTATCAATCGCGCGACGCCAATATCGAGCAACTCGAAACGCAGTTGACGATTCAGGGCCAGACGATCAGCAGCAACTTCGGCAATCCGGACATGGCGCGCTACCACATCGAGCAGCTATTCACGGCCAACCTCGAGAATCTCCTGTTTCCGACCAAGGACGAGGACCCTCCACTGGAATTCGTTCCACTGATGAAGGAGCTGTCTGCGATATCCTATCAGACCTATCGTGAACTTCGTGATGATCCCAATCTCCTTGTATTTCTGGATCAGAGCAGCCCTTTGCCGCTGTTCGACCACTTAACCATTGCCAGCCGCCCCGTTAGCCGACATTCCTCCAGAAGTCTAGAACTCGCCAATCTGCGTGCGATTCCATTCGTCGCTACTTGGAGCGTTCTGAAGATTCAGATACCTGGTTTCTATGGGCTTGGTGCGGCACTGGAACGTCTGATCGAGACGGGGCGCGAATCCGAGTTGCAACAGCTCTACCGCAGTTCTCGTTTCTTCCGCACCTTGCTCGATAATGCTGCCATGAGTTTGCTCAAGTCTCGCTTCGACATAAGTGCTCACTTGGTGCAGGATTCGCAGCTGGGGCCGCTTTGGTGCCGGCTGCGCGATGAAGCCGCAAAAGTCGAACGTTGTATCTTGCGCGTGTCGCATCAGTCTTCGTTGTTGTCCAACGACCCATTGGCGCGGGCCAGCATTCGCTTTCGCGAAGAGGTGGTCTTGCCGCTACTCGTCATCGTGCACGCTGCATTTGCCCGTTACAACGAGCACCGTCGGAACGGCACGCTCGGTTCCGAGTCGGCCGCTCATGATCGACGCATGGCACTTAAGGGAATCGGTGCAGTCATCAACGCCACGCGCAATGCGGCTTAGATTGGTTGAACTCCAGCGATCTAATTTCCAGCGTCGACCCCGGCGTCTTCCGCAGGTTCTGCCACGCACAGATTTGACAAGCATCTGAGGGCGTGATTGCAAGTTTGGTTACCGTAGCAGTTGCAGCCTTCGGTGCCCGAGCAGCCCGTGTTGATGCCAGTGCCGGTTCCCGAATAGATGGGCGAACTCGGGTCAACGCACAGGCCTGAGTAGCATTCCCACGGCGAGAAACACTTGTGCTCGAAACAAGCGCATTGCTCGTCTGGAGCTCAGGCGGAGTTGCCGCAACGGGTGGTGCGGGCGGCGTCGGCGGCATCACTTCAACGGGTGGCACTGGGCCTGTCACCACTTGCACGCTACTGGAACGAGCGGAGCGGGCACGACCGCAATGTGACATGCGTGCCAACCTTTCACGCGTAAATATACTGATTGCGTGGCTCGGCATGTGGGATGATTGTTGTGCTTGATGTCTTTGCGGCACGGAAGCAAAGTTTGAGTCGGAGCATTCGGCAAACACACAGGTTCCGCGTCCTCAAGTGCCGGTTCTCGTGAGGGGTCGGCTGATTGTTCCAACCAGTACCTGGTCGCGTTTGGCTGTTACCCTTGGTGCTCGTGGCGCGTAGACCCTAAGTGGCAAGCGGGATTACGAGCGACGTAATGAGCCCAGTGGGGGTTGACGCTGTGGCTGATGTCGTTAGGTTCCTAAATAAGAATTGTTCGGAACAGATGCCCGCCGTGCCCCAGAACCACCAGTCCGACATAGACGCCTTCTGCGACGCCTGTCACCAGCTTGGAATCAAGGTCACGCAGCAGCGACTGGAAATATTTCGAGAAGTGGCGCAGAGCCACGAGCACCCGGACGCTGAGGCGGTGTTTCACGGGGTGCAGTCACGCCTTCCCACAGTCTCGCTCGACACCGTGTACCGCACGCTCAAGACGCTGACTGAGTTGGGATTCATCACCACCCTCGGTCCGCGCCAAGACTCGCTAAGGTTCGATGCCAAGAAGGAACCGCATCATCATTATGTATGTGTGACGTGTGGCAAGGTGCAGGACGTCGAGGACGCCCTACTTGACGTGGAGAATATGCAACGTGTAATGAGCACTTACGGGTCGGTGCAGAGTGCCCAACTCGAGGTGCGTGGAACATGCAACGTCTGCGCGATCCACGATTTGTCGACCAAGTCTTCCTAGCTTTTTGCTGATTCAAAAGGTGTCACCAAGTGTCCTGCAAAGGTCATCGAGGTGGTATGGACGCTAACAACAATCAACTCAACTGAGGAGCCAAGTATGTCAACGATCATCAATTCACAAATTCCCGAGTTCTCCTTGCAATCCTATGAGAATGAGCAGTTCAAGACGGTTACCAACAAGGACATCAAGGGCAAATGGGCTATTTTCTTCTTCTACCCGGCGGACTTTACCTTCGTTTGCCCGACTGAGCTTGGGGACTTGGCGGACAAGCACGAGCAGCTGAAGAAGATGGGGGTGGAGGTGTATTCGGTCAGCACTGATACGCATTTCGTGCACAAGGCCTGGCATGACACTTCCGACACCATTAAGAAGGTTAAGTACGCAATGCTCGCCGATCCAACCGGCTATTTGAGCAAAGCCCTGGGCGTGTACATCGACAGTGACGGCTTGGCCTACCGCTCCACGTTCCTGGTTGATCCCGAAGGCAAGATCAAGATGGTAGAGATGCAGGACAACGCCGTGGGTCGCAATGCCGACGAGCTGGTGCGTAAGGTACAGGCGGCTCAGTTCGTTGCCAGCCATCCCGGCGAGGTCTGTCCGGCAAAGTGGACACCCGGTGCCGCCACTCTGAAGCCAGGCCTCGACCTAGTCGGCAAAATCTAGTAGCACGCTTTCAATGAATGCTGGACAAGCCAGCGCGAAGATGAGTATCAGCTTAGGGTGTCAGCAGTCGACCGCTTAGCTCGGTCGGTCGCTGGCGCCTTTTGCTGTCTTTCTGAGTAGAACCGATCCCGTCACGCGCGAAAGAGCCATGCCATGTTAGACAGTACTATCATCGATCAGCTAAGAAGTCACTTTGCTGAACTCAAGAGCGACTACGTGTTCTCGGTTTTCCCGAGCGAGCATCCAAGTCAAACAGAGCTTCTCGACCTGCTTGAGTCGCTGGCGAGCGCGAGCCCAAAGCTGCGCGTGGTTCAACAGGGCCCCAAAATTAGTGAGATACAATTCGATCTACTCAGGGACGGCGCGCCCACGGGGATTCGGTTTCGAGCCGTGCCCGGCGGTCATGAGTTCACTTCGTTGGTGCTGGCCGTCCTCAATGCCGATGGCAAGGGCAAGCTGCCCGACGCAGGTATCGTTCGCCGCATCAAGGCTCTGCGCGGCCCCATTGAGCTCAGAACCTATGTTTCGCTGTCTTGCACCAATTGCCCGGATGTAGTGCAGGCGTTGAACCAATTGGCGCTCCTGCACGGAGACTTGCGACACAGCACCATCGACGGCTCTATCGCCACCGAAGAAGCAACTCGCCTAGGGATTCAAGCCGTGCCCACCGTGTATGCGGGCGATAAGCTCTTGCACGTAGGTAAAAGTACATTAGCTGAACTGCTTGAAGTGCTCGAAGAAGCCTTTGGGGTTGTGGACGAGGCGCACACCGAGCCAGTGGGCGAAAAGAAGGTTTACGACGTGATTGTGATCGGTGGTGGCCCTGCCGGCGCGGCTGCTGCTATCTACAGCGCGCGCAAGGGCTTGCGCACCGCAGTAGTTGCGCAAAAGGTGGGTGGCCAGGTGCAGGAAACGCTGGGTATCGAAAATCTGGTTTCAGTCACGTATACGGAAGGGCCCAGGCTTGCCGCCGACATCGACAAGCACTTGCGTGCCTATCCCATCGATCTGTTGGAAAATCGTCGGGTCGAACGCATTGTCGATGGGGAGAGCAAGGACGTCATGCTCAAAGGCGGGGAGGTGTTGTCCTCGAGTGCAGTCATAGTGGCTACCGGTGCCAAGTGGCGCGAACTCGGCATTCCTGGTGAAAAGGAATACTTGGGCCGCGGTGTTGCATTCTGTCCGCACTGTGACGGACCGTTCTACAAGGGCAAGCGCGTGGCCGTGGTGGGTGGCGGCAATTCAGGTGTCGAAGCTGCAATTGACTTGGCCGGCATCTGCTCGCATGTAACGCTCGTTGAATTCTTGGACGTGCTCAAGGCTGACGCGGTTCTCGTAAAGAAGCTGCATTCGCTGCCCAATGTTGACGTCATCCTCAGTGCGCGCGTCACTGATGTCATTGGTACTGGTGAAAAGGTTACTGGACTCAAATACAGCGACCGCACCACGGACGAAGCGCGTGAGGTTGCCATCGACGGGGTGTTCGTGCAGATTGGCTTGGTGCCTAACAGCGCCATTGCCAAAGACCTAGTGGACGTCAATCGGTTCGGTGAGATCGTGATTGACGCCCGGTGTCGCACCAGCGCAGCCGGCATCTACGCGGCAGGTGACGTAACGACCGTCCCCTTCAAGCAGATTGTCATTGCCATGGGTGAAGGTGCCAAGGCTGCCCTCAGCGCCTTTGAAGATCGAATGCGCGCCAACTAGTTTCCGTAATCAGACGGGAAGGTCTCGGAACTTAGCCGCTATGCGAGGGGATTGGGTCCACCATGGGGACCGGATCGACCGCCGACGTCAGTTGGCGAATCACTAAGGCGTATCGTCTGCTCGGAACCGCTCTCGCACGTCGTCCATTTTGACGGCCAACTGCTCGGCGCCCAATGCCTTGACTAGCTCCAGCGGGCGTTGTGTTTCAGATTGGTGTTGCGACATCCGACGGCTCTCTTCATTGTCAAATCTGAGTTACGCACAATCTGTGCCGCTGCGTGCGCCCGCTATTCCCATCCATTTTGCCTCGCAATTGAATCAGGGTCTTTCCCCCTGCTCGAATCTTGGCCATTTTGGCTATCCTTTGGGCGAGGCAAATACCCGCGCGGTGAGGACGCCGCCTCGACCGCGAAAAACCCGAACTAGATGCAAAATAATTGGGCGCTTGGATTGATTTTGGGAGTCCATGTGGGCATGTTTCGTTGAGAGGGGGCGGATCACCCATACTCATGACAAGAGCGACTCGCACGCGACCGGTACGCACCAAGATCGTCTTTCTGTTCGATGTGGACAACACGTTGCTCAACAACGACAGGGTGACTGCGGATCTCAGTAGATATCTCACGCGTGAGGTAGGTCCTAAACGCGCGCGTTGTTATTGGATACTCTTCGACCGGTTGCGGACACGGCTTGGTTACGCCGACTACCTTGGGGCCCTTCAGCAGTATCGGTTGGAGTACCCGCACGACGTGGGTTTACTCACAATATCCAACTTTCTCGTTAACTACCCGTTCGATAAACGTCTTTTCCCGAAGTCTCTCGACGTGATCGAGCATGTAAGCCAATGGGGTGTTACCGCTTTGCTAACTGACGGCGACGTCGTTTTCCAACCACTCAAGGTCCACCGCTCAGGACTTTACGCGGCGGTCGATGGGCGAGCATTGATCTACGTGCATAAGGAGATCGAATTAGCCAACGTTGAACTGCGATACCCGGCAAGACATTATGTTGTAGTGGATGACAAGCTGCGAATCCTGGCGGCCATTAAGAAAATCTGGGGGAGTCACGTGACAACGGTCTTCGTGAGGCAAGGGCACTATGCCAAAGATACCAACCTATTGGCATCGCTGCCTGCGGCGGACTTGAGAATCCAACACATTGGCGACATGCTCGACTATTCACTCGAGGACTTCGTGAGCGCAGGCTGAGGCGCAGACGCGTGGGGTGATCGGTCCGTAGCGCAGCGCCAGCGGGCGGCGCTTCCCGCGCAGCTGACTTCACCGGCTCACTAATTGCTTCTCGGCCATTCACCTTATGGAGGCCATGCCTGGCCGCAGTCGCCCGCACGCACCACACAAAGCGATGGCCGCGCCGCCGTTCTGATATGACTGATCGATCCACCGGTAACCCAAGTGACTACCTTGCTGCGGAAAGGACGCTGCGTATGTGGGATCACCGCAACCAGGATTATGCTCCAACGTGTGGGGATGACCACCACCGCGTTGTGACACGAGGCGTCGTTCGCGTCGTCACTTGTGGCAAGATGAAGACAAGGCTGCCATCGAATGGTATACGAAACTGGGTGTGCGCGAGGATGTGTTGCACTTTGATATTGCAGTTGAGGGCAAGAATGGAACCGCATGACACGCTCTGGCGCTGTGCCGCCGTCTCGGGTGCTAACCAAGTTTCCCATGCCGCAGTAGACGGGCGCCTATCGTCTACCACCTTGTCTAGCCACTGCAACACCGGAAACCCATCATGAAGTCGGCACTATTGCGGTTGGTGGACGTTCCTGCGCCGCAGTAAAGAAAGCCAGCCGCATAAAAGGAACCGCCACGAATGTGACAAGTATCCGTCTGGCCCGAGGTGCCATCGCACGAATCCTCCCATTTGTACGCTCCCGCATAACCAATGCCGTGACCTTCAAAGGATGGTCCTCTAGGCTCAACGCCTTCATTCAGCCGCTGAGAGACTTGCAACGGTTGCAGCACGTCGCGTTGTTTGCACTAGCTAAGTCGAGCGAACTATGAAATCATCCACCGTTGGAGGTACTCGTGAACAAGTTGATGGTGGTGTGCATTCTAGGTATCGTTGGCACTCCGTTGCGTCAAGCTTCAGCACAGGAATTTGCCCAAGCGGGGCAGGTCGTCCTCGGGGCTGAACGGATTATGGGGGTGTACTCGGATCATCTAACGAGTAAGCCAAGCGACGGAAACAACGAGACGATGAACACGACTAGTGTTGCTCTCATAGGCACTGCTGTGGCACTGGACGACAGCGGCATTGCCTACCCGGCTTCAACGCCTCGGTTTGCCGTCGATGTGTTCATTGTGCCTGGCCTCTCACTAGGTGGGTCCATTATTTACTTCAATCGCTCGGGTTCCACGGATACCACACTCAATAGCCTCGGCACTTCGACCACAACGACTCACGATTCGCCGACCAGTGCCACGTTCATTTTTGCGCCGCGGCTCGGCTACGCCGCTCAACTGTCACCTCTGTTTGCGATCTGGCCTCGCGCAGGCATCACGTACGCTCACTACAAGCGGACCTCCCAGAATACCGATGCCACCGAGGACACGGTTTCCGTCGACTTTACCGACGTAACTGCTGAAGTCATGGCTACGATTTTACCGGTGCCCCATGTGGCCCTTCTCATCGGCCCTTATCTCGATATCCCACTCGGCGGCGGCTCGAAGACCGTGACCGCCAGTGTGGAGTCTACCAATCACCCAAGCATCAAGTACCTTTCGGTAGGGTTGACGACAGGGCTGGCTGCGTATTTCTAGAGACTCGGCGGCAACTCAGCCGTGCCAAACGTGGGGCAAGGCACATCAACCTCACAGCCCTGAGGATTAGAGCAAATCGCGAATGCGTTCGACCAAGGGGCTGTCAGGATAATCGTGAACGAAGCGTGTGGCTTCCTGTGTTGCGCGCGCGCGTTGCCCGAGAGTCCGCAACGCTTCGATGTGCAAGATCGTCGCTTCGGGAGCGAGCACCCCGCCACGCACGCCCTTGCGACGGATCTCGAGCAGTGACAAGCAACCAGCGGGGTCACCATGTCGAAGCGCCTCACGTGCTTTTTCCACGAGCGCGGTCTCACCGCTCACTGTCAATTGCTCAACGGCAACCGGTCGATTCACATTCGACCGTGACGAGGCGAAATGCGTGGTCGCCTGCTCCCCGGTTGCGTTTGGGCCAAGGTCGTTGTTGGGCGGCGCAAGCGGGAGCGTGGGTGCGGCGCGGGTCGAACTGTCTGTCCCACCCGGGGAAGACTCGCGGCTTACCTCGCGTGAAAGCGACGTTTCCTGCACGGAAACCGTATTGCCTTGAAAGGCTGCATACTGCCAAGGTGGAGTATTTCGGGCAAGACCGCGACCAACCACTACGCCGACGCCAACAGCTGTCAGCGACAACGTTACCACGACCAGCCACTTGGCGATCAGCGCGGTGCTGATCGTGGTCGCGGGAGCCGCAAGAGCAGTTGCAGCAGGAGCTGCGAGGCTCGGCACGCCAGTCGACGCAGCGGTTTCACCGATCCCGCTCGACGTGGGAATAGACGGCGAAGCAGACGCGGTTGCCGAGCTCGCATCTCCGACGTTGCTCGCTGCCCGAGCCGAGGCTCCAATCGACACGGCAGCGCCGCCAACTCCGAGTGCAAGTAGAAGACGCTTCTGCGAGGACGCACTCGGCGCGTCGACCTGCGCCGCTTCGAGCATTGCTCGCTGCCAGGGCGAACCGGAATGCAACAGTCGCGGAAACTCGGTCATGGCGCACCCTCTTCCGTTTGTTCGACCATTCTGAGGTCCTCTGGGCTCGCGGTGAGAGCCTGAAACACTTCTCGAGCTCTACGAAGCCGCGAAGACACGGTTCCGAGCTTCATCTCGAGCAGCTCGGCGATCTGTCGCACGGTAAGTTCCTCGATTTCATAGAGGACGAAGACCGTGCGAAGATCGAAATCCATCGCGGCAAGTACTTGGTCGAGTCGCTCGCGAGCCTGCTCGTGCTGCAAAACCTCCTCGGGGTTTGGTGTGCAGTCGGAATCCACACGCGAAATGTAGTCGATGCGCGCCTGCTCTCGGGTAAAGGACCGACGACGATTCGACGCGATTCGAATCGCGGTTGTCACCAAGAAGGATCGTTCGCACTCTGGTGGGATGTCAGACAGCCGGCGCGAAGCAACCAGGAAAGCCTCTTGCACTAGCTCATCGGCGTCAGCGGCCACCGTTCCGATCCTACGCAGGTTGCGCCAAACGAAGGCGTGGTGCTCGTCGACCATACGTCGAAAACGCGCTACCGCGGCTTCTGGATGGGGGACCGCCGTAACGGTCCGCAACGGGGGCCTCGGAGGCGAGCGTGTCCCAGACAGTCGACGCGCCAACTCACTCATTGACCGGATCATGTTCACGCTTGCGCCGTTTGATCACGTTATGAAGCAAAAATGCGCAACCCAAGTCAGAATCCAATGCCGACCCCAAGGCCGGCGTATCCGTTGTTCCATTTAGGCCGGTAAAGCGTGAAGGTCCCCCCATCACCAGTGACCTCGATCGGCGTGCGCGCAAGCATCATGTCAATCCCAAAGTCGAGACGAATGTTGATCCCCGGATGAGGCGCGATAGAAAACGTGATTTGGGGCCCCCCCTTTGCAACGAACGCTTTCTGGGACTTCGCGCGGACCGCCGCGCTTCCGTCTACCCCGCTCGTGTCAATCCACATGAGTCCGCCGTCGAGCCGCGCGCACGGACGCAAATCTACCGAAGGCGAGGGGATAAAGTCCACCGGACATACGGAAGCCCGCAGCAGCAGTCGGGTCACCTGTGCCTGCCCGACCCCGTCTTGGACGATATCGCCCCTGCCAAAGGAGAGCATGGCCGCGTAGCTCGGGCTGATGAGATCAGGCTGCCACCGAGACCACTCGAGTCCCGCAAAGTACTCGATATTGGGACTCGGTAGCAGGGTTTGCTCCACCTCGAGCCCAAAAATCCCAGCAAAACTGCCGTGCAAATCAACCAACTGAACCCCTCGCTTCTCGAAGAAATGGGGCTCGTCGATCCAGGGGATCCACATTCCGGCGGCCATCTCGGGCAAGGGAGCGAGCGAGCGCGGCGGCTCCCCCTTGCGGCGCGACTGGTCATCGAGGGATTGCGCCTGTTCCGCCGCTGTTTCGACCAAAATGGCGATCACCAAGGATAGAGCATCGAGCGCCTGACGGCAATTGGGGGCCAGGACTTCGCGCTTGACCCACGGTCCCTCCGTGGAGCGCATGATCAGCTGAGCGAGACGCGAGCGACCTTTCGCCTCAACGACGAGCTCGATCGACCACGCCATCTCACCTCCCTCGGCGCGCCGTGCGTGTGCGGTTCGCTCGACGATAGTCTCGACGAACTCGTCGCTGCTCGGACAATCGCGGGTACCGTTGAGCTCGATGCGAAGCGGAATCGTAGACGACGTCGAACCATGTCGTGGCTTATCCGTCGCGGACGCGTCGCTGCCCGATGCATCGGGCCCTTCACTGCCACTGGCCGCCAAGGCGCTTATGCCGTAGCTTAGCATCGCAAGACAAGAGGCCACACCTAATATGTACGTTTGACCGTCTGTCATCGGCGGTCCGAGTATCACACAAGTCCGGGATGAGAGAGAGTATTTTGCTGCCCCCGTGGGTTTCCTCGAGAGCGAGGCCGCGGTGCTCCGGTGCTGCCCCCGTGGGTTTCGTGGAGTGTAAGGCCGCGGGTGCTCGCTGCGCTGCGCGCCCGCGGGACCCCCAAGCATGTGCTCGCTACGCCCTGCGGGCTTCGCTGCGCGCATGCGGGGATACCACCACCGCGTTGCGGGACGGGGTGGTGCTCGCCTCGTCGCTTGTAGTAAGTTTTTGGGTGACTGATGGTTGTGTGTCTTGCTTACGCGTTTCGAACTCGTTGATGTCGCTGTGCAGAGCTGGGAAATGCACAAGGCGAATCGAGGAAAAGATAGCGGCTTCTGCAGGTGAATAAAGAGTTGTGCAGACAGAGAGGACGAGCGTTACCTCTCAGACTTGCTGCGAGTCCAGTCCTCGACTTTAAGATCCTTGAAGCGCGAGAAATCCTTCACGTTCGCGGTCACAAGTATCAAGGCGCTAACGTGGGCGATGGCGGCAATCTGACCGTCCACGTAGGGTCCGGGACGACCGAGGCGCTCTTGGCGGGCTCGCTCGAGTCCGTGCCAGGTCGCCTCCTCCTCGCCGTACGGAAGTACTGGGAACGACTTCAGCACGACGTCATGAAGGAATGCCTCAAGTTCGGCCTTGCGCTTTCCCTCGGGCAGCCGACTCCAGCCGTACACAAGCTCATTCCAAACGACGGAAGCAATTGCGCATTGGCCACCACGCTGCCCCAGGCGGTTCACGACGTTCCGATCGGGCTTGGCAGCGATCGCTGCTGACAGCGTACTCGTGTCCAGCAGGTACTTGAGGTTCAAAATTGCACCTTCCGCCCAGATTCCCGATCGCGAAGCCCCTTGAAGTACCGCGCGCCAATTCCCTGGGTGCCTTCGGGAAACTTCTGTCGAAAGCACCGATACGCCTCGGCAAATGTCGCTCTGCTGGCCTTCAGTCGCTCGTATTGGTCGATGGAGACAACCACTGCAACCGGGCGTCCCCTCCGAGTCAGTTGGACTTCGGCCCCTGCTTCCGCCTCATCTACCAACCCCGGAAGATTCCTTCTGGCGTCTGCTATTGAGTACTGCTGCCTGGACATGCAATGAAGTGTACAGGTATATGTACATAACGCAAGGAACTTGGGCGTTGGGCAGACCGGACTCGTGACCATGACTCTCAGATACTCATTGGAACGGCGAATGGCGGGGCACGTGTGCGCAGCAGCCCAGGCTTTTCACGTGCTCCAGCGCGAAGTGGCCATGCTCGGCAGTCGCGATACCTGGATGTGGTTCGCGGACAGGTTTGGCGCCCTCGAGACCTCACTTTCCGATTCTGGCGGATTCGACGAGAATCTCGCAGACTACATGGAGACTTCTCAGCCGCAGGCGCGATTTCTGGTGAGACAAACGCAGTGTCCGCGATCGTTCGACGTTGTGAGTCAGCGTGCCACGACATTGAGAACTCGATACAAAACGACTTTTCCTGCATTGCTGCCGAAGTCGACGCGCTGCGAGCGCAGAATGCACCGAAACTACGCGTCCGCGTGCACAATCGAACTGACAAGACCTGAGTGCAATGGTTAGAACATCTCTGCGCCAAATTTCGTGCGGTGAGTGCTGCCCAACTCCGGTTTGCAGCTGGCAGCTTTCCGCTCTGATGGGTCGCGCTCGGCGCCAAGAGGAGCTGCGCGACAACTGTCCTCTTGGCGCCGGTTGTGGCACTATGGTGTGCCGTCGCGAGATTGAAAGGGCTGCAGCTGAAACCACGGCCGTCAGGCAGACAGGCGGTTCCATTTATTCGCACGCCGTCGCAACCGCCACCTATCGCATACCCAGGAGACGCGAAACTGCCGAGTCGAAGATCTCATCGTCGTTCCAACCCGTGAAGTCCGCCGTTACGCGGCTGCTTAGTTGCTTCTTGAGGAGTCATGCCGGTGCAGTAACTCTTCAAGAATCGAATTCGCCGATGTGGATTCGGTCGGCATGATACTAACAAAACTTGTCCGAACAACGAGTGCGGCTTGCTTCCTCGCTTCACTCTTCAGATTGTCACGAAGTGTGCCAACCAGGTCAGAGCACACGGTTGCTTCGCAATCCTCTAAGACAAGAACGAACCTGCTGTCGTCATAGTGAAAGACGTGATCGCGAACCCCAGTCGTCTTTCGACCTGCTAGCGCTGCGAGTTCGAGGAGGTCGGTTGTTTCCGCGTCAGCGCCTCCGTCATTGTCGTTGTTATTACAGACCGAGTACACGACGCACGACGTGGCTTTCCTGGGGAATTCCTGGCAGAGCTGCGTGAGATGACGCTCAAGTGCATGCCTCTGCAGCAGACCGGTGACCTTGTTTCGCTTGTCATCCTCAAACCGCCGCAAGACTGTCTCGACACAGTCCTGTTCCGACACGCAGACCAGTTTCGCCTGTCCAAGTGAAACCACATCGCCAATGTACAGCGGCGCCTTCTCTATCCGTTGGCCGTTTACGAATGTGCCGTTTGCAGATCCGCAGTCGCTGATCACAAGGCCGAGGTCTCCAGACGAGACAACGCAGTGAACGCGTGACACGCTGGTGTCCCTGACTCGTCCCTGAGCGGTAGCTCGCCCGATCTCTCTTGGAAGATCCGTGAGCGAAATGACGACAAATCGTTCATTGGCTGCGGTCGACCCGATCAGTGCAAGCCGACTGCCAGACTGCGCGTGCTCCAGTTTGGGTGCAGCCGCAGCAACCGACACGAACGTTGAAATTGCAGACGAACGCCTCCGTTGCACGTCCTCACCGGGTGCCGGCGGTGCAGGTTCTTCCGGCAAAGGCGGGGCAAGCCGAGTATGGACATCAGCGTGTCTTGTATCGAACTCGTTGATGTCGCTGCGCAGTCTTCCTGCTTGCCGTGACCGCTTCACTCGCATGACTATGTCCGCACGGGATGCTTGGTCCCAGCACATCAGCTGGTCTCCACTGTGCGGCGCACAAGTCGTGCCACGCTCCTTCGCGTTCGCATGGGCGACGGCGTGTGCGTGACGCGGCACGTGCACCCAGTTCCCCTCGCGCCCCACGTGCCGCCCCAACAAACCTCAGAAAATGCCACTCGCCCTCAACTCACGCTGACCCCGAGTTGAAGGCAAGTTGACACGATTTCTCCCGACTCGAGTGCACTCAAGTCGCCCGCTGTCTCACCCTATTAATGATGTACCGCCTCCCCATCACCGGTCACATGAGCAGGCGAGGCCGGCGCTTGCGCCGCCGGAGTCTGTGCTCCCGGCGTAGTTGCCGGCGTTGTCCCCGTCGTCCCTGTCGCCCCCGTCGCTCCCCGTCGCTCCCGGTGCCACCACCGTCACATAAGTCTGCCACTTATGCAGCGGTGCCAACAGCGTATCCGCAAGCGCTCCACTCGTCGGATCCTGTGCTGCCCCCGTGGGTTTGCTCGAGTGTGAGGCCGCGGGTGCTCGCTACGCCGACGCTGAGGAATGGTCGGAGGACCATGCGCGTCCGCGCGACCCCCAAGCGCGTGCTCCCGTGCTGCCCCTGTGGGGTTCGTGGAGTGTGAGGCCGCGGGTGCTCGCTACGCTGACGCTGAGGAATGGTCGGAGGACCATGCGCGGGGATACCACCACCGCGTTGTGGCAGGAGGCGTTATTAGCGTCGTTGCGTGTGATAGGTTCTTGGGTGACTGATGGCCGTGTATCTTGACTACGGGTTTCGAACTCGTTGATGTCGCTGTGTAGGCTTCGACCATGCCGTGTGCAACCTTTACGGTTGACACGTTACCGCGCCGGGCTATCCTAACGTCGTGATCAAGACGGTCACGCTTTCCCCGCGCGCCCAGAAAGATCTGCGCAAATGTCCGAGCCATATTATCCAAAACTTTATGGCCTGGGTTGGTGCTGTTCAGCTTGATGGTCTTGAGACTGTTCGACGGCTTCCTGGCTATCACGATGAGCCCCTGCACGGTACCTGGAAAGGTCACCGGTCGATCCGACTGAGCGGCAGCTATCGAGCCATATATGTAATTCAGGATGATGGGCTCGTCGAATTTGTCCTGGTCGAAAACGTCAGCAAACATCAGTACTAGGAGGCCATATCATGTATCGTTCCACCAAGAAAACCTCCGCACAATCGAAACGTAATAGGGACACCAACGCGTTTCTGGAATCGTTGAATGGTGGTCGATTGACGTTTGGACAACTGCTAAGCGCACTGCGCGATTCTGAGGAAGAAAGTGCCGCCGCGTTCGCCGAACGGCTTGGTATTTCACGCCAACACTTGCATCAACTTGAGAGCGGCCAGAAGCGGGTCAGTCCCGAACGTGCCGTAAGATTTGCAAGTATTCTGCGGCAGAGTCAAAAGTACTTCCTGCAGCTAGCCCTGCAAGATTTGGCAAATGAATCCGGACTGGCAACCCCGGTACATGTAAGAGTCGCGTAGGTCCCGTAATGTGAATGCCGCACAACAAGCGTTTGCAGCCGGCAATTTTGTGAACCAGTGGGACTTGGCTGGTGCCAGCCGCGGTTGCGCAACCATTTTACGGCCGGCACCTGTTGTGGCATCCTGCTGCCTATCGCCGAGCCTGATGGGCTGCGGCTGAAACGCAAATCCGTTGGACGGACTGCCAGACCCCGTGAAAGGACTCCATGAAGGGTATCGCGTTCAAGGTTACGTGCACTTGAAGGAAAAGTAACTCCGAGGGCGATTCGACGACTTCCCGTGCTTGATGTGGCGCCACATGTCGTCGGCTCCTATGGCGGTGGCGAGAGTCCAGCTCACTTGAGACCAAAGGAATTCGTAGCGAAGAACCCTAGCGCTGTTGGGCTACCGGATGGCGCGATCGCGGGTTCCTCTTTCGTTTCCTTCCCATGCGGACTCCACTGTAGTGGTACCGAGCGCGTAGCTAACTCTTGCATGACTGGCAGCTTTGTTGACTGTTGTGTTGTTGCTGCCGGGCGCTATGGCTCGTCGAACTCGCATTGATTTATTGCGACCGCGGCCGTTGCCCTAATCGCACCCACCCGCGCCCCGCCCCGCGGCGCGTGCACCCAATTCACATCTCGCCCCACGTGCCGCCACGACAAGAATCCCTCACTCGCGATCAACCCATCGCAACCCCAAGTTGCCCTAGTTTCGTTGACTCGAGTGAAGCCCACGTCAATGCGCCAGCTTCACTTCAACGCGTCGCTACACCTTAATATCAATGCTGCGCCGGTTCCGCCCCGGGCAGAGCCATTGAACTTCTTCACTGGAGACTGAGGATCCTGGAGGCCGATTTGGAGCAATATACCGGACAGGTGCGTGAAAGCGCGAACTGTCTAAACCCCAGGGCAGGGTCGCCAATATGCTGCGGGGAAGAGCTGGAAAATGCGCTAGTCGATTTGAGGGAAAGATAGCGGCTTCTGAAGGTGAATATAGAGTTGCAGACCGAAACCGTCGCGCAAGGCAAACCGATGACCCAATCCAGGGCGCTAACCACGCTGCGGTTCAAGGCATCGCAGCGAGTACGTGCGCTCGCCAATCGCGGCCAGCGAAGCGCAGCTGTCGGACTGAGGTGTACGGGCGTCATCTCTGCCTTGCAGGGTTCGGACTATCCAGGTAGCCTAGGTGCATGCCGGAGAAGGACGAAATCGCGCAAGTTCTGGCGGATGCACACCGTAGCATCGAGCCGACAATCACGCGCATCATTCGCATCGTAGGGCCAAACGAAGCGGATGGGCGCGAACCGATCAAGCTGCTTGAGGTCAACACTCAGGCTACTCCGTCCGGAATTTGGCCAATAGCCTTCACTCCGGATCCGCCCGACATCCCGTACGGCTCGGTGGTGGTAGAGGTCACTCCGGACGAATACAACGATCTCATCGCCAGTCGCTTGTCTCTCCCAGCGGGTTGGAGACTTGGCACCGACCTCTTTCAGGCTGCCTAGTTCGTATGCCCACGTTCGCACAGGCATTTCAACTCCAAGCGAGTTCAGACCTAGACGCATATGAAGCATTGGTGTCGACGACTGTTCCGGTTAGTCACCGTCTTCACTATCTCCAAATGTGGCTTGAAAAACTCTGCAAAGCTTACCTATGGCTTCCCGGGGCCGACGCTGTTGAGCTTCGCACTCGACATCAGGTCGTCGGTGCTGTGCTGCCACGCTTGATTCGTGAAAAGTGGCGCAGACTCCCCGCGTTCAACCAGGTCCCGCAGATGTCAGCAATTCGCGCGTTCTGTCGAGAGATCGATCTACTTCACCCTCAGGTCGATGATGGCGGGCGACGACCGGATAACGTCGAGTACCCTTGGGAAGTAAATGGAGTGAGCTACGTTCCAGCTGAGTTCAAGTTTGCTCTTGGCCATAAGCTCTACAAGAATCCTGGTCCAGCGATTCTAAAGGCCGCTGTCCAGCTGACACGTGATCCCGACCTACTTCTGGCTTAGACCTGTACTGGCTATTCGATTCCTCCGCCACATGATCATTGAACTTTCTGATTTCCGCAAGACTTGATCGGTTGCGCGACTTGGAGCAAAAACACCCCGCCGTGTTGTCGATGCTTGGCCTTCGCATTCGTGCCCGACTGACCCGTCTGGTGGCCAAGACGAAGCGTTTGCTGCACGAAGCGATTCGTCCCTTACCAGTGGTCGTCGGGCTGTTGCGGGATTTGACGAGGTCTCGAGACCAACTCATCGCCGAGAACGCTCTGCTGAGGCAACAACTGATCGTGGCATCCAGAAAGGTCAAACGTCCAGAATTCAAGCCCCACGAGCGTGGTTTGATGGTCTTGTTGGCCAGCATCGTGCGTGGTTGGCGAGACGCCGTGCTGCTCGTGAAGCCAGAGACCATCCTGCGCTGGCATCGTGAAGGCTTTCGCTTGTTCTGGAAGTCGAAGTCACAGCAGCGGAAACCTGCAAAGTCGAAGATCTCTGCCGAGTGGATCGCTCTAATTCGTCGAATGGCTCAAGAAAACCGCCTCTGGGGAGCCGAACGTATCCGAGGTGAGCTTCTCAAGCTCGGGATCTCCGTCGCCAAACGCACGGTTCAACGATACATGCGGGGAGTGCGTACTCCAACGTCGCCGCATGGGCAGAGTTGGAAGACGTTTCTCGTGAACCACACGGTTTGGGCCTGCGATTTCTTGCAGGTCTATGACATTTGGTTTCGACCGCCGTTCGCTTTCTTCGTGGTCGACATCAAGTCTCGCGAAGTCATTCACGTTGGAGTCACGCGAGCACCGACCGAACAATGGACGGCTCAGCAGTTTCGCAATATCACGCCGTTCGGCGAGGGTCCCGATGTGATCATTCGCGATAACGACAGCAAGTTCGGCACTGAATTCGACCAAGTGGCGAAGAGTGCTGGAATGAAAGTCGTGCGAACGGCAGTGCGGGCTCCTCTTATGAATGCAACGTGCGAGCGCTATCTTGGCAGCGTTCGTCGTGAGTGCCTCGATCACATCATCATCCTCGGGCGACGCCATCTTGCGAATGTTCTGAATGAGTACTGCTTGCACTATTTCAACAATATGAGACCTCATCAAGGGATCCATCAACGAATCCCATCCCCAGTGACATCCAAGATGTTCACTTCAAGTGACACCGTCAGGTCAATTCCGATCCTCGCTGGCCTTCACCACGACTACCAGGTGGCCGCGTGACAACGCGGATCTGCGAATTAGCCACTACACCCAATGATTTCCAGCACGCAATCAAGGAATCCGAGGCGAGCTTCGTTTCAGTCTCGTCACCAACTTCGCAGAGCGAAGTGTTGTTGGCAACGTTTCACAATCCGTCGATACGTGACTTTTTGTACGACTGCCTGAACTCGAACATGGACTACGTCCGAACGATGTGCGAGTCGGCAGTCTAATTTGAACAAATTGAGCGCATTTGGGCCGGATTTTCCAGTGGGCAACAAGGAGAGAGTGTACCGCCAGTGACCTGCACTTGGCTGCGCGCAAATCCCGAATTTCTCTGGCGTAGTATTGAGTGCACGTTTCGAACCGAGTCATGTGGGCTAGCTTGGAATGAGCAACGAACGCGCGTCCACAACATCGAAACCAACTACGAGAATAGGGTACTGTTCGCCCTTTCGCTTGCCGACGTGGGGTCGGGTCCGGAAGTATGTGCGATTCTTGGAACGATGATTGAATTCGTGTACGCAAACCTGCTGAAAGGGCGCTGCAGGCCCCAGAGTCTCAACGGGCTTCTGGCCACTGTGAATTGGGCGAACATTGCCACTAGCATCACGCCGAACGAGTTCATCGCCGCTGCCAAATCCGCTCTTGGAATTGGTACCGATTTGTTGACGGATTACTTGGGCCGCGACTTCGATGAGTACCGTACAACCATCGAGTTCGCGCAACGTCACACTGAGGTCGTTTCGGGCGACGAGTTTAGGCAGCTAACCGATTTGTTTCTGGAACGCGTGCGTGATTACGACTCAGATGGGGACTTCGAGGACCTAGACGCAGCCGCTTGCCAAATTGAGGCTGTCGCTACGATGTGTGAGCTCAACCTGGAGCACGAGATCACACGCCTACGTGAGCGCGCTACCGAAATGAGAGACGAGGCTGAATCCCACGGCGACGACGACTACGATCGGTGGAGGGATGACGAGCGATTTGAAACGCATGACGATGAGAAGGGCATCGACGACATGTTTGACGCACTTGCCTAGTTATTGTCGCCGCGCTTCGCGCCGTTTGATTGATGCCCGGTTCAATTCGTGGTTTGAAGCTGACGGCCGGCAATCAAGTACACATAGGTCACGTCTCGCGCCGCTCGCAGCTTAAACCCGGCATTGGCGGGGAGCTCGCATAATGACCAGTTACCGTTCGCCGTCATCTATCACGGTGAAAGTGGCATGAGACTCGATCCATTTACCCTGGGGGCGGTCTTGCCATCTCTTCGCTTCCGGTACAAAGTTGCACAATTCGACGTGAACAACCTCCTTCTCCTTCCACGTGGCGCCGACGTATCTCAGTTCCAAAACAACATGTGAACCTCGAGTACCCTCAACTTGAATTTCGTGGTCAAGGCGCACCACCGCCGCGGTCTGATCATTCTGGCCCGGGATGAATCCCTCAAGGGTACCCATGATAGCCGTTTTGCCGGCTAACCAGGGTGCGTCAGGTTCGTAGCCACCAGAGAGTCTAATTCGATTACCGACTGAAATCATTGGACTAATTCCTGACAAATCGTTCAAGTTGATCACTATGCTGCTTGGACGACAACCGCACGGTCAGCGTTTGGGCGGTCCTTTAGAATACTGGTATCCAAACGGCGCGAGCTACAGCTACAGGCTCGGGGGAAACCCACTCATCACCACCACCGTCTTCGCCATTCGCTCGTCCAACGGTACCCCGGTGGGTTATGTCTACGATATCCTGCTCGGGGATTCTGAAGTATCCCACGGGAACGCGGCGCAGTGCGAGGCGGCTCTTTGCCGTCGCGCCCGTGAAGTAGATATCGGGAGTAAGATACACGTAGCCATCCCCAGATGTATCAACTTGCCCCTTGCCCAGTATGCCAGCATAGCCTTCCTCGTGGGTGTAATGATTGAACCACCTATTCTTGCAAAGCCCCTGACTCGGTGACGACGAAGCCGTCTCAAAGAACGACGTCACCAAACTGGCTTCACAAGTAATGGCCGCAGCCAACGCATACGGCACCGCCTGAGCCATGGTGCTCATCACGCCGCTCATCACGGTTCCAAGGGATATTGATACGGAGTCGTAGTCCTGCCCCGACGGATCTGTCGAGTCGGCAGGCTCATCCCCAGCGTACAAGTACTTCTGAAGGCTCAATGGATTCCCGACGCGACCCATCAGCGGATCCATCCCCAGGAACCTCCCCCTCCCCGGATCCATCCATCGCGCCCGATGATAAGCGAGCTTGCTGCTCGAATCGAACGCCTCCCCAGCGAAGCCGTAGGCAAGCGAGTCGCTACCCACGTGCGAGTTCTGCACGCCAAAGGCCTCATAAGCCCGGGTATCAGCAACAACCCCCGTCTCGTCAGTGAGCACTCGCACAGACCCAAGCCCATCAACGTGCACGTACCGCGTAGCCCAAGTACTCGCCGAAGCCGGTCGCACCACGGCAAGTAACTCATTGTCCGCTCGCACGTAGAGTGACGTCAACGCGCCAGCACCATCCGTCTCCGCCACCACCTGACTCAGCGAGCCGGCAGTATCGACAAGATAATTGGTAACCGTCGGCGCCCCGCCGCCACTCGGCGTAACCTTCGTCTGCACCCGATTGCCGTCAACATCGTAAACATGGTCAACCGTCGAGCCATCGCTCAGCGCAACCCGCGTCAACCGATTCTCAAAGTCCCAAGTGTAAGTGGCTTCACCGGTCTTAGACGTGAGGTTGCCGTTATTATCGTAAGCGTAGACGGTCGAGCCTTCAGTCGTCAGTCGGTCTCGATTGTCGTAACCGTAGTTGACGGTCCCCGGGTGACTCCCAGTGCTCGTCTCGGTCAACCGATTGCCCACCGGGTCATACCCAAAGACATTCGAGTATGCGAGTGCGCCGGTCACGGTCTCGCTAGTAAGCCGGTCAATCGAGTCATACCCATATTGCCGCACGGTCCCGTCACTCTCTTCAATCCGAGTCCGTTTGCCGGCTGAATCCAGAGTGTACGCGTAGGACTGCGTCACAGCGCCGCTTGCCCCAGGCTCTTTGGTAACGAGCCCGGTGAGTCTACCGCGCGTGTCGTACGTGTAGTCAGTCTCGAGCGTATTGGGGTACGTCAGTGACGTCCGGTTGCCAATCGAGTTGTACTGCGTCGCGTACGCCCGATTGAGGGGGTCCGTAACACTAGCCAGGCGTCCCGCCGCATCGAATGTGCTGCTCGTGGTCAGCAACTGAGTGCCAATCTTGGCAGTCGTGGTGCTTCGCATGCCTCGCGGGTCGTAGGCGTAGTCGAGCTCGCGAGCATCAGGGTAAACCAGGCTACTGACGCGCCCACGACTGTCATAGCCGTATTGGGTGACGCCGCGGGTATCCGTAACCGTCTTGCGCTGACCTGCCGCATCATACACGAAGGTCACGAGGCTATTGTCCGGGTACTTCCGGGTGAGCACGCGACCCTGGGTGTCGTAGGTGTAAACCGTCGCTCTTCCCGCGAAGTCCGTGCGAGTGACTAAGCGCCCCGCCGAGTCGTAGTCGCGATGCTCACTGGTGCCATCCGGCAGCTGACGGTCTGTCATGCGGCCTTGCTTGTCGTAAACGAAGAGGGTCACATGGCCGTTGGCATCAGTCTGGCTGACTTGATTGCCCTGCTCGTCGTAGGCGTACTTCGTAATCTGCTTGGCGGCGTCGGTAACTGACGCAAGGCGTCCAAGCTCGTCGTACCCGAAGGTCGTCTTACGCCCAAGCTCGTCAGTCTTGGAGACTTGGCGTCCCAGCTCGTCGAATTCGGCAAAGGTTTGGCTGTTGTCCGTGAACTGCGTCTCGGTGAGCTCCCCGGCTTCATCATAGAAGTAGTGGGTACTGGTGCCGTCAGCCGCAATTACTTGTGTCTGGTGACCTGCAGCGTCGAGCACGACATCGGTTGCGTTATTGAGCGGGTCGGTGGTGCTGACGCGACGGTTGGCTAGGTCGTAGCCGTAGGTGGTGACTTTGCCGGCTTCGTTGGTTGTCGAGGTGAGGTTGCCGGCTTGGTCATAGGCGTTGACCGTCGTGGTGTTGTCGGCGTTAGTCGTCGTGGTGACGCGTCCAACTGCATCATAGGCGTAACTCGTCGTGCGACTGAGCGCGTCGGTGCGCGACGTGCGGTGGTTTTCCGCGTCGTAGCCGATGGTCTCCGTCGTGTTATCTGGATACGTTGTGGTCGTTAGCCGGTCGGCATCGTCGTAGGTGAAGATGGTGCGTTGACCCAAGGCATCCACCGACGCTGTGCGTTTACCGGAGGTGCTCCACTCCTGTTTCGTTGTGGAGCCGTCGGGGAGCGTTGTCTGGGTTAGCTTGCCATTCTTGTCATACTGGTAGCTCGTGGTGAGGGTTTCTGTGGTGCCGTTGACTGCGCGAGTCGAGACTTCCGTCAGTTTGCGGTTATCGCTGTCGTAGGTGGTTTGAGTTGCGTGGCTCTGGGCATCGGTCTTCTTACTGGGGTTGCCCGAAGCATCGTACTCGTAGGTCGTCACGTGACCCTGGGGGTCCTTCTCTGTCAGGCGGTTGCCCTTGGTGTCATAGGTGTAGTTAGTGACGTACCCGCGGGCATCCGTCGCTTTGGTGAGGGTACCGGTATTGGGGTCGTACTCGTTGATCGTGATGTAACCGAGGGGGTCTACCGTTGTCAGCAGTTGGCTGAAGTTATTGTACGTATGCGACGTGAGCTCGCCGAGGGCATTCTTCTCGGACAACGGGTTTCCGTGCCAGTCGTAGGTCTTGGTTGTCTTGTTTCCAAGTGGGTCTACGGCAGTCAGAACGTTTCCGTTGGTGTCATAGGTGTACTTCCAGATGGCACCAATGCCGTCGCTCTTCTGGAGGATGTCGCCCATGTCGTTGTATTGATACAGGGTGATGTGGCCGAGGCGGTCTTGAATCTGCTCTTCGTTGCTCGCTAGGATGTGGGTGTAAACGACTTCGTGACCCTGGGCGTCGATGTTCTTCACGAGGCGGCCATCAGCGTCGTATTCGTTTCTGATGGGTTGTCTGCCGAGTGGGTCTTTGATGGTCTCGAGGTAGTGACCGGTGCTGTACGTGAAGGTTGTCTTGTTGGACTCGCGGTCTACGAATGCGACCAGGTCGCCCTTGACGTCGTATTGGTACGTCAGAGCGTTGCCGGCGGGGTCGGTGATTTTCCCGATGCGGTTGAGGGTGTCGCGCTGGAAGAGGACA
>Ga0265340_10000328_pt1 | contig 25179 bp, 19 predicted proteins | sample 4CB225metaG_FD_202082 | JGI IMG/M metagenome (GOLD analysis project Ga0265340, IMG submission 202082) | Rhizosphere microbial communities from Carex aquatilis grown in University of Washington, Seatle, WA, United States - 4-CB2-25 metaG | ecosystem: Host-associated > Plants > Roots >...
GCTCGAGGGGCATGCCGCCCATCGCGCGGCTCAGCGAGCCACCGAGGCCGACCGGGCCCGGCTGCGGGAACTGGCTCAGACGATTCGCGATCACCCGGGTGGCCGGGAAGCGGGGATGCGGCTGGACACCCGCATTCACCGGGAGATCTATCGCTGCGCGCACAACCACTATCTGGAGGCCAACCTCAGCCAGTACTACAACCTGTCGCTGCGGATCTGGTACCTCTTTCTCGACCGTCTCCCCGAAGTCGATCATGCGGCCGAGCACCTACCGATGATTGACGCGATCATCGCCGGGCAGGCCGACATCGCCCTCGAATATGCCGTACAGCACGTCTCCCATTTCGAACGCTCTGTCCATGATGCGCTGTGAGCCAGCTCCTACCGGACCGGGACCGGAGCAGGGACGGTAGCCGGACCCGGAGCCGGGACCGAAGCTGGAACCGGCTCGCCGGCCGGCAGAAATATCGCTGCCGGAGACGACAGCTGCAGCGCATCGGCCGATCCGACCCGACCGCGCCCGCCCCGCTTGGCCTCGTACAGGGACGCATCCGCAGCCGCGTACAGCTCCCGCAATCGGCACTCGCCGATGCGAGCATGCGCCACCCCGGCACTGATGGAGATCTTCAACCGGAACCCGCCCCGCAGGATCAGAGGAGTCTCCTGCACGGCGGTGAGAAAATCGTGCGCCCGCTGACAGGCCACCGCCCTGGTGCAGCCCGGCAGCAACACCGCGATCTCGTCGCCGCCGATCCGGCTGATCACCGTCCCCGGGCGAGCCCGCTGGGTCAGCAACCTGGAGATGTGCACCAGAGCGTCGTCCCCGACCGGATGACCGTAACCGTCGTTGATCGCTTTGAAATTGTCGACGTCGACCAGGACCAGCGCGCACCCCTCCGCCTGCTCGGGCATTTCGGGAGCATTCAGGGTCTGCTGCATCGCCTCGTCCAGGACCCGGCGGGTGACCAGGCCGGTGAGCGGATCCAGGGAGGCCAGGCTCTCCAGCCGGGCGATCAGACGATTCTGCCTCCGACCGGCCATCACCAGCAGACCGGTCATCAGGCACAGCACCAGGGCCACATTGATCGCATCGATGGTGCCCTTGCCGTCGCTGGCCGGCAGGTGCCAGATCGCGGCCGTGTTAGCGACGACCGCGGACAGCGCCGTGGTCCAGGCTCCGAGAGCCCGCAGTTGTGAGGCCGCGAACAGCACCGGCAGGCAGAAGGCGACCTGGGCCCCGGCCGAATTGTCACGGGTGCTGATGTTGAGAAAGCAGACAATGCCCACCGCGAGCAATGGCGTCAGCACCAGCAACTGGCTGACGAACCGGAATCTCGGCCAGATCAGCAGCGCAGCGAGCACGATCAGCACGGCCGCCGACGCTTCCAGCGTCACGATGCTGGCTCCGGAGCGGAAGGAAACTATCAGGTTCGACACCGCGATCACGATGGCCGTCACCAGGCAGGTCAACGCGGCGGTCCGGGCCGCGGTCCGCTGATCGCGAGGTTTCAACTGGTGCCACACCCACTTCACGCCTACTGGATCGACAGCCGAAGTGGTCTCCTTGACGGAATACTCGTGGTGACCTGGATCTCGAAAGGACTATTTGTGGCCCGCATCGGCAGCACCGACCTGGAAGTCTTCCCGCTTTGCCTGGGGGGCAATGTCTTCGGCTGGACCGCGGACGAGGCCCAGTCGCTGAAGGTACTGGACGCCTATCACGACGCCGGGGGCAACTTCATCGACACCGCCGACTCCTACTCGGCCTGGGTGCCCGGCAACTCCGGCGGTGAATCGGAGACGATCATCGGCAACTGGCTGGCCCGCCGCGGACGTCGCGACGACCTGGTGCTGGCCACCAAGGTCAGCCGGCATCCGGACGTGCGGGGCCTGTCCCGGGACAGCATCCGGCGCGGCGCCGAGGCCTCGTTGCGCCGGCTTCAGACCGATCACATCGACCTCTACTACGCGCATTACGACGACCCGGACACCCCGCTGGAGGAGACCGTCGCGGCGTTAGGTGAACTCGTCGCCGAGGGCAAGGTCCGGTATCTCGCGGCGTCCAACTTCTCCGCCGACCGGATCCGCGAATCACTGAAGATCGCCGAGGAGACCGGGGTGGCCCGGTATGTCGCCGTCCAACCGCATTACAACCTGGTCCATCGGGGCGACGTCGAACCTGAACTGGCCGGCCTGGCCGGCCGCGAAGACCTCTCACTGATTCCGTACTACGCCTTGGCCAGCGGCTTCCTCACCGGCAAGTACCGGGACACCGACCCGGCCGGGAGCAGCAGCCCCCGCTCACCGGCGGCGCTGAAGTACCTCGACGATCGGGGACGCCGGGTGCTCGCCGCGCTGGACCAGGTCGCCGCCGGGCATTCGAGCGCGGTCGCCACCGTCGCCCTGTCCTGGCTGCTCTCCCGGCCTCAGGTAGTCGCCCCGATCGCCAGCGCCCGAACCCCGCAGCAGGTTCCGGACCTGATCGCCGCCGCGGATCTGAAACTGTCGACCGCCGAACTGGACACCCTGACCGCCGCCTCCGCCTGACCTTCCGCCCATGATCACCGGCTGCGCCCACGAGAGTGTCACGGCCGCAGTCGATCCGGAGGCCGGTCCGGTGATCATGCATCTTTACACGCTTGCCCGTCCTCGAACCGGGCCCTGAGCGTGTAAACACCTCCCGGCCGAAGGCGGGGGGAATCACGAGGGGATCTGGTCGACCAGGGCGGCGTAGATCAACTGCCGGAGCTGGCTGCGCAGGGGGTAGGTCCCGGACGGATAGAGCTGAGTCATGAAGATCACCGTCATCTTCTCAACCGGGTCGACCCAGAAGGTCGTGCTCGCGGCTCCGCCCCAGCCGAATTCACCGCGGGAGCCGATGATGGCGCTCCGCGTCGGATCGAGCAGGACGGCGAACCCCAGCCCGAACCCCTGTCCCGGCTTGCCCGCCTCAGCCAGGTCGATCCCGGCAGGCAGGTGATCGCGGACCATGTACCCGACGGTTCGGTTACCGAGCAGGCGCTGCCCATCGAGCTCGCCGCCGCGGAGCAGGAACTGGGTGAAACGGTGGTAATCGCCGATCGAGCCGACCAGACCGCCGCCGCCGGAGAGGAACGAGACCCCATCGGCCAGATCGGCCCCGGCCCGGCGGAGCGTTCCGCCTCGAGCCAGGGGCGGCCCGTAGAGCGCGGCGAGCCGGTTCCGCTGCGAGGGTGACACGGCGAATCCGGTGTCGGTCATCCCCAGCGGGCCGAAGATCCGGTCCTGGAAGAAATCCTCCAGCGACTGCCCGGAAAGTACCTCCACCACCCGGCCGAGCACGTCGGTGGAGATCGAGTAGTTCCAGGCCGAACCGGGCTGGAAGAGCAGCGGCAGCCGGGCCCAGGCGGCGCAGCAGGCCGCCAGGTCCATTCCGGCCGGCCCGCCGATGTCGAACCCGGCCGAGCGGTACAGCTGATCCACCGGATGCTGGCGGTTGAACCCGTAGGTCAGTCCCGAGGTATGGGTGAGCAGGTGACGGATCCGGATCGGCTCGGCCGCGGGCACGGTCGACGGGTTGGTGGCCGTCCCTCCGGCGTAGACCCGGACGTCCTCGAATTCGGGGATGAACCGGCTGACCGGATCATTCAGATCGAATGCGCCCTGCTCGTAGAGCATCATCGCGGCCACCGAGGTGACCGGTTTCGTCATCGAGTAGATCCGGAACAGGGTGTCTGGTTCGATCGGCAGTCCGGCCTCGCGGTCCCGGTATCCGTACCGGGAGTGGTGCGCCACCTCCCCGTTTCGGCTGATCAGCAGCGACCAGCCCGGGAGCTGCCCCTGGTCGACATAGCGGCGCAAGAATCGGTCGACGGCGACCAGGCGGCCGGCGTCGAAACCCTGCTCCCCGACCCCGAGATCCACCGCGATCTCGCCGCCAATGGCTATCTCGGCGATCTCGGCCACACTGTCGGCCGTCCCGACGCTACCGGCCGTCCCGACGCCCCGGCCGTTACCAGCGGTCATGGACCAGAGACTTGATGTCGTCGTCGTAGATTCTCCGGATCGCGCCCCGGACGTCGTCACTCAGCTCGGGCAGTTCGGCCGCCGCGGCGTTGGCCCGGGCCTGCTCGGCTGAGCGGGCGCCCGGAATGACCACGCTGACCGCCGGCTGGTCGATGATCCAGCGCAGGGCCGTCTGCGCGGTCGTCGCATCGTCCGGCACCGCGAGGGACAGCTTCCGCGCCGCCTCGACACCGGCCTCGAAGGGCACCCCGGCGAAGGTCTCACCGACGTCGAAGGCCTCGCCCCGCCGGTTGTAGTTGCGGTGATCATCCGCGCCGAAGGTGGTGTTCTTGTCGTACTTGCCGGAGAGCAGTCCGCTGGCCAGCGGCACCCGGGCGATGATCGCCACGCCGGCCGAGGTGGCGGCAGGAAGCACCTGCTCCAGCGGCTTCTGCCGCAGGCAGTTGAGGATGATCTGCACGCTGGCCACGCCGGGGCGGGCGATCGCGGTCAAGGCCTCGGCGCAAGTCTCGACGCTGACCCCGTAGGCGGCGATCCGCTTCTTCGCGACCTGGTGGTCGAGGGCGTCGAACACCTTGTCCATCGAGTAGACAGCCGTGGGCGGGCAATGCAACTGGACCAGGTCCAGGGTGTCGACGCCGAGGTTGGAGCGGCTGCGGTCCAGCCAGGCCTTGAAGTTGTCCTTGGTGAAGGCCTCCGGGACGAACGGGTCGGCCCGCCGGCCCATCTTGGTCGCCACGGTGAGCCCGGCGTCCGGCAGTTCCTTGAGCAGTCGGCCGATCAGCTTCTCACTGCGTCCGTCGCCGTAGACGTCGGCGGTGTCGATGAACGTGACGCCGGCTTCGACGGCGGCGTGCAGCGTCGCCATTGCCGCCGGCTCGTCGACCTCACCCCAGTCCGCGCCTAGCTGCCAGGCGCCCAGACCGACGACGCCGACCGAGCGACCGGTCCTGCCCAGAGTTCGCTTTTCCATGCTGCGACCTTAGAGCCTGCGCAGTGCGGGCGCCTCGGCGCTCCGCGGTCCCGGTGCCGGAACGGGTAACAGCAGCTCAAGCACCTTCCGGACGGCCGAGCTCAGATCGGCGTCCGACCCGGCCTCCCCGGCCAGATGCCGACGCAGATTCTGCTGAAAGAGACCGTCGAAGAGGGCGTAACAAATCGACGAGGACAACGCCGGGGGGACCGCCCGCAACTCACCCAGCCGGCTGACGATGCGCCAGATCATCCGCTCCAGGCTGAGATCGATCTCGGTGACGTCAGCCCGGAACGACTCCTCGAACAGGGACTGAGCCCGCAGGTCGTACCAGAGCCGATGCATCGCGGCGTCCTCGACCATGGTCTGGGCCAGTCCGGCGGCGAAACCCTCGGCCAGTTCCACGGGCGTGGTCGCGCTGGTCACGATCCGGTCGTACCGGGTCACGCAGCGCGCCTTGTATTGGCGGACACAATACGTGATCAGGTCTACCTTGTCGGTGAAGTAGTAGTGCAGGACACCGTGGGAGAACTCGGAGTTCTGGGCGATCTCACGCAGGCTGGTGCGGGCATACCCGAGTTCGGACAGGGTCTGCAGGGCGGCCTCGGCAAGCTGGGCGCGGCGCGCGGCAAATTTTTCACGCTGCCGGGGCGAGACGCGACCGCGGTCCTTCTGTGCGGTTCTCCCCACAAAGATCCCTCGATCCACCGATCACGGGCTGTGATGCATTCCACAGTCTAGGGGCGCAGCGTCGGCCATTCACCGGGAAACATCGCGCCTGGATCGCCCAAAGAAATCTTGACAACTGTCCAGGCGCTCAGCAGGCTGTGCCTCGCGTCACCCGCCCGAAAACCGTCAGCAAAACGTCGATCGGCAAAGCCACTGACCCATCCCGCAACGCTTGCCCACAACGCCAGCCTTCAGAATGAACCGTGGAGTTTGACGTCCTCCCGGCCGTAAGCGGCCGGGATTCCAACTGACTCGCGAGGGAATCCAGTTGAGGTTCGCGCTTCATCCCAGCCGGCCAGGGCTACCCCTGGGCTTGCGTCCGGTCCACGCGCTGCAACCGCCCGCCCGGCGGCCGTTTCGTACATACGTACCCACCCCGACCCCGATCCCACCCCCGGATCGGCTGCCCCTGTCCTGCTCCGCAGGGGTCCGATTCCTCCCGGGCCTGAAGACCCGGGATTCCTCGAAGGAGATCCGATGAGATGGGCGGCTTCCAACTCAACGGACGAGTCGCTTTGATTACCGGTGGCGCACAGGGCGCGGGAGCCGGGATCGCCCAGGCCTTCGCCGCCGCCGGAGCGGCCGTGATGATCGGCGATGTCCTGGAGGAGGCCGGACGAGAAACCGCCGCCACCGCCGCGGAAAAGCACGGCGTGAATGCCGATTTTTTCCGGATGGACATCACCCAGGACGCCGACTGGCAAGCAGCGACGGCCCAGACCATAAAGCAATTCGGCGGTTTCGACATCCTGATCAACAACGCCGGAATCGGGGTATCGGCACTGATGATCGATGCCGATCCGGACGACCTGCGGCTGATGCTCGACGTCAACGTCGTCGGAGCCGCCCTGGGCATCAAGCATGCCTTCCGGGCCATGCGACCGGGCGGCCCGGCCGGGCGCGGCGGGGTGATCGTGAACATCTCGTCGATCGCGGCAACCGGCGCGGTCCCGGGCACCTCCGGCTATGCGGCGAGCAAGTCCGCGGTCGACCGGCTCACCCGGGTGGCCGCTGCGGAGTCGAGCAAACTGGGTTACGGAGTGCGGGTGAACTGCATCTATCCCGGTCTGGCCTCGAACGAACTGGGCACCGACCTGACCGCCGACATGGCCGATGCCGTGGTTTTCTTCGCCTCCGAGGCCTCCCGGTTCGTCACCGGAAACGGGCTGGGCGCCGATGGCGACCTCGCCTGGTAATCCAACTACCGTGGGGTTCGTGCCCGATGCTTTGGTGAAGTACCTCCTCTTCCTGGCGCAGACCGCGACCGTCGTCCTGCTGGTCGCCGCCCTGCTGCTGCTGATCGCGTTGCTCTCGCGCCGCGGCCGGCCCCGGTCCGAACTGCAAGTGACGGATATCGGTGAGCGTTACCAGCGGCTGTCCCGGACGCTCGGCGCCGCGGTCCTGCCGAAGCGGGTCTTCAAGGCCGAACTGAAGGCGGCGAAGGCCCGGCGCAAGCAGGCGAAGGCGGCCACCGAGCCGGCCCGGCCCCGACTGTTCGTGATCGATTTTCACGGTGATCTGCGCGCCTCCCGGGTGGCCGGCCTACGGGAGGAGGTGACGGCGATCCTCACCCTGGCCACGCCCGCGGACGAGGTGGTGGTCCGACTGGAGAACCCGGGCGGGACGGTCAACGACCAGGGCCTGGCCGCCTCCCAGTTGCTGCGGGTCCGGGACCGGGGCATCCCGCTCACGGTCTGCGTAGACACCGTCGCCGCCAGTGGCGGATACATGATGGCCTGCGTCGCGAACCGGATCGTGGCCGCACCGTTCGCCGTGATCGGGTCGATCGGGGTGGTGGCCCAGGTGCCGAACTTCTACCGGTTGCTGGACCGCGTCGGCGTGGACGTCGAACAGTTCACCGGCGGGGAGTTCAAACGGACGGTGACCATGTTCGGCGAGAACACCGAGGCGGACCGGGCCAAACTGACCGAGCAGATCCACGAGATCCACGATCTGTTCAAGGACTTCGTCGCCGCCCGACGGCCCCAGGTCGACCTCGATACGGTCGCCACCGGGGAGTACTGGTACGGCACCCGGGCCCTGGAACTGAACCTGGTGGACGAGCTGACCACCAGCGATGACTATCTGCTGGCGGCCCGGGAGCGAGCCGACCTGTTCGAGGTCAGTTACAGCATCCCGCTGTCAGCGGTCCGGCGGCTGACCGCCGCCGCCACCTCGATGCTCGGCCGGGGCCCGCACTGAACCGCAGTAGGCGGGGAGTTCCAAGACACGCTCTGAGCCCATCGCTGACGGTTGGTGCGGTGGCAATGGCGCTCACAGGCAGCGACCGATGCTTACGCGGAAGGGTTTATTGGCGGCCACGGCGTTGTTGATTATCGCGGAGTTGGTTACCTAATCGGAGTAGTACCAGAAGCAATCGGCGTATTCCTCGGTTCCCTTAAGGTTCCAGGTGTATGCCGATACATCCGACCCCGGGTCGTCATAAGGAACGAATGAGTACCGGCCGGTCGGCAGCGTCAGCGTGACCGAAGAGCCACGTCCGGAGTCGCAGACGGCGTTGCCCTGCGCTTGAGTATGAATAGCCGAGCAGTGCCGGCAACTCGGCGATGAGTTCGAGTCGATAATCACAAAGACCGGGCGTCATTATGCCGGTCAGTGGCCGCGACTCCAGCAGACCCCGCGCCGCCTGCCGGGCACTCGCCGCGAGCGGAGCATCCGGTGCCTCATCAAGGTAACGGAGATAGTCGACCACCGCCGGCGCCGGTTCGGACCGCGCGGCCCGTTCCCGGACCGACTCCAGTTCCACGCACCGGATGCGATCCTGAGCGGTCAGCGCCACTGCCGGAGGCTACGGACCTCGGCCGCGACCTGCTCGTAGCGGGCCCGATCGAGGGCAGCGCCCTCCCGGCGGACAGCCGCCGGGTCCAGCCGCAATATCCGGTCCAGACGCACCTCGCTCGGCCGGCCCTGCCGATCCCAGCCGCCGGTACCGACGTCCAGCCAATGCCGTCCGTGCCGGGCTTCCTGAGCTTCGTCCCGGTCGTGGTCCTTGCTGGTCAGCATCAATCCCAGCAGCTCACCGCCGTGCCGGGCAATCACCAGGACCGGCCGGTCCTTGCCCTGGCTGTGGTCCTCCTCGAACGGCACCCAGGCCCAGACCACCTCGCCCGGGTCCGGCCGGCCGTCGTCCTTGGGCGTGTACTCGAGGGTGGCGACACCGGTGAAGTCGCCGGCATAGGCCGGCGCGGAGCCCGACTCCGAGACCGATGGGCTTTCCGGACGCCGCGGCCCCGGCGGACGGCCCACCGGCCGGGTAAGCGGTTCCGTCGGGCGGGGCCGGGTCGCTTGTGGTTGCGTCGGACGGGGCCGCCCCGGTTGCGGTCGGGCCGGGCCCGGTTGCGTCCGGGGCGGTTCTGTCCGGTTCGGTTGCGTCGACTGCTGGCCGCCGAGGAACCGAACCAGTCTCCGCAGCAGTTGAGCGAGGAATCCCTGAGCAGCCATCCCCGGACCCTACGGCCCCCCGGCCCGGGCCCGGATACCCGGGCTACACCGGCAACAGCCTTCGAACCAATGACCGGCCGTGACCCGGCCGGTCAGAACATTCGCGGCAATATCGCCCGTTCGGCCAGCAGCCAGGCGGTCGAGGTGACCAGGTAGAGCGATACCGCCAGCGGTACCACTGCCGCAGTGAGCACCGTCCCGTACGGCGTTATCCGGGCGATCATCAGTTGCATCGCCGGCACCTCACCGATGGTCGCCGCCTTGATCCGACGAACCTGTTGCCTCGAGGAGAAGTGGGCCAGAACGATCAAGACCACGACCAGCGCCAGCACAACCAAGGACGGCGAGGCGAAGATCCCGGCCGTGGCGATCACCCCCAGACCGTGCCCGCCCAGCGGCGCGGTGAAGAGCCGGGCCGCCAGCACGACGTTCTTGGTCCCGGCGATCACCGGGACCTTGCCCAACCGGTAAACAATGATCATCACCGGCGCCTGGGCCAGAGCGGGAAGCATTCCGGCCAGCGGGCTGACACCAGCCTTGCGGTAGGCGGCCTGCAGTTCCCGGGTCAGCCGGGCCGAGTCACGACCATAACGGCGACGAATCCGCTCCAGGGTCGGGGCCAGCGCCTGCTTGGCTCGCTCGGCTCGCAGCACCGAAACCGCCAGCGGCAGCAGACAAGCGCGGGCCAGGAGAGTCACAATCACCAGCGCCAGGGCCACGCTGGCCCCGCCGACAAGCGGCCGGACGCCGGACGACACCGTGGTGAGGATCGAGTAGGTCAAGTCCAGAGCAGGATTCAGGACGGCAAGCAGGGACATCGGAACCTCCGGGGGATGCGAGCGACCAGACGACAAGACGTCGCCGCGCGCACCGCCGGTGATAGTTCAGGCAGGACGCGCGGCAGCAACGCTTCCTGGAGCTCGCGGACGCGGACGGCCCGGCGCGTCGGGACAAGCGGCGCGGATCAGCGGTGCCGGCGCCGCGTCGACGTCTCCGGCCGGTGGCTGCGCCGCCGGTGTAACCAGTCGGGCGATGACCAACTGGAGAACCCGCACCGATCCGAGCAGCGCCGAGGTCAGCAGCGTGGCGCCGGCCCAATACCGGGCCCCGGACGGGTCAAGCAGGCCCGTGGCCAGACCGGCGGCCAGAACCGTGACGGTCAGCGACATCGCGAACAGGGTGAGCCGCGCGCACACCTGTCGACCGCCAGCCATGGAAGCCATACTGACACGACCGCCGCCCGACGTCGTGAGGAGTAGGCCGATGGCTGTTCTGGAAGCGTTCGATCTCACCGGGCGGGCTTCGGTGGTTACCGGGGCCAATCGGGGAATCGGCCGGGCCCTGGCCATCGCGCTGGCCGAGGCCGGCAGCGATCTCGCGCTGCTGGTCCGCCGCCCGGACGCGGCCGAGCCGCTGCTGAAGGAGCTGCGCGGGCTGGGCGTCCGGGCTGAGGTGTTCGAGGCCGACGTCACCGACCGGACGGCAGTCGGCCGGGCCGCGGATCGGGTCGTGGACACCTTCGGCGCCGTCGACGTCCTGGTCAATAATGCCGGCACCTGCGTGCACCGGCCGGCACTGGAAGTCACCGAGCAGGAGTGGCGGGAGGTGATGGACGTCAACGTCACCGGGGTCTGGAACTGCTGCCAGGCGTTCGGCCGGTCCATGGTCGAGGCCGGCCGCGGATCGATCATCAACATCGGCTCGATCTCGGCCCTGATCGTGAATCGCCCGCAGTGGCAGCCCGCGTACAACGCCTCCAAGGCCGCCGTCCACCAGTTGACGAAATCCCTGGCCGCGGAATGGGGCCCGACCGGCGTCCGGGTAAATGCGCTGGCCCCCGGCTACGTCAAGACCGAGATGGCGCCGGTGGACGAACCCCAGTTCCGCCGGCATTGGATCGAGGACGCACCCATGCAGCGGTACGCCACCCCGGCCGAGCTCGGGCCAAGCCTGATCTACCTGGCCAGCGACGCCTCGTCCTTCACCACCGGTTCCATCCTAGTAACCGACGGTGGCTACACCGTATTCTGATCAACCGGTGAGGCGAGGCGTGGTGCGGGCGGAGGTTGTTCGGGCGACCGCCGATAGACCCGAGTTTCCCAAGGGCGCAGGTCCCAGTCCGGCCCGGCGAGGGCACGGCTCCGGGAGAGCCCTGGGGTTGGGGCTGAGACTGGGCCTGGAGCAGGGTCTGAGGCTGGCTCTGGGGCCGGGTAATTGCCGATGATCAGTTCGGGGTGGGACCAGGCGGCGAGATCCAGTTCGGCGGAATCGGGTGCGAACCGCTCGATCTGCGCTGAGAAATTGCCCAGCACGAGCAGTTCGACGTCGCCCAGCCTGCGCAGAAAAGCGTAGATCTGCGGATGATCGGCCAGCAGCATGATGAAAGTGCCGTAGGCGACCACCGGTTCGGTATGCCGTAGTTCGATCAGCCGGCGGTAGTGCCGGAACACCGAGTCCGGGTCACTGATCGCCCTCTCCGCGTTGATCAGGGGATAATTGGGATTTACCGCCAGCCAGGGCTGGCCGGTGGTGAATCCAGCATGTACGCCGGCATCCCATTGCATCGGGGTCCGAGCGTTGTCCCGGCTCATGGCCCGAAGGCCGGTCAGCACCTGATCGGGCGCTTCGCCGTGATCGATCGACTCCCCGTAATAGTTTTGGGACTCGATGTCGCGAAACTGGGAGATTCGCGTGAACGGAAAGTTCGTCATCCCGAGTTCTTCGCCCTGGTACACGTAGGGCGTGCCCTGATGCAAATGCAGGATCGTGCCGAGCAATTTGGCCGAGAGCACCCGGTAGGCGCCGTCGTCTCCGAATCGCGAGACCACCCGAGGCTGATCGTGGTTGTTCCAGTACAGGCTGTTCCAGCCGATTCCGGCCAGGCCGGCCTGCCACCGCCCGAGTGAGGCCTTGAGCGCCGGCAGGTCGAACGGCCGGGTGTCCCACTTCGATGACCCCTGATCGACCGACACGTGCTCGAATTGGAACACCATGTCCACCTCGGCCCGGGCCGGATCGGTGAAGATCTGAGCCTGCGGCACCGTCACGCCCGGCATCTCGCCGACGGTGAGGAGCGGCCCGGACCGGCCGGCGAAGACTTCTCGGCGCATTTCCTGAAGAAACTCGTGGATTCGCGGGCCGCAGATGTAGCTCGGCGAGCCGTCCCCCAGTGCCCCCGAGCCGACCTCGACCCGGCCGTCCGGAAGCTCCGGATCCTTCGAGATCATGTTGATCACGTCCATTCGGAAGCCGTCCACCCCGCGCTCCAGCCACCATCGCATCATCTCGTAGACGGCCCATCTGACCTGCGGGTTCTCCCAGTTCAGATCGGGCTGTTTGCGGGAGAACAGGTGCAGGTAGTACTCCTGTGAGGACTCGTCCAACTGCCAGACCGAGCCGGAGAAGAAGGACGCCCAGTTGGTCGGCTCGGCACCGGGATCGCCGGCCCGCATCCCGGCCCGGGCCGGCCGCCACCAGTACCAGTCACGCTTGGGGCTGTCCGGTCCGGAAGATGACTCCACGAACCAGGGGTGCTCGTCCGAGGTGTGGTTGACGACGAGATCCATCAGCAGTTTCATTCCGCGCCGGTGCAGTCCGGCGATCAATGCATCCAGATCGGCCAGGGTGCCGAACATCGGGTCGATGCCCTGGTAGTCACTGATGTCGTAGCCGTTGTCGTCCTGCGGTGAGGAATACACCGGAGACAGCCAGAGCACGTCCACGCCCAGTTCGGCCAGGTAGTCCAGCCGGGTCAAAATGCCCGGCAGGTCGCCGATCCCGTCACCGTCAGCGTCGGCGAAACTGCGCGGGTAGATCTGGTAGACCACGGCCGTCTTCCACCAGACGTCATCGGTCTGGTCCGGCAAGTGCGGCCTGGCGGGCTTCGACCCGGCGGAGTTGGGCATGAGGAAACGCTAGACCTGCCGGCCCGGGCTCGCGGTCGGCGCTCCGGCGGCCACAAGACCGGTTATCGAGTTATCCACAAGGCACCGAAGGAGCCGGTTATCCACAGATTTGATTCGGGGCCGCCGAGCGGAAGCCCGCCTGGCTACGGTCTTTGGGCATGACCAATATCGACCTCGAAAAGTCCCTTGACTCGCTGCCACCCGAAGTTCTTCCCGACGGCACTTTGATCCGGCCTGGATTCGCCACGGAGTGGCGCTACTGGATCAGCGACGATCCGTTTCCGCCCGGCGCCTGGTCGCGGCTACGAGCCCGGCACGCCGATTCGGGTCTGTGGCCAGTCTTCTTTGAGGGCCGGGAGAAGAATCCAAGACGCCCCTGGCTGGCCGGGGAGGTCGGGAAGTGGTATCCCAGAAAATGGCCTTGGGGCAGCGAAAATTGTGACGACACTGACGATTATGACGCTGAGACGGTACTTTCGGAGTTGTGGGCCATGTACACCGAACCTATGCCGGACTTCCCAGCCGACTTTCCGGCCGAAGTGGCCAGCGTGGCCGCGATGACCGCGCCCTACGGCCGGGACTGGCCCGGCCTCGCGGCCGGCCTGGCCTCCCCGGTACCGCCGGATCGGGTCGCCGACAGCTTCGCCAATCGGCTGATCAACCGGCCCGGCACCCGACTGGGCCTGGTACCCGTGGAGAGAGGTGCCGATATACCGGGGTTTCTCGGCTGGAACGCCGCGGACGAGTCTCAGGAGCCCGGTGGGCTGTCCGCGGTGCTGCGAGGCTGGGAAGATCGTTTCGGGGTTCGCGTGGTCCGACTCGGGTACAACACGCTGGTACTGAGCGTGGCCGCGCCACCGGCTTCCCTGGCTCAGGCCCTGCCCATCGCCGCCGAGCATTTCGCCTTTTGCCGGGACAATTTCGGCTACTCGGCGGGCTCGCTCACGGAGTACGCGCAGGAACTGGTCGGCGTCGGGCACTGGTCATTCTTGTGGGACCTGATGCTGCCGCACGAGGACGACGAGGACGACGATCTGGATTAGGTCAGGCGGCCTCGGGCGTGGAGGCCGCGCTCAGCCGTCCTGATCGGTCGGGCGGATCAGGAGCTCATTGATCGCCACGTGCCGGGGCCGGGTGACGATGTAGCTGACCGCGTCGGCAATGTCTTCGGCCTGCAACTGGTTCACGTTGGCGAGTCGCTGATTCTGGCTTTCCTGGATCTCCGGACGATTATGACTGCGGAGCTCGGTCTGCACCGCGCCCGGCTCGATCAGCGAGACGCGCACGTGCCGGGCCGTGACCTCCTGCCGGAGCGCTTCGCTGAACGCGCCGACACCATGCTTGGTCGCGTTGTAGGCACCGCTGCCTTTACGCACCGTCCGGCCCGCAACCGAACTGATGTTGATCAGGTCGGCGACCGACCGCGGGCTGTCTTCCGCCGCTTTCAGCAGGTGCGGAAGCGAGGCATGAGTGACGTACATGAGCCCGAGCAGGTTGATACTGACCATGCGCTGCCACTGAGTGGTGTCAGCGTCCACGATCTGACCGAGCAGCATCATCCCGGCGCTGTTCACCACGGTGTCGAGCCGGCCCAGTTCGGCCACCGTCGAGTTCACCGCATCGCGGGCCTGGTCCTCGTCGGTGACGTCGGCCGTGACCGCGAAGGCGACGCCACCAGACCCGTTGATCTTGGTTGCCAGCGCTTCGAGTCGCTCCGACCGCCGGGCGACAATCGCCACTGCGGCGCCCTCGCCGGCCAGCGCGAGGGCGGACGCCTCACCGATCCCGCTCGAGGCCCCGGTGACCAGCGCAACCGTTCCGTCCAACCGTCCGATGCTCAATTTTTCTCCCGCGTTCGGTGTTCAGCCGTCCCGATCAGGGTCGGTCTCGAGACGAATGCCACCCAGTTGATCCCGCTCAAAGGGATGCTGATCGGTTGCGGCGTCCAGAACCGAGCGTAACGCGGTGGCCGGTTGATGCTGGGCCGCAGCAGCACCACCGACTCATGCTGCGCCAGCGCCACGAGTTCGGGAACGGTGATCGACCCGTCGTGCCCACCGATGTTGCGTGAACTACAGCCGGCGTAATAGGCGATCGGAGGCGACTCGTACCCGCTCACCACGCAGGGCGCGTGCACCCCGGCCTGGCGCAGGTCGGCGACGATCGTCGAGTACTGCTGGACGCTGTCGATCCCGTTGGACACCCGCTTGTTCAGGATGAGCTGCTGACTCGTCACCTGCGCGATGAGCACGGCGAGCACGAGTACGACCGGCCCAGGTCTGAACCAGCCGAGTTTCCTGCCCGTCAGCGCCAACCAGCGCAAGAACACCCCGGCCGGCAAGGAGAGCAGTGCGAACGCCGGGAGCAGGAAGCGCGGCGCGGAGTAACCGACCAGCAGTAGGTAAGGGATGGCGATGGTCAGGCCGGCTCCGGCGGGCACCAGCGCCGCGGAGACCCGACCCAGTCGCCAGCAGGCAAACCCGGCAAAGATCACGGCCACCGGCAGCACCAGGAACCAGGCCGTATCGACCGCCGGCGTCGCCGGTGGAGTGCAGGGCCGGCACAGCAGCGGGCCATCGAGCGTCTGCCAGTGCTGGAACAATTCCGCCGCGTGCCAGCCCAGACCACCCTGGATTGCGCTGGCTCGATCCAGGCGTTGCTGGACGCCACCCCAGCGCTGATACGCCTCGACCACCCAGGGTGCGGCGCCTGCGACCGATCCGACGATGATCAGCAGGTAGACGCGGCCCTGCCAACGCCAGGCCGGCGTCAGCACAGTCATCAGCAGCAAGGCCACCGCGATCCAGGCCGCATCGCTGGGTCGCATCACTGCGGCGACCGCGAGCCCGATCGGCAGGGCAAAAAGGCCCAGCCGATCCGACCGGTCCGCCACCAGTCGCAGGAATCCTCCGACCGCGGCGACTCCCCCCAAGGCCACCCACAGGTTGGGCATCAGTTCGGCCCCGTAGTAGCGGGTGATCCACAGACTGCCGAAGAACAGCGCCGCCACGACGACGGCGGTCGAGGGCAGCACCTTGAGCCAGACCCGGAACGCCAGATAGAAGGCCAGCCCGGACAGCACGCTGAGGTAGACCCGTAAATCTGAAGGTGACGAGGTGAAGTGGGCCAGCGGTACCGCCAGCCAGGTGATCCCGCGGGCCCGGGGCGCACTGAAGAAGGCCGCCGGCGCCGCCTTGGAGACCTGGCTGAAGTAGATGGTCTCGTCCCAGGCCAGATTGACCCGCCAGACCTGGACCTGGCTGACGCCGTAGATCAGCGCCGTCACGATCAGGGCCAGGTTCCCGAGGTCAGGTTTTCGGCTTCGGCCCATCGCTCCGTGACTGTCCTCGGGGCTGACCTGGACCCGGTCCGTCAGCGATGCACTCATTCCCACAGCCCCCATCCGGCCACAGCGATCCTGTGGGAGTGCCCAGCCTGGACCCACGCCCGCGTCGCGAGTGGTAGGCACGAGCCCAGTCGCGCTGTGATCTGAATCTCCATCATTACTCGGGGGCGACCAATTCGGTCTCGAAGCCATCGGTGTTGTGCAAGTAGGCGGCGTACTGCTGGGGACCGCCGGCATGCGGGTGACGATCGGCGAACATCAGCGTCCAGCCGTGCGCCGGGGCCTGCTCCACACAGACGTCGACGTGTTTCCGGTCCCGGGCGTGAAAGGCCAGATGATTCAGGCCGGGCCGGCACCGGTCGTGGGTAGCGGCAGTCAACGCCGTCGACTGCTCGATCACGATGTAGGTGCCCCCCAGCCGCCAGCTACGTCCGGCGGCCCAGTCCTGATCCATCCGGTACCCGAGTTCGCCGAGCAGCCAGCCCCACTCGCTCACGGCTCGAGCCAGGTCAGGGACCCATAACTCGATGTGATGCAGGGAGCCAGGCGCCGCCTCGCCGTCGTCCGCCATGGGTTCCATTCTGCCGGAAGGTCTGGTCTGTCCCTCTCGATCCGCAATAGCCGGGGCGCGTGGGGGATGCTGTACGGCGGCCTGGTTGAGAACTCAAGCGCTCAGGTGCCGTAGCCTTTTCCAGGCTTGTGGCCACGACCCGGCCGGCCCGGTGCAGACCCAGATTCCGTGGCCGTTCTCCTCGTTGTCGACCCCGGTGTTCAAAGTCGCAGCCCGCCGGCAACCGGTGAGGGCATTGGCCGCCGGTGCTTGTTCACCGACGTAGATCACTGGTCCGGGCGAGGTCGGCGGACCCCAGTCTCCGAAACCATTGTGCCCGCTGAACACCGACGGCGACCCTCCGTACCACTCCAAGGCCCCGGCCTCGCCGTAGTTCAGAGTGACGACGACCGCGGTCGCGCGCTGGGCGGCCGGAAGCGCCGCGATCACCCCATGGACCTGATCCACCACTCGAGGCCAGCCGACCGTTTCCAGACCGTCGTCGTCGATTCCCGCGTAGAACGAGTTGGCAAAGGTCTTGACCGGCAGAACGGGGACAAACCCGGGGTCGAGGGCCAGCGCGAGCACGGCCAGGGCGGACCCGAACACCACTACCCGGCGGAACGACCAATTCTGGACGAGGACCACCGAACCGGCTGCCGCCAGCATCCCCAGGAGCCCGATCAGGTAGTACTCCTTACCCCCAGTGATCAGCAAAAACACGTTCAGCACGACGTAGGCGACCGCGACCGGCCGGGCAAAATCCCACTCCCGGCGGCGCCACAGGGCCACCAGCCCGACCACGATCAGGACCGAAGCCAGCAGGCTGAGGATGACGAACTGGAGAACGATCAACTGCAGGATCCCGCCGACGGTTTCGTACTCGTCGCGGATGCTGCCCGCCAGCGTCGACTGGGGCCAGCCGTGGCTGGCCTGCCACCAGAGGTTGGGCAGCGCCAGCACGGCCGCGATCCCGGCCCCACCCCAGAACCACGGCGACCGGAGATGATGACGCACGGACGGCGTCACCAGGATGCCGATCGTCAGCGCCGCCACCAGCGGACCGATCAGGCTCTTGTTCTCCAGGCCGATGCCGGTGGCCAGGCCGACCAGCAGCCAGCCCCGCGGCGTATCCCGGTGCAGCACCGCGACCAGCAGTCGGATCACCACCGTCCAGGCGAGCAGATCCAGCGTGGTGGTCTCGAGCAGATGCCCGATGGCCAGGACCCCGGCCCCGGTGGCCAGGGTTATCGCCGTCAGTAGCTGGGCCCGGCGGTCGCCCCCGAGTTCCCGGGCGAAACCGGCGGTCAGCAGCACCACGGCCCCGGCGATCAGGGCGGGGACAAACCGGAGCGCGAGCAGTGACCCGTGGGCCACCTGGTCGGCCAGGAGAGCTATCAGCGGGGTCAGCGGCGGCTGATCCGGGTAACCCCACTGGAGATGATGACCGGCCGCAATGAAATACAGCTCGTCCCGATGCGGACCGTAGCGATCCGCGAGCACCAGCAGGAGGATGGTCACGGCGGCCGCGACGGCAGGCACCGACCGGGATCGATCCGGCAACCTCCCCGGCCCGCCATCCACAGCTACGTCCGTACTTGCGTCCAGACCTGCGTTCATCCCTGCTTCCCGCTTTCTCTTCGCCGGGGCATTGGTGAGCTCTATGCTCGATTTTATGGCGATCTTTGTGCGGCGGGGCAAAGAGATTCTCTCCGCACGGGGAAAAAATGCATCGAAGCTCGATCCGGTGGACCAGGCCGCGATACTGGAAATCGGTGACAACGACTCCGTCGAGGTGAGCATCGGCGAGCAGAGCATCGCTCCGCCCGCCGCCCTGGCCCCGGCGGGCCGAGCCGCCCGGTTATGGCCGCCGAAAGCCCAGAGCCTTCGCCTGATCGCCCTGGTGCTGGTGATTCTGCTGGCCGCACTGATTTCCGTGGCCGTGCTGCAACGATCGAAGACGCCGACGATCGACCAGTTGCGACGCCAGGCCGGCTGGAGTGACCTGCACTCCCTCGAAGTCGGGGTCTTCGGTGATGTGCCGGGCCTGAGCGAATGCCCCTCGAGCCGCGAATGCACCGGCTTCGACGTCGAGATCGCCAAGCTGGTGGCCGACTGGCTGGGTGTCCGCCGTCAGGACGTGCATTTCGATGAGGTCATCCCGGAGAATCGTGAACGCATGCTGGGCACCGATTTCACCACCCGCGAGGCGGTGGATCTCGACCTGGTGGTGGCGGCTTTCAGCATCACCAGCCAGCGCACGAACGACGACAAGGTCGTTTTTGCCGGGCCCTACCTGACCACTCAGACCACCGTGCTGACCCGCACCGATCATGCCCCGGTCGAAAGCCTGCCCGCGCTCGATCAGCCGATTGCCGGCCAGCACGGCAGCTCCAGGCCGCAGCGGATCTGTGCCCCGGGTACCTCGACGTCAAGCGATTATCTGCGTGCTGACGTCAAGCACGCCGAACTCGTCGCCCTGCAGAAGAACAGCGAATGCGTGAAGCGTCTGCTCGACAAGCAGGTCGACGCGGTGGTCACGGACGCGGCGGTTCTGGCCGGGTTCCAGGCCGCCCATCCCACCCAGCTACGGCTGAACAACATCGCTTCCACGACGGATGAGCATTGGGGAATCGGGCTGGGCCAGGATTTCACCCACGACCCCAAAATCGAAGCCCGGCGGCAATTGGTCCTGCTCGCTCTGAACGACCTGCTCGCCCAGCCGAAGACCGAGGGCTGGTACTCGGCCTTCAAGAAACTCCCCGCTACTGCGGCTCCCACCAGCGGGAACGATGTTCAGGTGGTCGCCGATGACCAGCAGCCGGTTCCCTGGGGGGTCAAACCGGTCCGGCGCTGGCCCTGGGAACGATCGGGTGGCGGTTCGGGCCGATGACGCCGGGGCCGCCGCCGCGGACCGTGCTCACCGTCGAACGGCGCCCGCCGTCCGGGGAACGGGCCTGGCTGCTGAGCCTGTTGCCGGGCTTCCCGCTGCTCCTGCTGGTGCTGCGGGTCTGGTACCTGTCCCGGCAGGACCTCCAGACCATGCTGATGGTGTTGCAGTCCGCCAACCCGCTCGGCTTGATCGCTTCACTGCTGATCAGCCTGATCTGGGCGCTACCGGCCATGGTGTTGTCACTGCGGGTGCTGTTCCTGCTGCTTCTGGTCAGCGGCGCCTCGAGTGAGTCCTGGCTGGCCCGGGCCGGAATCCGGACGCCGATCTGGGTCAGCGTCCCAGCCGTCCTGCTGGCCGCTCTGAGCTGGCAACTGCGCTTCCTGCCGACGCTACTGATGATCACCCTGGTGATCATCGGACTTGAGGCCAGGAACCGTTTCGGGGCCGGTGATTTCGCTACCGCGGCGACGGGGATTGCGGTGCCGGTGGCGGTGGGCGTGCTGGCCCTGATCTGGCTGGCTCCGGCCATCGCCCAGGCCGCCACCTCGGCGGGCGAACCGATCACGGCGCTTCTGCTACTGGTTCCGCCGCTGGCCGCACCGCCGCTGTGCGGCCCGATTCCGGCCCGGACGGCCCGCTGGCTGTTGCCCGGAACCGCCAGTTTGCTCGCCCTGGCCGCGCCGATCCTGCTGGGAAACAGCTATCTGAACACACCGGTGCTGCCCCGGGTGGCGATCACCTTCACGACCACAACCACCCAGAATGGCCGGTCGGTGCCGGTGACGGCGGTGCAGCGCGGCAGCCTGGTGTCCGTGGACGATCAGTTCACCACCCTGCTGGACAGCTTGGGCCAGGTGCATTTCATCTCCGGTAAGTCGATCACCTCACAGGCGCTCTGCTCGACCGGCCCGCAAGCCCCCACCAGCACCGTTTCGGTGCATGGCTGGCAGGTGGAGCAAAGCGCCCTGTCCTGGGCCGCACCGGGACCGCGAAACACCTCCGCCGATCCGACGTGCCGCGGAGACTGAGGTCCGCTACGGCTAACCGCGTAAGTGAACGATAATCCGGCCAGAGTTACTCGAATCCAGTTCAATTCTGCTGTACATCTTCTTCACATGCGGTTGCCTCAGAAAAGTCAAAACGCGTTCACGGAGTTTTCCGCTGCCCTTTCCTGGGATTAGTTCAACCGATTTTTCGCCACTGGCCGCAGCCCTGACAATGAATTGACGCAAGGCCACGTCAATGTCCCGGTTGTTCCGAAAAATTGGATGCAGGTCAAGGGATAACATGTATTCCGTCCCTTCTATCGGTCCTGTGTTGTCGGCAGTTCTGGCGTGCGCCCGGCCCGCACCGCCGGGGACGGTCATTTCAAGATCTTTTGGTTGGGGCGAGCGTTCTCCGAGCCTACTGACACATCCGTAAAGGTTCACATGGATCATATCGGACCGTCTTCCCGATTTGCGGCGGCGGACCGAGCTCTCGACTTTCACCAAGATCTCATGATCGTTTGAGTGGCTGGGGTGTCAGACTGTCTGGGGTTGTGGGGTGATGGGCGACACAGCGCACGCTGGTGGAGTCACGGCGTGGGGTCGCGGCGTGGGGCGATCAAGGGGGTTGCGCCAGCCGCGACAACGAGCCTGCGCAGCTCGACGGGCATCGACCCGACCCGACGTTCCACCACCTTCCCGGTCGCCCAGGTAGGGTATTTTGTCCTTACCCGATGGACTTTCGCACCTGTTCCTGATGCGATGCCGCCAGGCGACTGAATCTCGTACGTAAGCCGGGAGATCGATCCGTTCCCCCGATCGAACCCGGCGCCCTGGAGAAGGCCGCTCCGCCCGTGATTTACTGAACAGTAATCATTTCATTTCCGCCAGCATCGAAAAGGTTCTCCGCGGCCGATCGTGACCGTGCGTGGAGGGCAGCGTCTATTCGCGTGAGAAAACGCGATTCGAACGGCATTGGTCGTTACAGGCGAGACAGGCCACCGTTACGTTGCGTGGATATTCCAGCGATTTTCTTCGGTATACCACGCAGTTGAGACGATTCTTGTGAGAGATTTGTCACGGTTGACAGCCGTTGGTTCAACGCTGCGATACTTTGCCCGCATTCGCATCGTAAAGAGCCAATGCCAAGCTGTATCCGGCATTTCCTCCAGATGGTACTGAGGTACATATCGTGTTGCGGCCGAAAGATCTGAGAAGGCAGTCCCCTGCTCGCGCCGACAAACCGGCCCTGACCGCCGGCCGGATCGGGGTCGGGCCCGCGATGTCGCTCCCGAACCGTCCTTACGCCAGCTTGATCGTCGGCCCAACGTATCCGCCGCCGCTGCCGAATACGTCGAAGCGACTGCTCCTCCAGCGCACGCTCCATGACAGGTCGGGATCAACGGGACACGCCCTGACCCACCCTGACCCCACGCCCCCGCTCACCAGGAGGTCACTCAGGTGAAGGAAATCCTGCAGGACGTCGTTGACATATCGCGCCGCTGCACGCACTACGGCATGTGCAAGACCGATTTTCTGCCCGGGGGCATGTGCCCACCCGGCAAGCGCTACAAGTTCGCCAGCTACTTTCCCCAGGGCCGGATGGACATCGCCACCGCACTGTACGAGGAACGGCTACCGGTCACCGACGAGCTCGTGCGGATCGTCGAGTCGTGCCAGCTCTGCGACATCTGCGATCGCCAGTGCTACTTCCTGAACGAGCTGCGACCGCTTCGGGTGATGACCGCCCTGGACACCTACGTCAAGGAACATCTGGCGGCGGGGCTGCCCGTGATCACCACCGCCTCGGACGCTCTGCTGGACGAACTGGCCGACGTCGTCGGGCGGCAGTGGGCCTCCAACGATCCGGCGACCCTGGTGGCCTACTCCCAGATCCGCTCACCCCTGCTCGAGCCCCAGCCGCCGGGCTATGTCGTGATGCCCGAAAGCGTCAGCGAGGTCGCGGCGATCGTCAAAATCGCCCGGCAGCACGGCGTCGAAGTCCGGCCGCGCGGGAATGGCACGAGCGTCGGCGGCGCGCTCACCCCGGGAATCATCCTGGACTGCGCCCGGCTGCGCACCATCGAAATCAACGAGAACAACTGGTCGGCCCGGGTCGGAGCCGGTGTCACCGCGCTGCAGCTCCAGCGCAAGGCCAGCCGGCGCGGACTTCGGGCCAACACCGCGGAACCGGCCGCCAACGTGGTCGCCAACGTCCTCTCCACGAATCTGCACTCGTTGTTCTCGCATTCGTACGGCGTCGGTGCTGACAACGTTATCGATGCCGAGTTCGTCACCTACGACGGTGACGTGATCAACTTGAATGATCCGCGCGCGGCGCAACTTCTGACCTTCCAGGACGGCGCCCCGCCGGCCCGGCCGCAGGCCATCTGTACCGCCATGACGGTGAAGCTGTACCCCGTCCCCACCGACGAGGGCGTGCTGGTCGTGCCGTTCCATAACGAGGCGGCCGCGGTGGAGGCGGCCGGACAGCTCAGCTTGCGCCGGATCGGGGCTGCGGTCGCCGTGGTCGGAAGCGAATACACGGCGTCCTTCCTGTCCGCGACCGAGAGCGATGCCCACGTGCTGGAGCGGATTCTCCGCGACGATCTCGGCATCGAATACGTCCTGCTCGTGGTGGGCGACAAGTTCGCCCTCGACGCGGTCCGGAGCCTGTGGGACGTCGTCATCGACCAGGACACCATGCGCAGGCTGATCCTGGGCTTCCAGAGTCTCGACGAGGACGGGATTCTGGGGCTGCTGGACGAGGTCAGCGGAGACGGGCCGGCGTACATCGAACTGCTGCACCCGGACATGCTGCCGATCCTGAAGATGGCCCTGCAACCCTCCCCGGAAGCGGCGACCCGATCCGTCGACGAAGACATGCGGGCCTTCTTCACCAAACTCTACGCCCGCCCGGAAATGACTGACATCCGCTGGCTGATGACGTTCCGGATCGTCTCGGCCCGGATCGGGCGCGGTCGGCCCTTCGTCTCCCGCATCATCTGGACCCCTATGAACGTCGAGTTGATCGCGAACATCGGCAAGGACCTGGGCCGGATCGGTGACAAGCATGGGCTGCCGAACGGGTTCGGTTATCTCGTGCCCCTTGACCTTGGAAAACGTTCGGTCATGGAGTACGACTACTACTTCGACAAGAACGATCCGGCGGAAAAGGCGGCCATGCAAATGGTGCTGGCCGAATCTGACGTCATCATGGCCGAATACCGTGACCGGTACCCGGGAATCATCGAGGGACCGGACCTTTCACTTCAGGGACTTTCCCGACCCGAGTCCTACCTGTACCGGTAGGAGAGGAGATCGCAATGCGGAGCTTCGAAAAAACGGTGCTGCTGACCGGCGGAACCGGATTCATGGGCAGCTTTCTCGCCGCCGAGCTGATCAAAGCAGGCACGTACGTGGTATTCCTGGCCCGAGACGGCCGGGACAAGTCTGCGGCGGACCGGGTGAGCGAAGTGCTGCGCTGGCACGGGCAGAGCGACGAATCATGCTACCGGGTGCTGTCCGGCGATCTGACCCAGCCACAATTCGGTCTTTCGGCGGCCAGCTACGAGCAGCTCGCCCAGGAATGCACGGAGATCTGGCACGTCGCCTCGGAGACAACGTTCTCGGAAAAGCGTCGCGAGCTCCTCGAGCGGGTGAACATCCAGGGCACCCGGCGGATCTTGGAGTTCGCCGTGGACAGCCATGCCGAAATGATCAACTATGTCAGCTCGTGCTACTCGGTGGGCAAGGTGGTCGGAGACTGTGACGAGCAACTCATCCCCCAGACCGAGTTCAACAATCCGTACGAGGAAACCAAGCACAAGGCCGAGACGCTGCTCACCGAAACCTGCCTGCACCTCGGCCTGCCCTATTTGATCTACCGTCCGTCCATCATCGCTGGGCATTCCGTGACCGGCCGGACGCTCATCTTCAACGGCTTGTACTACCCGTTACGCATGCTGGACTACTTCGGCCAGAAGATCCTGAGCGACTGGGCCGACGGCGGGGAGAACGCCCGTCAGCTAGGGGCCCGAGTCACTGACAACGGCCGGGTCGAGCTGCCCGTACGGCTCCCGACCGAGCGCAACGGACGAAGCGGGATCAACGTCGTCCCGATCGACTACGTGACCGACGCCTGTCTGCGAATCCGGGCCCTCGGGGAGCCTGGCAACGTGTATCACCTGGTCGGCGACGCTCCGATGGATACAGCGGAGCTCTCCATCGCGGTCAGAAATGTCCTGAAACTTGACGCGGTCGAGTTCTCCAGCGCCGATTCGGCCGACGATGAGCCAAGGAACCTGGTCGAGAAGCAATTCCGGTCGCG
>Ga0265340_10000331_pt1 | contig 25121 bp, 23 predicted proteins | sample 4CB225metaG_FD_202082 | JGI IMG/M metagenome (GOLD analysis project Ga0265340, IMG submission 202082) | Rhizosphere microbial communities from Carex aquatilis grown in University of Washington, Seatle, WA, United States - 4-CB2-25 metaG | ecosystem: Host-associated > Plants > Roots >...
GGCCTTATCCGGGTGTTATGTGAAATTGATTATAATCGCCGCAATAATACCTGAAAGAAAACATCTTGTCCAGTTGCATATGAATTAGCTTAAGATAAATGTAATCTTATCTTTTTTCCTCTTGCAATCTGGTGGCATTGTTATATACTAAGCCCTTGATATTTTAATCAATGAGGAGCTACCATCATGAACACAATTAAGGAGCCTGGCAGTGACCAGCCTCCCAGTATCCGTATCAAACGAACCTGGCGTGTAGCAGTACTGGCGAATCTAAAAGATGAAAGTCAGCCTCTACCCCCGGGCGTGCCGCCCGATGCTTATGCCGATTTTGATCATATCGAAACCATAGATTGCATCCGTAAAGCTGTAGAAACAGACGGCCATGAAACTACCTTTCTTCAGGCCGATCAAAACCTTCCCTTTGCCCTGCGAGATTACAAACCCGATATATGCTTCAATATTGCCGAAGGCCTGGGCGGAGATGCGCGTGAAGCACAGATACCGGCCATATTGGAGATGATGAAGATCCCGTATACCGGTTCACGCGTGCTGACCAATGCGATTTCCCTCGATAAAACGCTGACCAAACGCATCTGGCGCGATCGCCGTTTGCCGGTTGCGCCCTTCCAGGAATTCATCGCCGGGGACGAATCGCTCCGCCCGGATTTGAACTTTCCGCTCTTTGTCAAACCGGCCCGCGAAGGGACCGGTATGGGGGTAGACCTAAAAGCCATCGTTCGAAATGAAAGCGAGCTACGCGAGCGCGTCAAATGGGTGATCGATAACTATAACCAACCCGCTTTGGTCGAGACCTTTCTGCCGGGCCGCGAATTCACCGTAGGCATCATGGGCCACCCCGACATAAAAAATTACACCCTTCACCCGGAATGGTATGACAAGGATGGCTTTCACCGCTTCCCAATCCTTGAGCTGGATAACAGCCATTCGGTAACCCCGAACGTTTACGGTCATGTCGCCAAGTCAAAAAGTATTGGTGAAGAAGGCGCTCCGGGTTATTTTTGCCCGGCCTATCTGGAACCCGAATTGGAAAAAAAGCTTCTTTACCTTGCCTGGCGCGCCCATATTTTGCTGGGCGCATTGGACATTTCACGTTCCGATATCAGGCTGGATGCCGAAGGCAATCCGCGTCTTATGGAAATCAATACGCTGCCGGGTCTCACCCCCGATTACAGCGATCTGTGCTTACAGGCCAAGGCGGAAAATATTTCCTACACCGATCTGATTTTGGAAATCCTTTATATGGCTGCCGGCCGTTGGGGCCTTTTGGAGCCGCGTCATGGACAAATTGAAGGAGCCAAAAAACTGGCAGGAGCACTTAGTAATTAATTAGCCCAATATCGGCGTGCGGACCATCTTTATTGTTAATTTCACATGGTATAATTCGCCCGCTTGATAAGGAGAGGTCGCGTAGTCTGGCTTAGCGCGCACGCTTGGAAAGCGTGTAACCCACAAAGGTTCGCGGGTTCGAATCCCGCCCTCTCCGCAGAGTAAAGCACCCCATACTCCTGGGGTGCTTTTTTGTCGAATTCAACCTTACAAAATGTAGATTCAGAGCTATCGTCTATGAAACACAATTCATATCTACATACTGTCTACACATTCTTTTAACTGTTTCTTTACGGGGGACTGATAAACTGCAACCTGAGAAGTTAATATAACGGAGAAACCAAACAAACATGGCATCCAAACCAATATCATCTCAGGCTCCTTCAAACAATGTTTCAAAGCAAAAGGAGACTCCTTCCTTTTCCAAACGCATCCAGTCCCAAATGAAAGACCCTCGCAAACGCTGGTGGGTGATCATTCCCGCCATTGTAATACTGGCAGTCATTGGCGCAGGAGCTTATTACGAATTGTCCTACGTCCCTGCTCATACAACCGCCATTGCCCCCTTGCAGACTACCACCGCATATCGCGGAAATTTGACCGTAAGCGCCGTTGGTACAGGCCTCCTTGAGCCTGCAAATGAAGTCCAACTCGGTTTTGGAATCAGCGGCAGACTCATCACGCTCAATGTTAAAGCAGGCGAGCAGGTTACAAAAGGCCAGCTACTGGCACAGCTCGACAATACCGACGAGCTGGTCAAATATGCACAGGCACAACGAACGCTTGCCAATCTCACCTCTCCGACATCCATCGCCCAGGCCCAAAGTGATGTTGCCACAGCCCAAACCACTCTGTCAAATGCAACAGATGCCCTGAAGTATGTGATCAGCCCTGCCGTATTTGAATCGGAACAGCAGGTGCTGGCCGACCAGCAGGCCCTGGATGCTGCTCAGAAAGCAGCAGGCACATCCCCCACTGCCGATCAACAAAGTGCGATCACTGCCGCCCAGGCAAAGTTAAAAACCGACCAGGATAAACTTACCGGCAATCAAATCTGGTACCAGCAATACTATCTCCCACTTTATTTCACGAAAAAAGTGGCCAATCCGACCACTACCTCTAACAGTCATAGGCCGGTTCAGGTTGTAGAGGGTCCCTCCTCACTGGAAATCGAAACTTCGCAGTCGGCCTACGATGTAGCCAAGACCGCGGTCCAGCAAGCGCAGTGGTATCTTGACGCGCTCGATGGCAAGGACGTTCCGGTAAATGCCGGCGGCACTAATCTGACGGCTTTTCAAACCGCCAAATACAATCTCCAAACCACGAAGGCCAACCTGGATAGCACACAGATCTATGCGCCTTTTTCGGGGACCATTATATCGATCAGCGCCAAGTTGAATGACAATGTCACCAAGAGTCCATTCATCGATCTTGGCGATTTGACCAATCTCTACCTCAAAACGTATGTGAGTGAAAAAGATTATCAATCGTTCAAGGTCGGCAACGAAGCCGATATTGTCTTCGATGCACTTCCCGACCAGACTTTCCTGGGGAAAGTCATCCAGGTAAATCCCATTCTCGATACATCCACCAGCACTGCGGTCGTCGGTGGATTAGTGCAGATGGACCCCACCAAGGCTAATCTATTAATGGGTATGAGCGCTTCCGTGAATATCATAGTGGGACGGACTCAAAACGCAGTACTCGTCCCCCTGGCTGCCCTGCATGAATACACCCCCGGCAAATTCGCCGCATTCGTCATGAGAAATGGAAAGCTTTCCGTCGATTTTGTCCAGGTGGGCCTCAAAGACCAGGCTAACGCAGAGATCAAATCGGGTCTGAAAGCGGGTGACGTTGTCAGCACCGGTCTCGTAGGGACAAAACAACAATGAACGAAAAGGTAAACGGCTCAAATTTTTAAAATATTCCATTAAATCCAGTTTCCAATACCACCCATCGAAAAACTATCTCGTAATTTGTTCTGATAATGGAGAAATAAAAATACTATGTCATCAAATCCGCAATCTTCCCAGTTCCTTCCTAATCTTGGTGCAAAGATCAAAGAAATCCCTTCATTCTTTAAAAACCTTCCGGATTCTTTGAGAGACCCGCATAAAAGATGGTGGGTGATCGTGCCTTCCCTGGTGGTCCTAGTTGCCCTTGTCGCTGGTGCTTATTACCAATTCAGTTACCTGCCATCCCATGCAAGAACCAGCAGAGCCAGGACATCCTCCAACGGTCAGATTTCCGTCGTTCGACGCGGGACGATCACCTTGAGTGCCATTGGTACCGGTACCCTGCAACCGAACAACCAGGTCCAGCTCGGTTTCGGCGGGAACACCTCCAATGGAAAGCTGGTCACGCTCAATGTTAAGGTTGGCGATAAGGTTAAAGCCGGCCAACTGTTGGCCGAAATAGACAATAGCGCCGAGAAGATCAATTATCAACAGGCCCAACAGACCCTGACAAACCTCACATCGCTGGCGGCCATCGCTACAGCTCAACAGGATATAGCCACCGCAAAAGCCACATTGTATACGGATACGAATAATCTTATTTTTCTTATTAGCCCGGACCAATACTATTGGCAGCAACAAGTTGCCGCAGCCCAGCAGGCTTTGGACGATGCCAAAACTGCAGGCGGCAGTTCTCCCACAGCCGACCAACAACAAGCGATCACCGCCGCCCAACAAAAATTAAGCTATTATCAAGACAGCCTGTCGGGCAGCCATATCCGTTGGTTGAAGACCTATGTGCCCACTCACTTTACTGCGGTTACCCGTTTCAATCATCTAACCACGAAGCAGATTGAGATACCGACTGATGCAGAAATTGCAAAAGCTCAGGCAGACATGGTTGTAGCACAGTCTTCCGTCCAGGAAGCACAGTGGTATCTGGATGCGCTCAATGGCAAGGATGTTCCAGCAACAGCCACCGGCACAAATCTGTCGGATCTTGAAACCGCCAAACTTAATGTGCAATCTGCCAAGGCAGCCCTGGATGCAACCCAGATCTATGCACCTGGTGACGGAACCATCATGTCCGTCAGCGCCAACCTGGGCGACAACGTCAGTTCCAGTGCGATCATGGTCGAAGGCGATTTAAGTCAACTTTTTGTACAAACCTATATGGACGAATCGGATTACGCCATGTTCCAGGTCGGAAATCCGGCCACCGTTATCTTCAACGCTCTACCGGACCAAATCTTTAAAGGCAAAGTCACTGAAGTCGATCCGGCTCTCGATACGTCGTCTGGCACTGCTGTAGTCAGTGGATTGGTCCAGTTGGATCCTTCCAAGACCAATTTATTGATGGGCATGAGCGCTTCCGTGACGGTCATCGCCGGACAGGCTCAAAATGCCACGCTCGTTCCCCTGACTGCTCTCCATCAAGTTTCTCCCGCATCTTATACCGTCCTGGTCATGAGAAACGGAAAGTTCACTTCCCAACCTGTTCAGGTCGGTCTCAAGGACCTGGTTAATGCGCAGATCACATCGGGACTTCAGCCGGGTGACATCGTCAGCACCAACCCAGGGACAGTAACACAATGAGCAAGCATACTATCATCGAAACGCAGAACCTGACCAAAGTTTACGGGTTGGGCGATGCCAGCGTTGCAGCCCTAAACGGCGTAAGTCTAAAAATCGATTCTGGCGAATTCGTGGCGATCATGGGCCCTTCCGGTTCAGGCAAGAGTACGCTCATGCATATTCTGGGATGCTTATCCAGACCCACCGACGGACATTACATTCTTGACTCCCAGGATGTAAGCAACCTGGATAACAAAGAACTGGCTGCCATTCGCAACCAGAAGATCGGCTTCGTTTTTCAAGCGTACAACCTGCTTCCCCGCACGACTGCTTTAAGGAACGTCATGCTCCCCTTGATATACGACCGGGTAGATCACAAAACCCCCGAAGAAAGCGAATCAATAGCACGTGAAATGCTCGTAAAAGTCGGCCTCGCGCAAAGAATGGACCACCAGCCTCAAGAACTCTCCGGCGGCCAGCAACAGCGTGTGGCGGTGGCCAGGGCGCTTGTTAACAACCCAGTAATGATCATCGCCGATGAGCCTACCGGCAACCTCGATAGCCACTCTGGAGCGGATATCATGAACCTGCTGCATGATATCCATCGGCAGGGAGCCACAATTGTCATTGTGACCCATGACCCCAAAATAGCCGCCCATACGCAGCGCACCATCGAGTTACGCGACGGACTGATCGATAAAGTGACGCACAATGGAAATGACGGGACAGGCGATGACCATAAAATTGATGAAAAATGGAAGAAGCCTAAACAACAGGATAGTGTCTAATCGTTTACCATAAGCTTTTCCAATTATCCTGAAACGTTCAAAATCAAGTTTAGATAATTATGCGAGATCAAGTAATTTTGTGAGGATGTAATTATGAAAATACGTGAAGTAATTAGAATTGCCTGGGATGCGATCATGAAAAACAAGGTCCGTTCACTGTTGACGATGCTGGGCATTATTATCGGTGTAGCGGCGGTCATCATGGTCATCTCGATCAGCGCGGGTACAGAAGCTACCATCAGCGACCAGATCACCGGTCTTGGGTCGGACCTGATATTCATCTCGCCCAATTTCACCCGTGGTGGAGCCCAGGGCTTGACGAATAGTGCCGGAACCGGGCTGGTCTTTACAGATGCAGCCGCCATCGACCAGCAAGTGCCAGGTGTGCTAGGTGTAACCGTCGAACAAGGCGCTACAGAGACCGTTTCAGGTAATAACGTGAATTTAACAAGCATCTCCATCTTGGGCACAACCACCGATTTTCCGAGTGTTCGGGGCATGACAATTGCGAGCGGAAATTTCTTCGATCAACAGGCTGTCGACCTTAAACAGAAAGAGGTCGTGCTTGGTTCTGAAGTTGCCAAGCAGTTGTTCGGGAATACCGATCCGATCGGGCAATATGTTGTGGTCGGCACCACCCAATTGGCAGTTATCGGTGTTTTTGCACCGAGAGGATCGGTCGGCGGTACGGATTATGATTCCCGCCTGTACCTGCCGATCACTGTCGTTTTCCAAAAATTTACCCCCTCGGAATTTGCAAGGTTCCTCGGAGACAGGGTCCGGTTGATCTATGTAAAGGCCGACCCGAAAGTGCCGCTTAATGACGTCATCACTCAGATCCAGCTTCTGCTTTACCAACGTCACAATGTGACTGCCAGCAATCCTGATTTTACGGTAACCACCCAACAGGATATTATTACTACACAAGAATCAACCACGGCAGCCTTCCGCTCCCTGCTGGCCTGGGTAGCAGGGGTATCTTTGTTGGTGGGTGGGATCGGGATCATGAACATCATGCTGGTCAGCGTTACAGAACGGACACGTGAAATCGGCATCCGCCAATCAGTTGGAGCAACGACAGACGACATCCGCATCCAGTTCCTGGCCGAGGCCTTTTTACTCAGCCTGATAGGCGGAGCATTGGGTCTTATTGTGGGTGTAGTGGGTTCGGTGCTGTTCGGAGGCGTCAGCGGCATGCGCACCGTGATCGTCCCCTCGTCCATCTTCCTTGCTTTTGGTTCGGCTGCTCTGGTAGGCATATTCTTCGGATATTACCCGGCCAACCGAGCCGCACAATTGGATCCGATCGAAGCCCTTAGATATGAATAATATAGGAATTTGAAAATGAAAAAAGCTCCTCTGCTAACCATCTTGTTTGCCCTCCTGTTTGTGGTTACTGCCTGCGGGAGCGGCAGCGCCTCAACCAATAGCGTTGGGGGTGGTAACGCTTCAACCAACAGCTTTCGCAGTAATGCTGCTGCTTCCACTCCCCTGGATGCAGAGTCGAAACTGGCTCTGGGGACATTAAAACTCGAGGGGACCAAGCAGGCCATTGACCCGAAGATGGCTGCCAACCTGATCCCCCTTTGGCAGCTTTTATACCAATTGAAATCGAGCACCTCAAGTGCACCTCAGGAAGTCACCGCGGTGGTGGACCAGATAAAAGCCACCATGACTCCCGTCCAGGTAAGTACGATAAACAATATGACACTTTCCCAGGCCGATATCTTCACCGCTTTCCAGCAGGCGAATGGTTCGAGCGGCACAACAAGTACAGGAACCTCAGGTTCCACAGGAAGAAATAGAGGTGGCGGAGGAGGATTTATATTTGCTGGCGGCCCTGGTGGTGGAGGCCCTCCTGGTGGTGGAGGTTTCCCCGGAGGCGGCGCGGGTGGCGGTGTGAGCACTTCCAGCACTCAGACGCCTGCCCAGGTGGCCCAGGCGGCCCAGGCACGCCAGAATGCCGTCTCTTCATTATTGATAAACCAAGTGATCAAATTACTACAATCCAAATTGAGCAGCTAGCCATGATAATTATTGAATCAAGGACAGCCTGTTATACTGAATAAGCATACAGGAGGAGTCAAAGGAAAAGTCGTGACAAAGACGATCATGGTCGTTGACGACGAAAAGCGCCTCGTTTCGTTGGTTGAAAGCTATCTCAGCCAGGAAGGTTACCGCGTGGTGACGGCTTTCAATGGCCGTGAAGCCCTAGCGGTCGCCAAACGCGAAAAACCAGACCTAATCATCCTCGATCTTATGATGCCTGAAATGGACGGCCATGAGTTTATCGAGACTTACCGACGCGATAATTCGACACCCATTATCCTCCTGACCGCACGCGTGGAAGAGGAGGCACAGGTGATCGGCCTGGAGCTGGGCGCGGATGACTACGTTACCAAACCCTTCCGCCCGCGCGAATTGATGGCACGTGTCCGCGCCGTATTACGCCGGGCAGGCCAAACCGAGCCGTCTGCCAAAACCCTGCAGGTTGCCGACGTCATTCTTGACCGCGACAACCGCTCCGTCAAGATAAACCAGCGCTATGTGGACCTGACGCCTTCCGAGTTCGATCTATTGGCCGCCCTTATGACGGCTCCCGGCCGCGTGTTCTCCCGCCTCGACCTGCTCGACATCATACAAGGTATACGGTACGAAGGTTATCAACGCACGATTGACCTGCATATCAAGAATTTGCGGGCCAAGATCGAACGGGATCCGCGTACGCCCCATTATATTGAAACAGTCTACGGCGTCGGATATCGTTTCGCAAGGATCTAGTTCTTATGCGTTCCATCACGTTCAAATTAGTATTAGCTTTTATTACAGTAAGTATGGTCAGCACGCTGCTGGTTGTGCTTTTCACTCGTTGGAGAAGCAACGAAGAATTCCGTTCCTTCCTGATCGACCAAAACCGCCCAAGCATCGTTGTTGCCTTTTCAAATTATTACCAACAGCATGGTTCATGGAACGGAATATCCAATGCAAAGCTAACCCCACAGCAACAACCTGAGCCCCAACCGCAATTTGACCAGGGACCTTTTACGGTGGTGGATAATACAACGAACCAGGTGGTACTTGCGGGTCAAGGTTATCAGACAGGAATGGTTGTCTCTCCCTCGAACATTTCCAGCGGTATACCGATCCAGGCAAATAACAAGGTTGTGGGAATACTATTAATTAACAGGCCTGTCTACCGGATCGGTTCGCCCGGATCGACGTTTTTGGACCGCTTCAACCTACAGATCCTGTTGAGCGGCTTGACCGCGATTGGCCTGGCTCTTTTACTTGCGATCATACTTTCGCGCACACTAACCCGTCCCATCCGTGAACTGACTTCAGCCACGCGGATTGTCGCCGAAGGGAATCTGGCTCAGCAGGTACCGGTGCGCTCACGCGATGAGTTAGGGCAATTAGCAACCTCCTTCAACACCATGAGTGCAGACCTGGTGCGCTCGCTTGACCTCCGCCGCCAGATGACCGCCGATATCGCACATGAACTGCGCACACCGGTGAGCATCATCCTTGGACATGCAGAAGCGGTCCACGATGGAGTCTTACCCGCCTCTGCAGAAACCTTTGAGATTATCCGGGAGGAATCCGAACGCCTGGAGCACCTGGTGGAAGACCTGCGGACGCTTTCGATGGCAGACGCCGGAGAGCTAAAATTAGTAACCAGGCCCTGCTCACCTCAACAACTACTGCATGATGTCCAAAAGATCTACAACCATCAAGCCAAACAAAAAAAGATAACTCTTTCCATAAGTGCCGCACCCGACCTGCCTGAGATAGAGGTGGACCCTCAACGCATGAAAGAAGTGTTCAGCAATATACTCGACAATGCCCTGCGTTATACACCGGAAAACGGACACATTGCTTTATCTGCCAGTGTCGTCGAAGATTCAATGGAAATGAGAATTAAGGATAGCGGGCCAGGCGTTGCCAGTGATGAACTCGACAAGATCTTTGAGCGTTTCTATCGCACAGAAGCATCACGGACAAGAGACCAGGGCGGTTCAGGGCTGGGTTTTGCCATCGCAAAATCCATCGTGGAAAGACACAATGGCCGTATTTCGGCAGAGAGTCAGCCTGGTCAGGGGTTGACTGTGATCATCAAGATTCCAATCCACCAAACCACAAAAATTTGATACTACACAATAAGAAAACACTCCCCGCAATATAGCGGGGAGTGTTCTTTATAATAAAATCCTCCAAACCAGGCTATTTATTCAGGCTAATGAGGTAAGCGATCACATCCGCGATCTGCTGTGGATTTAAAGCCTTTTTATCTCCCCAGGGGGGCATTGAGAAGGTCGGATTGTTCCCATCCGGAGTTGAGCCATGTTCAATGAAAAGGTCAAGATTAGTAGCAAAGGTCTTTAGGTCCGGATCCTTTAATGTCGGGTCAATCGGGTTGAGGGGAGGAACCGTACCATCCGTCGAACCAGGATTGGGGATGCCACCCTTGCCTTCGGCATTATGACATGTTTGACAATTGGTTGCAAATATCTGCTGGCCGGAGGTCGCATCACCCGTTAGATCGATCGCAGCACCGGGACCACCCGGATTCGACGGACGAGCAATTCCCCCAGCGGCCGGCGGATGGGTTTGAGTTTGTGATCCACCTGGTAAAGATGCCGCAGCGGTTCCGGTTGCTGACGAACCGGGCTTTGCAGGGCTTGTAGCGGTAACTTTGGCCGCTGAAGTGCCCGTGGGCGATCCGGCAGATGAAGCAGAAGCAGGATTTAAACTTATAACGTAAGAAATCACATCCGCGATCTGCTGCGGGGTTAAAGCCTTTTTGTCACCCCAGGCAGGCATTGAAAAAGTCGGACCGGGGCCCTCTGGAGTTGAACCGTGCTCAACGAACAGATCGACATTAGTCGCAAACGTTTTGTAATCGGAACTTATCAATGTGGGATCGATTGGGTTGAGCGACGGAACCGTCCCGTCTGCAGAACCGGGATTGGGAATACCACCCTTGCCTTCTGCATTATGGCATGTTTGGCAATTCGTGGCGAATATCTGCATACCAGAATTAGCATCCCCTTTTAGATTGATGGCAACACCCGGCCCACCAGGATTAGAGGGACAAGCGACACCCGAAGCACATGCGGAAGAAGAGCCGGACGAGGGTGCTGATGTATTTGAAGTGACTGCCGGCGCTGCATTTAACAAACGAGTCGGGATGGGCAGTGTAGCAGGGATCAATGTAGGAATGGAAGTACGATCTATTTTCGGATAAGCTGCAGCACAGTTAAAAGCAAAGCCGCATCCCGATAAGTCAAGAAATGAGAGCCAGACCACCAGCATAAGCACAAAGCCGATCAAAACCCCGTAAATTATTTTGCGAACATCATCCATATTTGCCCTCCCTACTTCAAGGTACGGATGAAATTGACTACGTCCCAACGCTCACGCACGGTAAGGTTCTCATTGAGCGCAGGCATCGCACCGGGCATTCCATTGGTGATCACCATGAAGATGGCGCCATCACTTAAAAACTGTACGGCCGGACTGGTCAGATTGGCCGGCTTTTTAGGGTTAAGAAATGCCGCCACGGGGCCATCCCCTTTGCCTCCCGTACCATGGCAGGCAATGCAATTAATGTGATAAAGCTCAGCACCGCGCCCCAGCGAGGCATCATCCGCAGGGACCGGGTTCGTCGGTGCTCCCATGTTCGGTATATAGGCCGGCCCTTCGACCGGGATGGACTGCGCAGGTACCGGAAGCGGGTCTTCCATCGGTTTAAAGGAAGGCTGGATCTCCATAAAGGACGGCCAATCGATCTTGATCACGTCATAGGAAAATATCAACAATATTCCCAGGACAATACAGACAACCAAAAAGACAACTCCCAGGCGTTTTAGGATCACACTAAGGCTGGTGCTCATAGTTGACGCGCCTCCGCCGGTTTGACCGATTCCGCGCCCAGCTTGGTCAAGGTATCCACAAATTTTTTCCTGTCCTTGCTCTCACATTTGAAAAGTATGGCGATCTTGCCATTGCTGATCTCAGGCACATACTCCTTTGGGGTATAGGACGGAAAACCACTGTCGACGAACAGACCCAGAAAGGCAAAAACCATCAAGCCAAGCATGGTCATCTCAAAAGTAATAATCCAGCCAATCGGCACCGGATAAACAGCCTGGCCACCCACGTGCAAAGGATACAAAAATGGGATCCCATAGATCAGGGATAATCCAAACAGCATACCCAGAATCGCGCCCGTCAATGCAATACGGGAGACGTACGTGATTGCGCCTGGACGGCCAAGAACGCGTCCGGGGATCGGTACGCCTGAAATAATATTCATATCGTCGTCGCCCACACCCAGATCATGTAGTTTTTCAATGGCATTTGCAGCAGGATCAATATCCTCGAATAAAGCCAGAAGCGTGACGGAATCAGACATTTATGAACGCTCCTTCCACTCTAATCCATCTCGCTGAGAGTTGGGAGTTCGACTTTGCCGACTTTGCGCAACGTGTGATTTATCTGCCCTTCCTGCACCTCCCAGACAGGTATTAACGGTATAACCCTCGAAGCCAGCATATAAAGGAGGAAGAAGAAGGCAAAATTACCAATGGTCAAAAAAATCTCTATGTTGGGTACGTAAATACGCCATGTAAACGGCATGCGGTTGATCGTTAACGTTTCCGGAATGATAATATAGCGTTCGAGCCACATACCGATATTAATGAAAAAACCAGTGATCGCCAACAGCCACGGAGTTTGGCGCCATTTTTTATTCCATAGGACCGACCATGGCACCACGATATTACAGATCAACATGGTGTACCACAGGAACCATAATGGGCCCGATTGAATGAATGTACTTAAGATCTTCTCCCATTTGTCGCCCCCATACCATGGAACGAGGTAATCGTTGAAATAGAAATAGGCCCATGCCATCGAGACCATCAACATCAACTTCCCAAGCGTATCAAAATGCTCGGGTCGGAGGAAATACTTCATATTCTTCATCGTTGAACGGATCAGGAAAAGCACAATAGCCACTGCCGCCATACCCGAATGCAAGGCGCCGATGACAAAATAGGGACCGAAAACCGTCGAAGACCAGCCAGGCCGGGTGGCCATGGCAAAATCCCAGGATACGATAGTATGGACGGAGAACATCACGGGGATGATCGCAAAGGCAAAGAGGTTCATGGCCGTGTGCAAGTTCTTCCATTCACCTTCCGTGCCGCGGAAACCCAACGCCAGCACGCGGTAAAAGACTTTTTGCCAGCCGGTGGAGCGGTCGCGCATCATGGCTAGATCCGGGATGAGAGGCAGGAATAAGTACATCGTGCTACATATCAAATAAGTATTGATCGCAAGAAAATCCCACATCAGCGGTGAGTGAAAATCGGGCCATAAGCCGCGCTCATTAGGAAATGGCAGAAGCCAATAAGCCAGCCAGACCCGGCCCATATGCAGGAATACACTGATCCCAGCCTGGACCAATCCGAATGTGGTCATCAACTCGGCCGCCCGCGTGAAAGGACGGCGGGATTCAATTTTAAGGACCCTTAAGATCGCCGAGATGAACGTACCTGCATGACTGATGCCGATCCAAAACACCACTTCCACAAGAAAAATACCCCAATAAACCGGGCGATTTACACCGGCTACGCCCAACCCATTCATAATAAGGTAATACCAGGCATAGAATAAACAAGTCACCACAATGACTGCCAGGATGCCTGTCGCCGTCCAATACTTCCATGTGGTGGAATGCATGGACTCGATCACCATGTCGTTCATTTCCCCGCGCGGCCGCGGGTCGTGCATCAAATGCTCGCGCGGATCATCATGCTCTGCGGCGTGAGACTTGCGGAGTGGTAATGATTTAGCTGCTACGGCCATTATTAGACTCTCCATTCAGATACGTCACGCGCGGCAGAGTACCGAGTTCTTCCAACTGCTTGTAGCCCCGGCTCTGCAATCCCATCTGGCTGACCTGGCTGTTGGGATCATCAATACGGCCAAAGACAATCGCATTTGCCGGGCAGGCTTGGGCGCAAGCCGGTACAACTTCGCCATCCCTGATCTCGCGGTTTTCAGAGTCAGCGGTATCTTCTGCATGGCGAATGCGCTGGACGCAAAATGTGCATTTTTCCATCACACCTCGCCGGCGAACCGTCACATCAGGGTTGAGTTGATTCTGGAGCGTGGTCAATTCAGGGCGTACTCGGGCATCGGTATAATCACGCCAATTAAAAACGCGAACCTGGTACGGACAGTTATTGGCACAATAACGCGTACCGACGCAACGGTTATAAACCTGAAGATTAATATCTTCGGATACGCTGTGAACTGAAGCATAGACCGGGCAAACCGGTTCACACGGGGCATTATGGCATTGCTGGCACATCATCGGCTGGTATGGTGTCATCTTTACTTCGGGGAAGGTACCCTGCCAGAACCGTTCGATGCGGATCCACTGCATGGAGCGGCCATAGCCCGCATCCACTTCACCGACAAAGGGAATGTTATTTTCCATGGCGCAGGCAGCGACGCACGCCTGGCAGCCTGTACAAACGTCCTGGTCAATTGCCATACCCCAGATACCGCTGAGGTCTTGTTCTGTAGTATTACTGAATACGGGTAATTGCAGTTCACTCGACATAACAGTTCTCTCCTGGTTCCCTATTATTTCGCGTCAAACCCATAAACGCCGAGTACGCTTTCCATCCGTGACAAGGCCCGCTTCCTGCCTGTCTTTACTATACTGACCTTCATGGCTCCAAAGGCCAGGTCACCGGCCTCGTTGAATTTCTGACTTAACAGGTCAACCGGGTTGACGCCGCGCCCTGCAGCAAATTGGCCATAGGCAGTATGACCCTGACCAAAAGGCATGGCGATGGTATCGGGGCGAATGGCGGGATACCGATAGACCGAGGCTTCCACCTCACCGAAGGCAGACGTTATCTTTACGACGTCATCATCTTCTATACCCATTGCTTCGGCCTTCTGCGTATTTATTTCGACCCAGGTATTCCACATGATCGTGGTGGTCGGGTCGGGTACTTCCTGCAGCCATGGTTTGTTCGCACCTGCTTCCGCGATAATAGGCGAAACGAACGGGAGCAGGAAGAAATCACCATCGCCGTCGAATTGCGCAGGAGAGGGATTGAAGCTGCGGTTCAGCACGTCGGCACTCGGTGGAACCGCCCGGTTATCGCCGGTCGTCCACCAACCGCCATATTGCTGGAAGTAAGCCGTAAAGGCGTTGATCTCAAGTGCAGAAAAGAAACCACCCGCCTTTGTGATCAAACCACCCAGCTTGTCCTGGATATATGCAACTTCATCCTTAAACGTCAAGGCCGAAGCCAATGCCCCGCCGGCCTGTTGTGCAGCCGCCAGAAGGACGTCTACAGTGGCTTTGGTATTGAAATTTTCAAGCGGAACCACCACCGGCTGTGCCCCTGAAAGCACAGACGAGTTTGCACCGGTCGCTACTTTTTGATAACCCCAAGACTCCAGGCTGTGATTATCAGGGAAGACATAATCGGCGTGCAGCGCGGTTTCATCCGGGAAGGTCGCGAAGGAAATGACCTGTGGAACATTGGTCAAAGCATCCACAAAGCCAAGCGATTTGGGTAATTCAAAAGCTGGGTTTACTCCATGCACGAATAGAACCTTGATGCTACCCGATTTAAGTTTCGAAACAAAGTCGGCCATTTCCCGCATACTTGCCGGGCGGTGATATTCATCCGCGAGAGGCGCGACAGGCGACAGGAACACGCCGCCATCTTTGCCGAGATTCCCCACAAAAGTATTCAGGGCCAGTATGGCTTCCGCAGTTTGCAGGCCATTACTCTGACCAAGCGCCGCGCCGCCGGGAATAGCCAGTGGTCGGTTGGCCTTATTAAACATATCGGCCAAATGGTTGAGCGTGTCGAGGCTGATGTCAGCCGCGGTGGCTGCATTATTCACGTCCGCATTGGCAAAAGCCGGCGGTAAAGAAACACCGCGCGCTTCCGCGATGAGTCTACCGATCGCCAGCACCACCAGTGCTTCGGTACCGGGTTTGATCGCGATCCACTCATCGGCTTTCGCGCCGGTCTGGGACATGCGCGCTTCAAACTGGACAAATGTCCCGCGATTTCCCGGTGTGCCCTGACGCAATTTGGCAAAATTGCGCGTTTGGGCGACCGGCGAAAGCCAGGTCTCGAGGAAGTTTGCGCCGAAAGAGAAAACCAGGTCCGCACTGGCGATATCGAAGAAAGGCAGCCCGGCCTGACCAAACATATCGTCGGCAGCTTGGACCAGGGTGGTGCGTGCTTCGAACATGCCCAACGCGCCGTAACGGACCGGGCTGGGCGCGCCGATGGCTTTCGTTAAGTCCGTCACCAGATCGAAGAGATGGTCGGGGGCCAACCCAACAAGGAAGGCAATCTCACCGGGTTGATTTTTAGTCAAGGCATCGGCCACAACACTGACTGCCGCATCCCAATCCATTTTCCCGACGCTGGCCGCCCCGCGCGGCTTTCGCTGAAACGGACCGGTTACCCGGTCGGGATTATAGAGACCCTGCAAAGTAGCCTGTCCGCGTGCACAGGTCTTGCCAAGGTTGACGGGATTATTCTGGTTGCCTTCGACCTTTAAGGCGCGTCCCTGCATGGTCCTAACAATAAGGCCGCAGCCCGCTGAGCATTCACGACAGGTTGTGGCGTAATAAGTGCTCAAGCCGTTATAGTTATATTCCGGCATCTTCGTGTACGGTTCACGCGTAACGTAGCGTGAAGCCGGGCCGCATCCGGTAAGAACCGCGGTGGTTGCTGCGCCAACACTGGCTAACTTTAAGAAGTCACGCCGGGAAATATTTTTACTCATATCGGTTCCTCACACCCGGTTTAATAATGACATGTACTGCAGTCGGTAAGCTTTGCAAGGAGTACTGGGTCGTCCTTGGCTTTCTGACGATGGCAGTTGAGACACCAACCCATGTTTATCACCTGAGGGTTCTGATAAACGGTTTCCTTGCTGAGGTCGCCGTGGCAATCCTCGCAGTTAAGCCCCGCGGCAATGTGCGGTCGGTGGACAAAATGCACAAAGTCCGGTACCTGCGCGACAGGCACCCAGTTGATCGGCTGGTTATTTTTTACGTATTCAGCTAATTTGGGTAATTCTGTACCCTGAATGGGGATTTGCTGGTGACAGCCCCAACACTTAGTCTCGGTGGGTATTCCGGGCGAAGGGCCGCGCAGTGCGCCGGAATGACAATATAAACATTGAATGCCCAGCCCAACGTGTAAATTATGCGGGAACTGGATCGGTTGTTCGGGCGGTTTTTGCGTTTGGGCAATCCCGTAGATTGCGCCGCTAAAAACAACCAACAATGCGATGAGTACACCTATCCGCCCAAGCGGCTGATTCAACGCATTGAACAGCTTTTTGATCATGGATGCTCCTGAGATCGAATTACAGAGTATTGCGGAATGACTGCGAAGTATCAGTTTTCATGTTGAACTTCCGCATCTCGCCCTATAACTTAATGAGAGCAAGTCTCGCGATGATTGTAGAATGCAGTAATTCTCTAATTACAAAATAAATTTAGTGCAACCAACAACGCCGTGCTACAACGGCGGCATTATACTGCAAAATGGTAAAAATTTCACATTGAAGATATTATTTGACAAAGAAAGGCCATGATATACTCAATTGAAGATATGAATAAGAGAATCTTGCGGACTCTCTACCCTGTGTTTATGGTATTAACCGGGATAATTTTCGCGCTGCTTTCAGCACTTGTATCAGGGGCAAGTGTAAGCGCTGTATCAAATCCGGATCTTCGTTTCAATTCGAACGTAGCGGCGGCGGCCTTTTATCAAGCCGCGACACCCACGCCGGCTGCGGGCGCAGTATCACGAGCTGGGTCAACAGACAACATTATGATCATGGGGGTGGTCATTGTTATTATTGTGCTTGTACCCATTTTATTACGACGTAGTATGTGGACAAAATAAAACAATCCTGCGAATCGCTTTATTTTTATCTTATTAGTATTTCATATCTAGAGCCCTCACCCCCAGCCCCTCTCCCTAAGGGAGAGGGGAGAAAATCTAAAAAACAGGATGGGGTTGGCGAAACGCCAACCCCATCCTGTTTTTTAGAAAAATTATGAGAGTAGGGGTCAGTCATATTTCAGATGCTTATTATCCAGAGGATCGTGAGTAATTTCGTGATCTACTGATTACGATTCCCAATTCTTTGCCATAGCAATCCGCTCCGCCAACGGCGGGTGTGAATAAAACATGAAGACAACCCATTTCTCGGGATCAACCTCTCCCAGATTCTGATTCGCCAAACGGATAAAGGCGGAGGCAAACGCTTCTTTCTTTCCGGTTGTTTGTAACGCATACTCGTCTGCCAGGCGTTCACGCCAGCGCGAGACGGCGTTATCCAGCGGTGATGTAAGGAAGCCATAGATGCCCAAGATCAACCCGAGGGCAGGAAAAGCGGCGACATCGCTTACACCCGTAAAACCAAAGAAAACCACCGCCCAATTCATCGCCAGCGAAGCCAGGTAAAAACCGACCAGCGTGCTGATCGTCCCGAACGTGATCAGGAGCAGGATGTCACGATGCACCTGATGGCCTAACTCATGTGCCAGCACCGTTTCGATCTCGTCCGGTGTGAATTCGTTTATCAAAGTATCGCCTAACACGATCCGCCGTGTATTGCCGATACCCGTCAATGCGGCGTTTGCCGATTTGGTACGGCGCGACATGTCGAACTTATAGACGCCCTTCACCTTTGTGTGGGCGCGTTCGGCCAATTTCAACAAGCGCTCCGCCAGGTCCTGGTGTTCTTCGCCCAATGGAACAAATTTATTAAAGATCGGCATGATCAATACCGGCGCCAGATTGGAGAGCAGGACATTGAAGACCAGCAATCCGCCGACGGCCCACAGCCACCACAGACCGCCAGTTGTGCGCAACGCGAAATAAAGCAGCTCAAGCAGGACTAAACCGATCGGGCCACCGATAAGCATCCCCTTAACCTGGTCTGTGATCCAATCCTTGAGTGTTTGCGTCGATTGGTCATAGCGATGCGGTAAAACAAAGCCGGAATAATAACTCATCGGTATATCCAGCACAAAATAGATCCCGCCGAAGATAAGAACAAATACCGGAACTAGAATCGACGGGTTCATTAAGAGTGAGCCATGGCCGGCCAGCCAATTCCGCAGCGCAATGCTCCATCCGAAGAGGAGCCATGCCAACGTGTAGATAACGCTAACAGAGGTGTTCACCAGCCAAAGCCGGCGCGAAATGCGGGCATATTCTTTTGCCTTCTTCTGTCGTTCGGGGTCAAGAGTTGTCATCGATTCAAATCCTTCCACGTGCTTTAAGTTCCATCGGTAAAAGAGCCGCATAGATAAAATCATTGGTCGGCGTCGGGATACCCAATTGGCGTCCCATGCGGATGACCGCGCCAGTTTGATCGTCCAACTCGGATGGTTTCCCCTCCATGATGGCCTTGTGCATCGAAGCGATCACATCCGCCGATCCCTTATCAATACTACTGCCAACCATCTTGCGAACAAGGTCAGCGCTGAGATTGACGCCGCGTGCCTGACCGACCTTCAAGATCTCTTCCATGCAGGAGATCAACATGGCGCGTGTTTCGGGCACTGAACGAAACACGCCATTCGGTTGGCGCGTCACCGCGCCTATGCCGCTGACGGCTGCCACGTAAATAAATTTCTCCCAAATCCCGACCTGGATATCGGGGGGTATCTCCGCCTTGACCTCAGGAATGCGCGCAAAGATCTCACGTAAATTTTCAGCGCGCCGGCTGTGAGAATTATCGAGCTCACCAAATGCAATATAAGGGGGCACTCCCACATGCTGGATACGCCCGGGCCCGGCAATAAACGAGCTGATGCGACAGAAGCCGCCGAGTACATGTTGGCGCCCGAAGACTTTTTCAAGCTGCTCGGTCGGTGTGATGCCATTCCCCAGCCAGATGCAATAGGTATTCTCCCCCATCAACGGTTTCATCTGGTCGATTACCTCGGGGACATTCCAGGCTTTGGTGGAAAGCAGCACAACATCCACCGCACCAACCTCAGCGGGTTTATCCGTGGCTTTTGCCGGATGAATGCTGAAGTCACCGGAAATACTCTCCACTCGCAAGCCGTTTTGACGAATGGCATTGAGATGCTCACCTCGTGCAATGAAGGTTACATCCTGACCTGCTTGAGCGAGTTTGCCCCCGAAATATCCGCCTACGCCGCCGGCACCGAAGACTGCAAATTTCATAATGCCTTGGCCTGCTCCGCCCCAAGATGGGCGATGACCTGTTCGCTCGTCATTACCTGGCCGTATGATTTAAGCGCGGCCAGAAATGCCTTATGTACATGGTCTGCCGGGATGGTCGTATCGCCGTATTTAAGGTCGCGAGTAGCACAGGCATCTTCTGCGACGATCACTTGAAAACCAAAGTCTGCTGCGGCGCGGGCCGTGGCATCCACGCACATATGGGTCATCATGCCGGTAATGATGACCCGCTCGATGCCCCAACCGTTGAGCAGGTCGAGCAGGTTGGTCTCGCGAAAGGAATTCGGATAATGCTTCACTACCAGCGGTTCTCCAACAAAATGCGGCACGGCATCATGGATATCAGTGCCGTTGGTGCCTGAAATGAAAAAGGTGGCATCCGGCTTGAGAGCCACATGCTGGATGTGCACTGTCTTTTGTTTATGGTCGCGGAAGCACTGCAGCAGCATATTTGCATTCTTAGCGGCCTCCAGCGGCTTTACCAGTTCCATCTTTCCGCCGGGGAAATAGTCTTTTTGAATATCGATAAGCAGTAATGCAGTTTTCATGGAAATTCCTTTGGTTTATTGTTTGTAACGTGCCCATCCATCATTAGAGAAAAACCACAGGGCTCCATCTGGGGCAACCTGAATCTCGTAAGGAATTATCCCACCAAGTTCCTTATCCTTCGCAAAATGTGTCCAAACCTTTCCGTCGAATCTATAAACACCATCGCAGCCATTAATAAACCATATTGCATCATCGGGGGCCACGACCAAGTCAGATGGATTGACACAATTGGATGAATAAGCATTCCATTTATCGCCATCGAACTCTACCAATTCTCCGGGAAAACCCGCCCAAACCCGACCATTGGTACCAATTGCAAAATTATTTGAGTCCATCAAGTCTGACAGCCCATAAAACTTCCATCCGGTTTCATTATATCGATATAAGCCAATAAGATCGACGAATACCCAAACCGCACCATCCCGATCTGTCACAATCCGAGAGGGTTCCAAATGGTAATTGACCAATCCTTCACCTATTTTGATCATCTTAATATCAATAAAGTCGGCGCTTCTTATATAACCATCAGTCAATTTTGCAATAAAGCCCCCACCTGACGCCAACCAGAGGGCACCATCAGGTGAAACCGCAAAATCCTTAATATCGAAAAACAGTCTGATGGTGGAAGATTTTTTTGTGTTCGGGTTATACATACACAGAAAATTTCCACCTGGTGTTCTTCCCCAGATTGTGCCCTTGGGATCGATCATCCATTTTGAGCAATACCCTATATCAGGATTTTCCTCGAATACCGATTCGATTTGTTCCCCATCAAATCGAATTGGCACATTATTTTCCCCGTCTAAAGTCCACAAACTTCCATTCTGGCTGAAGCCGATCACGTTGTTACCTATCATCTGGTTGATACCTGAGCTCTGGTTAGTACCAAGTTTTTTCCAGTTGTTATCCTGATATAAATAAATGTCGTTACTACCATAGAAGACCCACCCTTGTGGCGTCATTGCCTGTGGGGTTCGATTTATTTGTTCTGGGAAATCTTCAAAAATCACATCGGGGATTTTTTTTACTTTCCCGTTATGTATTAAATAGGTTGGGCTGTCATTGGATGCATACCCGTCTTGGCTAGAAATTTGCAACCACAGATCTTTCTCAGGAGTGAGCAATGAGGATCGAATGTAATAACGATACTGATTTCCCGGCAAAACCATGGGCGCCAGTAATTTTCCATCGAATACCATGATCAGATCGCTAAACAAAAAAAGTAATGTGCCGTCTGATAAAGTGATCACGTCGTTGACGCCCTGCAGATTTTGATATTCCTGCCATTTAATTCCATCGAACCTGAACACCCGATCATACTTCCAAAACCACAAGGAGCCATCTTTTGATCTGGCTACCCGATAATTATTATCTGGTGGGATTTGATTACTCACAGATGTCAGGTCAAAGCGTTTCCAATCCTTACCTTCCAGGTAATACATGCCATCATTTGCGCCAACCCACAGGCGATCCCCGGTACTGGAAAGGTCAGAAACATCACCTGAAGTCACCGTTTGAGTTACCCACTCGCCGTTCAAAAAACAGGTGATCTTACCATTGCCTGCACTGACCCAAACCTTATTATCAAACACTTTGAGGTCGTATAGATTACCCGGTAAACCATTTGTAGAGGTAAAGATCTTTAACTCACCCGTCTCAAGATCCCAGCGGTAAATATCATTGTTAAAAGTCACCGCCCACAAATAACCCTGAGGATCATACACTGGATTGTAAAATCTGGATGTTCCCTTGAAATTCATCCATCCAGCATGCAGCCCCGGCCAGGGTGGGGGCTGAGTTTGAGTTGGAGAAGCTTCAGGCTTCCTGGTAGGAGTGACTGTTGGAACAGAAACCACGCGTGCACATGAATCCAGGAAAAGCATGAATACGATAATTAGACCGGTTATTGATTTTTTCACTTCGCCCTCTACTTGAACTTAATTTATTATTTTCTCCCGAAATCCGCCGGGTTCTCGCCCCAGTCCTCGGTATCCCATTTCAAGACTTTAATTTTTTTGGAAACTTTTAGAGCCTGCTCCGCGCGTGAGATCAATTCGAACAACATGGTGTTCGTGGATAAACGCGCCAGTTTGGTATTGCACTTCCCGGCTTTGACCCAGCCTATGGCATTCTCCGAATCGGAATAGATCGGCCAATCGAGCCCATGTTTGGAGAGGTAATCGATACCGCGGACAATGGCAAGGAATTCGCCTACATTGTTGGTACCATCCGCAAAAGGCCCGGCATGAAAGATCCGTTTTCCGCTTTCAAGTTCCAACCCCTGATATTCAAGAATACCCGGTGAGCCAGAGCAGGCTGCGTCAACGCACAGGCTGGGCAGGACGGGTTTTACCCTAGCTATCTTCCATTTTCCCAGAGTAGAGGGCTTGCCAGCATAATGAACGTATACATCGGCGAGTGCGGCTTCGGCTTCGACGCGCGTCCCAAACGACTTGTAGCGCGCACCGACGAATCCGTTTACCTGTGCATTGCATTCCGCCCAGGACGTGAAAATTCCCCTCTTGCGTCCCTTCCAAACGACATAATATTTTTGCCTGTCCATTCAGCTAATTGTAATTCACTTGGCACTTCTCTTAATTTCCTGACCAGAATTTGAAGTTGAAGCCACGCAATATAACTAAATCCGGATAGAGTCGATTTAGAAAAAACCGTGCGAATTCGAATTAAAACGAATAAGACTTTTCTTTTTTCTTTGTGCTTTCTACTTTATCTACAATATGTATAATTTTGTAATTAGTTATTTTTGTGTCCCAGGCTTTCAGCCTGGGACACAAAGTTCCGGAAAAATGGATGTAAGCGGGCGTACGCCCGCTTACATCCATTTTTCCGGATTCTTTACGATGGCGGTGAGTAATTATGGAAAAGCTATGTTATTAATTGACTTGACAAATTAGGTAAGATTTGTAAAATAACTACGTCAGTATCCAAACCACATGAATCCTTTTGATCATTGCACGTGTCTGTGGCGGGGTTCGTAATCACCTCCTGAATCTTTACAGAGAAGAAGCAGTCAACGGCTCAGGACAGTGGGACGACCCCGCGCATCCCCCAACTTGCGCTGGCGGTAATTAGCCGTCCTTGTATGTTGCCCGTTGGCTGCTTTTTTATTTGTCAGAGACCTCATCACTTTAGAAAAAAAATTTTAATAATAGAAAAGGAATAACACATGCCTTACGTTCATCCCGAATACCTGGTCGAGACCGGCTGGGTTGCCGACCATCTAAAAGACGCTTCCATTCGTATCGTAGAATCTGACGAGGACCCCCTGCTCTTCAAAATGGGACATGTCCCCGGAGCGGTGCAGGTAGACTGGTTCAGCACTTTACAGCATCCGCTGCGGCGCGACTTTGTTACAAAGGACCAGTTCGAAGCTGTCTGCTCAAAGCTGGGTATCAGCAACGATACAACTGTTGTCTTCTACGGCGACAAATCCAACTGGTTTGCATGCTACGCGCTGTGGCTGTTCCAGTATTACGGCCACGAAAAGGTGAGAATCATGAACGGCGGCCGCGCCAAATGGGAAAAAGAATCCCGGCCTTTCGTCAAGGAAGAATCGAGTTATCCCCAGACCAAATACACTGCCAAACAGCCCGATAAGAAGATCCGTGCCTTCCGTGATGAGGTCTTTAAGCAAGTAGAAAAGAAGAAGCCACTGGTGGATGTACGCTCGGCGAAAGAATATACCGGCGAATTGATCTCCATGCCGAACTACCCGCAGGAAGGCGCGACGCGCGGCGGGCACATCCCCGGCGCGGTCAGCATCCCCTGGTCACAGGCGGTCAACGAGGCCGACAGCACCTTCAAATCGCCCGAAGAACTGCGGGCATTGTATGAGGGCAAAGGCATAAAGTCGGACGGTGAGGTGATTGCGTACTGCCGCATCGGCGAACGCTCATCCCTGACCTGGTTCGTCTTGAAATACCTGCTGGGCTATCCCAACGTCAAGAACTATGACGGCTCCTGGACGGAATGGGGCAACCTGGTGGACGCGCCGATAGAGAAATAGAATCAGGAAACTCGATCCCCAGACCATGTCCATCCCTTCAAAACTTCAAGAGATCGTGGATGACTTCGCCAGCATGACGCGAGAGGAAAAGATCGAAACGTTGATCGGGTATGCCGAATCCCTGCCGCCGCTGCCGGATTGGTTATTACAGGAACGCGCCATGATGGACGCGGTGCCTGAGTGTATGACGCCCGTGAATGTGTTCGGCGAAAAGAAGGATGGCAAACTGACTTTCCATTTCGATATCCCGCCCCAATCCCCCACCGTGCGCGGGCTGGCGGCCATCCTGGCCAACGGACTTAACGGCTCCACAGCCGAGGATGTTTTATCGGTACCGGCCGATTTTTACCTGCAAATGGACCTGCAGTCCGTCCTCACGCTTCAGCGTTTGAACGGGCTGAGCGGCATGCTGGCACATATGAAGCAGATCGCGGTGCGGTTGATAAAGGAATAAGAAAATAAACCAAGCGTTTGTCCAAGGCTAATCGCCTTGGATAAAAAAATTCCGAAAAAACGAACAAGTGCGTGGGCGTAGGCCCACGCACTTGTTCGTTTTTTCGGTTGCTTTAGGGAGAAAAATGAG